>Ga0209701_10001781_pt1 | contig 13982 bp, 17 predicted proteins | sample CZO8metaG_4_FD_188356 | JGI IMG/M metagenome (GOLD analysis project Ga0209701, IMG submission 188356) | Vadose zone soil microbial communities from the Eel River Critical Zone Observatory, Northern California, USA - CZOApr15con2H3.8 metaG... | ecosystem: Environmental > Terrestrial > Soil >...
TGACGCGCAGTAGCGCCGTTGGATACCTGCCGGACTGCTGTTGCGAACCCAGCAGTCCGGCCTTATCCGTTCTCGTCAGCGGATGGATAACGACTAACGCGCTTTTCTTGAGTCAAGCGAGTCAAGCAATTGTTCAATCTCGACGAGTGCAAAATCGCCAAATCACTCGCCGACGACAGATTAGTATCGGAATGTCGGCTAGTGTTTACCGATGGAGAGGGAGGCGATTTCGATTGCTGCTTTTGCCTGAGTCACGGCGGAGTGGATGCGACACTTGATCTCGCACTTTAACGCTGGCCTGAAGTCGGCTTCTGGGAGGTGTGCATTCCGCTCAGGCTTGCACATATCCGCCGAGTGAGCGGTTGACCGCCCACCAAGAGACCTCTGCCTTGAGTGAGCCCTTATGAGGGGGAATCCCTTTTGGGGAAAACCCTGGAAACGACGGGTTGGCCGGAAAACATTGCGTCGGGACTCAAGTCCTCCACGATCCGACCATCGGACAGCACTAGGATTCTGCTGAAAGCTGACAAGGTCGAAGCTCGGTGGGACACGACGATCAAGGTGGAAGCTGAGAGGTGATCCCACACGTTGCAAAGAATGACAGCCTCCGACATAGGGTCAAGGCAGGAGGTAGCCTCGTCCAGGATGAGGATATGCGGCTTTTGCAGGAGCGCTCGTGCAATTGCCAGGCGCTGTCGTTGGCCTCCTGACAGCTGACAGCCATCGGGTCCAATGCGTTGGTGGAGACCCTCTGGTAGTGCCCTGACTAGGTCGACAAGATCAGCCAGTTGGATTGCCTCATGCAACTCGCGATCTGACGCCCCCGGCCTGACAAAGCGGAGATTGGATGCCAGAGTACCGTCAAACAAGATTGGATCTCTCGGGAGATAGCAGATACAACGGCGCAAGGTCTTGAGCTGAACATTTCTGATATCCGTGCCGCCGACTTGGATAGATCCCGACTGCACGTCATAGAGCCGCGTAATAAGTCTCGCCAACGTGCTCTTGCCGGCACCGTTCTCGCCGACGATGGCGATCTTCTCCCCCGCGGCGATCCGAAGAGACGGAACGCGAAGCACGTTCTCTTGTCGTTCGTACCCAAACTCAACCGCCGTAAATTCCAGTCCCCAATCGTGGGTTGGGAACTGAGCGCATACTGGCAGATCGGTTATGCTCGGGCGCAAAGCGCAAACCTCCTGGAGCTGCCGAATACTTGCAAACGTTCTCTGTGCTCGGGCGTACAGCTCTGCGGCCCCACTTAAGGGATCAAAAAGTTGGGTGACGAAGCTGTAGAAGGCCACTAAACTACCGAGGCTCAGAGTTCCGGCGACAACACTCCAGCCCCCGTAACCGATCACTGCGGACATGGCGAGCACAACCGCTATGGAAGTCCAGACGGTGAGCCAGACTCCGGTCTTGAAGAGCGCGAGATGTGAACGGGTTGTCCGGGCCAGGAGCTGAAACGCCTTTCTTTCCTGTCGCCTTCCCTGGCCGAGCAGTTGGATCGGAAGAATGGAAGAGATGTGTTCCTCGAGAAAACTGTTCCATGCGACCAGGTTCCGCTGCACATCATCGGAGTCGATGGATAGCTTCATGCGAAAGTGCTGCCGAGCGATGAGGAAGAGTGGAACAAGAGGAAGGATGGCCAGGGTCAGCACTGGACTCAGCACAAACATGGTTACGACTGTGAACGTGGTAGTCAGGCACATGCGCAGGACCGACGGAAGGAGATCTGAGCCGAAGTAGGCCACCTCTTCGATCGGTTCTTTGAGGGGATACATCACCGCCCCGGGCAGTGTGCTCTCGTAATAGTCGGCAGAGAGCTTGTCCAGGTGCCGCAGTATATCCATACGTAACCGGAGCGCCATTTTCTGCACGGCGTTTAGGGTTAGATAATTTCCTACGCTTGTCAGCGCCGTCCTTCCCTGGTAGCTAAGGAAGATCAGGCCGGCCGCACATAGAAGCAATCCGGTCTCTCTTCGTGGTAGAACCTGGTCGATGAGCCACTTGAGAACCAGCGGCGTGAGGAGAGCAAGGAGGCTGCCCGCAGTCATGCAGAGGAAACTGGCAACGTGCAAAGGCACAAATGGTCGAATCTGCTTTGCGAGCCAACGCAGTTCACTCGGAATCTCTAGGGACAGAACGACCTCGCATTTTGTGAACCAGCATCCGAGAGGCACCTCGGAACTGAAGCATAGGCACGGCCGTCCGCGATCGTCCAGACAAAGCGCGCGCCGTTCGCCTTTCTCTCAATTCTGTTGAGTTTTGTTGGAAATACAGGATCTTGCTTGGGATCGATCGCCAGTCGTCTGTTCGCGAATTCGACCTATGCTGGGCGAGGGGAGACCAAGACTGGGTCGCAAGGGGCGCCTATTTCATTCTTGACCAAACAACTGAAACGAGATCGCCCCTTATTTCAACGCGTACCCACACCCGGCGGTATTACACTTGCTCTAAACTACTTGGAGCGACTTCGACTTGCCACTGTTGTGCTTCCGAGAATATAGCCTACTGAGATAAGAATTCTGCACAGTCCCTGGCGGGGATCGAAGAGGAGTTCCATTGGCGAAAACACACAGAGACTTTCCCAAGGGCAGAAAGCGCTCAAGATAGAAGACAAAGTTTCTGGAGGCGCTGGGCAAAGCCGCGGTTGATCTTGGAGGCATCGGCCACGAGGATATTCTTCAGGCCGTAAAAAGGCTACCTATTCGACGCAACGCGATGCTTCTTCATATATCCCCAATCACCACCCCGGGGATCGGTGCTCACGAACTCGACCTCTTTGCCGAGAGGAAAGACGATCAGATTCTAAGAATGGAAATAGTGGCCGGAGGTGAGACGGGCGGCGAGTGGATGTCAGGCGCCCACGGCGATGAGCCAAATCCCGCGATCATTGCAACGGTCGGACTCGGCGGTAGCGCGTATAGCAGAACCAGCGCCGGGTGCTCTAAATTGACGTCCGGCGAAATCTTGATTGCAGGCAGATGATCGGGGACCGTGGCGGTCTGGCAGCAAGAATGAGATTGCGGCATCCCAGTCTTTCCGCATTCCTGCGCCATGTGCTTGCAACACTCGCGCTCTGCCGCGGTCATCGCCATTGCAGGCAGGGTGCACGCCATGATCGGAACCGCAAACAGCAGCAGCGATAGCAACGAAACGCCGAGTTTGCGAACTGGCTTCATACCTTACGCAAGTATAGGTTCGACCACAGATTGCACGCAATACCGCCAGAAAAGTTACAGGTTACGGACGGTCGTGTGGGACTGGCTCATTCCAACCCGCAGCTTTGCCTTCGGACCAGTCCTCGAGTTGAGTCATACTTCTCTCGCGGAATCAACGGTTTACTCAGGTTCACTAAAAAAAACTGCGATCTCGATCTAGAAGCGTCGTCCTGGAAAGCACAGATGGGTTTTGGATGTATTGTCGGCTATATCTCCCGCTGTGGACCTCAGCGGGAGGCGAAAAATACTAAAGCGAGACTTTAGTCGATCCGGCAGTAGCAGTAGAGGAATTGCTGCGTGGTTCCAAATGGTGTCTGATGCAGTTCTTCGGAACTCTCAACCAGGCGGAAGCGTGCACCAAACTCGCCGTGAAGCGATTCGGCGTCATAACGCATCACTTCGAGCCCACTGCATTTCGTAGGACCATCCGAGCCAAACGTGCTGACAATGATGTGGCCGCCGGGCTTGACGCTGCGCGCGACCTGCCGCACGTAAGCAATCCGTTGCTCTCGCGCCATAAGAAAATGGAATACTGCGCGATCGTGCCAGAGGTCGTACGCACGTGGTTCCAGCGCCATTTCGGTGATATCTCCAACAAGCCAACGCACCTGCTCCGCCGCTGACCCCAATCGGCTCTTAGTGAGGTCGATTGCGCTCTGCGAGACATCAAGGACGGTGATGTTCTTGTATCCGCGAAATAGCAGATCGTCAACGAGTGTTGATTCGCCGCCGCCAACGTCAATAATGTAGGCTGAGCGTGCCTCTGCTGCCCGCTCGATCAGCGCCAGGGATGTGTCAAGGTGTCGACGGTACCAACTGACCGCTTCCGGTGCCTTGGTCGTGTAGACCTTTTCCCAGTGTGCTTTTGCGTCCATGGAATCACCGCTATACCGACAGTCTACAACTAGAACCTGATCCTGCATTGAAGTCTACGATAGATTCGGGGCGCCGCCATTTTCGGGTGTCTGCAGGATAGCGCCCTCTCGGTGATAGAGGTCTAGCACCCACACTGCTGTTCCCAGTCGCACGGCGCGCACGAACCCAGCAGCCTCCAACACCGCGCCCATGCGTTGCGGCGCATGAACAAATGCCCGAAACTCATTGCCTCTCTGGCGCCGAAAGAAGTTCTGAAGCGCAATCCAAGTTCGTATGTGCCAACGATCGCGGGGGTAGGTGAACGCGATCAATCGGCGCGCTCGCGCGGCTGCGCTGCGAAGCAGTGTCTCTGGATCTGGATAGCAACAGACTACGCGGTTGAGCGTCACCACGTCGGCATGAGGCAGTGTTTGCGCAACTGCAGCGAAGTCGCCGAGGACGAATTGAGTGGGCCGTGATCCGTACCTCGATTCAACTTCGTTGCGCGCAACCTCGAGATAGCCAGGCGACGCTTCCACGACCGTGGCGGCGGTGACACCGCTGCCGGCAAGCTCCATGCCGATGATCCCAATTCCGCCACCGACATCCAGGATGTCCGCGCCCTGCAACGGCCAGCGCCGGAGTTCTGTCAGCATGAGTCTTGTGATGCCGTCCGCGCCGCGGCGCCGGTAGCGGCGCAGATCACGCTCCGCCACCTTGCGATCGAACTGCGCTTCCGCAGCGCAATACCGGGTGCAGCATGCCATCAGAGCGCCTCGCGTGCTCGCGTCTTTCCTATCAGGCGGGCATACCCATCCACCACGTTGGAGCTGATCTCGCGGAGTAACAGTGGACTAAACGCCTGTTTACGACAGCTATGGCCCGTCCGGATTCACCGGTTACTGTTCATAGCCGATAGGTGCTGACGAACATCATCCGCTACATCTAGAACTGCGCCGCCGAAAAACACAGGCGCGGAACTACCCCACTGCATGTCCCCCGGGTAGAGTACAGCGACGTCCCAGATAATGCCATTGCGCTGGCAACAGATTTGAGCGCTGGAAAGCTGCTGCTGCAGTTCCTTTGCGACGAGATGTTCTTTGTCCCAGAACTGCACGACCCTTGGGTCAGAGATTCGAGCTTGTACCATCCCACTGGGCTTTGACCAGTCCGTCGGGAGCATGGGTTCCCAGACGACGAGAACACGAACCGCTGTTGGTTGATTCTGCTTCAATATCTCTTCGATTGCGGAGGCCCCCCGCAAACAATAGGCTCACGTGGGTGAGAGCAGCAACACCAAGCGATTGCGGTCAGCAGCGCTGTTGAACTCCCGTTTGAATTGGTCAAGGTTACTGGACGCAAGCGATGTGAGCGGTGGCTGTCCAGATGGCGTGCGGCTCCAACCCCAAAGATACCAGAAGACAAAAAATACGAGAGCGATGGCCACCAGCGAGAGTGCGTATTTGAGATTTGCTCGCATGATTCAACCAGCTACCAAGCTCGCGATAAGTTGGGGAAATAGAACAATCAGGAAAACTATCGCGGCAGCGACCCAGAACAGCGTGAGGCTCAAGGCGCTACGCTTCTGGCATTGATATCGACCGCGATACAGTTGCAGGAAGCCGACAGCGAGCAATGCGAACGCTCCCGCGAGCAACCAGGGCCGTGCTGTCTGCAGTCGGACGCTTAGTCCTGCCAGTCCAATCGCACCAAGAAAACCGAATGGCAAGCAGCACGCGAGGGTCGAAAGAGCGGCGATAACCGCTGCCACAGGAGTTGCTCGTTCTGCGACTCTCATGCGCCTTCCCTCTGTCTCGCTCTTGAAAAAGCAAGCCTAAGCATTTCCTCTGACGGAACGCCGCCGCTGTTCGCATAGAGCCGGCAGGCTAAGCCGGTTGCATTCCTGTGGCTGGAATCCACATCAGCTCCGTTGACGCGGATAGTCGGCGAACCTGGGAACAGCAAGGCCTTGGCCTCAGCGTCACTGTTGACCGCGACTCCTTCAATATCCGCCTGTAACGATTCCGACACTAGCACCTTCTCTATGCGTTCAACAGCGGGCTGATAGTTCGGACAACCAGGAACGTAAAGAACTTCAATTTTCATTTCGCCGTCACCTGTTCGAGCACAGGACAAGCGGAAGCGGCGTGTCGCTGCCGGCGCTTCAGTTCTTTGTTGCACTTTTGCAAATCGGCCATTAGCTCGGATTCCAGCTTCTGGAGCTCGCGCAGCTTCGTACGAACGTCCTCGATTTTATGTTTGAGCAGTTCTCTTACTGGCTCGCAGGCAGCTATCTTCCGGGTACGAAGTTCAATCAATTCCCTGATTTCTCGCAGGGAGAAGCCCAACTCGTGCATCTGCCGAATAAAGTGAAGTTGCTCGATATCACCGGTCGTATATAGCCGAAATCCACCTGTGCTGCGGGTTGCTTCGGGCAGCAGTTGGCGTTTCTCATAGAAGCGAATCGTATCGACGGTCACGGCCGTTCGCTTTGCCAGTTCGCCAATTTGCATAGGCACCGTGTACATCGATAGAGCATACACTCTGGAGCATAGTCCAGAGTCAATAGGCGGAAGATCGCCTGAGCGAATTGGCTGATGACGGGTTATTCGATCCGCCGATTGTCTTCCATCGTGCCGCCGTCAAATTCCTAATCCACTGGTGATTCCAAATCGAGTGTGTGCCCAAATGTCACAGGATCATGGCGATTCCTGTGCCGATCACCTGGGCTCGGTTTCGCGATAAGACTATAGGACCACCGACCGTTCAGAAGTTTCATTTTTGTTCACTGGAAGATGGATTTGAACCACCACCTTTCGGTTACGAGTACGGCTAGAAACGATGTGTCAATGGGTTGCGCGGTGTGATTTGGATCGTTCGAGAGCCCGGGCCGTCATGATGAATGTGTTGTGGGGATTATTGTGGGGTTGTCTCGACCATCAGCGTTCAACAAACCCTGCTGCATTGCCATCGGCAAGTTGTTGATCCTGCGTGCCCGGATCAAGCCATTTGTAGGCTTCGATAAATAGGTGGTTTCCGAATGGCAGCCGATCAAAGGGCAAGACCCGTAGCAAGTGGGTAACGATTACTGCGTGGTCGTGTTCCATCCTAATTAGGGGTCTATTAAGCCAAACTTGTAGTGATCCAGGATCTCCCCTAACAACTTTACGTTGCGCGGGTCGCGCAATGAACCCCGCGAGGCGGTCTGAAAGACATTCCTCGGACATTCGAAAATTGCAAACGCCAGCTTGGCAGGGTCATGCCGTGCCCTGTAAAGGATTCCGGCGGGCTTTGTGGGATGATTCCGCAGAGCCGCTGACCAGCGTTGCGCCACAGCATGCGACCCATCCATGAGACGTCCGTCTGCGCCAATACGGGCGAGACCGCCACTCGCCGACAGGTCAATCAGTTTCATGGATTCCATGACCTTCATTTCCGCGAGCTGTCTCTGATCAAGGTACGCTCCCGAGACAGATGGGACGCCGGTCACCTGCCCGCATGTTTCAATGAAGGAGCAGTATTCGTCTTCGCCTGCGTAGAGAACGCCGAAGCTTCCATCTGGAGCATCGAACCGGTTGTCTCCGCTTCTGCCGAAGTAGAGGGCATCGCGATCAGCCCGATAGAGGCGATAAACGACCGTCCCTTCTTCCAGCGTGTAGAGCAAGGGAGACCGTACGGCAAGATCGGCATGCGGTTCCGGATGCTCTCCGGGCTTGTCCGTCATGCTGCTCCATGTTCGCCATAGCTTCGGGCCGCTCGCAATACGTCCGATTGATTGCCGGCACGCAATGCTGCGGAAGGCGTGATTCCGCTCAGACGATCATTTGGATTCACGAAGAAAGCCAATTGCATCCATGGATCGAAAGCTTTTAATTCTTGCAGAACCTCTTCGAGTCCTCGCAACGTCTTTCCATCTTCAAATTGAAAACATGGATAGCTATATCCGCGCTTTCCTTGCGTGAGGGCCACAAGCTGGTTCTGAGCGCGCCGCTTGTCGACTGCTTGACGCGTGATCCCCAACAGCTCCGCGGCGCGCTCTGAGCTAAGGACCCCTCCCGCTGCCTCGACTAGCTGTCTCTTTCTTTCTAGGCCGCGGAATTTCGCGGCCGCAAGGGGATCATCCGCAGCCGATTCACTGGCTAAGGGGGAGGCACTTAGCGCGTTTAAGAACACCAGGTAGTCCGTTGGAGCGGCTATTGCTTCATTAATTCTTCCTTTCGACAGATCTTTCTCTAGATTCTTTACGACCCTCAAGAGTCGCGAAACAAAGGCTGGATGCTCGGTCTCTGCGACCTCCCGGAGAACCAAATCAAGGACCCGATGTTCAGGCCTTGGGTGTGGCTCGATATTGAAGCATATCCTCCGGTCTTCAAACTCCGTCCGCACATCGAATTGGTCGAGAACGACGGAGAGCCTATGTCTCTTGACTTGCAATGAGATGGTCCTTTGATCGATCTCCACCTTGAAGTCCGTTGTGGGAGTCGAGAACAAGCACAATCGATTGGAGGATCTTGAAGGATGTGAGAAGCGAATGGGGAGTTCTACCCCCTTAGAAATGCCCTCAAACCAATCCACGATGCTCGCTTGAATCTGGTCCAGAGTGGTCGGATGGACGGTATCGGATACAGTGGACATCTATCCCCTCCAGTTTACGAAGTAATTATTACATAATTACATATACTTCGTCAACATGCGGGGAGCCCAGCAACGGATGTTCCGAAGGACACCCTTTAAACAACTTATTCTAAAATACATATCGCACAATGGAGCGGTTTCGATCCGGCAATGCGTGATCGGGCCGACTACCGAAGTAGCGTTTTTTTGAAAACGAAGGACCCGACGTGGCAAGGTGTACGCGCCGTTACCTGGCATCTCGCTGATGCGTTTCAGGAACACGAATTCAGGTACATCCGAACCATGGTGCGCCAATGCACTTTCCCTATTTGGTGGGGCCGAAAAAATCCGAATTCAGATCAGCCTTCGCACTATGGTGACAATCTTCCCAATGACTTCAGCATCGCGACTTCGGAATTGATCTCGCCGATGAACTCCGCCTGGATAGGAGCGAACGACCAGGCTGTTGTTCTCCCGGCTGCAGCACCCGCAGACGTAGGTTCCGTCACGTTTGAGAATCACGTACAAGGGCTGCTGCCATAGCGGTTTCGAGCCACAGTCATTCAGCTTTTTCTTTTGCCGATTCACGACGGCAAGCAACCCACCCGCTAGATATGGGTGGAAGGCGCCTCCTGTCCTGCCGATCCAGAAGAAGTCTTGCAGGGACGGTCTTGTCAAACCGCTGAGCGCTTTCAGCGATTCCCGCAAGAAGAAGGGCACTTCCCCTAGCTCAGCAAACAGCTCCCCAATAAACCCGGTCAGTTCAACTTCATCCGTCTCCGCAGCCGTCTCAACCATCGTTGGCAACGGTCTGCCCGTCAGCAAATGTGGAATTGGTTCGGGTCCAGCGTCCTGCAGGCTGAGACGCAGAGTCTCAAATATTTTATGCAGACGCAGCGAATAAGCCGCGCAGAACGTAACAATCTTGTGAAAGTGGCGCGGTGGAATGTTGAGCGTCTCATAGTCGGACAGAGACCCGGGAGCTACAAAGTAGCGTTCATCGTCCAGCAAATTCGCGACCTCTCGACTGATCGCCGAGGCCGCGCGAAACGAAAGTCCCATTCGCAGCCTGGCGCGGCGAAGGAGTGGGCCCAGTTGAGATGGTTCGAGCGACAATACTTCCGGCTTCCAACGCTTTGCTAACTCCTTAACAATGGCAGGTTGCTGCGGCCTCAGCAAGCTACGGATCTCGAGATCCACGACTCCAACGAGCCTTGCTTCTTCAGGAACTTTGAATTCGACTTGGGCATACCGCAATTGGGTGCTGATCGTCGCAATTCGCCCACCTCCAACAGTTCGGATCTGGCAACAACAGAGTCCCTTTCCGTGCTCCACTAGGAACAGATTCTTGGATCCCTCACCGCTGATCTGCCCGACCAGGTCTCCCGTCGTCCCGGGTCTTACACGGACGATGCTGCCCGCGAGTACTTCCGGGAAAGCCAGGGCGTCCTGGTAGCCGATTTTCGCGTACAAGAAGCTTTTATCCTGAAGCTCCGCCAGCGAAGCCAGGCGTCGGGGTTTGGTCCACTCCAGAACCTGCGACAGGGGCACCACACCGGAAGGAGGAGCATTAGTACCCAAATTCCGAAGCCAGGGGATGAACGCATTCGGATCATCCAACGATGAATCCAGAAGGACCGTGCGTCTCGAAGGAAGCTGAAACTGTAAGCGAGGGATTAGCTCGACGTCGAAGCCGAAGACCCGCAACCAATCGGTGACCCGGTAATTGGAAATCCGGCTCAACGCAAACACTTGAAACAGGCTCGGGCTGAAGCTCCCATGGCGGAGATCGTAATAGAGGTTGTGCGGTAGGTAATGAGGCGATGATCGGCCAAAGAGTTCCGCTGATCGTTGGGATGCCTTGTGCAGCGTGAGATCCTTGGTCGCCAGAATGGATTTGACGCGTTCTGCGAGCTTTGTGTTTGATCCTGCCTCACTCGGGGAGGGCACTGGCGGACCTCTCGTCGCATCTTTCTCGCGAGAAGGTCCCCCCTCCAGCGCCGGTCAAAAGTCAGAGTTCAGCAAAGGCCACTGCAACCTGAACTAGATTTTCCGATCACTCAATCTGCTCGCAGAGATTTGCTTCGGTTTAAACAGTTCGCCTTGGCGGTGTCACGACTATCTGCAAGTTGCCCGGAATTTCGGACAGGGGCGTCGATTTCCGGCAAGAACCGATGGTTTCAGGCGATCGCTAGCAAGTCATAGGTGAGATCGTGGTCGGAATCCCGACCAGCTTCCCGCAAGTTAGCTGAAGAAGACTCGGCAAATCATTGAGAATACTCAAGCGAGTATGTCGGATTTCCGAACAAAACTGAATCCCTGTGGACAAAACATCTAACTTGCGCCTACCATACCGCAACGCCAACCTGAGCCGTTCCCAATGTTGGCCCTGCCGTCGAATTCCGAAGCTGGTAAGCGTCTCCGCGCAAAACGCGAGCGACGACACTTATCCATTCGCGACGTCGAAAGATTCAGCCAACGAATCGTAGAGGAAAAGAAAAATCCGGCATACTATGTGCCGCACAATTGGGTAAGCGACCTCGAAAACGGGAAGTCCAAACCACGCCTCGCGAAGTTCCACAGCCTCAGCCTCATCTACGAATGCCATATCAACGAGATCTTGGCACTCTTCGGGCTTAATATCGGCGACCTGGACAAAGAAAAAGGGTTGATAGCGCTGCCCCACACACACCTCGCCGGGCACGCCCTATCGCGGGCGGACCCGATTGTGCCGACTTCTCTCAAATTGCGTGACAAGGTTCTCTTGGAACGGACGAATCTCGTCCATCGAATGTTCCAGGGTTTGGGTGAAATGCCTTTCTTCCTGGTGCAGCACGCTGGCCTACGCGACGTACTCTATGGGTATATAGGGACCGAGGACTACACGCTCGATCCTCTGATCCGGCCCGGTGCATTCGTCCAGATCGATCCCCATCAAAATAAGGTCACCAAAGGCAGTTGGCCGAGCGAATACGACCGTCCGGTGTATTTTGTCGAGCTTCGCGACAATCGCTACGCCTGCAGTTGGTGCGACTACGAAGGAAGCCGCTTACTGCTTGTCCCGTCCCCAAAATCGCCAGTGGCCATCCGGTCCTTTCGTTATCCTCAAGATGCCGAAATCGTAGGTCGCGTCACAGGGTTTGCGATGCTAATTGCTGAGCTGCGCCCAGATCCTTCGGCAACGCCTTCTCCAGGACTAGCCACACCTTGATTTTTCCATCCGCCGAAGCGATCTTGGTACATGATTTTGCGAAGCCCAAGTCAGGAACGGAGTCCGAATACCATGGTTCGGGGAGCGAGATTGGCCGCATCGGAATTTGAATTTCATCATCGTTATTGGATCATGGCGGCCATCTTTGTTTTCGCCTATGCGTGCTACAACGTGGACCACGCGAACATTGTCGCTGCCATGGCGCCCTGGAAGAAGGAAGTTCCGCATAGTGACTTGCCCGCACGCTTGATCTATACGACGGCAGCGTTGCTGGCTGGTGCAGGCGCCAGTGTCTTGACGTGGACCAAAGCATATCGGCCTTTTGGTGATGACAAGAGCCTGGCTCTGGGGGCAAGCCTCTCGGCACCCGGGCCCTATCGGTATTTGCGAAATCCTGAATATTTTGGGTACTTTCTGCTTCTGGTCGGGTTGAGCACGTTCCAGAGTCGCGTGGGAGCGATCATTATGCTCGCCGGGGAAATGATCCTTCTCGCTCGCCTCGTTGTGCGTGAGGAGACGGTCTTGGAACAGAAGTACGGGAAGGAGTTCCAAGAATACTGCCGGCGCGTTCCACAACTTCTACCTTCCGTTCGTCCAAGAGTTCCCGCTAGCAACCAATTGCCAGAGTGGAAGAAGGCTCTGTGGGATCACGCATTTCAATGGAGTCTTGTTGCTACATTGATTGCATTCGCGTTCACCTTAAGCGATCCCGTGGGATATGTCTTCGGGTTGGGGACGCTCTTACTCTTGGTCGTGCAACAACTGTTCAAACGCTCTTGGGGTCGCGTGCGCTGAACGCAAGCGTTTCAGAGAATACCCGAGTGGACAGACCTCGACAGAGAGGCGTACCGGAGCGATGCAGGCTGGGGCGGAGGGTGGTGATCGTTTCGAGGAACGCGAGGTACCGGGCCTCGAACGTCCCACGCATGTTCGTCTCAGGCTGACTCTCCATATTGATCTGATCGCCGGCCTGATGTTCTTCGTTGATCGTACGGACCCTGCTCCATCAGGCTTTCGGAATCACCAAGGTCGCTCAATGAAGTTGTGGTGCGAGGATGGCCCGTTATGTGCCGCGATGTTTCCTCCAACGCGTGCTTTACACGGCAATGCGTGCGGGCTGAAGAGGCGTACTGCGCCGCTTCTGGACTTCGTGCAGATGTTCCAGAAATGCGCGGTGTACGCGGCTGCGGAAGTGATGTCTCAGCTGCAAAATTCCCACGCGACGGTAAGCATTCTCATCACGCAGTGGAATGAATCGGCAACCTTGCCTTTTTTCGACCGCCATTTCAGGCACTACGGACACTCCACTGCCGGCCGCTACCATCGCCAGAATCGTGGTGAACTGGCCGCTCTCAAAAACGACGTTGGGCTGGAATCGCGCCCGGGCACACACCGAGAGGGTATTCTCGCGAAAGCAGTGGCCCTCCTTGAGCAACAAAAACGAGTCATTCTCGATTTGTACCAGGTGCACGTGCGCGAACGATGCCAGACGATGGTTACGGGGAACGACCAGGTACAACCGTTCACGAAAGAGTTCGTGACACAGGCAATGAGTAGTCGGAACTGGCAGGGCAAGCAGCGCCAAGTCGACCGCGCCCTGGTGGATGAGTGTGAGAAGTTCGTCGGTGACTTCTTCTACCACGCGAATCTGCACGCGACGGTGGAGAGGGCACGGGGTTCTCTTCACTGCGCGCAAGAGACACTCAATCTTCGATCCTCAATCTGGAGCAGGGTGAAGCTGTGACGCGCTGGGGACGGCTTATCTTCTACGTCACGGATGTGGACGCTCTCTGGAATCATCTAAAGGACCGGGGATTTGATCCAGAAATTCCGCGAGACGCCGCCTGGGGAGAACGCTATTTCCATATGCCCGATCCGGACGGCCACGAGCTGTCATTCGCCCGGCCGCTCCAATGACTTGGAGAAAGGTGCCGATGCAGACGAGAACCAACCAGAACGTGGTTTATTCCAGTGGCGGACCGTCACGCTACGCCGCTGAATCTCGCGAGCGCCATCTTGGCAGCGTGATAACCGCACATGCCGTGCACGCCGCCCCCAGGCGGGGTTGATGAAGAACAGAT
>Ga0209701_10001782_pt1 | contig 13981 bp, 9 predicted proteins | sample CZO8metaG_4_FD_188356 | JGI IMG/M metagenome (GOLD analysis project Ga0209701, IMG submission 188356) | Vadose zone soil microbial communities from the Eel River Critical Zone Observatory, Northern California, USA - CZOApr15con2H3.8 metaG... | ecosystem: Environmental > Terrestrial > Soil >...
ATCCCGTGGCGGTTCCAGGACGGGACCACCGTGAATACCCTCGGGGCCGTGCTGAAGGTCAAGGAAGGGCAAGTGCAGCTCAACTCCGGCAGCGCCTGCATCGGCAAGCAGGAGTCGGGGTCCGGGTGTTCGGGCGGGGGCACTCCGTTCCAGGACACCATGTCCGGCGTCTACACCAGCGGCACCTGGGGCGGGAGTAAGGGCAATTGCAGCGGCGGCCTGAATGGCAACACGACCACCAACAGCCGCTGCAACGTCTGGACCAGCGCCCAGGGCCCGTATCCAACGGGCGATCCCCCGGCGATCCCGCTCCTGAGCGATTCCACGATCATCGACGGCAAGGGCTACCGGTGTTTCTTCAATCCGCCCGGCTCGACCTGTCCGAACACGGCCGATCCCATTCCGGGCGGAACGAACTTCGATGAGTACTTCTACGCGAACGCGTGGCGGATCGACAACACTAGCGATGGCCGCTGCGACGTAAGCGTGGCCGGCGTCGCGCATGACTGCACCATCGTATTGACCGCCCTTCAGACAGGGAGCGTCCCGGACTTCGGGGCCGGGCCGGTGACGACCCTCCCGATCAAATCTGGGGCGTGCGTCCGCCAGGGCGCCGCCGATCCGAATTCGTGCACGCTCCAGATCGCCGCTGGGCAGATGGTCGGCATCATCGACGGCAGTCCGATCCGTCCGGATCTGGAGCCGATCAACGTTTACGTGAAGCGACTCGCGTCGGCAGGCGCCACCACGCCGACGGTGAAAACCTCACCGGTGGATGCGACGACGGACAACAACATGTACTACCAGGGCAAGATGATGATCCTCGCCGATAACCCGGCCGTCACGCCAGGGTTCGAGATCGACACCGGCCTGCTGTCGGCGACGACCATCAACCAGTCGTGGTGCGGCCTCGGGCCCTACCTCTGCGGCTATGCCTATCCCGCGAATCACTTCGTCGCCATGCTCACCACCGGCGACATTCTGCTCGGGCCTGGGGGCTCCCGCGACATCCTCGGCCAGCTCTTTGCGGCGAACACCGGTCTGACGGCCAGGTTCTACGTCAATGGAGGTATTGGCCAGACGCAGCTCGCCGGCAGCGTGTCCGCGCAGCAATTCGACTTCACCGGGGCCGGGAGCGCCCCGAGCCTCTACCAGGCGCCGTGGAACCTCGGGGCGCTGCCCGGGGCCGCCGGGCCCGCCGCGGGGTCGTTCGTGTCCATCGTCAGCTCGAACTGGGCCCAGATCCAGTGAGAGGAGACTGTTGGTGAAGATTTTTGGTAGACAGCGCGCCGTCGGCCTCGACATCGGTGCCGGGGTCGTGCGCGCGTTGGTGCTCGAGGGCACGCCCGGCAAGGCCTGGATCACGGGGACCGCAGGGGTTTCCATCGCCGCAGGAGGCGGTGGCACCGCGACGGCGCAGGCCATCCATGCGGCGCTCGCGCAAGCTCACGCCGATGGTGAGCCCGTGGTCGCCGCCGTCGGAGGACCGGATGTCGTCGTCCGGCAGCTCACGCTGCCACCCTTGCCGCCCGATCGCGTGCTGCAGGCGCTCGAGTTGCAACATCGGGAGTTCGGGCTCTTGCCGCCGTCGGAAGGGCTGCTCGACGCGCAGGTCCTCCGGCGCTCCAAAAAGAAGTGCCTGGTGCTCGCCGTGAGCGCGCCCAAGCCCGTCGTCGAGGGCCGGCTTCGCTTGCTCGAGCAGGCGGCCGTCAAGGTGCGGACCCTCGAAGTGGAGGCCCTGGCGGTGCTGAACGCGGTGCTCCATCTCGGTCGGCTCGAGCCGCGCGAGTTGCTCGTGGCATTGGATCTCGGGGAGGAGCGGGCCGTCCTGTGCCTCCTCAGCAAGCGGGGTCCCGTGGTCGTGCGCCACCTCGACGTGGGCGCCTCCGCCATTGTCGAACAACTCCGCCGCGCCGGAGTGGCTGTGCCCAACGCAAGAGCGCCGCTGGAGGCGCCGAGGGAGAACGTCGACGCCGGCCCGGTCGCCGAGGCATGCCGAGGTGTCGTCCGTCGCATCGCCGACGAGATCCGGAGTTCGCTCGCGTTCTATCGCTCGGAGTACGACCGCGAAAGCCTCCCGCGCTATCTGCTCAGCGGATGGCTCCGGGTGCCCCGGCTCAATCGCTGGCTCACGGACGAGCTCCGGCTGGAGTCGCCCTTCGAGGTGATCGATCCCTTCCGAGCGGTTCGCGTGACCGCCGCTCAAGGAGAGACCAATGAATCGGCCGGCCCCGAGTTCGTCCAGGCCTTCGGGCTCGCGTTGAGGGCACTGTGACCACGCAGTTCACGATCGACCTGGCACATCCGGGACGGGCACAGCGCTCTCGGTGGGAGTGGTTTCTGGGCCCCGACGGCCCGCGCCACCTCGCAATGCTGGCGACAGCCGGCGTGGCGCTCGTCGCGCTCGTCGCGCTCGGCGGCGTCTTGCCGCGGTACCTGCGGTACTCGAGTGAGATTCAATCCATCGCGAAGCTCCGCGGTGAGGTGACGACGGCTGACAACGAGCTCTCAACTTTGCGAACGAACCTGCGCGCCCTGGGCGCGGAGGCTCGGCGACAGGCGCGCTGGTCCGAGCTGCTCCCTGCGCTCAGCAAATGGTTACCCGGCACGCTGCGGATCGACCGGGTGTCGCTCGGCAAGGCTGCGCGTCCGCCGCAAGGGCAAGCGCAGTCGCCGCAGGCGGCGGCGCAGTCCAGCGACCTCACGCTCCAGATCGAGGTGAGCACAACCATGGTGCCGGCCAGCTCGCGGCTCGTCGAGATCGCGAGTTTCATGGCGGCGTTCGCCCAGGACCCCGTCGTCGCCCCGCGGTTCCAGCTCAAGACCTGGGAGGTCCGGCCCGCCCGCGCCCAGGGCGGCGACGGGCAATTGGAGATCAGCATCGCGCTCGCGGAGAAGCGCTCGTGAAGGGCCGGGCGCTCACCGTCGGCTGGATCGTGATGGTCCTGGTGGTCCTGGCCGCGCTCGGCTGGACGGTCGCCCGGACGATTTCGCTTGGCAGATCGGGCGCCACCGCGGACACCCAGCGGGCTGGCCTGGCACGTGAGCTCGAGGCGAGCCGCCAGAACATCCAGGCCGAGCTCGTGGCGAACGCCGATCTCCTCAGGGACATCCGCTGGAGCCCGGACCGGGCGACGGCGGCGGATGTGCTGCGGCGCCTGGCCGATCTGGCCCGGGGCGGCCAGGCGAAAGTCCTGGCGATCGCCCCGCTCGAGCAGGAGCCGGCGGCGCGCTACCGCAAGTCGTCCCATCGCATCGACATGACCGCGTCGTTTAGCGAGCTGCTCGACCTCGCGACGAGGGTCGAGCGAGAGGGCGGGATCCTCGAGGACGTCGTGCTCGATGTTCCCCAGCGAAAGCCCGGCGAAGGGGCTGGACCGGACACGGTCCGCGCGCAATTCCGGCTGACGACGATCGAGCCGTCCGACGACACGAGACGGATCATGGAACGGGTCCTGGCGGCCACCGCCAAGAGCTCAAGGTCCCCTCTCGCGGTGGCTCTCACGCTTCCGCTCGAAGCTCGAGCCGAGACGACGCTGCTGCCGCTCCGCGATCCGTTCAAGTTCGCCGAGGCCCCGCGTCGTAGAGGGCCCGCCATAGCCGTCGCGCCGGCGCCACCGATCGCGCCGGTGTCGGTGAAGGGCATCATGAAGTTCCCCGGAGGCGCCCTCGCCATCGTCGATGACCGGGTCGTCAAGGTCGGCGATGTCCTCAACGGCCGACGGGTGGAGCAGATCGTGGACGGAAGAATCGTCCTCAGCGAGCCCGGGGGCGGCTCGAGATCCATCCTGCTACCGGGCTTCGCCCCCGCGCCGACGACAAGGAGATGATAATGCGCGTTGCCGCCACGATCGCCCTCGCCCTCTTCGCCGTCCTGTCACCGGCGCCGGCCCGGGCACAGGAAGAACGGTGTGGACAGCGACTCCCGACCGATCGGACGACCATCGATCTTCGCGGCGTCGACGTCCAGACCACCCTCCGCACGCTCGCCGAGCGGTATCGCGTCAGCCTGATCGTCACGCCCGAGGCCACCGGCGTGGTCACCGTGAGCCTCTACGAGGTGCCGGTGCGCGATGCCTTCGACGCGCTGGTCAGGACGGCCGGGCTCGTCTGCGTGGTGCGTGACGGCATCCTCGTGGTCAATTCGCGTAAGGAAACCGAGACGGCTCGGGAGACGACGGCCAAGGCCGAGCAGACACGACTGGCGGGAGAGGCGGAGGCGCGCAAGAGACAGGTGGAAGAGCTGGCCTTCGCCGAGCTGCGGGCGCGCGGGCCGCTGCGTGAGGAGACCATCCGTCTCTCATATGCCGACGCCGGAGAGGTGGCCAAGACGCTGCAGGGCATTATGGGCCTGCCGCCAACTGGGACGATCGCGGCGCCAGCCCCGAGCCCGGGGCTCTACGCGCCGCCGCCGCCGATCGATATCCCGTCGGAGGGCCAGGCCAGTCCGCCGCCGGCCCCGATGCTGGCGCCGGGGATGTCATTCTCCGAGACCCTGGCCAAGGGCATCACGGTCAGCGCGCACAAGCCGACCAACTCCGTCTTCATTCGCCACTACGAAGCGGATCTGGCCCGCATCAAGCGTCTCGTGAAGGAACAGCTCGACGTCCCGCTGCCGCAGGTTCAGATCGCGGCGCAGATGGTGGTCATCGTCCGCAACGCGCTCGAGCAGCTCGGCGTGCAGTGGGGCGGCGCGGCCGTGGGCCAAAAAAACGGGAATACCTTTCTCGGCCGCGGGTTGGCGCAGCCAGTGAACCCCGTGACCGGGCTCGCCGCTCCGCAAGCAAGCGGGACACCGACGACGCTGAATCCTAATGTTGCGAATCCGGGGTTCACGGGAGGCTCGATCTTGCCCGTCGATCCCGCCACCGGGCTGGCGACCGGCGGCAACCTCCTGAACCTTCCCACGTCGGGCTTGCCCACCGCGGCCAATCCCGCCATGGGCTTGCTATTCGGAATCGTCGGAAGCCAGTTCAATATCAGCATGGCGATCCAGGCGCTCGAGACGCAGGGCAAGGCGCGATCGCTCGCAGAGCCGAAGACGGTCACCGTGGAGAATTCGACAGCCGTCATCTCGCGCGGCTTCGAGGTGCCGTACGTGAGCCAGAGCGGCTTCGGTGGGACGCAAGTGCAGTTCAAGGACGCGTTGCTCAAGCTCGAGGTGACCCCGAGGGTCATTCGTGAGGGCGAGGTCACGCTGATACGGATGAAGGTCCTCGTCGAGAACAACGAGCCTGACTTCACGAAGGTCCTGGCGGGCACGAGTAACCCGCCTATCTTCAAGCGCCGATCGGAGAACGAGGTCATCGTGCGTGAGGGCGAGCGGCTCGTCATCGGGGGCGTCTTGACCGACACCGACACCAAGACCCAGCGCGAGGTCCCGCTCCTCGGACGCATCCCCATCCTCGGCTGGCTCTTTAAGAGCCGCGAGCTCAGCGTCGATTCGCAGGAGATGGTCGTCATCATCACGCCCACGGTCGTTCCCATTCATCGGGCGAGGTAGCTCTCCATGTACGAGCCATTCTTCGGCCTCGACAGTTCGCCCTTCGGGCTGACCCCGGACCCGCGCTTCCTGTTCCGGTCGAGGGTCCATCACGAGATCTTGTCGTTACTCCTCTACGGGGTGACGACGGGCAAGGGCGTCATGGTCCTGCTCGGCGACGTGGGGACGGGCAAGACGACGCTGTGCCGCGCGCTGCTCCGCGAACTGCCCGCGGAGGCGCAGAGCGTGCTGCTGCTCAATCCCCATCTGTCGGAGACCGAGCTCGTCGGCGCGATCCTGGACGACCTCGGCCTCGAGCGGCGCGGATCGACGAGGGGCGAGTTGATGACGGTGCTCAGCCAGCATCTCCTGGCCGCGGGTGGCGAGGGCAAGAGCGTCGTGATCGTCGTCGATGAGGCACAGCACATGACCGTGGAGGCGCTCGAGCAGGTCCGCATTCTGTCCACGCTCGAGGCCCCGGACCGGAAGCTCCTACAGATCGTCCTCGCCGGCCAGCCGGAGCTCGAGGCGAAGCTGGCGCGGCCGGAGCTGCGCCAGCTCAGGCAGCGGATCGGCGTCCGCTGTCACCTGCGCCCTCTGGCCGAGCGGGAGACGTTCCGCTATGTCGAACATCGTTTGCGCGCCGCCGGGCTCGGGGGAAGCCTCCCGTTCACGTGGGCCGCCACCGCCCGGGTCCATCGCCACAGCGGTGGCGTGCCGCGAGTCATCAATCTCGTGTGCGACCGCTCGCTGAGCGCCGCGTTCGCAGGCCGGCGGCGCAATGTCGACGTCGATACGGTGAAAGCCGCCATCCGCAGCCTCGCGGGGCGTCCCACGCTGGCACGCTGGGTGAAGAGCGTCGCCGTCGCAGCCGTCGCGGTCGTGGCGGTGGTCGGCATGACCCTCGGGCTACAGCGGACGTGGCGTCAGGGGTGGTTCGTCCCGCGCACCTCGAATAGGGTCCTCGCCGCGGCAGCGTCAGCAGCGGCGCCCGCGCCTCCGCCAAGCAGCGCGCCCGTCACGGCGACGGTTGCGACCCCCGCTCTACCGCCGCCGGCGACATCTCTCCACCCGCGCGAGCGTCTTCTCGCGGAGCTGATCGCGCTCTGGACTCTCCAGTCGCCGCCCCCGAGCGACATCGCCGAGTGGCCGGCACTGGCAGACGGGGTCGTCGACATCGCGCGTGTCGCGGACCGGTACCAGCTCACGGCGACGCGCCTGCCGCACATCACGGCCGTCGAGCTGCGGGCGATCGGGCTGCCCGCGTTGCTCGAGCTGGACGGTGCGCAGGGGCCGAGCGTGCTCCTGCTCCGACGCATCGCCGGCGACACGGTGACGCTGGTCGACGGAACGGGGACGGAGCTCCGGCGCCAGCTCGGCGAGCTCGACTCGGATCTGGCCAGCGCCGAGGCGTGGGTGCTGTGGCGGAATCTCGATCAGCTCCCGGTCAACGGCGCGCGGCCGATGACACCGGCGACAGTCCTCGCTGTCGCACTCCGTCTTCACAGGCTCGGCCACCTCACGATGCCGCTTCCCGACCTCTATGACGCTCGACTCGCCGAGGCGATACGCGCGTTCCAGCGATCGACGGGCCTGGCCGCGGACGGCATCGTCGGTCCACGGACGACGCTGGCGCTCTCCCGGGTCGTGGCCGGTGCGGTCGCGCCGAGTATCGCCGGCAAGCCGTCGAGATGAGCCGGCTGTACGAAGCACTCACCGCCATCGAGCGGAAAGCCCGTGTACTCGCAAGGACGGATCTTCCGCGCTTCCATGCGGAGACGCGGGCGCGTCCTCGCCGGTTCGTGCTCGCCGTTGGCGCCGTCGTGATCTTTGGGGCTGTGGGGCTCCCGATCACGCTGCGCGCGCCGCCTACCCCTTTGCCGTCGGCGCCACCCGTTCTCCCGCTGCCGTCCGCCCAACGCCCCGAGCCCCTTCGCGCCGCCGAGTTGCGCGAGCGCGCGCGGGAGGCAACGGTGCTCGGTTCGCTCACGCGGGCCGAAGAGCTCCTGGAGCACGCGGTGGCGCTCGACCCCTCGGATCCCCCGGCGTGGAACGACCTCGGCGTGGTGCTAGTGCGTCGCGGACAACATCGACGCGGGATCGAGGCGATCCAGCGGAGCCTCGCCCTCGATCCGAAACACGCCGAAGCCCACCGCAACCTCGCGGTCGCGCTCGACCGCGACGGCCAGACGCTCGCCGCGGCCGTGCACTATAGCGAATTCCTCGCGCTCGCTCCAGGGCACCCCGACCGAGCACAGATCGAGCAGCGCCTCAGGTTCCCCGGGCCGGCCGAAGCACGCCAGTGAACACACCGATAGTGGACGAGTTCTTTCCAGCGCCCTCCAGCCTTCCCAGCCCTAACCCGGTAATTTTGCAGCCGTCACCGGTGCGGTACCGGTTTTGCTGTGTTCCCTTACCCAGACGTGGGAAGCCAGTCTGGGTGCGGGGAGATCTGTCAACATGACCGACACATCCACCAAGCGCGCGTGCCCGCTCACAATGACCAGCGTGAACGCAAGGTGCGCCCACATCCGTGGCGATGATTGCCGGAACTGATCGCGTGGACCCAGAACACTGGCAGCCCCGAGGTGTGACCCCGTTGGCCGGCGCGCGCGAGCGCCAGCGCAGGTGGCAACACCTCGGGCAGGTGCTGATCACGCGCGGTCTGCTCTCGCAGGAACAGCTCGCAGCCGCTTTCGAGCGACAGCGCCAGGGCTCACTGCGACTCGGCCGGGTCCTGGTCGAGCTGAAGATGATCAGCGAGAGCGCGCTCCTGGAGTGCCTGGCCCTGCAGTTCGACAAGCCGCTGATGAGCGAGGAGGAGATCGCGAACTTGCCGCCCGAGGTGGTCAGGATCCTCCCGGAGGAGACGGCTCGCCTGAACATGATCATCGCCGTCGAGCGGTCCGCCCGGCAGCTGGTGGTGGCCACCGCCGACCCTCTCAACGTGTTGGCGCTCGACGAGGTCCGGCGAGTCACCGGCCTCGATGTCGATTTCCGGATCGCGCCCGAGGCCGCGATCCAGACCGCGATCCAGCGACACTATCGCGCGGTGAGCGTCGAACGCGACGACGAAATCGTGCGCCAGGATCTAGGCCTGACCGTGGTCTCTGCCGTCGGGGTAGAGGACACGGTCGACCTCAAGCAGCTACGGACGCAGGCGGACGACCCCCCCGTCGTCAAGCTCGTCAACTACGCGCTGACACGGGCCGCCAGCGACGGCGCCTCCGACATCCACGTCGAGCCGTTCGAGGATCGCACGCTCATCCGCTACCGGATCGACGGGCTGCTCTACGAGCTCCTCGAAGTGCCGCGGCCGCTGCATCTTGCCGTCGTCTCCCGGCTCAAGATCATTTCGCGACTCGACATCGCGGAGCGGCGGCTGCCGCAGGACGGCAGCTTCTCGGCCCGCGTGGAGGACACCGAGATCGACTTTCGCGTGTCCACGCTTCCCTCGATTCACGGTGAGAAGATCGTCCTCCGCCTGCTCCTGAAGGAGGCCGTCGTCCGGCACTACACGCTCGAAAGCCTCGGCTTCGATCCCGACCAGCTCACACTGTTCCGCGACGCCATCCGGCGGCCATGGGGAATGATCCTCATGACCGGGCCGACCGGGAGCGGTAAGTCGACCACCCTGCACACCGCCCTCAAGGCGATCAAGTCCCCACGGAAGAACATCGTGACGGTGGAAGACCCGGTCGAGTACCGGCAACCCGGGATCCAGCAGGTGCAGGTGAAGAGCGAGATCGGGTTCGACTTCGCGCGCTCGCTCCGCGCCATATTGAGACAGGACCCTGACGTCATCATGATCGGCGAGATCCGTGACAACGAGACCGCCCAGATCGCAGTCCGCGCGGCGCTCACCGGGCACCTCGTCTTCTCTACCGTGCACGCCAACGACGCCGTGTCGACGATCGTGCGCCTCGTCAACATCGGCGTCGAGCCCTTCCTGGTGGCGTCCGCGGTGAACCTCACGGCGGCGCAGCGGTTGATCAGAAAGATCTGCACGCACTGCAAGGAGCCGTACGAGCCGGGTCCCGACGACCGGGTCGTGCTCGCCGAGGTCGGTTGCCCCGACGTCCTCTACCGTGGTCGCGGGTGCAAGCGGTGCCGAAACACCGGGTTCGCCGGACGGGTGGCGTTGTTCGAGGTCTTGCGCATCACCGCCGATGTCCGGGGCATGATTCTCTCCGGCGTCTCCGCCGACCTCATCCGGGAGTTCGCGCTCAAGAACGGGATGATCCCGTTACGGCTGTCGGGGCTGCGCAAGGTCGCGCAGGGCGTCACCACGCTCGAGGAAGTGTTGGCCGTCGTGGCCGACCAGGAGTAACGATGCCGGTCTTCGAGTACGAGGTCGTGGATTCCGCCGGTGCCATCGGCCGGGGCAGACAGCAGGCTGAGGACTCGGCGGAACTGCTACAGCAGTTCCGAAACCGCGGACAGCTCGTCATCTCCCTCCGCGCTGCCGATGCTCCCCGCGCCGCCCCGCTTCGCCAGGTGCTCCAGCGGTCGTTCCGGCGCGTCAGGGGGCATGTCCGCCTCGCCACGCTGGTGCTCTTCACCGGCCAGCTCGCCGCCATGCTGGAGGCCGGCCTCCATCTGGTCCGGATCCTCACCGCGCTCGGCCGGGAGTCCAGCGATCGGCGATTCGGGAAGATCGTCGAGGACGTCCGCGACTCGCTGGCGGCCGGCAACTCCTTCGCCGACTCACTCCGACAGTATCCGGCCGTCTTCAGTGGTCTCTATGTGGCGGCCGTGCGCGCTGGCGAGGCGAGCGGCGCGCTGGTCGTGATCCTCAACAGCCTGACCACCCATCTCGAGAAGGCCGAGCAGCTCCGGCGAAAGGTCAAGGGCGCTCTCGCCTACCCGATCACCGTCCTCGCCACCACGCTCTCGATCGTGGTGGCCATGATCGTGTACATCGTTCCGATCTTCGAAGGCGTGTACTCCAAGGCCAACGCGACGCTGCCGGCACCGACCCTCGTGCTCGTCGGGCTGAGCCGGCTCGTCCGAGAGTCCGCGGTTCTCACTGTGCTCGGCGTCGGGCTCGTCGTCGCCGCCGTCGTCACGGCGGTGCGCACGGAGCGCGGTCGCGACGTCCTCGACGCGCTGAAATTCCGCATCCCCCTGTTCGGGCCGCTCATCCGCAAGGCGGTCCTGGCTCGGACGTGCCGCACGCTGAGCCTTCTTCTACAGTCCGGCCTGCCGCTCCTGGACGCGCTCGACATCGTGACGCATGTGGCCGGTAACCGCACCATCGAGCGGGCGCTGCTCGCAGTGGAGCGGGGCGTGCGCAATGGCGGCACACTCGCCGACACGATGCAGCAGACCGGCGCCTTCACCGCGATGGTGACACAGCTCGTGGCCTCGGGAGAGGAGAGCGGCGCTCTCGCGGCGTTGCTCGGCAAGGCGGCGGTCTACTACGAAGCCCAGGTGGACGCTACCGTGGCGGCGCTCTCGACGCTGGTGGAGCCCATCATGATCCTCGTGCTGGGCGGGATCGCCGGCAGCGTGATCTTCGCGCTCTACATGCCCATCTTCAACCTCGGGCAGGCGATGCGGGGCGGGATCAAGTGACGCCGGTCCACGGCGCTCCCCCCCACTATCGCATCGCGCTCCGCCTGGGGGTGATGCTCTCGGTCGTCATGGCGCTCGCCGCGACGGCGAGCATGCTGACTCTTCTCTATCTCCAGCGGCCGTTCATCGCGGCGCGAGGCGGCTTCGCGCCGGACGTCCAGAACGCCCTGTTCGCGGCGGCTGTCGCCGTCGGCGGTCTCGCCGGGCTCGGGGGGCTCGTGCTCGGCGTCGCTTGGAGCCGGCGGATCTGGGCCATCGTCGAGCGGACAGAGGCCGCGGTGCCCACCGCCGACGGTACCCCGGACGATCGCGCTTCGGACGAGCTCGGGGCGCTCGACGCGGCCGTGGGGCGCCTCACGCTCTCGATGGATCGCTTCATCTCGGACAGCGACATCCTTGCACGGCTTCCTGCCGCGATGCTAGTCGTGGACGACGCCCGCCGGCTTCTCATGTTCAACGTGACAGCTGAAACCCTCCTGGGGCCCGATCTCGCGCGCTTCCGCGGACGGCCGCTGCTCGGCGTGGACGGCCCGCTCCCGGTCGCCGGCGGCAACGAGCCCCTCGCCCACGCGTTGGGTCAAGCGGAGCTGGCGCCGACGGTGCTTCACGTCGACGAGGTTCAGGCGAGCACGTGGTCCGGGAGACCGCTCCTCCTCGACGTAACGATCCAGAGCCAACCCGGGCGAGCGCCCGGTGTCGGTTTCGTGCTGCTGCTGCGCGATGCGTCGGAGAAGCGGCACATCCGGGAGCAGATCAAACGGGCCGATCAGCTCGCGCTTCTCGGTGAGATGGCGGCGCGGGTCGCGCACGAGGTGCGAACGCCGCTCGCCAGCGTTCGCGGACTCGTAGAACTCCTGCAGGCTGACCTTGCGGAGCACGATCGCCCGCGCCAGTATCTCGAGCGCATCCTCCAAGGCGTCGAGCGCCAGGAGCGACTCGTCGAAAAGCTCCTGAGCTTCACGCATCCCGAGCCGGAGAGCTGGCAGCCCGTCCTCCTGGACGAGCTCCTCGAGGGCCTGATCGCGGCGTGGCCGGGCCGCCGACCCTCCCTGGCGATGGAGCGGCCGCTCATGCCCGTGAACGGCGACCCGGTGCTTCTCGACCAGGTCTTCACCAACCTGATCCAGAATGCGCTGGAAGCGAGCCGCGACGGCGAGGTCGCCGTTCGGGGGCTCATGAACGACGGCGCGGTGCAGGTCATGGTCACGAACGGGGGCGCCGCCATCCCGCCCGAGCTGCAGGAGCGCATCTTCCAGCCGTTCTTCACGACGAAGCCGAGAGGGACCGGCCTCGGACTCGCGATCGCCCGGCAGGTCGTCGAGGCGCATCAGGGCGCCATCCGCGTCGAGAGCGACGGCCGGACCGCCACGACTTTCGTCGTCGAGCTGCCCGCGCTACAACCGGCTACGGTGGCGGCCGCCAATGCCTGACCAGATCCTCGTCGTCGAGGACGATGAGAACCTCGCGTTCGTCCTCTGCGAAGCGATGGGGCGCAGGGGCTTCCGGGCCGAGGCCGTCGCCACGCTCACGGCGGCACGGGAGCGGCTGAAGGCGGCGCCGTACGACCTCGTGCTGCTGGATCTGAGATTACCGGACGGAGACGGCCTCGAGGCGATCCCGGAGTGCCGGGAGCTCGCCCCCGACACGCCGATCATCGCCATGACGGCCTACGCGGTGAGGCGGGCCGCCACGGAGGCGTTGCGCCGCGGGGCGTACGACTTCTTCACCAAACCGCTGAAGATCTCCGAGATCGAGATCGTCGTGGGACGGGCCCTCGAGCGCCGGCGCCTTCAGCAGCGCATCACGACGCTCGAGGCGTCGCGAGCGACCGGCTTCGAGGAGCTCGTCGGCTCGAGCCAGGCTTTCGTTCGCGCACTGGAGGCAGCGCGCCGCGGGGCGCCGACGGACCTCACGGTGCTGATCGAGGGCGAGAGCGGCACTGGCAAGGAGCTTCTGGCGCAGGCGATCCACCGCCGGAGCGCGCGCAAGGACGGCCCCCTGGTCGCCGTGAACTGCGCCGCTATCCCGGAGGGTCTCCTCGAATCCGAGCTGTTCGGCCACGAGCGTGGCGCCTTCACCGGCGCCATCCGAACGCGGGTCGGACGCTTCGAGCTGGCCCGCGCCGGCACGCTGTTCCTCGACGAGCTCGGCGATATGCCCCTCGGCATGCAGGCGAAGATTCTGCGCGCGATCGAAGAACGTAGGATCGAGCGCGTAGGCGGCGAACGGCCGATCGACGTCGACGTGCGGATCATCGCCGCGACGAACCAGACCCTCGGTCAGCTCGTCGCGGAGGGTCGATTCAGGGCGGACCTGTTCTATCGCCTGCATGGAATCCAGCTCCGACTCCCGCCGCTGCGCGAGCGCCTCGACGATCTCCCCGAGCTCATCAACACCTTCCTCGATCGCGCACGGCGCAAACTATCCCGGACGACCGCTACGCTCTCCGACGAGGCGCTGCAGTGCCTGTGGGTGCACGCGTGGCCGGGAAACGTCCGCGAGCTGAAGCACGTCCTCGAGGGCGCGGTCCTGCTGTCCGACGGGGTCATCCGGCCCGAGCACCTTCCCCCGGCGATCCAGACGGCCGGCGTCAAGGAGCTCGTGCCGGCATCTGCGACGGCATCCGGGCGCTCGCTCGACGAGACGATCGTCGACGTCGAGCGCCAGATGATTCTCGCGGCGCTCGGACGTGCGGATGGTGTGCAAGTACGCGCCGCGCGGCTGCTCGGCATCACCGAGCAGAGCCTGTGGTACCGGATCAAGAAGCACGGGATCCAGGTGCGAGTAGCGGGCTCACTGCCGGCCTGGTCATCGTTACCCGCCTCGCTCCCTGCGGCCCGACCCACGCCGCCCGTCGAGTAACCCGTGAGCGCCGAGTCGGACCTGGATCGATCGGTCAAACGATCCAGGTCATCGGCGTAG
>Ga0209701_10001784_pt1 | contig 13973 bp, 13 predicted proteins | sample CZO8metaG_4_FD_188356 | JGI IMG/M metagenome (GOLD analysis project Ga0209701, IMG submission 188356) | Vadose zone soil microbial communities from the Eel River Critical Zone Observatory, Northern California, USA - CZOApr15con2H3.8 metaG... | ecosystem: Environmental > Terrestrial > Soil >...
CTCGAATCGCACAAGCTGCGGGCCGATATCCAGATCGCCCAGAAAAAATGGGATGACGCCATCAGCACCCTGCGCGAGGCTACCGCTCTCGCTCCCAACGACGCGCCACTGCACGGTGGTCTGGGGCGCATCTTTTTGCAGAAACGCGACTTCGCCGCCGCGGAGAAGGAAATTCGTATCGCGCTGCGTCTCGACGATAAAAATCTCGCTTATTGGAAAGACCTCAGCTCGACTTTTTTCCTGGGAGGGAATTATCCGGCCGCGCTGGCGACCCTCGACGAGATAGCCAAAGTGGAACAACCTGGCGCAGGCGTCTGGTTTATCCGCGCGATTTGCTACGATAAACTGAACCAGCCGAAGCTTGCTTTAGAGGCATATCAGAAATTTCTCGAGCTTGATCAGGACAAGAATCCCGATCAAGTCTGGCAAGCCAAGGAGCGGAGCAAGGTGCTAGCGCGCATTCTGGAACGGAAAAGATAAGCGGATGAAGACCGGCGGGACTTCCCTGGGTGCGGCGTGCGGCTTGCTTGTTTTTCTTGCGATTCTGACTCCGGGCGCCACGGAGAGCCTGGCCGACCTTCAAGCGCGCTTCGATCGCGAAACAAGCGGGGTTCGCAAGGCTAAATTAATTCAAAAGCTGGGGGATGCGCAGTTTGAAGAAGCGCGGCGCGCCGGAAAGTCCGGCGACTATACCACCGTGGGCTTGATGCTTGAAAAATACCGCGACAATGTTCGTGCTGCGATCGACACCTTGAAGAAGCAGCACCCCGACGCCGAAAAGCAATCCAACGGTTATCGGCAGTTGCAAATGCACGTGGGGAAGGGAATTCGGGAAGTTGACGATGCGTTGCTGGCATCCCCGGAAGGGTACAAGCCTCCGTTGCAGATTGTCCGGCAGGATCTGATTGGCCTGGATGACGAACTGCTCAAGATGCTTTTTCCTCGCCGGCCACTGGAAAAGCGCGGGACCACGCCCCCCGCGGACAAACAACCATGAACTTCAAATTGTATTTTTTCCTCCTGACTTTCTGCATGCTGGCAGCGCCCTTGCTCGTCCGCGCGGAGGCGCCGCTGCAGAAGGACTATCTCTCGGCGCTGGAGGCGGACAAGATTCGCGATGCGGAAACGGTCAACGATCGCATAAAACTTTTTCTGACGTTTGCCGGCGATCGCCTGAAAAAATTCCAATACGAGCTGGAGCATCCCTCCTCGAACCGTCACGGCGACATGCTGAATTCGCTTCTAAACGCTTACGTCGGCTGCGTGGACGACGCGGCGGACCTCATCCAGCTGGGGATCGAGAAACAGGAGAACATCCGGCAGGGAGTCGACCTGATGACTGCGCGCACGAAGGAATTTCTGGCCGTGCTGGAGAAACTCTCCACCGAAGGCGCCGAACGGGAACTCTATAAAGACAATCTCGACGACGCCATCGAGGGCACGCGCGACGCCATGAATGACGCGGAAAAGGCGAAAAAGAAAGTCGCGCCGCCTCCCGTTCGGCGGAAGAACTAGATATTGGAGAATCCGGTCAAAGCGATGAAATCGAGCCGCCGCAAAATTTTGATGGTCCCGGGGGGCGGGCCTCTTTTTCAGCGGATGTTCACGCGGCTGGGTTGCGATGGCCGGCCGCCGCGCTTCCGCGTGGAGTTTTATCCCTATTCCAGTCTGGTGCTGACGATTCGGCGGCGGGAGGAAGTTGTTTATGTACGCTTCTCCGACCTGTTGCGGCGGGCGCCGCTGGCTGTCCTGGAGGGCGCGGCCGCGCTGCTGCTGGTGCGCGTTTACCGCCGTAAAGCCTCCCCAGCGCTGACCGAACCTTATTTGGTATACGCGCGCTCCGATCGCACGCGCAGCCGCATGAACCGCATGCGCCGGGGGCGCGTTCGCCTGGCCGCTACGAGCCCGCATGGAGCCCATTTCAATCTGGACCGGCTTTTCGATGAGCTGAATGGAAAATACTTTGCCGGCCAGTTACAGCGCCCGCACATCGGATGGAGCACCCGGAGCTGGCGGCGGCAATTCGGATGTTACGATCCCGGACCGAATCAGATTCTGCTGAATCGCCGGATGGATCGCCCAGGCGTTCCGGCGTGCGCGGTGGAATATGTTTTGTATCACGAGATGCTGCACGTGAAGCACCCGACGCGCCGCTCCGGCTGCAGCATGGTCTCCCATTCGCGGGAATTTCGAGCGGAGGAGAAGCGCTTCGCGGAATTCGAGCGCGCGCGGCGCATCCTCGACCGCCTCGCTCGCTGATGCCCCCATTTTCGCGCAAGAATCTCGCCGTCCTGCGGGTGCCCGGTAGCGTAGTGGGTCGGTTTCCGATCACGCGACTAATCGGGAGCTAGCGACATAGTGGGTCGCACAAATCGAACATCCGAGCGCGGCGGACGTTAGGGAGCAGGGACGCTGGCGGTGGATTGGTTTTGGTTTTCGATTTGAGCCAGTTCATCACGCAGACGCGCAGCTTCGGCGCGATACTTTGCCGCTTCGATATGGAACTTGACGGCGGGGACGCTGCCGATCGCATTGAAAATCTTGGTGATGGCATCGTTCTTGCCTTTGCCGGTGTGTTCGAGCTGGTCGGCAAGATCGTCTTGGTTTTGTGCATCGCCCTCCAATCCGGCAATGCGGCGCTGAAGATCCTGGATGTTCGCCCAGCGCTGAGCCCGCGCGATGGCAGGATCAGTGACCTGGAAGTTGGCGGCTTCCCAAAACCCCGAGCCGCGGTCCTCCAGCACACCTTTGAAATAGTCAAGATTGTCGATGCCGCGCCGGTTGCCCTGATCGGCAGACATGCGGTACCAGGTGACCGCCTTAGCGTCGTCGGGCTCCACGCCTTGCCCGAATTGATACATCCAACCCAGTTGGTTTTCCGCGTCGCTGTCCCCGTGCGCCGCAGCTTCATCAAACCAAGACATGGCCTTGGCATAATCGGTTTGTACGCCCATGCCATGCTGAAACATATAGCCGATATTTTCCTTGGCGGTGTCGCTGCCATGCTCCGCAGCCTTGTAAAACCAGGAAAGAGCCTCGGCGTAATTCTGGGGCTGGTCCCATCCGTCCTCGGCAAAGTAGCCTAACTGGTTTTCGGCGTCGGAGTTGCCGTGGCCCGCGGCGCGGAGATACCAGGCATGGGCTTGAGCGTAGTCCCGCTTTACCCCATATCCGCACTGGTAAAAGTAGCCGAGTTGCTTTTCCGCCTGAGGGAGATTCTGGTCGGCCGCTTTGCGGTACCAATCAAGGGCTTGCTTGTAATCACGTTTGACGCCAACACCATCCTCGTACATGACGCCCAGATTGTACTCCCCGAGCGCATAGCCCTGCTTCGCCGCGGAACGATAGTAGGCCAGGGCGCGCTTGTAATTCCGCGGCACACCAAACTTATGTTGATACATGTAGCCCAGTAGATTCTGTGCAGGAGCGAAGCCCTGGTTAGCGGACTTGCCATACCAGAGCAGAGCCTGGCTGTAGTCTTGGGGAACGCCGACGCCGTGGAAATAGCGGTTCGCCAGGGCGAATTGCGCCTGCGCGTCGCCTGCAGCGGCGGGCTCACGAAGAGAGTAGAACTCATTGTCCGGCGGCGGAACCGTCGCCTGGGTCGAGGTTTGTACCGGTGCCTGCGCTCGCACGCTCGCCGTGGAAACCAGCGCGAACACAAAGAAAGCTGCTACGGTAGCCCTAGTCCGAAAGCTCATCGAGACCTTCTCCATCTTTCAGTAGCTTGGCAGGCGGAGGCTCATATAACGATAGACTGCTCGTACTAAAGTGACAGAATGTGCTTAATGTTGTATTTGCAGGAAGGGCAGCAAAAATGTGGGGTGCGGCGGCAGCCTTGCTACCGCTTTTATCGTTGCAGTGGCGCTACTTTTTCTCTCTCGCGACTTCCTTGTAAAGTTTATCGACCTTTTTCCGGACCTTGTCCCCGTCTTCGGCGTGCGGGTAGAGATCCAGATAGCGCCGGTACGACTTGATGGCCTGTTTCTTCAGGCCCTTTTTTTCCTGGGCTTCGGCCAGGTATCGAAACGGAATGGCATAACCGGGTTTGGCCTCGGTTGCGTCCTGAAAACGATCGATGGCGGCATCCCAATCGCCCTTCTTCATGTAGTACTGGCCGACTTCGAGATCCTTTTCCGCACGCAGCGGATCCCAGGTGGGCTGGTCGGACGCGTTTTGCGTGGCGGTGTCTTTCTTTTGTTTGGCGGAGGGCTTTGGCGGCGTTGCATTCGGCGCGTCGGCTGGTTTGGAGGAGGACTCCGGTTGAGGTGCCTGTGCGTGCACGGGCATTACAGCAAACAGCGCGAAAACTGCGGCGAGAATCGGAATTGTCTTGCTGAATCGCATGCCGGTACGTAGGTCTCCCTGTACTCCGACTTGGTCTAGTATGATGGAAATTGTCCGGCGATTGTAAGGTTGTGTTGTGAGCCTCCATGGAACCCCGTGAAAAAGCCGCGCAGCTTCCGGAAAGTCCGGGCGTCTATCTCTTCAAGGATGCCGGTGATACGGTCCTTTACGTTGGCAAGGCCCGCAACCTGCGCAGCCGCGTGCGCTCCTACTTCCTCGAATCGCGATGGATAGATGCCAAGACGGGTTCATTGGCGCGGGAGATAGCCGATCTCGAAACCATCGTGGTGGGCAATGAGCGCGAGGCGCTGGCGCTCGAACACAACCTCATCAAGCAGTACCGCCCGAAATTCAACGTCGTGCTTCGCGACGACAAGACCTATCCGTATATCAAGTTCACGGCGGCGGAAAAATATCCTCGCGTGTACTTTACGCGGCGCATCAAAAAAGACGGGTCACTTTATTTCGGGCCGTATTTTCCTGCAAGCCTGGCGCGCCGAATTCTCCATTTTGTTCACAAGCGGTTCCTCGTTCCTTCCTGCACGGTGGATCTGACGCGCAGCCACCCGCGGCCGTGCCTGCAGTATTACATCAAGCGCTGCCTGGGGCCTTGCGTCGTCGGGCTCACGACGGATGAACGCTATGCGGAAGCCGCGCGCGATGTGCGGCTGTTTCTCGAAGGGCGCCGGCAAGACTTGATCAGGAGTCTCGAAGAACGGATGGCGGCCGCCGCGGAGAAGGAGCTATTCGAACAGGCCGCCGCTTACCGCGATCTGTTGCGGACGCTGGAAGACATCGAAGAACGGCAGCGCATTGCCGCGGCGCAGGGAGATGACACCGACGTTCTTGCCTACTACGCCGAACCGCCGCTTGTCGCTGCGGACCTTTTTCATTTGCGCGGCGGGCGCGTGGTGGATCGACGCGAATTCTATTGGGAAGAACTCGAAGAATTTGATCCGCAGGAATTCGTGCCTTCCCTTCTGAAGCAGCTCTACCTGGAAGCGGAATACCTGCCCAAGGCGATTCACGTCTCGGCGGATTTTGAAGATCGCGAACTGCTGGAGGCCACTCTGACGGAACGCGCGGGACACAAGGTAGAAATCCTTACACCCCAACGCGGGACCAAGCGGGCTTTCCTCGACCTCGTCGAGAGCAATGCGAAGCATTCGTTCGAACAGCGATTCCGCGTTTTGAAGCCCACCTCGAAAGCGATTGGCGAGGCCCTGCAAAATGCGCTCAATCTGGCGGAAGAGCCGCTGCGCATCGAGAGCTTTGACATTTCGCACATGCAAGGAACGGATACCGTCGCGTCCATGGTCGTTTGGGAAAAAGGCCGCATGAAAAAGTCGGACTACCGAAAATTCATCATTCGCGGCGAAGAAGGGGCTAACGGAAATCTTGCGCGGCAGAACGACGACTTTGCCAGCATGCGCGAAGCTGTCAGCAGGCGGTATCGCCGGTTGCAAGAAGAGAAAAAGGAACTTCCCGGGCTGATCTTGATCGATGGCGGCATCGGACAACTCCACGCTGCAGCGCAGGCGCTCGAATCGCTGCAAATCATCAATCAGCCCGTCGCGAGCATCGCGAAAAAAGAGGAGATTCTTTACGTTCTAGGGCAGGAAGATGAGCCGATCGTATTGGAGCGGCACTCGCCGGTGCTGCACCTGATTCAGCAGATTCGCGATGAGACCCACCGTTTTGCGGTTACGTTTCACCGGCAAAGGCGCGGGAAGCGCCAGACACAAACGGTGCTGAGCGAAATCCCCGGGGTGGGGGCAAAGACGGCGCAAAAACTATTGAAGGAATTTGGGAGCGTTGCCAATATCCAAAGGGCGGGGCTGGAAAAATTGAGCAGCGTTGTTTCGCGAAAAAGCGCGGAGAAAATTCTCAGCCAGTTTGGGCATTCGAAAGACCAGTAACCGGATTCGAACGCGCATAGCGGTTAGCCCGCATTGCGCGTCTATCAGTGCTATGCTACGGTTTCTGTGGAGGTTGCTATGGCGGACAATGTGGGTTCCAAAGTGACGTATTTCTTGGTAGGACTTGGCGTCGGGGCGCTCGTAGGTATTTTGTTTGCGCCGAAGTCCGGCGAAGAGACGCGCGATTTCCTGGCGAAAAAGGCGGATGAGGGCAAGGATTACGCGCAAAAGAAGGCGCGGGAACTTCGCGAGCGCGCTGATGAATTGATCGAGCGCAGCAAGGAAGTTGCGGTGAAACAGAAGGACTCGATCACTGCAGCAGTCGAAGGGGCGCGTGAGGCGTACCGCCGCGAAGCGAAGGCGTAACGAGGCGGCAGAGCGGTAGGGTAAGGCGGTGTGCCGCCCCCAACTGGGGCGGGAGGGGCGCCCATGCAATTCTGGCTTGAAGTGTTCTGTATCATCGCGGCCATCGCTTTGGTGATCCAGGTAGTGATATTGACGTTGCTGTTCTTCGAACTTAAGCGCACGTCGGAGAGCACCAACCGCCTGGTGACGGATTTGCAGTCGCGCGTGGGGCCGATCTTGACGCGCGTGCAGATTTTGCTAGACGATACGCAGCCGAAAATTTCCGCCATGGTGAACGACGCTTCGCACATCGTGTATTTGGCGCGCGGGCAGGCGCAAAAGATCGACCGCGTGGTCACGGACGCCGCGGACCGGCTTCGCGGACAGTTGGTGCATGCGGACCGAATCTTGACCGGAACGCTCGAAGCCGTGGAGGATGCAGGCGCAAAATTCAGTCACAGTTTCTGGCGGCCGGTGCAGAAGGCGTCGGCGCTGGTGCAGGGAATTAAGGTCGGGCTCGATCTTCTGCGGTCACGCCGCGGGCGGTCGAAAGGGGACGAGCCGCGCGAACAGCAGGAAGAAGAACTTTTTATTTGACGAAGTTGACGGTCGAAAGTTCAAAGTTCAACGTAATTCGCTATTATTTTAAGCGGCCCTGCGCGCCTCCTTTCTGTGAGCTCTTCCCGCTTCCGTTTCTTTTTTTCTTTCCTTCTCTTCTTTTTCTTCCGGCTAGAAACCTAAAAATGAAGACGCAAAACTTAAGACCGAGACTTCAATTCCAGAGCGTCAGCGAATCCAGCCGCCGCCGAGGACGATATCACCGTCGTAGAAAACGGCGGCCTGGCCGGGGGTGATGGCGCGCTGCGGGGTGTCGAATGTGACGCGCGCGCTCGTGGCATCGAGCGGCTCGATGGTGACAGGAGCCGGCTCGTGCTTGTGGCGGATTTTGGCGAAGGCGCGCAGCGGTGCGGACGGCTTCTCGCAGGAAATCCAATTCACGCCCTCGACTTCGCATATCGTCTTTCGGAGGACTTCGTCTTCGCCGACGACGACGCGGTTCTTCTGCGGATCAATCGAAAGAACGTAGAGAGGCTTGCCAGCGGCGAAGCCGAGGCCCTTGCGCTGGCCGATCGTAAAATTGTGAACGCCGTTGTGGCGGCCGATCGCGTCGCCGTTTTCGTTGACGATTTCTCCCTCTCCGTGGTGCAGAGGAATTCCGCGCTCCCGTGAATACGCGTGGATGAATTGCACGTAGTTGCCGGTGGGCACGAAGCACAGCTCCATGCTCTCCGGTTTTTCGGCGACCGGCAAATTGACGCGGCGGGCCAGCGCACGCACTTCTTCCTTGGTGAGTTCTCCGAGAGGGAAGTCGCTGCGCGAAAGCTGTTCCTGCGAGAGTCCCCACAGAAAATAGGATTGGTCCTTGGTCTCGTCGCGCGCGCGCAGCAATTCCCAGCGGCCGGTATCGTCGTTCCTGCGGATTCGCGCGTAGTGACCGGTGGCAAGACGCTCGGCGCCGATTTGGCGCGCCATACGCAAGAGCGGCTCAAATTTCACATCCGTGTTGCAATTGGTGCAGGCGACGGGTGTGCGGCCGGAGAGATATTGATCGACAAAAGGGCGCACAACGCGCGCTTCAAATTGCTCCTCGAAGTTCACCACGTAGTGGGGAAAATTCAGGTGTTGCGCGACGGCCTTGGCGTCATACACGTCATCGAGCGAGCAGCAGCGGTGCTGTGCGGGGCCGTCCCCTTGAAGTTCGGGGAGACGGCGCTGGTTCCAAAGCTGCATGGTGAGGCCGACGACGGCGCGGCCTTGCTGCTGCAAGAGAGCGGCGACAGTGGAAGAGTCGACGCCGCCAGACATGGCTACGACGACGAGGCCGCACTGAGTATCGGCGCGCTCGGGGAGGGTGGCGAATTGGGTGATCGTCGTCATGCGCAAAAGCAGGGCACGATAAATCGTGCCCCTACAGTTTCATTCTACCTGGCTTCCGCCATCTTTCGATAGGTTGGCGATAACTCGCGGAGCTGGGCGACGGCGGCGGGGACGACGCTCAGGGCAAACTCAATATCCGCGGAAGCGGTATGGCGGCCGAGGCTGAAGCGCAGGCTGGCGCGGGCTTCTTCGGGGGGCAAGCCGATGGCGGTCAGCACGTGCGAAGGCTCGACGGCACCGGAGGAACAGGCGGCTCCAGTCGAACAGGCGAGACCTTTCAAGTCCAGCGCAATGAGAAGGGCCTCGCCCTCGACGCCGGGAAAAATCAGATTCGTTGTGTTGGGGGTTCTCGGAGCGGCGCCGCCGTTTACACGCGATTGGGGAACTCGTTCCAGCAAACCTTGCTGCAATTTGTCGCGAAGAGCGGACTCGCGCCGCGCGTCTTCCGCGAGAGACTTGCGGGCAATTTCCGCGGCCTTGCCGAATCCGACGATGCCGGCGACGTTCTCCGTCCCGGGACGGAAACCGCGCTGGTGATGTCCGCCATATAGAAGTTGCCGCAAACGCGTGCCGCCACGGACATACAGGGCGCCGATTCCCTTTGGCGCATACAGTTTGTGCCCGGAAATGGAGAGAAGATCAACTCCCAAAGCGTTGACGTCGATCGGGATTTTCCCCGCGGATTGCACGGCGTCGGTGTGGAAGTAGACGTCGGCCTCTTTGGCGATGCGGCCGATTTCTTCGAGTGGCTGGACGGTGCCGAGCTCATTGTTGGCGTGCATGATGGTGATCAGAACGGTTTCCGGCCGGATGGCGCGGCGCAGATCCTCGAGATCAATCTGTCCTTCGCGATCGGTCGGCAGATAGGTGACGGACGCGCGTTCCTTCTCAAGAGCTTGGCAGGCGTTGAGGACGGCTTCATGCTCGATAGCGGTGGCGATGATGTGAGGACGGGAGGTAGGGGAAGTGGAGGAGGTTAAGGATAAAGAGGCGATGCCGAAAATGGCGTGATTGTCGGATTCGGTGCCGCCGCTGGTGAAGACGATTTCCTGGGGGCGGGCGCCGATGAGTGCGGCGACTTGTTCGCGGGCAGTTTCCGCGGCGGCGCGGGCACGCTGGCCGGGGGTGTGGATTGACGCAGCGTTGCCGAACTCCGCGGAGAAATAGGGCAGCATGGCGTCGAGGACTTCCGGCTCGACCGGGGTTGTGGCGTTGAAATCGAGATAAACGCGGTTCATAAGGCTACCCACAGGATACTACTTATGAAGAACTGTGACTCGTGATCCGTGAGTTGTGACTCGTGGAAGAATGGCGCAGAGGAGGTTGACAGTCGACAGTTGAACGTTGAAAGGGAAGACAAGGCAAGGAGAGTTTGTGACTTGTGATCGGTGATCCGAGAAAGAAGGAAGCTTTGCCGGTTAAACCGCTGCGCTGTTGCGGGACCTGTTCCGCGGCTAGTTAACAAGAACCCCCCGGTGTCCCGTGGAAGCATCCGGGATGCACGCACGGCATTTTTCGCAAAGAGTGCGGAGTCGCATGAAAATAAATAGAGTTGAGTCTGTCGTGAGTGTAAGTGGCGAGTTCCAGAATGGAGGAGTGGGGGGTGCACCCTCCGTCGCGGTGAAAAGAGTGCGCAAGTGATTGAATGGAAAGCAGATGCGCGATGCCCGTTGTGCAAAAGAGTGCGCAAGAGTGTGAAAGGAAAGGACTTGAGTGAAGTGGTGAGTGACGGGTGACGGGTGACGGGGCGAGGACAGAGAAAAGTGTTTGGCTTGAAGGATGTGCCCCCCTGTTTTTTGTAAGTGTTGCATCTAAAGGGTTTAGCCGGAACGTAAGTCTTTTGTTTGCAACACTTGCGGGGAGGCCCATAAGTGTTGCAGCTAAAGGACTTAAAGCAAAGTAAGGAAGTAAGGAGGTGATGATGTAAGGAGGTAAGGAAAAAGAAGGAAAACATCGATGCGAGCGGGAAAGACGAATAGCGCCCTTTTCGGCACGGCCGGAATCTCCGATCGCAGGGAGTGCTTTGGGTGAACGGGACTGAGGGGATTGGCGGAGCCCTTTGCGCAGACCGGTCTGGGTAAAGTGACGTCGATAAATCACGACCCATGCTAGCATGGATTATATGATTTGTCAAATACAATTATAGTACTAGTATTTAGCGAGTCGCCATCATTATGTTCGAAAGATTTTGCAAAGAGAAGAAAACAAAGGGGTAGGGCTCACTGGGGGCGGGAGAAGAAACTAAAAGGGGAATGAAGAGCGGAGGGGGGAGGTTAACAGTCGACAGTTAAAAGTTGAAAGTAAACACTAAGAAGGAACTTACTTGGAAACAGTGGCGAGTGCCGCCAGCTGATCTGGGGGAGGGGAAGAGTTTTCAGTTATAAGTTTTTGGTTGTTGGTGGAGGAGGGGGAGGAGCGAGAACAAGATGCAACGAGGAGAAACGTCAACTACCCCACCCTTGCCCCGACCAGGTCGGGGCAAACGCCACCCGCAAGAGTGGGGCACCCGCAGAAAGAAAGCAGAGGCAAAATCCGAAAGGCTGTCCCACCCGCCCTGCCAAATGGCCGAAAGTGCGCTCGAAAGTGACCCGTGCGTACATCGCTGAGGGTGCGCGTCTCGTCGCTCTCGCCGGACGCCCACCAAGGCCTAGTTCGTTAAGGTGTATGGAGCAAAGGGGCCGAAGATGACTTTGGTTCAGCGAGCCAAAGCGGGTGTTGATGCCAAGCACCTTCAAGAGGCGTTGAAGGCGAAGTCCTAGAATGAGCGAGACTGCAGAGGCCCTCGGTCGCAAAACGGCTGGGGCCTAACTTCAGGATTGACAGCATTACTTCCGAGTTGCCCGTCATCCGACCGAGACAGTAATGGGCCGTCGCCAACGCTATACAGACCAACGATTCTGAACTCCAGAGGCACCGATCATAGCTGAGGCAGCATACGTACCGGCCAGAGGTGTTTCAGAAGGGCTGAATTTGGTAATTTCTCCGGCACAAGTGCGGATCATTGACTACTGCGGGCCGCTGCAGGCGGAGATGCAAGCTGACCCTCGGGAGGGACAAAAGAGTAGAATGGCTGCACTTCCCGCAGTCAAACAGGGAATTCAGGCGAGCGAACCCATTGGGCTCTGAGGCTTCCTTAAAGTCCGGTGGTTTCGGCCTGGAAAAGGAGAGACCGACAATGAAACGCCTCACCACCCACCTCACCCTCATTCCATTTCTCCTCCTCACACTTGCCTCGATCCTCTGGGCGCAAGCGGAACCCCAGATGCCGAAGCCCGGCCCCGAGCACCAGCGCTTGCACTACTACGTCGGCAACTGGCAGACAGAGTGGGAAACATTGCCCGGCCCGATGACGGGCGCTGGCGGCAAGGTCACCGTCACAACCCACAGCGAAATGCTGGGCGATTTCTTTCTCGTCTCGCACCGCGAAGGACGGGGCCCCAAGGGATCTGGAAAAGAGATCGGTATCATGGGATACGACCCAGAGCAGAAGGTCTATACCTACGAGAACTTTGACAATGATGGAGATGTCGGTCGAGCCACCGCTACCGTCTCGGGAGATACCTGGGTCCTGCTCGCTCCCGCCACCGACTCTTGCCGACCGGCCGGAGACAAGTTCAAAGAACGCTTCACCCTCAAGGAAGTCTCACCTACGTCCTATACCTTCATCGGCGAGATCTCGACCGACGGTGGTCCCTGGACCAAGATTGAACAAGGCAAAGCAACAAAAAAGTGAAGCGCTCTCATAGGACCCAGCTTTTTTTGTCCCGGCGGTTCCTTGGCTCCAGTGGTTTCGGGTAAGAGAAGATTCTTTTGTCTCTGGGAGGAGGAAATTCTTGATAGCTGTCTCGCCGTATATCTCCGGCACGAAGATGGCAAGGATGATCAGTTTTTTCAGAACTTATAGGCGCATCATCGTTTTCTTGCCGGTCTTTGCGTTTTCTATTTTCCTGCTTGTACAACCTGACGAGTTTGGGCGCATCGTTGACCAGTTCTTCTTGGCCATCCTGGTCATGCTGATTGCCAGCCAGTTTTTCTGGATTCGCCGCGTTCTCGAGCTTGGGGAACGGTTCCTCCCCGGCAAGCCCCGGCGCGCCTGGGTTGCACTGGTAGCGGCCCTCATCTATGCCTTTTTCTTCATTTACACTTTCCCCAGTTTGGAGTCGACGAATTCCCACGTTTTCCGCGCCGCCGATTACCGCCTGCACAGCGTTGTCATCGAAGCGACGTTCTGGTGGTGGTTGGTCGGATCGGTGGCGGGCTTCGTGTTATGGATTGCTTTCTCGATAGTAGGGCGTGCGGGCTCTGCCGTTGCCTGGGCGTATCGCAGAGCTCACCGTGCTGCGCAACCAGACATCCCCGCTGCTGATTCCGAAGCCGTCCTCCCGTCGCCCGGCCGCCGCCGCTTTCTAGAGCAGGCCGCTATCCTGGTGAGCGTCACGCCATTTGTGGCGACTGGCTATGGGCTGCTCTATGGTCGGCTGGACGTGGAAGTCGTGCGCCAGCGCATCCGGCTGGCGCGCCTGCCCAAAGCCTTCGAGGGTTTTCGAATCGCCCAGCTTTCTGACCTCCACATCAGTCCCTTCACCACTGCGGAGCACATCCGACATTGCGTCACAATCACCAATGCACTGAAATCCGACCTGATCGCCCTCACGGGCGACTACATCAGTTGGGACCCCGAGGCAGAGGGCGGCGCGGTGTCTGCGCTCGCGGGACTGCGTGCGCCGTTTGGCGTTTTCGGCTGCCTGGGGAACCACGAGCAGGAGAGCAGCACCGAAGAATCCATAACCCGGCTGTTCGCCGTGAAAGGTATCCGTATGCTGCGGCAGGAAGGCGTCCCTATCCGATCACATCCTGAAGCAATTAATCTGATCGGCATCGATTGCCCGCGAAGCCGTCCCGATCTCCAATGGCGCTTGCGAAAGGTCGAGCGCTTTGTGATGCCGGGCACGGTCAACATTCTGCTGAGCCACTATCCCGGCGTCTTCAATTACGTAGCCGGGCTCGGCATTGACTTGACGCTGGCCGGCCACACCCATGGCGGCCAGTTGTCGCTCGACGTTGTGCACCGAGGTCTCGACCTGAGCGCCCTGCTCTCGCCCTACACCAGCGGTTGGTACGAGAAAGCCGGCAGCCAGCTCTATGTCAACCGGGGCATCGGAACCACCGGCTTTCCCATCCGCATGGGCGCAAGGCCGGAGATTACGGTGCTTGAATTGTCCAGAACCTGACCCCCGGTGACAAACCACATTCCTCACAGTGGGCGGCAAGGATGCATGCTCAGGCTGGCCGTGGAAATAGCACTAGAGAGGTTGTGGGCGGATGGTCGGCAAACCGGAAGTTATCGTCGGACGCGCTTTACTTGGCGGGTTTGTACGAGGCGTCTGAGCGCAAAACTACAGATTCCGGCCGTACTTTTACCGT
>Ga0209701_10001785_pt1 | contig 13970 bp, 8 predicted proteins | sample CZO8metaG_4_FD_188356 | JGI IMG/M metagenome (GOLD analysis project Ga0209701, IMG submission 188356) | Vadose zone soil microbial communities from the Eel River Critical Zone Observatory, Northern California, USA - CZOApr15con2H3.8 metaG... | ecosystem: Environmental > Terrestrial > Soil >...
CTAATAATTTAAAACACTTGGTTATACCGATGACGAAGCAGAATGGGGTAGACTTACAGCAACAAGGCGACGCAATCCGCCGGTTCAACCGCTTCTACACCCGCGCCATCGGCACGTTGCACACACACATTCTTGGCAGCGTGTTTACCCTGGCTGAAGCGCGTGTGATCTACGAGATCTCCCGCAATGAACGTTCTACGGCAACCCAAATTGCCGGCAATTTAAACCTGGACGGGGGCTATCTCAGCCGCATCCTCGCAGGCTTTGCCAAGAAACGGTTAATTACGCGCGAGGCCTCTTCGAAAGACGCCAGAGAATCCTTTCTTTCACTTACGAGCCGCGGCAAGAAAGAGTTCAGCTCAATAGATGAAAAGGCGGCAGCCCAGGCAATCGCACTGCTCAAACCGCTTGCCGCTGCAGACCGGCAAAAAATTGTCAGCGCGATGAGCACGATAGAAAGCATCTTGAGCGTCGAGCAGACCAAATCAGCAAGCACCCCACTGTTTATTTTGCGTCCCCACCGGCCAGGAGACATCGGTTGGGTAGTACAGCGGCACGGCACTCTCTATGCGCAGGAATACGGCTGGGATGAACGATTCGAGGCGTTAGTGGCTCGCATCGTGGCCGATTTCGTGGATCATTTTGAAGCGCGCCGCGAGCGTTGCTGGATTGCCGAACGGAATGACGAAACGGTCGGCTGTGTTTTTTTAGTGAAACATCCTGACTCGCCGGAGACCATGGCTAAGCTGCGCTTGTTGCTGGTCGAGCCGAGCGCGCGCGGTTTTGGAATTGGCAAACGCCTGGTGAGGGAATGCACGCTTTTTGCGTGCGCGGCCGGTTACCGAAAAATCGATCTATGGACCAACAGCGTGCTCGATGCAGCACGCCACCTGTACCAGGAAGAGGGGTACAAGTTAATTAAACAGGAAGCGCACCAAAGTTTCGGCAAGAGCTTGGTTGGCGAGACTTGGGAACTGGCGCTTTAAGGCAGGCCAGCAAAGTTTACTGCAAGGCGTCCATCAAACGAGTGATGGTGCGGTTCAGCTCTTTGTCGGAGCGGCGCATCTCTTCAATCTTATGGATGGAGTGCAGCACGGTAGTGTGATGTTTGCCGCCAAACTGACGGCCAATCTCCGGCAGCGAAGCCGTGGTCAGCTGTTTCACGATGTACATCGCCACCTGGCGCGGGAAGGCGATGGCGCGCGTATTACTCCGCACTTTCAGATCCTGTTCGCGCAAATTGAAGTGCTCGCTGACACGCTTCTGGATTACTTCGATAGTGACGCGTTTTTCCTGCGACGCGATGATATTGCGCAAAACTTGTTGTGCGGTCGCCAGCGATACCGCAGCTCCGGTCAGCGAAGCGTAAGCCATCAGCCGCGTCAAAGCGCCTTCGAGCTCGCGCACGTTAGATTTAATCGCCCGCGCGATGTATTCCGCCACGTCATCGGGCAGCGCAAAGCGGTCGTTTTCCGCTTTCTTCTGGAGAATCGCGATCTTGGTTTCCAGGTCGGGAGGCTGGATGTCCGCAATCAGTCCCCATTCGAAACGCGAACGCAGCCGCTCTTCAATCGAATTGATATCTTTCGGCAGGCAGTCCGATGAAATCACAATTTGCTTGTGCTGCTCATACAGGGCGTTGAAAGTGTGAAAAAATTCTTCCTGGGTGCGCTCTTTTCCAGCGATGAACTGGATATCATCCACCAGCAGCACATCCACGGTGTGGAAACGTTCCCGGAAGCTGAACATTTTGTCGAAGCGCAGCGAGTTGATCACTTCAATCGTAAATTTTTCCGCGCTAACGTAGCTCAGCCGGGCGGCTGGATTTCTCTGCTTGATCGTATGCCCGATGGCATGCATCAAGTGCGTCTTGCCCATGCCCACTCCGCCGTAGAGAAACAACGGGTTGTAGGCCTTCGATGGTTGTTCCGCAACCGCTCGCGAAGCGGCGTGCGCAAACTCATTCGATTTGCCGACCACAAACGAGTCAAACGTGTAGCGGGTGTTCAACTGGTGGTCGCTGCTCTCAAAATCCAGCTTGGATTGCTTTGTGGATGTCGTTGCGGCAACCGGCGCAGCCGCCACAGGCTCTTCCTCGGTGCAGACATATTGCACCCGCATCGCCGGCACGCCCAGTTCGTGGAACACTGCTTTCACGATTTCGCCGTAAGTGCGCGTGAGCACCTGGCGAAACACTGTTGTGGGAATCTGCACGTAAATAATATCGCTATCGGCGCGGTTCAGCCGGGTTGGCTGGAACCAGGTGTTAAAGGTATTGATGCTGACCCGCGATTTTACGCGTTCCAGAAACTTGTCCCACAGGTTTGCCGCTTCACGTTCTTTGCTGAGTTGGATAGCTGTCGTCATTTGAACGGAAAACCAAATCCTCGCTATTTCCACAGATGTGCATAACCTGTGGAAAGACTTTAATTGTCTTGAAGTAAGGCCCTCGTGATTACTTTTTGCTGCGGGAAGGCTGTCCGAGCGCGAATATCTGCGTGCCCCTGATTTCCGCGCGCGTCCCTTTCAATCTCTCGACCGCCGAACCGCCTCGGTGTGTCAGCGCGGGATTCTCTCCGATTGACGCGAAGGGGGCAAGTGAAAAGTATGGCAGGGCACGTGCCCACGTTCACACAGCATACACAACTTTTCCACAGGCGGCAAAACTGGCGCTCCGAAGGCAAGCCTTCTCGCAACTCCCTGCATTCGCTGAGGAAAAATCAATTGCACTCTCATCGCGCCGGCAGGTATCGGCAAAAATATTTAAAAAACTCGTTGCGCACGCTGTGGAAAAATGGCCAACTGCGAAAATATATTTTCGCGGGCGTCTTTTTCTCTTGCTCACTTACAATATTTGGTGCGTCGAATCTTCGGTACGCTAACGAGCGCAGAAATTTTTTCTACTTTTTGTCCGGTTTATCCAGCCGTTCGAATTCATAAATGCCGATGGGATCGCCGCCAATGATCAGACGGTTTTTCTCGACGACGATTGCAACTGCTTCCAGCCGCGCATTTTGTGGCGTGTACAGCCGGAACGTCGCTCGCCGGTTGCCTTCCTTATCGAAGCGCAGCAGCATGTTCCCAATGGCGATCCACACCTCGCCGGTTTGCTTTTCCACGCCCATCGCGGTCATCACTTGTCTGAATCGCGGCGTATCACCGCGGCTTTCCTGCCGTGCAATCTCTCTGCGCATGGCCGCCGCCTCCGGCATGGCGTCAATCGCCGTGTACCGCACATCTTCTGCGGCGTACCCGAAACGATCGAATTGCCTTACCGTGGGCTCGGGGAAGAATTTAAATCCGTAATACAAATGGCCCATCGCGTCCGTAGCCATCGTGCCAAGGTTTAAGAAGCGGTTCAGATCCTTGCGCGCCGTCAGCGGCTCTGGATCGCCAAAATCACGCACCAGGCGGCCAGTTTTGTCGAACACCGTCAGCAAATTTTCCTGCTGCATCGTTGCGACTGCAATTTCGCCCTCCGGCATTGCCGCCACGGCCACTGGCGCCTTCACGGCGATGGTCTTCAGGTGCCGCCCTTCTTTGGAATAAATTTGCACGGTATTTCCCGCGCGATCGGCAACATAAATCGTCCCCTCGGCGTCGATGTCGAAATCTTCGCCGAACTCTACCAGCACGTCCCCGGAAGCTTGCGCTTCTGCTAACGCTGCTGGGGACAATCCTGCAGCTTCCCGCATGGTCAGCAAGCGCCGGGCTTCGGGTGAGTACACCACCAGGCCGGGCGATGGCGACGCCAGTACATAAATTTTCCCGTCCGCGCCTTCCCGGATCTGCTTTAGTCCGGGTCCCATCGGCGCAAACAGCCGCCGCTTTGCCACCAGGTCCGCGTCAATCTGCGCTCGCGCAGCCCCTGCCGCGCTCAACAACAGACACATCGCCGCAAGAAGTTTCAAGGCCGGGTACACTCCAGTTTTATATGCGCAAGTCCTGATGCGTGTGGTGAGACTGCCGCATAAGGCGTTTGGTTGCTTGTTCTTGCCACGATTGTGTCGAGAAGAATAATCAGTCGTTCTGCTATCGCCGCGCTCGGCGCGACTTCAGTCAATGCGCAGGCGCAATCGTTCGATGCTGCGCGCCTTCAGGCGGCCAGCGTTATTCCGCGGTCCCTCGTCGTCCGTATCGATCAACACGGCGTTCAGCTGCACGTCGCCCTCGGCCACTTCGAACCGCGCCGGCAGCCCATCGAGAAATTTTTTGATGATCGCGGTTCTGTCCATGCCGATCACGCCGGCGTGCGGCCCGGTCATGCCAACGTCCGTTATATAGGCCGTGCCTTCCGGCAGCACGCGTTCATCGGCCGTTGCCACGTGGGTGTGTGTGCCCACAACCGCCGTCGCACGCCCGTCCATATACCATCCCATGGCTATCTTTTCGCTCGTGGTTTCTGCGTGCATATCCACCAGGACAAACGCCACGTCGGCGAATAAGCTGGCCAGCAACTCGTCCGCTTTGCGGAACGGATCGTCAATCGCAGGTAGAAAAACCCTGCCCTGCAGGTTGATCACTGCGTACTTCACACCGTTTTTCGCGGAGCCCACATACATCCCGCCTCCCGGAGCGCCATCAGGAAAATTTGCCGGACGCAGCAGCCGCGTTTCATGCGGCATAAACTCCAGGATTTCCCGCCGGTCCCAGCTGTGATTGCCTCCGCTGATCACCGCAATGCCACACCTCAACAACTCGTCCACAATTTTTGCCGTAATCCCGAATCCCGACGCGGAGTTTTCCCCGTTCGCAATCACCAAATCAATCTTTTTTTGCGACACCACATCAGCCAGCCGCTCGCGCACAATCTCGCGGCCCGGCGATCCCACAATGTCTCCGATGAAAAGTACGCGCATAAAGGAAGTCTTAAGTCTTCAGTACCAAGTTTACAGAAAAACTTTCGCACCGTTCTTGATTGGCGCTTCGCAAAGGCATGCAAGGCGGGTTCTACTTATAACTACCAGCTAAAACTAACAAAAAGGAGCGGACTGCTAGGCCGTGGAGAGCTAGGCCGTGAACCTCCGAATTAGGTGGGCACCACGAGCCAACCATTAGGCTTTCCTGCCCCGTTCGCGCGCCACTTACAGCGCGCCAGCGGGACAGGCCGTGCACACAGGCTGTCTGTCCGCAGCACCCCAGAGATTCATTACGGTTCAAACGGCTTTCGCACTCTCACCTGCTTCGAAGTACCGCTCCAGCTCAATTGTATTCTTTCCCGACCTCGCCGCCAAACCCCGTTCCTGCCGCACCGCGCAGTTCATCACTTATTTCAGCGCTGTTCTCGGGAGTTCAACCTAATCGACAAAGTCGATGACAGCACCTTCGCGCCGGTCCAGAAAGCCGGCGAACTGCCCGAAGTTTGGCGCGGTCACGTTGTTGTACACGGCGTTGAAATTGCCATGATTCGTCACGTTCAGCGAATAAAAACCTAGCCGCACGTGATGGCCCTTGCCTTTTCCATGGTCAGAGCCAAAAAAAGGAACCCGGAATTGCCGGTAGACCTTGATGTCCAATGTGAAAAATGTCGCAAACCGCTCCCCGTTCGGCGTGCCCACATAATTCTGCAATGTATCAATGTTCGAATACGCCTGGCCGGAGTGCAAATCCGCGATAGGGCTGAACTTGAGCTTTTTGGGCAGAGAAAAAATCCCCCAGGCAACCACCCGGTTCGGCACGTCATAAGGCAGGATGCCGTAAACATTGGGCCGGATCACTGGCTGTAGAAAAGGAATCTGCACCGCGGAAAGATTGTTCAAATCGCCGCGTGTGCGGCTCCAGATGTACGACACGTTCGCTTCATCCGTGTGATGAAACGCGAAATGCAAACCGGTTTCCACCTCGTGATAATGCGATGACCCCGTGTTCGCCAGAGCCAAAAACGATTGCCCACCCGCCGGCGCAGTGAACGGATTCTCCGTGAAAAGATATGTCGTATGGCTATCCAAATAACCGACCCGCAAAATCCAGTTTTTCTTCAGCTCGTGCTCGATTCCAACATTCCACGTAAAGTTCCGTGGCGTCGTGTCTGGCCCGCTCGGCAAAGCGCTGCCTGTCAGCGGATTTTGCCCTGCCGCGTACACGTTCGTGTAAGCCACGGGCGGTGCAATCGGCAAGCCTGCATTGAATGGCGTAATCACTTGCGTTGGATTGGCCGCAAAGTCTCCCGCCAGAAGTGGCAGCAAACTATAGAACAATCCCGCGCCCGCCCGAATCACGGTTTTCCCGCTTTCGCCTGGCGAGTAAGCCAAACCAACCCGCGGAGCCACTGCCGCCGACCATCCATTCGTCTCACTGGACAGCCGCGCTCCCAAATCCGCCGCCCAGTGCGAACTCAAGACCCAATGATCCTGGACAAACTCGGCCACCGCCGAATCCGAAGTCTTTTGCATCGTCCCGGGCACAAAACTAATCTGCTCCGCCAAGGTACCGTCCTGATTCAAAATCTGCACCGGATTCGAATTGCTGTTGCCAGTGTACGACCGGTGATCGAAATCCACGCCGGCATGTATTTCGTGGTGGCCGTGCCACTGCTTCCCCGCAAATTGATACGCGGAAACCAGTTGAAATTCCTTGCCCTTGCGCGACCACCGATTGAAGTAATTCCCGCCATAGCCTTCCGGCGTGATCAGCATGTCCGCAAGCCCCTGCCCATGCGCATTGCTGTCGAACCGCGTGTATTGCGCGATGGTGCTGAAGATTGCCCCTGAACTAAATTGGTAGCGGTCCGTCAATCCATAGGTTTCGCCGGTCTGATTCAAGTCGTTCGAAGCCGGTTGAGGAACCAGCGCATTGATGTCCGCATGCTGTGTCCGCAGCGGATACGCGTTCACCGTCAGCGTCAGCACATGCCTCTCAGACAGAATCGCTTCGACCGTCGAAAAGGTGCTGAATCCCTGTTTCTTGCTGATGTCAAACGGCCACGGCAAGCCTCGCACCGTGCGTTTCTTCATGTCGTACTGAAAAATTTCCGAAAACAGCAGTTTGTGTTTGATGATCGGTACGTTGAAGTCGATTCCCGGCGTCGCTTCCTGCAGCCCGATCATGCTTCCGTTTTTGCCAAGCACCGAGGGGATAAAACTCTTCAGCCGGTAGGTAAATCCGTCGTCAGGTGGTTTGGTTTCTACCTCCACCAATCCGCCGGTAAAACTTCCCAGGCCAGCGTTATACGGCGTCTTGTAAATATTGAACGACTGCACCGCATCCGTCGGTACCGGCACCGCGAAGCTTCCCGTCACCGGATCGGTCGTCCGCGCGGAGTTCACCAGCAATAGGCTTTGGTTCTCGTCCGATCCCTTGAAGTCCAGTTTGCCGTCTATCGTTTTCACTACGCCAGGCGTCACTGGCAGGACTTCGCGAATCTTTTCCTGCGCCGTCGGAAGCGAAATCAGTTGCCGCTGCGTAAGCTCCACGCTCGGAGTCGTCGCGTCCTCGGTCGCAATCGTCTGAGTCGCTTCGGTGACCTCAATTTGTTCCGAAACGGTCAGCAGCTCCAGACGGATATCAACAACGGCCGCCTCTCCGGATTTTATTTCCAGCGTCTTGGTAAACGGCGCAAATCCCGACTGGCTAATCGAAATCGTATAGGACCCGGGCTTGAGATCCTTGAATTCGTAATGTCCGGCATCATCTGTGTCGGCGCTCATCGGGCCGCCATCGGAGGGCTTTGCGGTTAACTGGACGGAAATCCCTGCCAGTCCGCCCGAACCGTCCGCTTGCGTGGTCGTAAGCGTCCCGTGAATGGAGCCAACCCGCACTTTCTCGTCGCTGGTTGGGGCTGTCTGCCCAAAAACCGGCATCGTTGCCAACAGCAACACCCATGCGACCACAGCGTGCCGCAACCAGCCAACCGCCCACGGGTGATAAGGAATGGTTGCGCGTTCAAACGGGAAGGCTTGCCGTATTGCTAATCGAGATGGGAACACAGTTCTCCTGGCTGATGACTACTTCCCAATTGTCTCGCGAGTAGTTCCGCCTCATTCACCACTATTGCAGGCACCCTTGTCCAGCCAGTGAACATGTTCGTGTTTGTCAATTTTGTGAAGTGTTGTGAGGACGGGCGCCCTGCCAAGACAGGACATGCTCCCGCCATCGATCAATACGAAATCTTTGAACCTTCTGGTTCGACTAAAGTTGGATGCGGCTTACCTTGATCCCGGTACTATTACCAGTGAAATGGAAGGGCAACTCTTCGCAGAGACACACATCCCGATAGGCTTCAGCTGTCCGAAACTGTTTCGTTACCGCCGACCAATGGTTCTGCTGATGAATTCCCGCGAGGTTCTTCTCGGCACCCTTCTGATCGAAGAATCCTCGCGGGAGTTTCTCGTGCCCCCTGCTGCCTTAGAAGTGGAAACCCAGCTCTGCCGTGTACGCCCTCGGCGTGACGAAGTGCGTTCCGCTGAACGTCGATAGGAAGTTGTAAGGAGCCGTCTTGTTGGTCATATTGATCACCGTAAAGCGCAGGCTCCACTTGTACTTGTCGCCCTGGAACAGGTTGTCGTCGCCTACGCTGGCGTCAAACAGATTTCGCGGTTTGACGCGGGTCGGATTGTGATCCACATCAAACGTTGCGCCTGCGATGTTAAGCAGCTTTGCTCCAGTCGTGGTGGGATTCGCTCCGCAGATTGTTCCTGGGCCCACCGCAAGAGCCGTGGTCAAGGATGCGTTGTGCATGACTCCTCCGGCATCAACGCAGAACAGTCCGATGGCCGTCTGTTGATCGGCGTCAAGGAAACTTGATGCATCCGAGAAATTGTCTAGATTGGGATTGCTGGCCACCAGGCCGCTGTCGTAGCGCCAGTTGAATCCGACCCACGGCAGACTCTTGAACGGCTGATATTGGAAATGCGTTGTCTGGTTGAAAGCTTGATCGTGGTCAATACGAAAGACCTCGCCGCCGGTGATGGTGGCGCCCAGTCCGGCGATCTGCGGCGGGAAATAACGCGCTCGTACGTGAGCCAGTACCGCCAACGCCGTGAGGCCATGGAAATTCGGCAAGCTCACGCGAACGGACGGTCCGTCGATCTTGGAACTTTTCCATGAGATCGGGAAGAAGATCGGGGTGTTGCCGAATGTTGAGAAGTCGAACGCGTTGTGCGTATATTTCCACAAGTAATCGGCGTCCACCACCACGTACTTTCCAAACGCCTGCTGAAAGCCGGCATTGAACTGATTACGTTGCCCAGAGCGAATCGGCGCCTGTAGGCTGCTGCCGCCGATGACGTCTGTAATAACTGGGTTAGAGGCTCCGGTGCTGGCCAGGATTAAGTTCTCATTGAACGGCGTCTCCAGCACCCGCGAGTAGGAAACCCGCAGAACCGAGTTGGTCTTTTTGAGGTTATAAGCGACGCCCAGGCGGGGCTCGGGCTGCCAATCGTGGACGATTCCGCGGTAAACATCGAAGCGAATGCCAACATTGAACGCCCAATTGCCTTCGTTGATTGTGTCTTGTGCATATAGCGCCAATTCCTTCACGTCCGTGTGGCCGTGAAAAGGAAACAGGCTTCCTGCTTGCGTCAGGTCAAACGGCAGCAGGTCGGTGCATGGAGAGTCCAAAGCCACGCCGCCAACAAAGCACGGGTTGCCTGCCGAGTCCACTTGTGAACTCAGGAAGTTTGGATCGGTAATTCCAAATTTGAAATCTTCTGTCAGGAACGTGTGCTGAAATGTGCCGCCAACTTTGATGTTGTGCGCGCCCTTTACGTACGACAAATCGGCGCGAAGACCTGTATTGGTCAATTTGCGGTCCTGATTCAGGGTGGCCGAGGAACCTCCAGGAATGACTCCCGTTCCGTCGGCAAAAACATTTGTGCTGGGGTAGTAGTTAAAATGATCGCGCCGCACAAAAGCGCCGACCGTGAGAAGAGTGGTGGGACTGATTAAGCGAGTCCATACTGGGGCGATGTTAAAAGTTGCGATTTGCGCGCGTTGATCCTGCGCTGGCAGTGGAGCCCCGGTTACCGGGTCAGTCAATCCGATGTTCAGATTGTCGATGGTATTCGGAGTTTGGAACCAGGAACGCGTGTATTGGAAGTTGACGTGAACCGAGTCTTTCCCGGTAATCGCGTAGTCGAAGCGATCGAACAGATTCTCCTCGTTGCCTTTGTCATGGATGGCGTGCAGCTCGGGCGGGTCCAGGAACCGGCTGGTGTTCAATCCATTCGCAGCGATGAAATTTCCGAACTTTTCGTTTCCCATCGCGACTCGGAACCCGGCGGTTACCGAACCAAAACTGCCGTAAGAACTGTAAACGCTGCCAGTCGGCTTGCCTGCTCCAAGGCCGGATTTCGTGGTGACTTTGATCACCAGGCTGGTCTTGTCCCCGTATTCTGCCGGCGGTCCTCCCGACACCGCTTCCAGCGATTGAATCGAGTCCAGCGGAATCTGGTTCGAGAACACTTTGCTCTGCTGGTCGGTGATGGGCTGGCCGTCAACGGAAAACGAATTTTCCGCATGGTCGCCCAGTCCGTGAAAGAGTCCGTTCGAATCCGCCACAACACCCGGCGACACCAGTGTGACCAATGAACTCACCGACGAGGATTGGCTCTCCAGTGGCAGCCTTTCCGTCAGGCTGGTGTCCACATCGGTATGGAAAGTGGGATCTTTTTCGACTAGATCTGCACCCTCGGCTTGCACCGTGATGCTCGTCGCCGCTGCCGAGCCAACCCTCAGGCTCACTTGCGCCGTTGTAGGAACTGTCGAGCGCACATCCACGTCTTGCGTGTACGACGAGAACCCGGCCGCACTCGCCACCATGTGGTAAGGATTAAAGGGCACGTTTGCGAAACGAAAACTCCCGTCGCTTCCCGTAACTGTCTCGCGGCGATAGCCCGTAACTGGATTCGAGATCTCAACCTTGGCGCCGGCGACTACTCCCCCAGTCTCGTCCTTTACGACACCCTCAATAGATCCCGAATTCCCCAACTGCGCTCGCGCCGGAATCGCGCCAATGCACAAACCTAAAATGAATGCCAGGAATGCAATACTTCGCAGACTTTTCAACATGATTTCTCCGTGCCTCTATGGGCATTTCTATTGGGTGGATCAAGGCCGCTGAATGAAGCGGCGCGTCTTCCGCGGCGTACACGCCGGGCGGAGGACTCTAACGACAGGGCAGGGATCAGACGGATTGTTCTAAGCGGACGGAGGAGCGCGGCCAGAGCGGAGAACTGAAAATTCATCGAGGGCCGCTATAACAACGGGCCGCGAATCGTGCCAACCAGAAATTTGTGGAGCGGAGGCGATACCGGCAAAAGTGACCGTCAGTACCGGAGCATGCAGCGACTGGCAAACGTGACAATCCGTATCGGGAGCGCCATGGTGTTGGTGCAGAAAGCTGCCGCCGCCGGCGAAATACAGCAGCGCCAGGCAAATCAACGCCGCGCTGGCCCGCCGCCAAGGCGTTTTGCAGGAGTTTTTGCGGAAGCTCGCCATACGATTTAGTCTACACCCCAGACGCCCACTTAGACGCGCCAGCAAACCATTCGGTTGTGTTTTTTAGCAATGTTTATCCTGCCCGATGTTGACCCCACACATATTTTTCCTTAACCTTGTAGGTGTATTTCCATGCACTGGAATAGCCCTGCCATTCGCCTGCTAACTCTGTGCCTTGCCCTCCTTCTATTGGGCGCGCAGTTCCATTTTTGCGGCGATTTTGCCTCCGCGAATTCCAGCTCTCACGTTTGCCAGGTTTGTGCCACTGCAGGTCACGCCGTAATCGCGCAAGCCCTGCTGACCGAACTTACGCCCGCTGTTTACCGACTCGAAATCTCTTGCCCCCAAGTCGCTGCTCCATCGCTTTCCTTTTCCACCACCGCTCCCCGCGCTCCTCCGTCTCTCTGAAGTTCACTCCCCGGTTCCCGTATTCTCGCTTAACGAATCATCCGTCGCTTCGGCACGGACCTAAGAGGTATCTTCACAATGAGGATCGTTGTCGCTTTCGCCGCCGGGCTGTTGGCCCTGGCGTCGTCCGCTTCCGCGCAGGAAGCGCCGCTCGCCAGCCCGACGCCCGCGCCCACATCTGTTTCTCCCGCGCAAAACACGAATACCTCCGCACACATAACTCTTGAAGACGCTTTGCGTCTCGCTGTGCAGCACAACCACGCGCTCCTGGCACTGCGCTCCACGATCCTGCAAAATCAGGCCCAGGAAATCACCGCCAACCTCCGTCCCAATCCCAATCTGGCCTGGGACGCCCAATTCATCCCGCTCTTCAATCCCAGCAACTTCAATAGCGATTATTTCGACAACAACGCCCAATTCGACATCGGAGCGAGCTATCTTTTCGAACGCGGCAAAAAACGCCAGCATCGTCTGCAGGCCGCAAAAGACGCCACTTCCGTCACTCGCTCGCAAGTTTCCGATTCGGAACGCACGCTGATTTTCAACGTCGCACAACAATTTATTAACGTCATACTCGCCGAGTCCACTTTGCAGTTCGCCCAGCAGGATCTGGACAGCTTTCAGAACACCGTCAGCATCAGCGACGCCCGCTTCAAAGCCGGGGCCATGAGCGAAGGCGACTTCCTCAAAATCAAGTTGCAGCTCCTGCAATTTCAAACCGACGTATCAACCGCCAAGCTCGATCGCATCCAGGCTCTCGCCAGCCTCCGCCAATTTCTCGGCTTCGAATCCGTTCCCGACGATTACGAAATCACCGGCGACCTGGACTACCAGCCGGAGAACGCCTCTTTGACTGATTTAAGAGTTTTGGCCTCGCGCTCCCGTCCCGATTTGCTCGCCGCACAGCAAGGTGTCACCGCCGCGCGCAGCCAGGAAGCGCTCGCACGAGCCAATGGCAAGCAGGACCTCACCGCAGGCTTGAGCTACTCGCACACCGGCGGCGTCAACAGTTCGACCGTCTCGTTCAGCATTCCTCTCGCCATCTTCGATCGCAATCAAGGCGAAATCGCCCGCACCGGTTACGCCATTACCCAGGCCCAGGAAACCGCCAGCGAAACCACGCAACAGGTTTCTACTGACGTGCTCGACGCTTACGAAAATCTGCACACCAGCGATCAGATTGTTCAGCTCTATCGTGGTGGCTACGTTGACCAAGCCAAACAATCGCGCGACATCAGCGAATACGCCTACCGCCGCGGCGCGGCCAGCCTGCTCGATTTCCTGGATGCAGAGCGCACCTATCGCGCTAACCAGCTTGCTTATCGCCAGGCTCTCGCCAATTACATGCTCGCCCTTGAACAGTTGCGCCAGGCCGTTGGCACAAGGAATCTTCCATGACAGGAAATTTGCCGCAAAATCACATGCACTTATCCAACTCTCGTATCTGCTGGGTCGCGATTCCGCTGCTGGCGGCGGCCTGCGCTGGTTGCGGCGGTGGCTCCGGGGAATCCAAAATGACCTCTTACACCGCCAGCGAATCCAAAGCCGACAGCGCGCACACCTTTCAGATCACGCAGGATCAGTTGGCCCACATCCAAGTCGCGCCAGTCCTGAAAGAAAATCTTCCCCGCACCCTGCGCCTCACCGGAGCAGTTGCCTACAACGCTTTTGAAACCGCTCCGGTCTTTTCTCCCATCGGAGGACCGGTGCAACAAATTCTCGCCACTCCAGGCCAGGTAGTTCACCGCGGCCAGCCTCTGCTTTTCGTGACCAGTCCCGATTTTTCCGTTTCCCGTTCCGCTTACCTCAAGGCGCGCGATGCCTCTGCCCTCGCGGACAAGTTGTACGCCCGCGCAAAAGATCTTTTCGCTCACGGCGCCATCGCCGAAGCCGATCTCGAGCAGGCCGCCCTGACGCAAGCGCAGGCTCACGCCGATCTGGCATCGTCCACGGACGCTCTGCGCGCGCTTGGCCTCAAAGATCCGGACGCCGTCGCCAGAAATTCCGTCACTTCCACCGCGGAAATTCCCGTCATCGCTCCGATTGCTGGCGAAGTTGTCGAGCGTCTCGTCGGTCCCGGCCAGCTTCTACAAGCTGCCACCACGCAATGCTTCACCATTTCCAAT
>Ga0209701_10001786_pt1 | contig 13967 bp, 13 predicted proteins | sample CZO8metaG_4_FD_188356 | JGI IMG/M metagenome (GOLD analysis project Ga0209701, IMG submission 188356) | Vadose zone soil microbial communities from the Eel River Critical Zone Observatory, Northern California, USA - CZOApr15con2H3.8 metaG... | ecosystem: Environmental > Terrestrial > Soil >...
TCCAAACTGGCCGTCCAGCCACGTGAAGTAGTACGTCTGCCCGACCCACATGATTCCTGCGAAAACGTGAAACCACCGTACGCTGAGGTTCAGCCATTCTCGAATCGCAGAACTCATCTCAGCTTCCCCGGTACGTCGTGTAGCCGTTCGGACTCAACAGCAAAGGAATATGAAAATGCGTTTCGCCGCTCTGAACTCGAAACAAAATCTCAACTGCCGGATACAATCCTTCCACGCCACACACCGCGAAATAATTTGCAGTGTCAAACGTCAATCGATACACGCCTTCCGTGAGCGTTGCGCCGTCCGGCAATAATTCTCCGCACCTTCCGTCGTGATCAGTTTGCGCGGAACCAACCGGTATCCATTTAGCGGAAGTATTTTGACGATCCAGCCGCACCGGGACGCCCGATGCCGGTTTGCCCTTTGCCGTATCCAGGACGTGCGTGGAAATTCGGCTCATCCCGCGCTCCATTTTTTCAGACGAATGTTCATGATTTGCCGCTGCTCCTCGGCCGCTTGCTGCAATTCAACGGCCTCATCATTGTGCAGCCGCCGCCGCAGAATCTCCAAAATTTCGCCGGCGGATTTTCCCGCCGCGCAAACAATAAAAATTCGCCCGAACTTATGTTCGTACTCGCGATTGCCCCACTTCAGCGCCATCTTTATAGCTTCGTCCGCTGTTGCTACTTTGTGTTGCTCTTGTTCTGACCAAGCCGAAGATTGCGCTGGCGCAGCTTTTTCCGCGCGTGATTCGCCGATTCGCGGATGACTCTCAAACGCCTCCAGCCAATCCGCTTCGCCGAGGCCGCGCCAAATTTCATCCGAAACTGCAAGAAGCGCAGCCTCCTCATCCATCGGCCTTTTTGCGGCCATGCTCGCGGCCCAAGTTTTCGAACCGCAGCAGGGAAGAATCTCGCGAGCAGCTTCCTCGTGCGGCAAGCCGTTCCAGCGAGCGAGTACCTCGCTCACGCGCGCGCCCTCTCAGCGGCAAGTTTTTCGAGAAACTCGGCAACGAGATTGCCAGCCACGGCTGCCCGATATCGTGCGGTGGACCGAATGTCGTCGATCGGCTGAATCTCCTTCACAACGCTCTTTTTCGCTGCAGCGATCAATGATGGCTCGATGTTTTTTCCGATGAGCATATGCTCCGTTTCACTCAGGCGAAGCGGAACAGGCGCAACGCTTCCCAGCGCGAGACGCACGTCCCGAATCACCCCGTTTGCAATCTGGCCCAACGCAGCAAGGCAAACCTTGGAAATGGCCTGTGCGTTTCGCGCTCCGACCTTCCGCGCGTGCGAAACATATCCGCGGAATCGGCGCGGCAGCGAAATGTCTCGAATCAATTCGTCAACGGCCAGCGCCGTCTGCTTGTAGCCGGCGTGAAAGTTTCGATAAGCCACTCGGCGCTCGCCGCGCACCGAAATCAGCGTCAGTTCGGCATCGTAGACAAGCAGCGCGGGCAGGGAATCGGCAGCAGGAGAAGCGTTCGCGATATTGCCTCCCAGTGTTCCACGATTCTGATTAGCGATTCCGCCGGTCCATGATGCAGCCGTCGCCAACAGCGGAAATTCCCGCGAAACGATCTCATGCCTGCGCAGCTCAGTATAGGCGCACGCGGCGCCGATGCGGATTCTATCCGGAAAAACTTCGATTTGCCGAATCTCCGGAATATTCCAGATATTGATCAATTTTCGGTTGGGCAGTTTTCCAGCTGAGTACAAAACCATCACGTCGGTACCGCCGGCAATGGGCAACCATTGAGCCGGCTCGCCAGCCATCAGCGAAAGAACCGCGTGCAAATTGCCCGGCGAAACGAGTCTGTATTCGGCTGGATCGGCTCTCATTCTGCAACACTTCGCCGCGCTGTCCTCGCGACCGCTTCGAATATCTGCATGTAACCCGTGCAGCGGCAAAGATTCCCCGCGAGTCCCTCTTGTATGTCTGCCAGCGTGGGCTCCGGTTTTTTTTCGAGCAGATGCAGAGCCGCAAGAATCATTCCCGGCGTGCAAATGCCGCACTGCGCGCCACCGCATCCCAGGAACGACTCTTGCAGAGGACGCATCAACGCATGCGCCGATATTCCTTCGATGGTAACGATGCTCGCGCCGCTCGCTTGGGCCACGGGAACGAGACAGCTATTTACCAGCATCCCGTCCAAGAGGACAGAGCATGAACCGCATTCCCCTTCGCCGCATCCTTCTTTAGTGCCCGTCAATTTCAAATCATGCCGTAGCACGTCCAACAATCTTTCCATGGGATAGGCGAGCACTTTCTTCGCCTCGCCGTTGACGGTAAACAAGACTTCGCACTTCGCGCCCGTCTCCGGTGAAGGATTCATAACGTCCCTCGCGCCGAAGAAAGAGCATCCTGCTCAAGAGATTCGCGTCGCAGCGCCTCAAACAAATCTTCCGGCAGCAGCGGAATCGAACGGAAAGGAACACCGGTGGCATCATCCACGGCGTTTACGATCGCCGGCGCAGGTCCATCCATGGGAAGTTCTCCGATACCCTTGGCGCCATGCGCGCCGTGAACGTTGCCAAGCTCCTCAAAAAATACGCGGATCGGCGGCAGATCCACGGAGGTTGGCATGATGTAGTTCGTCATCTGGTTGTTGATCATGCGGCCGTTCTGCCAGACGACTTTCTCGTAAAGAGCGAAGCCAATGCCTTGCGCCACGCCACCTGTAATTTGTCCCGCAGCCAAAACCGGGTTAAGAACTTTGCCGACTTCCTGCAACGCGACGAAGTCATCCACAGTGACGCTGTAAGTTGTCAGATCCACGGTGACTTCCGCAACGTACACGGCCCACGCAAACGCCGCATAAGCCTCGCCGCGATATTTTTCATCGTCCCAGAAGACATCGCCGGGCGCTTCATATCGCGCATAAGATTTCAGCGCCCCGCGCGCAGCTATGTATTCCCGGCACGCGGCGCGAAATTGTTCCGCAGTGTATTCGTCACCTAGAACCCCGGTCTTCGTGAGCGTTTGCTTGATTCCTTTGGCCGCCGACTGAACCAGTTTTCCGACAATCATCGCCGTGCGCGATGCCACCGTCGGGCCGCTGTTCGGCACGACCGTCGTGTCCGGCTGGGCGATGGCGACGCTCTCATAAGGAAGACTCAGCTCTTCCGCTGCAATCTGGCAGAGGACGGTGTTTGTTCCTTGACCAAATTCCGCGCTGGAGACCAGCACACGAACATTGCCGTCGGCATCGGCTTCCACGCCGACCAGCGAATTCAGATAACGTTCGCCGGAGCCGGTGAATCCCGCGCCATGCAAAAAGGCTGCGATCCCGATTCCTTTTTTGAGCGGCCCAGTTTTGTTTTCTTCGGCGAAACGTTTTTTCTTCGCGGCATAATCAGAAAGTTCCAGCGCGCGATCCAGCAAATGATTCAAGTCGATTTCTTCGCGGATGACTTGTTGCGTGGTTGTCGTTTGGCCCGGCTTCAGGAAATTTCGCCGGCGGATTTCGACCGGAGAAATCCCGACGACTTGAGCAATGCGGTCCATGTGCCGCTCCATGGCAAAGAGGCTTTGCGGCGCCCCGAATCCGCGAAAGGCTCCGTGCGGCGGCGTATTCGTCGCCACTGCCTTCGTTCGAATGCGCACACTCGGCCAATAATAAGGACCGCCGGCGTGAATCGTGCCGCGCGAAAGAACCACCGAAGACAACGTTGCATAGGCGCCGCCATCGATGGTGAATTCGATTTCGCCTCCGAGAATCTTCCCCTCTTTGCTCACCGCAGTGCGATGGCGCGTCCGCGAAGGATGGCGTTTCGTCGTCGCCACCATATCTTCCATGCGGTCGTAAATAATTTTTACCGGCTTGCCCGACTTGATCGCTAGCAGCGCCGCGTGCCCCGCGATCATCGACGGATACTCTTCTTTGCCTCCAAACGCTCCGCCGGTCTCCATTTGCACGACGCGAACTTTTTCTTCCGTGAGGCCGCAAAGCGCCATCAGCGCCTTGTGAACGTAGTACGGGCATTGCAGCGAGCCCCAGACGGTGACTCCACTTTCCGGTTCGAAAGCCGCGATGACTCCGTTGTTTTCGATGTACAACTGCTCCTGCGCGCCCGTGAAATACTCGCCCTCGACGATGTGCGCCGCTTCTTTCCACACGGAGTCCACGTTGCCTTTTTCAACCAGGTAGCTCTTGAAGGTATTGTCGGTGCCCCAGATGATTGTGGATTGCTGCTCGCTTTCTTCCATGGTTTGCACGGGCGGCAGCGGCTCGTACTCGATGGACACCGCTTCAACCGCCTTTCGCAGCTTGTGACGGTCGGCATGGGCCAGAAGCAGAATCGGCTCTTCGGGGTGATTCACGGTCTCGGAGGCGAGACAAGGCTGATCATCCAGAATCAGGGCGATGCAATTCTTCCCTGGAATATCTTTGGCCGTTACGATGACAAAATCGTTCCAATCAACGCCTGAAGCAAAAGAAATGTTTTTGATTGTGCCGCGCGGCGCGCTGCTGCGAACGGTCGCGCCGTAAAGCATGCCAGGTAAAGTCATGTCGTCGACGTAGCGCGCCGCTCCGGTGACTTTGTCCCAGCCTTCCTTGCGCGGCACCGAGGCCCCGACGATGTGATGAACGGTCATAAAGTTGTTTGCTGGCCGTATTCTGTATGAAACGGCGGGAGTTTCAAATCTCTATTTGAAGAGGCAGTACGCCGATTACCGCCGCAATTCGCGCCCGCTGGGGTCTCCAGGAAATGTGCCATCGGCGAAGACGCAGTTTCCGCGCAGGTAAGTTGCTTTCACCGCGCCCAGGAGCTTTTCACCAAGATAGGGCGAAACGCGGTGACGATAGTAAAGATGCGCCTCCGTCGCGATGAATTCCGTTTCCGGGTCAAACACCAGGAAGTCGGCATCGAAATCCTTTGCCAGGCGGCCCTTGCGCGCCTCGCACCCGGCGAGCCGCGCGGGAGCTTCCGCCATCCAGCGGGCGATATCCGCGAGCGTGAATCCGCGGCCACTGGCCTCGGTCCACATCACCGGCAGCGCCAGTGAGAGGCTGGAAATCCCTCCCCAGGCCGGTCGGAAGTTTCGCTCGCTCAATCGTTTCATCTCCGGTGGACACGGAGAATGATCCGTCGCCACCAGATCTATCACTCCCTCTTGAAGCCCGCGCCAGAGTTTTTCGCAATTTTCCCGGCTGCGGATCGGCGGCGCGCATTTGAACAGCGTCTGGCCGTCCGGGATTTTGTCGGAAGAAAGATGCAAATAATGCGGACAAGTTTCAACGCTCACCGGCAGGCCGTCCGACTTCGCCGTGCGCAACATGTCCAGCGCCTGGCTCGTCGCCAGATGCACGATATGCAGCCGGAAATGATATTCGCGGCAGAGCGAGATCATGAGCTGAATCGCTGAAACCTCCGCTTCATCGGGGCGCGATTGCAGATATGTCGCGTACTTGCTCCAGTCCGCCTGCGACAATCGCCGCGTTGCGGCGTCCACCGGCCCGGGTAGTTCCGCGTGCACGAGCAACGGCAAGCCGGTCCGCGCGACATGCGGCAAGGCTGAGCGGAGCTCCTGCTCGGTGACCATAGTGAAGCCGTCAATGCCGGGATAAATGAGAAAGCATTTGAATCCCGGCACGCCCGCGGCTGCCAAGGCTTCGATGTGCTCCTGGTTGTCGCTTACCACTCCGCCCCACGCCATCCAGTCCACTTGGCACTGGCCGTTCGCAGCTTCGCGTTTCGCTTCGAGCGCAGCCACTGTCGTCGTCGCCGGCAGACAATTGAGCGGCATGTCTACAAGCAGCGTGAAGCCACCAGCCGCAGCGGCGCGTGTCGCCGTCCGGAATCCTTCCCATTCCGTCCGCCCGGGTTCGTTGATGTGGACGTGTGAATCCACCAGTCCCGGCAGAATGGCAGCCTCGCCAAAGTCCTTCACGGAAATCTGGGCGGGCAGTTGATCCGGTGGAACAACATCGAAAATTCGTCGGTCTTGCACGAGCACCGCCGCCGCTTTGATTCCATGAGGCGTCACTACCCGTCGTGACAAAAATGCATTGAGATTCATGTTAAGTGCCAGCACGACATACGCGGGCTCGGCGCAACAGAAGGGTACCGCAACGTACTTCAACCCCCAAGGCTCCGTGGCTGCCAGGAACCCTTCAGTGTCCGATTACCAGGACTTAGCCCGCCGCAACTTCCCAGAACGGGACTTATCGGGAGTTGGCTGCTTTCGACGTTACTTTCTCAAGCGAAATAGAGACACACGTCCCGGAGAAACAGTGATCTCAGGCAGTTCGCCGCGCCTAAGAGCCGCGATTATGGCGCGCAGTTCATCTTTGTCCTTCTCACGAGACAAGGAAGCAAGATTAGGACCCAAACGCGAACGCACTTCCTCCAAACGCGGGTCGGCTATTGCAACTGAAGTGGTGTCATCCCAATCCCAAGGACCCCCTGTCCCGAGCAGATGCCTCTCAAGCTCGTCGGCGAACTGCTCGGGTGTCACTTTTCGCTTAGTGGGCAACGCAGCTATAAAAAAAGCGAGAACAATGATTCCAAACGGAACGACAACCAACCAAGCTAGGTTATGCAAAACGTAGGCTGTCAGGGCCGCTGGAAGGAATAAGACCAGCAGCACAATCACCCAGCCCGACAACTTTGGTGGAAACAATTGAAGATGAAATCTCATTCTGAAATGGTTCCCTTTGCGCCACTGAATGCCGTCCTATTTTATCGACAAGATTAAGCGGTTTCATCCTCGTTCGACAAGTCCTGGTAAACGCGCTAATCGGAAACTGACCTGCTAGCCGGACGCCTCGGCTTTAGCTCGCAAATTCTCAGGCTGAACGCAGAGCAAATCTGTGATAATAGCCGCCGTTGAAAACATCCCTGCAACTTCTGGACGCGTTCAAGGTGCGCTTTGGCACCGCCGCGAGCATTTTCCGGGCGCCGGGCCGCGTGAACCTGATTGGCGAGCACACCGACTATAACGACGGGTTCGTGCTGCCTGCCGCGATTGAATTCTATTGCTGGACGGCCGCGGCTCCGCGCCGCGACGCCAAGCTAGTCATTTATTCGGAGAATTTCAAGGAAACGGTCGAGGCCAGCCTCGATTCCTTGTCACCTTTGGGGAAGAGGCACTGGGCCAACTATCCCCTGGGTGTGGCCTGGGCACTCCGTCAAGCGGGGAAGCCGCTCACGGGAGCAAATATTTATATCACCGGCGAAGTTCCGCTGCGCGCCGGATTGAGCTCGTCGGCCGCGGTTGAAGTCGCCGTTGGTTATGCGTTGCTCAACCAGAACGGCCACGCCGTCAACCGCTCAGAATTGGCGCAACTCTGCCAAAAAGCGGAGAACGAATTCGTGGGCGCCCACGTCGGGATTATGGATCAGTTTGTTTCCTGCTATGGGCGCGCTTCGCATGCGCTCTTGCTGGATTGCCGCTCGCTGGAACACAAATTCGTGAAACTTCCGGCGGACCTCCAGTTGGTGATCTGCAATACGATGGTCAAGCACGAACTGGCTTCCGGCGAGTACAATGCGCGCCGCGCGGAGTGCGAAGAGGGCGTTCGAATCTTGCGAATCGCTTTTCCGGAGATTCGCGCCCTTCGTGACGTCACACTTTCTCAGTTGGAGGAGCAGCGCCAAATCCTGCCGCCAAAGGTCATGGCCCGCTGCCGCCACGTCATTACGGAAAACGAGCGAGTGAAAAGCGCCGTCGAGGCATTCCACAGGGTAGACAGCAAAGCGCTCGGGCCATTGATGCAGGACTCGCATCGCAGTCTCCGGGACGACTATGAGGTCAGTTGCAGGGAACTCGACCTGATGGTGGAAATTGCCCTTGCGCAGCCGGGCTTGATTGGCGCGCGGATGACCGGCGGAGGATTCGGCGGCTGCACCATCAATTTGGTGGAGTCCGCGGCCGTGAGCGATTTTCGGCGCAACGTGGCTGCGGCATATTCCTCAAAGACTGGTCTGACTCCCGAGATTTACGTTTCTCCGGCGTCCGAAGGCGCGCAGCAAGTTGCCCTGGTAGAAAACAAGTCCGCCAGATGACAGAAACTTTTCCATGAGTTTCGATGAGCTAAATCGAGTCCCACACAGGCGTTTCAATCCGCTCCTGCGCGAGTGGGTTCTCGTCTCTCCGCATCGGACACAGCGCCCGTGGCTGGGAAAAGTGGAAAGGCTTCAGAAACCTCCCGCTGTCACTTTCGATCCGAACTGCTATTTGTGTCCAGGCAACAAGCGCGCGGGCGGGGCACAGACACCGCCATATACGGAAACGTTTGTTTTTGACAACGATTATCCGGCGATGTTGCCGGAGGTCGCGTCATTGCAATTTGATATGGCTGGTTTGCTCGTTGGAAAGGCGGAGCAGGGGATCTGCCGGGTGATGTGTTTTTCTCCCCGGCACGATCTCACCGTTTCGCGAATGAGCCTTCTGGAATTGCGCGGAGTTGTGAATGGCTGGGTCGAGCAGTATTCCGCACTCGGGCAAATTCCCTGGATTCGCCATGTACAGATATTCGAAAATCGCGGCGAGATGATGGGCGCGAGCAATCCCCACCCACACTGCCAGATTTGGGCGAATGCCTCACTGCCGAATCTTCCCACTCGTGAGCTGGCGTCCTTCCGGGAATATCGCGTGGAAAAACATTCCTGCCTGCTGTGCGATTACCTGCAATTGGAACTGCAATTGAATCAGCGGGTGGTCTGCCAGAACGATGCGTTTGCCGTGCTCGTGCCCTTCTGGGCCGTTTGGCCATTCGAATCGCTGGTGCTGAGCAAGCGCCATCTCGCTTCGATCGATCAAGTCAGCGGGGAAGAGCGGGATCTCCTGGGCGACATCATGCGCCGCATCACCATTCGTTACGACAATTTGTTCGAAACCGCTTTCCCGTACTCCATGGGATTCCACCAGAAGCCCACCGACGGCGATGCGTACGACGAGTGGCATCTGCACGCGCACTACTTTCCGCCTCTCCTGCGCTCCGCCACAATTCAAAAATTCATGGTAGGTTACGAACTGCTTGGCACTCCGCAGCGGGATGTTACGCCGGAGAACGCCGCGAATCGCCTTCGCGAAGCGGGCGACATTCACTATCTTGATCGGTCCTAGGGAGCCGGCGGCGGGGTCAAAAAGAGTTTTGAATCGCAAATGGAATTTTCAGGAATCGAGAACAATCATGCGAGATTATTGGAGTCGAAAACTTTTCATTAGTTTCCTGTTCTTGTCGTGTCTTTTCTTTTCTGCCCAACCGGCTTCACCGTCGCTGTCCGCGCGCTGGACGGAGAAGGCCGCCAACGATTGGTATGCCAAGCAGCGCTGGCTCGTGGGGAGCAATTACATTCCCGCCACGGCAATCAATGAGCTCGAGATGTGGCAGCAGGATTCCTTCGATCCCCAGCGCATCGACCTCGAGCTTGGCTGGGCGGAGTCCATTGGCCTCAACACCATGCGCGTCTTTCTCCATGACCTGCCCTGGCAGCAGGACCCGGAAGGATTTCGCAAACGTATCGATTCCTTTCTGCAGATTGCGGCGAAGCACCACATAAGGCCGATCCTTGTACTATTCGATTCTTGCTGGGACGCGAATCCGCAACTCGGCAAGCAGCGTGACCCGCGTCCCGGCGTCCACAATTCCGGCTGGGTGCAAAGCCCCGGGACGAAGGCGCTCCAGGATCAGGCGCAATATCCGCGCCTTGAAAAATATGTAAAGGGCGTCCTCGGCGCTTTCGCAAAGGACGATCGGATCCTGGCCTGGGACGTGTGGAACGAGCCCGACAATTCGAACGGTGGTCGTGACGGGGGTTTGACGCCTGGGACCAAGAGTGAAATTGTCCTCAAATTGCTCCCGCGCGTATTCGAATGGGCGCGTACGATGCATCCCGCGCAACCGTTGACGAGCGCAGTATGGAAGGGCGATTGGTCTTCTCCGGAGAAGCTCAGCCCCGTGGAGAAAATCCAGATCGAGTTGTCTGACGTGATTTCCTTCCACAACTACGACAAGCCCGAGGAATTCGAAAAACGAGTCCTGTGGCTGCAGCAGTACCATCGGCCAATTCTATGCACGGAGTATATGGCGCGCAGCAACGGCAGCACTTTCCAGGGCACGTTACCCATCGCCAGGAAATACAGAGTCGCAGCGATCAATTGGGGTCTGGTGGCCGGCAAGACGCAGACCTACTTTCCGTGGGATTCCTGGCAGCATCCCTATGTAGACCGCGACCTTGCCATCTGGTTCCATGAAATTTTCCACACCAACGGCCGGCCGTATGACGAGAAAGAAGTTACCTTCATCAAGGAAATGATTGCCAGCGAAAATCACGCCGGCGGCTAGCGACTGTGAGCGATTACACGACCAGCACTACCTCAGGAAACATGGAAAGGCCGCCTACTACGGGCAGCCTAAGGAGAAAAAATGATCGCCATGATGGCGTCGACTGCGCCGACAACTCTCGTACATCTGTCCGCAGTGGATCTCGGCATTATCGCTTTCTATTTTGCGTTAGTGCTGGGGATCGGCTTTTATCTGAAGCGCTTTGCCAACACTGGCGAAGACTTCTTCTTGGCCGGCCGCGAGATGACCGCCTGGGTGGCCGGGCTGGCCTTTGTCTCGGCCAACCTTGGTTCCCTGGAGCTGCTCGGTTGGGCGGGTTCCGCCTACCAATACGGCATCCTCGCCGCGCACTGGTATTGGATCGGCGCCATTCCCGCCATGGTGTTTCTGGGCATCGTGATGATGCCTTTCTACTATATTTCCAAGACTCACTCTGTCCCCGGTTATCTGCAACTGCGCTACGGTTCGGCGACGAGCGCGCTGAGCGCCGTCACCTTTGCGATCATGACCATCCTCATGTCCGGCGTAAACATGTATGCCATGGCCGTCGTGATGAAGGTGGTCCTCGGCTGGAACATCAACTTCAGCATCTGGGTGTCATCGCTGACGGTCGGCATTTACGTTGCGGCCGGCGGGCTGTTTTCCGCCATCTTTAACGAAGTTCTGCAATTTTTCCTGATCTGGTTCGGCGCCCTCCTCATCCCCATCCTCGGTTTGATCGAAACGGGTGGATGGAAGGGAATGGTCGCGCGCATTCAGCAGAATTTCCCGGGTCAGGATTACACTCACGCCTGGAGTACGCTCGGCCGCTTTCAGGATAATCCGATGGGCATGCATTGGACTGGCATTGTGTTCGGCCTCGGCGCGGTGCAGGCCATGGGCTATTGGACCACGGACTTCCTTGTGGTGCAGCGCGTGCTTTCGGCGAAGGACATCCGCTCGGCCAAAATGGCGCCGATCATCGGTTCCTTTTTCAAGATGGCCGTACCCTTAATCGTGATTCTCCCTGGGTTGCTCGGGCTCGCTGTATTGCCGATGCACCTGGTCCCCGCGAGCAGCTTGCAGCCCGGGCAATACAGCTACAACGAGGTGCTCCCGCTCATGCTCGCCCGCTACTGCGGGCCCGGCTTGCTGGGGCTTGGCATCACCGCGTTGGTCGCCGGCTTCATGGCGGGAATGGCGGGCAATGTGAGCGCCTTTGCCACCGTATGGACGTACGACATCTATCGTCCCTTTCTGCGCAAGACCGCGCCCGATCAGCATTACGTTTCCATGGGACGCTGGTGCACGTTGATCGGCCTGATTGTGAGCATCGGAACTGCCTATCTGGCGATGGGCTTTGCCAGCATTATGGATTACGTGCAGGCGCTGTTCGGCTTCTTCATCGCGCCTCTGTTTGGCACCGTATTGCTCGGAATGCTCTGGAAGCGCGTAAGTCGTGCCGCCGGGTTCCTGGGGCTGCTGTCGGGAACGCTTTCTTCCGTCGGAATGTTTACGTTGATGAAACTGGATCATCGTTGGGTGAGCGTATTCGCTTTGTCGCCGAAGGCCCAGGGACTCGCGCAAGACATGTACCAGGCGCTGTGGTCCTGCGTCACCTGTGTGGTGGTCACCGTGCTCGTGACGCTGGTAACCAAGCCGCGGCCCGATGAGGAATTGAGGGGTCTTGTTTATTCCCTGACGGAAGTCGCGCACGAGGAGCACACGAATTTTCTGCAACGGCCGCTCTTTTGGGGAATCGTAGCCCTCGCGGCCTTGCTGGTTCTTCAAATCATTTTCTGGTGAGGCTACATGAGCGAAAAACATAACATCATTCAGGTTTGGTTCTTTGTCGGGGTTCTCTTGCTGGTGTACGGGTTTCTGATTTTTGCCAGCGGACTGGCGGAATGGTCGCATCCCCCCAACACTGTATTAGCCGGCCTTCACGCTCCGGTGTGGTGGGGCGGCCTGTTGTTCGTCCTGGGTCTGATTTATTGCATCAAGTTCTCGCCCAATCGCAAGGCATGACGATTCCGGCTGCTGCGGGGCGAACGGGCGCAAAGGACATCACCGGAGAGCGTGCATGGCGGCTGTTGCCGGCGCGGATTTTGCAACGTTGAGCGTTCGCGTTTCCACCCGGTGGATAAATAATTTTGCGAGCCAAAGTGTGCATCACCAAGTAAAATTACCGCAGCTTCGGCGTGCTGCATTTCGAAAGTCTTTCGGGCGGGGGCTTCGCATGAAACGAATTTTGCTGTTCGCAATCTTCTCGGGAGCGTTGCTTATGACCACTCTGGCGCCCATTGGCGCAACACCTCAGCCCGGTTCCACCACGAAAAAATCCTTCGGCAAAACTCCCGGCGGCCAGGCAGTCGATCTTTATGTGCTCACGAATAAAAGCGGCGCGGAAGCCTCCATCACCAACTATGGCGGAGCCGTCGTCTCTCTCAAGGTGCCGGACCGCAACGGCAAGCTCGCCGATGTCGTCCTCGGTTACGACACCGCCGACGGCTACGTGAACGACAAGAGCTACTTCGGCGCGCTCGTTGGCCGCTACGGAAACCGTATAGCGCATGCGCAATTCGTGCTCGACGGCAAAACCTACACCCTCGCCAAGAACAACGGTGAGAACACTCTCCACGGCGGCGTCAAGGGTTTTAATAAAGCGCTGTGGACCGCCAAAATTCTTCCCGCCAAAGACGGCCAGTCGCTCGAACTTTCCTACCTCAGCAAGGATGGCGAGGAAGGCTTCCCCGGAAATCTAAAAGTGAGCGTGATTTACACCCTGACGGACACCAACGCGCTAAGAATCGTCTATTCCGCCACCACCGACAAAAAAACCGTCCTGAATCTCACCAGCCACGGTTATTTCAATCTCGCCGGCCAGGGCTCCGGCGACATTCTCGGCCACCTGCTTACGATTCAGGCCGACAAGTTCACTCCCGTTGATGCCGCCTTGATCCCCACCGGCGAACTCCGCGACGTCGCCGGCACCCCGTTCGACTTTCGCAAGCCCACCGCCATCGGCGTGCGCATCGATCAGGACGACGAGCAGCTAAAACTCGGCGGCGGCTACGACCACAACTATGTCCTGCGCCGCTCCGCAGGCGTCGGCGAATCCCTCGCCGCGCGCGTCGTCGAGCCTGGCTCCGGCCGCGCCCTGGAAGTTTGGACCACCGAGCCTGGCGTCCAGTTCTACACCGGCAATTTCCTCGACGGCAAAACTCCCGGCAAGGGCGGCGTCCCCTATCCGCGCCGCAACGCCTTCTGCCTGGAAACCCAGCACTATCCCGATTCCCCCAACCAGCCGAAATTCCCCTCCGTGATCCTCAAGCCCGGCGAGCGCCACCACACTATCACCACCTACAAATTCACGACCGAGAAGTAATGAGGTCGGAACGTCGAAACGTCCGAGCGAACAAGGGCCGGCCAACGCGCCTTTGTCTCCGGCCCTGCCCGTGATAGCATGCGCCCGTTCTATGAAGGCACCCGAGGCCTATGTCAATTGGGTCAACGCCCATCTCGGTTTCAACCCGAGGAGTCAAGCGAACTCCGACGCGCTAGCTGATTTCGTTGTAGCCGACCTGAAGGCCACCTGCCCGACCCTGAACGCCGCGCTGAAAGCGGGCGTACTAAAACCGCTTAAGAATCCAAACGTCCGGACCAAGGTCGCAGAGCGCTCGAT
>Ga0209701_10001788_pt1 | contig 13962 bp, 9 predicted proteins | sample CZO8metaG_4_FD_188356 | JGI IMG/M metagenome (GOLD analysis project Ga0209701, IMG submission 188356) | Vadose zone soil microbial communities from the Eel River Critical Zone Observatory, Northern California, USA - CZOApr15con2H3.8 metaG... | ecosystem: Environmental > Terrestrial > Soil >...
CGTAGCCGTCAAGTCCCGGCCGTCGTCAATGGTGTAAATCCCCCCAACCGTATCCCGCTGCGAGAAAATATGGTCCACCCGCGCCGTCCCGAAATCCTCTCGAATCGTTTGCAGCGGGCTGCTGAAGACTTCCGCAATCCCACTAAAGTCCGGCGCGCCTGCAGGAGGCGTGGGCCACAAATTCAGCAACGGCTGAACGCTGGGCACGGCGGCAGCCCGGGAAACCGCATCTGGCACGAACGTTGCCGACGTCTGGTGCAAGTTCTGGCGAAATCCCTCGTAGTTGCCAAAAAGGAAGGTCTTGTCTTTCTGGAGCGGCCCTCCCATCGAACCGCCAAACTGGTTCCGCTGAAACGGCGGAGCAGAACCCTGGTCGAAGAAATTCGGCGCGTCTAGCGCGTTGTTGCGTAGAAACTCGAATGCCGTTCCATGCCATTGATTTGTTCCCGATCGCGTCACAATCACGACTTGCCCGCCCGGCCGTTTGCCGAGTTCGGCTCCGTAAGAGTCCCGCTGCACGTTGAATTCGCGCACTGCGTCCACGCCCAGCAGCAGGCCGCTCGTTCCTCCCGGCTGAAAATTGTTCTCGGCTGCGCCGGTAAACTCCACTCCGTTCAGCAGGAAGAGATTCTGCTGTGGCCTGTTCCCGGAAACAGCGAAGTTGTTCCCCGTGGTGGAATTCGATATTCCGGTCCCGCCGATTTTTTCGGAGGTGAAATTCACGACGCCCGGATTCAGCGGCAACAGCAAATCATAGCTCCGCCCATTCAGAAGAAGATCTTTTACTTGCTGTTCCCCAACCAGGCCAGAGATATCTCTTGTGCTTGTGCTCACGATGGGCGCATCTCCAATGACCCGCACTTCCGCCTTCACCGTGCTCACTTGTAATTTCAGATCGACGATTGCTTCCTGTCCCACGACCAGGTGGATCCCGCTCCGAATGGCCTCCTGGAAGCCCGCTTTGACAATTCTCACTTCGTATTGCCCCACCGCCAGCCAGACAATTTGATACCGTCCTTCATCATCGGTCGCCGAGCTTCGCTCTGCTCCTGTCTCCGTGTTCTTCGTTGTCACCGTCGCCGCAGGAACCGGCGCCCCCGATGGGTCCGTGACGATGCCTCTGATGCTCGCCGAAACTTGAGCGTGGGCGGAAGGTAAACAGAGCAGCATCATGAGAAGGCTAAGCAACGCGAGACGCAACGGGGACCACTCAGCTCGGCCGGAGTAACGTCGGCTGTCCCCAAGTGAGGCATGCCCAACCGTAGCCGAACAATTCAAATTCATTTTGGAATCCCCCAGAGACACATAAGGCACACCAGAGAGCTGCAAGTCCCCACCTGAAGACAAGTCGCTACTCAGCGGCTAGCTATTTCAATACAGTTCGCATCGTTATGTCAAACCGACTTAATCCGACTACAAATACATGAATTTGCGCGAATCGCTCCCACAAGAATCGCTGAGGAAAGAGTGGAAAAATGAAATTTGAATTTCTGTTTTGCGCTGTACGGTCCAGTGGGCGGAAACTGTTGGCGGATTTCCTTACTCCCCGTTATCCGCTCAATTGCGGGCTGGATTACTTCCTCGAAGTCTTCACTCGTACCTGAGGCAAGCGATGGGATCGAGATTGGCCGCCAGATTTGCCGGGTAATAGCCGAAAAACAAGCCCACGCCGACGGAGATCGCAAACCCGATCGTCACCCAAAGATACGACAGTGTCGCCGGAATCGAGGGCACGAGGGCACGCACCGTCGCGGATACTCCGGCGCCGATTAGGATGCCGATTATGCCGCCAACCAGCGTGAGGACCACGGCCTCCAGCAAGAACTGCAGACGGACATCCGCGCGGCGGGCGCCGATGGCTTTGCGCACGCCAATTTCCTGGGTGCGCTCGGTCACCGAGATGAGCATGATGTTCATCACGCCGATACCGCCAACCAACAATCCGATCGAGCTGATAATCGTAGTGAGAATCACGAGCGCGCCGGTGAGCTGGTTCCACAGATTGCTGAGGAAGTCCGGCGAGCTCAGCTCGAAATCATTTTCCTTCCCAGCGGGGATGCGGCGGAGACGCCGCAGCGCCTGAATGACCTCGCCGTGCGCGGTTTCCACGTTTACGTTTTCCGGAACGGTGAACGCCATGATCAACTCTTTGGCCTCCGGGTACTCCCTCTTGAAGCAGCTCAGCGGGATGACGGCGAAGATATCCACGCCAGGTCCCACAAACAGGCCCTGGTCGTGTTCGAACACGCCGATGACTTCGTAGACGCTGCCGTTGATGCGCACCGTTTGGCCCAAGGCGTCGGTGTTGGGGAACAGTGATTCGCTGATGGCCGCGCCGAGGACGACGACAGGGCGCGCGTGCTCCTGGTCAAAAGTGCTGATGAAGCGGCCGCGCTCGATGTTGAACAACGGAATCGCCTCCGTATACCTTGGCTCAGCGCCCCGCAAGATAACTTTTTCGACGCTGCGGTCGCCGCTGATAATCCGGTTGCTGTCCCCAAGGAAGAAGCCCCGCGTGCCAAACGTCGTGACGATCTGCACGTCCGGGGCGGCCTCCCGGACAGATTCCGCGTAGTTGTATTCAAGATACTTGCGCGCTCGAATCCGCTCCGGCAGGCGGGAAAGGTCCGTGCCGAACGGGAATCGCGAGATGAAATACGTGCGCGAGCCCAGGCGCTCCACTCTATCTTGCACGAACTTGTTGAGGCCCTGAATGATCGCCGCCATGGAAATCACCGAGGACACGCCGATGACGATGCCCAGCACGGTTAACGCGGAACGCACCTTGGACGAGCGTAGCGTCTCTATGGCCGCAAGGAAATTTTCCCGGGCTTGCGCCAGCGTCATGATCGTCATCAGTCCGACCTCAGCGCGACAACCGGGTCCAGCTGTGAAGCGCGCACCGCTGGATAAATTCCGAAAAACAGCCCCACCACGGAACTCAGGATTACCCCTAGAACCGCAACCCACGTTTGAACGGAAGCCGGGAAAGGCGTGTACGTGCGCAGGGCCAGTGCTACAAGGAATCCTATCGAGATGCCCGCGATTCCTCCCGCGATACATTGCATGACGCTTTCCACCATGAATTGCCGCAGAATGTCTCGTTTCGTCGCGCCCACCGCGCGCCGCACCCCAATCTCTCTCCGCCGCAGGCTCACGCTCACCAGCATGACGTTCATGATGACGATCCCGCCGATGACCACGGAGATGGCGCTCACCATGATGAACACGGCAAAAAACGCCGTGCTGATGCTGCGCCACAGGGCCATGTAGCTTTCTTTCGTGCCAATAAAGAAATCGTCTTCCATTTTGCCGCTGAGGTGCCGGCGCGCCCTCAGGATCAGGTCTGCCTGATCCTGAGCCTTTTCAAACTCCCCGGTGTTCGTCTTGACGTTGATCGTCAGGCTTGTGTGGGCGCCTTGGATACGCAGGAACACCGGCAGAGGGACCATGATGAAGTTGTCCTGGTCCTGCCCAAGGACGCTGCCGATCTTTTCCATGACCCCGATCACCATGAATTCGTCGTTCCCGGCGCGAATGCTTTTCCCAATGGGATCTATGCCGGGAAACAACTGCTGTACCAGCGTGTCGCCGATCAAGCAAACGTCAGCCCGGTGCTCGGCTTCCGCTGCCGTGAAGTAGCGGCCAAATTCTACGATGCGCGTGTCAATGTCCGCCATATTCGGCGTTTGCCCATACAAATTCACGTCAGCCATCTCTTTGTTACCGTATCTCGCGTGCACGCTGCCGCTTGCCGTGGCGCCCACCTCTTCGCACGCGGTGCATCCCTCGGCTACCGCGCGCACGTCATCCATCTCAATCTTCTTGTACTTCAGTGCTTTGATGATGATGTTGAAGTCGGTCACCGCGAAGGGTGTTCGCGCGATCTGAAAGACGTTTGTGCCGAGGTTGGCGATCTTCTGTTCAACATAGAGGTTCGCGCCCTGCACGATGGTCATGACCGTGATCAGCGTGGCCACGCCCATCGTCAGCCCCAGCATGGTAAGCGACGCCCGCAGCTTGTGTGCGCGCAAGGCGCTCAAGCACTGCGCTAGATTGTCACGGATGGCGAGCATGGGCGCGGAAGAATCCTCCGGTTAGTTTAACGAATCCTGCCAGTCGCGAACTCCGAATTCGCAGTTGACCGCGTTGCGGTCACGCTTGAGACGATGCCGGAACCATCTATAAGAGAATACGATGGAAGGAGGGCCGGAATTACATGGTCTGATTCTTCATTCAGCATTCTATCATCAGTCGATGTCCTGCTTTTAGAGGGCTGGTTCAATTAGGCGAGGCGGCTTAACCCATTGAACGCTGAGGTTTTGTAGCAGTCCGCAAGCGTGGGATAGCTAAGAACTGTGTTCACAAAGTAGGGGAATCTTGCCCCTGAACACGAATTCGCCCGAACGTTGTGGAAGATCTCCGTCGCATCCTCGTTCTCGGGGTGTCACCGAAGGGACTTGGGAGACTCACGCGAGACCTTCTTGTTCTGCTTATCCTGGTACATTAGAGCATCAGCTTTGGACAAGAGTTGTTCAACGTCCGGAATCTGAGCCGTATCACCAGGAACAATCCCAATGCTGAGGGAGAGATCGTAGGACCGGACCAGCAGGGCATTGCAGAAATCCAGCTTTTGCTGCACTCGTCGAATGACCGTCCCGATGCTGTCTTTGCCAGCTTCGAGCATAAGAGCGGCGAATTCATCTCCTCCAAGCCGCGCAAGGACATCGGAATGACGGACTGAATCTCGGAGTACCTCGGCTGCTTCAACCAACGCGCGGTTTCCTTCCTGGTGGCCAAACGTGTCGTTGATGTGCTTCAGCTCGTCGAGGTCCGCAAAAGCTACGAGGAAGGGCTTTCCTGTTCGATAAGCCAGCCGCACGTGGTGTTCAGCCAGGGTGAGGAACCCTCGCCGGTTATAGAGACCCGTCAAGTCATCGAGCATTGACAGGTTGAGAAGCTCCAACTGCACGCGCTGGCGTTCCATGGCGTAGCGGAGCGAGCGCCATAGCGTGTGGCCATCAATTTTCCCTTTGACCAGGTAATCCTGCGCCCCTCGCTGGAGCGCTTGGAGCGCCAGGGTTTCATCATTCAATACGGTTAGCACGACGATGGGCAAATCCGAGGATTCCCTGCGAATGCTTTGTACCGCCTGCAAACCCTGCGCATCCGGAAGCCCCAGGTCCAACAAGCAAACATCGGGCTGGCCCTTCGCAAGAATTTCAAGGGCCTCTTGCAAGGTTTGGCACAAGACGAATTGGAAGCGCATTCCAGCAATTTCTGCGAAAGCTTCCTGCAGCAGCCGCGCATCGCCGGGATTGTCCTCTACAAGCAGAATCTTCGTCGCGAATGGAGTCATGGATCTTTCAGTTTGACGGGAGTTTGACCAGCGAGAGCCAAAAGGTTTCAATCGATTGAGCCACGCGCAGAAACTGGTCCAGATCAACGGGCTTGGTGATGTAGCAGTTCGCGTGCTGGCTATAAGCGCGCGCAATGTCCTCTTCGGCCGCGGAGGTGGTCAAGACGATCACCGGGATTTTCATCAGGTGCTCGTCGGCTTTGATCTCCGACAGCACCTCGCGGCCGTCTTTCCGCGGTAAATTGAGATCGAGGAGGATGAGATCTGGCTGCTTGGCGTTGGCGTAGGGGCCTTGTCGGCGCAGATAGGCGAGGGCCTCCACGCCGTCCTTCATCACGGTGAGGTTGTTCAGGACTCTGCCCTCTTTGAATGCCTCCAACGTCAGGCGCGCATCCCCTGGGTTGTCCTCTACCAGCAAAATTTCAATGGTTCTCGAATTCATTTTTCCATCCTCTCTGCCCGCGGAATCGTAAACAAGAATGTCGATCCCTGTCCGGGCTGTGATTCCACCCAAATCTTTCCCCCGTGGCGTTCCACGATTTTTCGGCATACGGCCAGTCCGATGCCCGTGCCTGAATACTCCGTGCGGGTGTGAAGCCGCTGGAACATTTGAAATATGCGTTCGGAGTATTGCGGCTCGATGCCGATCCCATTGTCCTGAACGGAAAAAGTCCACTCATCTCCATTAGCCTTGGCGGCAACGTGGATTTCCGGCTTGCGTTCGTTGCGGTATTTGATGGCGTTTCCAATCAGGTTCTGGAACAACTGCGTAAGCTGCGTGGCATCTCCGATTACTCCTGGCAGAGGTCCAACGCTAACCTGGGCGTTTGATTCCTTGATAGTCCCTTGCAGATTTTCAAGGGCAGCGTTGCAGGCTGCCTCCGCTTGAGTGAGATGGAGCGCCTTTCCCTTGGTCGTAAGGCGAGAATAGGACAGCAGGTCCTGAATGAGCTGTTGCATCCGTGTCGCGCCGTCCACGGCAAAGCCGATGAATTCGTCCGCCTCCGCGCCGAGTTTCCCTATGTAGCGACGCGCCAGGAGTTGCGTATAGCTTGCGACCATTCGGAGCGGCTCCTGCAGGTCGTGCGAAGCCACATAAGCGAACAGTTCGAGCTCCGCGTTGGAGCGCGCCAGTTCTTCCGCCTTGTCGGCAAGTTCCTGTTCCGCCCGCCTACGCTCACTGATGTCGAACAGCACGCCGTGCTGGACTGGACGCTCACCAGGGGCGTCTGGCACAAGCGTAGCCGCGTCGTGAATCCAAACAACGCTGCCGTCTCTGGCAAACATGCGGTATTCGCAATGGAAGGCCTCGCCGCGTGCCTTCGAGGCTTTTTCTTCGGCTAGAACACTCTCGCGGTCTTCGGGGTGAACTTGCTGGAACCACATATGGCGATCCGCTATCCATTCCGACGGCGAGAAGCCAAGCATCGATTCGATTCGTGGGCTCACGTAGAGCCACTTTCCTTCCGCGCCGGGTTCCGCCACGTACGGTACAGCCGGGAGATGCTCGACGAGCAAGCGATAGCGAGTCTCGGCGTCACGCAGTGCTTCTTCGGCCACTTGGCGATGAGCGGCCTCTTCCATCTGCTCTCCTTGGAATGAAACAAAATCATTCCAGGCGTTGTGGTAAGCAAATAGACGGGGAAGCGTCTCCTGGACCATGTTGCGCCGCGCTTCGTCATATCTTTTCTGATGGACGAGTAAATCGATCCCGTGCAGATAGCTATCGATGTAGGGAGTTCTGTTTGCCCTAACGGCGTCGAGCAACTCCTTTTCTTTGCCGGGCTCAAGGTGTTCTTCGATCTTTTTGACGAGTGATGAGATCTTCTCGGTGTTCTCGGCCCTGTGAACGAGGAGAGGATCAATGTCTGCTTTGTCCTTCAAAAGGAAGATTTCCATCGTAATGCGATTATTCAGATTGGAATAGTAGAGGGCCTCTCGGGCTAATTGCACCTTAGCCCAGCGCTTGTCTACGATCTCTTTGAGGTCACTGTTGATGCTTGCCATCTGGTGCAATCCTAGCCAGCTCACGGTGATTAGGAGAGCGATCAGCAAGCTGAATGCAATCCCTAACCTCGCGCTGATATGCTGAATCTTCACAGCGAAGGAAGGGGGATAGATTGCAAACGGCGTCTTCGAGAACGAAGACGGAGAGGGACTACGTAAGTGATTGTATCTTGTTGAATGCTGCCTTGTACTCAGTATCGGCAGCCGCGTTCCTCATGGGTAAACGGCAAACCCGGAGGCTCAGCGGTGCACATTTCTAGTTGCGGTACGCGCGTCTTTGCTGCGCGCGAGCAACTGCGGCGCAATTGACCCGTTACCTTTAGCGGATCAGGTCGAGGCGGATGCGCAATCAGACGAGGCGGTTTAAACCATTGAAGGCCGCGGCTTTGTAACATTCCGCGAGGGTGGGATAGTTGAAGACCGTATTCACGAAATAGGTGATCTTGCCCTTCAGTAGGAAGACGGCTTGGCCGATATGCAGCAGCTCGGCTGCGTCCTCGCCAAAGATGTGGACACCAAGAAGCTCCAGCGTCTCCCGGTGAAACAGCAGTTTTAGCCGGCCATCCGTGTGGCCGGTGATTTGTCCCCGGGCAATCTCGCGATAGTATGCAACGCCAACTTCGTAGGGAACATCGGCATCAGTAAGCTGTTCTTCGGTCTTCCCAATGAAAGAAATCTGCGGAATTGTGTAGATCCCATAGGGATAACCGGCGGGATCGGTGTGCACGTCCAGGTGGAAGGCCCGCCCCGCGGCGATTCTCCCCTGTTCCATCGACACCGACGCCAGGCTGGGGAATCCGATCACGTCGCCGACAGCATAAATGTGCGGCTGCGCCGTCTGGTAATTGGCGTCCACCTTGATGCGCCCCCGCTCGTCGCATTCGACTCCAGCCGCTGGCAGATTCAACGCATCGACGTTTCCGGATCGCCCAACGGCGTAGAGCAAGGCGTCCGCAATGATGCGTTTCTTGCTCACAAGACTCGCGGCTACTTTTCCGTCCGGCAGTTCCTCGACGCTTTCGACTTCTTCATTCAGGCGGAGCGTGGCGCGCTGGTCGCGCATGTGATAAGAGAGCGCCTCGACCATTTCCGTGTCGGCAAACTCCAGCAACCGCGGCCGCTTCTCCACGATGATCACGCGCACGCCCAGTGTCGAAAACATGCAGGCGTACTCCACGCCGATAACCCCGCCGCCCACCACAATCAGCGTTTTGGGGATTTGCGGCATGCTCAGGATCTGGTCGCTGTTGATGATGTTGCGTCCGTTGATCGGTACTTTCGAATTGGTAGCAGGCTTCGTGCCCGTGGCGATCACTGCATACGCGGCTTCAAATTCTCCGAAGCCGTTGCTGTTTTCGACGCGGATGTGGTGCCCGTCAAGGAATCTCCCCGTGCCATGAATCAGATCGACACCATTGCGTTTCAGCTGGTTCTGGATCACTCCGACTTCGTTCTCCACCACGTGCTGGACGCGGAAGTTCAGGTCCATCATCGTGATGCTTTCCTTGCCGCTATAGTTGGTGCCGTAGAAATTCTTGTCGTAGAAGCCGGAGAGATGCAGCACCGCTTCGCGCATCGTTTTGCTGGGGATTGTGCCTGTGTTGACGGACACGCCTCCCACAGAAGTCTGTTGTTCGACGATCGCGACCCGTTTGCCTGCCTTGGCTCCCTGAATTGCTGCGCGCTGCCCGCCGGGGCCGGAACCAATCACGATCAGATCATACGGCTGCATTTGAAGAGTCCTGTCCTGCCGCGCCTGCGCCCACGCCCTGACGGGTCGGCCAAAACACCTTGGCAAGTATAAACGACCGCGGAACAACGCGCCGCCGCGTTGAGCGGACCGTCACCTGCGCCCGCCTCAAAAATGGTCCTTCGCCGGCTCTCACGACAAGCCGGCGAGTTTGCCGAGGCCTTTCATTTTCGAGCGGGCGGCCATGGCGCCGTATTGCTTCATCATCGTGCGCATTTGCAGGTATTGCTTGAGCACTGTGTTGACGTCCTGCACTGTCGTGCCGCTGCCCTTAGCGATGCGCTTGCGGCGCTTGCCATCGATGACGTTATGGTCGCGGCGCTCCTGGTTGGTCATGGAATTGATGATGGCTTCCACGCGCGTGAGCTGGCCTTCGTCGACCTTGGCATCCTTGGGCAGATTTTGCAGCGGACCCATTTTGGGGAGCATGTCGACGATTTTTTCGAGCGGGCCCATCTTGCGAATCTGCTTGAGCTGATCACGGAAATCTTCCAGCGTGAATTCTTCCTTGCGGAGCTTGCGTTCGAGATCAGCCGCGGCTTTCTTGTCGACGGTCTGTTCCACGCGCTCGATAAGCGACATCAGATCGCCCATGCCGAGAACGCGGGAGACGATGCGCTCGGGATAAAAACCTTCGAGGGCGTCGTATTTTTCGCCGAGGCCCACGAACTTTACCGGCGCTCCGGTCACTTTGCCGATACTCAGCGCCGCGCCGCCGCGGGCGTCACCGTCAAGCTTGGTGAGAATGACGCCGGTGAGGCCGAGGCGCTTGTGAAATTCTCCTGCGGAGCGCACGGCGTCCTGACCGATCATGGAATCGGCGATGAAAAGAATTTCGCTGGGCTGCAACTCTTTTTTCAGCGTGCTCAACTCATTCATCAAGTCATCGTCGATGTGCAGGCGGCCGGCAGTGTCCACGAGAATGACGTCGCTGGCGGAAAGCTTTGCTTCCTTGATGGCGCCTTTGACGATCTCGAGAGGTTTGTCCGTGCCGGCGCCCGCCCAGAGCGCGGTACCGACGGCTTTCGCGACTTGGGCGAGTTGTTCGCGGGCGGCGGGACGGTAGACGTCGGTGGAAACAACGAGCGGGCGGTGGCCATGTTGCGAAAGCCATTTGGCAAGTTTTCCGGTGGTGGTAGTTTTGCCGGAACCTTGCAGCCCGACGATCATCCAGACCGAGGGCGGGCGCGAAGCGAAGAGCGGCTTGGCATGCTTGCCGAGCATGGCGGCGAGCTCGTCGCGAACCACTTTGACGACTTGCTGGTCGGGTGAAAGTTGCAGCATCACTTCGCTGCCGAGCGCTTTGGCGCGGATGTTGGCGAGCAGCTCGTCAGCCACGCCAACATTCACGTCGCCTTCCAGCAGCGCCTCGCGAATTTCCCCGAGCGCGGTGTTCAGATGCTCATCGGTAAGCTTGCCCTGCCCGCGCAAGTTCTTAAAGGTGCGTTGCAGCTTCTCTGTCAGGTTCTCAAACATTCTTGGTGACTCGTGACTGGTGAAAACCTATATTAGGCTGCCGTTTCGTGCTTGGTCAAACCTGTGCGCAGCGCGACGCAAGTCACGCCTTCGCCGGGCATAGCACTTCGGATTCCCACTGCGCTAGAATCGGGCTTGCTATGACGAAGCATCCCCAAGCGACGCCACCGGCGCCGATGGATCCGCGCGAGCCTGCTCCTCCGGAAGAAGCTTTGGACATTGTCGAAGAAGCGTCCCTGGAATCTTTCCCCGCGAGTGACCCGCCTGCCTGGAATGCAGGGAGTACAAAGCTGCAATTGCTGAATCGCGCGAAGCCCGCCTGATCGCGGTTCGCTCGGCCCCGCAAGGCCATACGAGATGCAAAGTGCACAAATGAAGGGTGAGGGGAGTTGCCGCGAAACACGGCAGAGGACGGCGGGGCACCTTGTCATCGACCAGGTGGAAAGCTTCAGAGCCCATTACTCGGGTTTGTGCTTGGCGCTGTGTCCGACGGCAACGAGGAAAATCGCGCTCTTGCCTTCGGCGTGAGGAGAGAAAAAACGGACCACATCGTCGTCGAAGAAAGTTAAGCCGGTGGCGCCGAGGCGCTGGGCGTAAGCGGCCAGATAAAGCTTGCCGCCGAGGATGCCAGCTTCGAGTTGCACGGCGCGATAGCCGCGATTGCCGAAACGCGCCAAAATTGGTCGCAAGTCCGCAAGGAAAAAGATGTCCACGGCAGCGTCAGCGGGCAACTCTTGTTCTAATCCGAGGTACCCCGCATCAGTTCGGAAATTCCCTTGCTTGAGGCATTCGAGCACACCACCGCTGCGGTGGAAGACGTACGCTCCGGGCGAAAGTCCTTCGACCGCGTGGACAATCAGGTAGAGATCATTGAGCTGAGCTCCGCGCGGATCGTTGAAATCTGCCGGCACACTGCGAGTAGCGCGGTCTAGCAGGGTGGAAAGCTGCGCCAGGCTGATCGGGCTGCGCGCGAATTTGCGAGTGGAACCGCGGCGCTGGATGACTTGCTCGATGGGGTCGCGCGGCATTTCCGCATCTGACAAAGACGCGAGCTGAATGACGGTGCCGGCGGGTGGTTGAAAATCCCTCGTCTGAATGTGGCCGCGCCACGCTTCCACCTCCTCCGCGGAATCGAGCGAGGAGGCCGCGTGCATTTCTCGCATGAGCGGATAATCCACCTCACGCCGGGAGAGCGGGACGGTTTCGAGATGAAGCGGCGAGATTTCTGCGGGGGATGGAGGCGGGAGAGCGGCGGCGTGACCGAGCGCCACAAGGGAGAAGGCTACTTCGCGCTGGGGATCGGCGTCCAGCAGGTGATTGACGCTGGCGTCCACGAAGCCGCACACCACTTTGGCTGGCAGACCGAGGGCCGTGGCGACGGCGAACAGGTTGGAGAGGAGAGTGCCGTTGTCCCAGCCGAAATGACGGTAGGTGCGGGCCTGATACTTCCAGGCATTGCGCCAATAGGTGCAGGTGCAAACGATGATCAGCGGGGCGTGGGCAATGGTGGATTCGCCTCCAGTGGCTTCGAGCAGGACGCTGCGATAATCTCCAGCGCGCAGCCGCCGCAGGCCAAACTCGGCGGGGGCGAAGTGATACACGCCGGCTTCGAGGTTGGCGAGGCCGCCGCAAACCAGGTAAAGCTCGACCTCGTAGAGCGCGCCGGTGCAGGCGGCCGCGCGAAAGTAGATCTCGCCGCCGGGATATTTCCTTTTGCGGGTGATTCCCGCGGAGAGATAGAGCAGCTGGGCTACCGCTTCCAGATCAGGAGATGTGTCAGTCTGGGCGGGAACGCGCTCGGCGATGGCGGAGAGCACAGCGATACCGGTTTGCCGCAATTCGCTGGGCAAACGCAGAAGCTCCAGCGTGGGATAAATCTTGAAAGGCAGAGGCTGGTTGGACCAGTCCATGAAATGAGCGTTGGTGCGGATGCTGAGGTAAGAATGTTTGGTGGCTTCGTGATAGGCCCAAGCGACTTCCAGATTGCGGTTGCCAGTCATGCTAGCGTTGCCCCGGCACAAGTTTGTGGCGCCAGATGCAGAAGAAAGGTCAGTGGGAATCTGGCAGAAATCCAGGATGCCGCGACCCGCTGAGTCTGCTTGCGTATCAAGGAATCGTCAGTTCTGGGCTAGAAATTTCTTTGCTTCCGCCAGTTCTGGTCGATCGGTATCAGAGTGACTGCAAAGCTCCACGAGTTTTCCGAAATAGCCATTTGCTTTCTGCTTATCCCCTGACCGCTGGGCGGCCTTAGCAGCACCGTAGAAACCTCGGTACCTGTTTCGTGCTGATTCCAATGAGACCTCAAATTCCTTAAGGGCTTGCGCGGGCTCATTCATCGCAAGAAGCAGTTCTCCTAGAAGTTCCCTCATGGGCCACAGCCGGTTCTCCATGGCCACGTCCTTTTGGCTGGCGTCCTCCTGGTCTGCCGCGGAGCGCATTAATTTCAGGGCCTCGTCCTTCTTGCCCTCCCCATACGTCACCCAGGCGGCAGCGGCGCTCCGTTGAATCTCCACTTGTTGCGCCCAATAATCCTGCTTGGACTGCACCAATTCGTCGCTGATTCGCCGCAATTGCTCAATGTCTTTTCGAGCGCTGTCCAGACCGCCGCTTCGTGCCGAACCCATCGCCCGGGCAAAGTAAGTTATGGCGTCGGCCGCGGGAGTAGTGGGCGCCGGTTGCAGCGCGGCTGCCTCCGCCCACGCTCCCCGTTCAATCGCATAGCGGGCCGGGATCGCCGCCAAGGCTGTGTAAGGAGCAAGGACTGCTCCCGTCGGATTCGCTGCACCTGCCGCGGCTTGGTTTTTTCGCAACTCGAGGCTTCGTTCTACCCCGCGTTTTGCCTCAGCGTCTTGTCCTCCTTGCAGATACGCATAGACCATAAAGTCCAGCGCGTGAGAATAACCCTTGTTAACCGATAACGCCGCTTGATTTGACTTGATGGATTCTTGCCACATGCCCAGCATGGAATAAACGTGCGACGGCATGTGGAGCGCGTGAGGTACTGAGGGGGCAACCTCTCCATACCGCCGCGCGGCAGAAAGCCCACGATCCGCCAGCGGCGGGAAGTCATAAGTGTGAATCAAATAGTGCAGAGCGCCCGGATGTTCCGGCTGCGCCGCGAGCACCTTCTCTAGAATCGCCGCGGCTTTCAATTGCCTGGTGAAATTTTGGTCCGCCGGAACGACGGTAACGGCTTCATCGAGAGCGAGGGCATAGAAGACCGCAGCCTCAGAGTCTTCAGGGTAACGAACGTAAACCTGTTCCATGGACTTTTCGTAGGCCAGGACCCGCGTCTGGTGGCCGAGCTTCTCCCAATCTTTGTAATAATTCCCAAGCGCCGCGACATAGTCCCGTTCTCGCTCCGTCTTAG
>Ga0209701_10001794_pt1 | contig 13905 bp, 10 predicted proteins | sample CZO8metaG_4_FD_188356 | JGI IMG/M metagenome (GOLD analysis project Ga0209701, IMG submission 188356) | Vadose zone soil microbial communities from the Eel River Critical Zone Observatory, Northern California, USA - CZOApr15con2H3.8 metaG... | ecosystem: Environmental > Terrestrial > Soil >...
CAAGCGTAATACCTACTATGACTCGATTGCTCTCATGTCCGTGGCTCAGGCCGTCAAGGACCTTCCAGGAGTGGAGGACGTTGGCGCCGTCATGGCGACATCGATCAACTGCGAGCTACTGCAAAACTCCGACTTGCTGCCCGTTGCCTTCCTCGCCGAGCAGCAGACTCCGCCTGGTCCGGAGGACTTGCTGATCGTTGTGCGTGCCTCGGATGAAGCTCAGGCGCAGGCAGCACTGGCCGCAGCCGAGCAACGCCTGACCTCGCGCGGCGACCGGGGCGCTACAGACAGCGCGGCACCACTACCGGTACGCTCGCTGGAGCTGGCTCTGCAACACGATAAGGCCGCCAATCTAGCCTTGATCTCCGTGGCCGGCGAGCACGCCTGGCTCGAAGCAGAGCAGGCCCTGCGACACGGACTGCACGTCTTCCTCTTCAGCGACAACGTGTCCATTGAGCAGGAACAGCGACTCAAAGCCCTGGCAGTCAAGAACGGACTTCTGTTGATGGGGCCTGACTGCGGCACAGCCATTATCAACGGTGTCGGGTTGGGTTTCAGTAACGTGGCGCCGCGCGGTTCCATAGGCATCGTCGGGGCATCGGGTACCGGGATGCAGCAGCTCATCTGCCTGATTGCCGCTTCAGGCATGGGCATCTCCCAGGCCATTGGCACCGGCGGACGCGACCTGTCCGAGGCCATCGGCGGCGTAATGATGCGCAGCGGCCTGGCATTATTGGCTAACGACCCCCAAACAGAGGTTATCGTCCTGGTCTCAAAGCCACCGGCTGAGCGGGTAGCGAGCGAGATCCTGGCGGCGGCACAGCTTGCCAAACCGGTGGTGGTCGTCTTCCTGGGTACCGCGCCCGAGCACTTCGCCACCGTAGCCGGGAAAGCCCACCTGGCGCGCACGCTGACTGGGGGCGCAGAACTGGCGGTCTCGCTGGCCGGTGGTGACCGCACGCGTGTACCAGGCGAGGGCACACTGCACAAATACAACCTGGCAGCAGAGCGCGCGAAGCTGGCCTCGTCGCAGCGCTATATTCGCGCACTCTATTCGGGCGGCACGCTTTGTGACGAGGCAATGCTGCTGCTCAGCGAACAGGTGGGAGCAGTCGCATCCAACATTCCCCTACGCCCCGAGTGGGCGCTCGCGGCTGGCGAGACCTTCCGCGGCCATACCGCGCTGGACCTGGGTTCCGACGAATTCACGCGAGGCCGGCCGCACCCGATGATCGACCCAGCACTGCGCTTGCAATACCTGGCACGCGCCGCGCAAGACCCGGAGACCACCGTGATCTTAATGGATATCGTCCTGGGGTTCTGCGCGCACCCGAATCCGGCCGCCGCGCATGTACCGGCAATCAGCCAGGCGCGAGCTACAGCAGCGGCAGCCGGACGGTCGCTGCCCGTGATCATCTCGCTCTGCGGCGCGGCAGGCGATCCGCAGCGCCTCTCGATGCAGCGCAAGGCGCTCGAAGCTGCCGGTGCACTGGTCTATGAAAGCAACGTGGCTGCCGCAAGCGCAGCAGCCTCATTTGTGGAAAGGGCATAATAACGGGAAGCCACTTGAGAAAACTCTGGAGCGTTCCTCTCGGTTCACCTTGCCAACACTGATGGACACGGAGAACGTGCAACCGTTTTGGCCGGTGATCCGACGCTAATCACCCCCTGCGGACGTAGCGCAAAACTGGCTGCAGAAGCGTTCAGTGCCGAGGCCACTAATGAGCAGCCTTTCTTTGGTATTACTCAGCAGTTGCTGGGTCCAGGTGGTGAAGCCGCCGTCGATCAGCTCAAACTCGGTTCCCGCCAGGTTTGTCGCGTACACATGGAAGCAGACACCAACGTAATACCCGCGCCCGGTCTCCCTATCAGGGTCAAGTTCACAGCGGACGCCTGGGTAGTTGGTTGCCAAAGGTTCCAGCACCTGTACATTGAGGGCCTGCTCCCGCCGACCTTGCTCGAGATCAGTAATGGCGACCCGCATCCCATGAACTGGGTAGCCAAGGTGGGTGGCCTCACGCAACAAACGCAAGTAAAAGGCGATCTGTTCGACAAGGCTCGTTGTCTCGAATTGAAACGAGCCCTCGTCACGCCCGGCGACGCACAGTCCAAGGAGACGAAAGTGAGGGAGCGCACCAGGGATGCTGTAAGCCTGCCCGCGTACCACGCGATGGGACGTGCAGAGCCGTACACGTTCCCGGTTCCGAGGATCAGCGCGGAGGAGACGGCGGCGGCGCGAGGCACATTCGAGTGCGAGGACATTCGTTGCGTCGGCCACCACCTCGGTGTTGCGAATCGTTGTCACGACGTTGTTCTGATCCACCGTAGCAACGGCGGCATTGGTGCCCAGCGGACAAACAGGTGATAACTCGACTGGCGTGTAAGCGTCCGGGAGCAGTGACCACACGAGGCGGTCAAAATCCGCCATCGTCAGGGGGGCTACATGAGATGGACGAACAAACCTATCCCGCTCATAGCGCTCAAGGAGTTGGCTGGGTTTAACCGCGACTACGCGACGCCGGTAGCTCTCTAAGAGGAGCGACTGCAGATCCGTTGGGGCGAGACGCTCGACAAGCACATCGATCAATTCGGGAACACCTGCCTCCCGCAGGATACGCTCAAGCATGGATTTGTCCACCGTGTCATCCTTTCTGGTCACTCGCAAAAGTTAACAACGCTCTTGTTCGTCACTACAGAGATTACCACAGTCCATTTCAGCTGTACCTCCTTCTGTAGGTGACAAAATTGTGCTTTGCCAAAGAAACACGCAGGTTTTGACGCTTCCGAAACGTCATAGGGTTGAAGGTAAAATAGACGCCCAGTAGGAAGGAAAAGAAAGCATGCTTGAACAAGGAGCACAGAGTGATTTCGCTGATGGTCCCTCCGCCAACTCCTCTGCCCAGGCAAGAGACACGCACGATGAACGTCTGCGGCGAGCGCGTGAGGGCGATGGAAGCGCCTTTAGCGAACTGGTGCGCGATTTGCAAGTCCCGCTTTGCAGCTATATAGCTCGCATGGTGGGCAACGATGAGCTGGGGCGTGACCTGATGCAAGAAACGCTCATTCGTGCCTGGACCAGCTTGCCAGAACTGCGCGCAGACCAGCACTTCAAAGCCTGGCTCTATCGCATTGCCACGAACCTGGCCCGTTCCCATCTGCGCCGCGCTCGCCTTATCCGCTGGCTCCCATGGACGCAGACGGAGGAAGGGGCTTCGCTGACGGCGCTCAGCATTGAGGGACCAGAAGAGCGGGTAAGCGAGGCCGACATCATTAGCAAAACACTCCTCTGCCTCTCCCCCCAGTATCGCACTTGCCTGCTGCTGCAAGTAGTCGGGGGATTCTCACAGCGCGACATCGCGCTTTTGCTGGGTATCAGTGAGAAGAGCGTGGGCAGCAATGTCTGCCGTGCACGCGAACAGTTCCGTCATAGCTATACCAGTTTGAAAGGGGATACAGCATGAAGACGCCGCACACACAGTCCTTACCGGTTCCCTGCACAGCGTGGGCGAATCGACTGGCCGCGCTCCATCCCAACGATCTCACGCCTGACGAGCAGACAGCAGTGAAGAATCACATCGCTAGCTGTCCCGCTTGCGCGGCAGTCTACGCTGCCTACCAGGAGGTAGACGCCCGTATCCTGAGCCTGCCAGCAGTGCAGCCGTCGCTTCAACAGATTGCTCGACTGGATGCATCGATTGCCGACCAGACCCAGAACAATCCTCGCCGGAAGCCTCCCGCTGTTGTCCAGGAGCGGCCTGCTCTGCCTGCGCGCGCGCCGACTCGCCTGGCTCGGTTAGAGCGCCGGGCGAGCCTGCTGGCAGCGGTGCTGATTGTAATAGCGTTAGCCGGGAGTGCATTCGCGCTGTTCTCTTCGCGGCATACCTCAAATTCAACCGGGGCAAAAACGTCCGGCACAGTCTATGCCGTCTCGTCCAGCGGCACAGTCTATGCCGTCGATGCTGGCAGCGGCAAGACCATCTGGAGCACGCCGCTGCATACGAAAGCAAGCGAGCAATTTCTCATCTCCGGCGGGAAAATCTTCCTTGGTTCTAGCGATTACTACCTGTACGCCCTCCAGGCAAGTAATGGCCAACTGCTCTGGAAGCGTTCCTACAAAGATCTTACGACGGTGGGCAACCAGACAGTAGAGATCGCCCCGTATCCTGCCAGCGATGGAAATGCCATCTACTTCGGAACCCCGAAGGGCATCTATGCATGGAAAACAAGCGACGGCCAGCAACTTTGGAGTTACCCGGCGCCCACGACTTGCAGCCCGCTCTCAGGTATATGTCCGCCGGAGGTAGCTACTGTCACCAATGGCATTGTCTATGCATACCTTGACGGCTTATACGCGCTGCATGCCACGGATGGCTCAATGCTCTGGAAGAATGCTGAAGTCCCGAGCGATACGACGCTCATTGTAGTGCGAAGCCATGTCTATGTCGCCTCCTACGGCCTCGGCGGTATGCGGGTCTTACAGGCTGATACCGGGCAGCCTCTTAACACACCTGACCTTCCGCGAGTCAATCATTCTGATATGATAACTGACGGGGATACTGTCTATCTCCGGAGCGGAACCGCTGGTACTTCTGATGTCTATGCTGTACGGAGCAGCGATAACACGGTGCTCTGGCACAAGCAATACAAGGTTCTTGGGCTTTCGTTCAGCGGTGTACGTGATGGCAGTCTCTACTACATCACCGAGACAACGTCTGCGTCAGGTTCCAATCAGCAGTCCTCACAACTGACTCCCATGACCGGCATATACGGGGGCACTTTGTATGCAGCAGCTTTTCAGCTCTGTGCTATCAGTGCCACAGATGGGTCGGCTCAGTGGTGCCGGCAGCTTCCCAGCAATTTTACACCACAGCTAGCGATAGCGAGCCAGGGAACGCTGTATGTTACCACAACGGGGGGTGTAGAGGCCATACGCCTCAGTGACGGCAAAGTGCTCTGGGTGGCCCTGGGGCATGTTTCGCTAGCGCGTATAGAGCTGGATTGAGATGGCGTAAACCAGAGAATAGGGCCGGGTGCGTGGACAAATGTTTACACACCCGGCCCTATTCTCTGGTTGTTGAATCAGGATCATTCCTACACAAAATGCCCGATCTGCCCATCGTTGGTCAACCAGAGCGTACCGTCCGCGCCCGCGACGATGCCTCGCAGGTTGCCCATGTCAAGCGAGCTACTCCCGTTGTCGAAGTAAGTGTTGGGCGGGAAAGGGTAGAACTTGAACGCGCCAGCGGTGGTGACGCGCCCAACCGCGACGTTCTGTGTAGCGAACCAGAGCGCACCGTCACTACCAGTGGTGATCCCGCTGGTATAGATCCGGTTAAACGGATTGGCCTGCGGAACGGGGGTAAACAGGCGCACCTGTCCATGCATCGTGATGCGCCCGATGAAGCCGCCACCGCTGAACCAGATGTTGTTATCCGGCCCGACCGTCATATCGCGCGGCTCGGCAAACTTGCCCAGGGTGAAGATCGTCACCGCACCTTGCGGCGTGATGCGCCCCATCTCGCCGAACGCGCTATAGTCCGGCAGGTAGCTCTCGATACTGAACCAGAAATTGCCATCCGGCCCCGCGATGAGCAGGTCGATGAAATCGGTCGCTTTACGCAGGGTCAGCGGAAACTCGGTGAAGACGCCGGAGGACGTGATACGGCCAATTTTGTTCACCCAGGCATAGTTCGCCCTTTCTCCCAGGCTGCTGACATCAGTGAACCAGAGATTGCCGTCTGCGCCGACGGCGATCGAACCGGGGGAGATCGTGGGCGAGGGCAAGGTGAACATATGAAAATTGCCGTCCTGGCTCATCTGGCCGAGCGCGCTGTGCCCGCCGCTGAACCTCGGCGCTTGATCGACGTTGGGGGCAAGCCTGCCATTGCCCTGGAACGCGCTAAACCAGAGTTTCCCATCGTGCCCGAAGGCGATATCGAGGGGATAGGTATTGGGTGTGGGCATGGGGAACAGGAGGAACGTGCCGGCGGGGGTGAGCTGCCCAATCGCTCCGCTAGGCTTGCCGGTAGTGAAGTTCTCGTACGCTACAGCCGGGAACCACAGGTTGCCGTCCGGTCCCAGCACGATCTGGCCGGGTAGACTGTACGGCGCGGGCACCTGCAACAGGTTCAGCTTGCCTTGAAACGTGTGCCCCCGTGCGCCGGGCGAGAGATTGCACCCCGCCAGCATGCTGACCAGGAGCAGGCACAAAATCCCTATAGATGGGAGAAAGAACAGTTTAGGCCGCGTGTACGCGCGCATCTGCATCGACATACGAGCAACTCCTCTAAAAGGAAACATCTTGCGATGATCTTATTTCTCATGAGACAGCATATGGCTGGGCATATCCGGTGCGTGCAACCGGGACTACTATGAAGACGTCCGCCGCGCGCGAATCACTCCCGAAATAGTGTGAAGTTGTTCACATGCTTGCCAGGAAACGAGCACCTGCGCGGGCACAAAAGAACAGGGCCGTAAATCAAGACAAACCATACATCTGCCTTTGAATAAGGAGAGTTGCACAAGTTTCCACGTGTACCAGAAACCTCCCCAGTGTGTCTTCAATGAGGTTTGTGTCATTTGTGTCATTTGTATCGCTTGTATCACTTGTGTCGGTTGTATCGCGTGTGCTCGTGCATAAAAAGGGGGATTTTCAGGAGACGGCTGCCATTGCCGAATTGGTCTCGTGAGTAGGCGACAGGTCCACAATCGCGTGGTATATAATAATTGAGACCCCTACGGCTTTGTGCAGATACTTGCCCGCGTTAACTATAGCAATCGAACATATTTGAAAGGCAGGCCCACAATGACTGATACTCCCGATCCGGGGCTTTTCGCCTCACCCTTGCACGTCATTAATGTCGGCGCCGACCTCTTCGCCGACGCGCTCGCTACGCAGGGCGCGCAGGTAACCCGTGTCACCTGGCAGCCCTCGGCAGGCAGCAGCGATGCATCCCTGAGCGTGTTGCTGGACGACCCACGAGTGGACCATGCCAATCAGGAAGCTGTGCAACGCATGCTCGCCGCCCGCCCGCGCCTGGTAGACGTGCGACCGGCAGGTGAGGTAATCCCGGGCATGCACAAACACCTGCTGCTGCACGCCGGGCCACCCATCACCTGGGAGCGCATGTCGGGCCCCCTGCGCGGTGCAATCATTGGCGCGCTGATTTACGAAGGGCTGGCACCGGATCTGGCAGCCGCAGAGCAACTCGCGGCGAGTGGTGCTATCGTCTTTGAGCCTTGCCACCACCATAACGCAGTTGGGCCAATGGCCGGTCTCATCTCAGCGTCCATGCCCGTCCAGGTCTTAGAAGAGCCTGTGTATGGACACCAGACGTACAGTACTCTGAATGAGGGGCTGGGCAAAGTGCTGCGCTATGGTGCCAACAGCCCCGATGTCATAGCAAAGCTGCGCTGGCTGGAGCAGGTGCTGGGACCGGCCCTGGCACGCGTCGTGCGCGCAATGGGCGGCATAGAGATAAAGACCATCACGGCGCAGGCGCTGCAAATGGGCGATGAGCTACACAACCGTAACAAGGCAGCGACCTCCCTCTTTTTCCGCGAAATCGCACCCTACCTGGTGGAGACAGGAACCTCCACCGAAGAGACGGCGCGAGTGCTGCGCTACATCCATGGCAACGATTTCTTCTACCTGAACACCTCGATGGCAGCGTGCAAAGCCATAACGCTGGCAGCGCACGGCATTCCTTTCAGTAGTGTGGTAACCACCATGGCGCGCAATGGCACGGACTTCGGCATCCGCGTCAGTGGGCTGGATGATCGCTGGTACGTGGGTCCAGCCCAGCCGGTCAAGGGGCTGTATTTCAGCGGCTACACCGAGGAAGACGCCAACCCGGATATCGGCGACAGCACCATTTCGGAGACCGCAGGCATCGGCGCGTTCGCTATGGCAACGGCCCCGGCCATCGTACAATTCATTGGCGGGACACCAGCCGACGCGCTGCGCTACACCCTGGAGATGTACGACATCACGGTTGCCGAGGACAGCCAGTATCAATTGCCGCCGCTGAACTTCCGTGGGACACCCGTGGGCATAGATATCCGGCAGGTCGTGCGCCAGAATCTGCTGCCGATCATCAACACCGGTATTGCCCATCGCCTGCCGGGCATAGGTCAGGTTGGTGCAGGCATCGTACACCCACCAATGGAGTGTTTTGTCGCTGCAGTGCGCGACCTTGCAATGAGCTGTAAATTTTAGAATTCGGCAGTCCAGCTACAGCCTGGAATGATCGGAGATCGTCGAGAAGAGGGTCGGGCCAGGAATGGTTGGGACAAGTTTTTCTAACAGGGCATCATCGACGGCAACCTTAGCAGCCTCTAAAGCGGTGAAAAGCACACCGATAATCGGCTCAAAACGGCACAGTGTTGGCTGAACTGCCGGCGAGGTGGTTCGCACGCGTTCGATGATCGCGTCTGCCAGCAGCGTTGAGGGATGGCGGAAGACTCCCCCGGCTAGCACCAGCGTGAAAGCTGTCTCCTCTATCCCAACACGTCTTGCTGCAACCAGTGCATAATTACCGAGTGCCCATCCATGTTCCTGAACAATACGCATGGCAACACTATCGCCCGCATGAGCCTCATCCAGGAGAATCGGGGTCAATTGATCGGCACGGACAGTTACACGCTTCTCACGGCGGGTAAAGTGATGGAGTACTTCTTCGACCGTGTTCAGGTAAAAAAAGTCAAGCACACGCGGCGTGAGTGTTGTGGGTGGTTCAATACCAAGCTCAGAACGGTATACGGCGTTAAGTGTCTTCTGTCCCAAATGTGAGCTCCCTCCCACTTGATCCTGCCAGGTACTTGAATGCCACGTACGGCCATCATGCCCACGCGCTCCGGTACCCGCTCCCGTTCCTAAGACTACCGAAACACCGGTAGCGTCAGAAGAACCAGCGTGTAATACACCTAGCGCGTCGTTCTGCACAAAGATAGTGCGACCGAATCCACGCGCTTCCATTGCAGCCTGTAAATAAGCAAAATCCTCGGGCCAATCCGCACCCGCCATGCTGAATACGCCGACCAGGAGATCAGATGCCTTGATCTGCGCAGCTTCTAGCGCGCTTAGAACCGCGTACTCGATATTGGCCACGGCCGCGGCAGCCGAATCCGGCCATTCTGTCCCAGGCTCAGCATTGTAGATATCACCACATCCGCCACGGCCAGCCCCCAGGATCGTCCCATCAAGCGCGGCTACAAGCGCGATAGTTTTTGTATTCCCTCCATCAACGCTCAATACGCATTGCATCTGCATTTCCCTTCTACTGTAGTAAGCGGTCGGGTAAATATTGCCTGTGTGCCGCGGCCATCTCATCGTAAATCGCTTCCGCTGTATGCAGTGAGAAGACTAACGGGTGGCTCGCCAGGGCGCGAATAGCATCTACGCGGTTGCCACTCCACGCAGCTTCGGCAGTCAAAGCCTGGTATTCGCCGAGCATCTTCACCAACCCTACCACCTGTCGTGGCATATGCCCCTGCACAAGGGGCGCAACGCCGTTGCGATCTACGTACCCTACGACTTCGACCACTAAATCGCTGGGGAAGTCCGCAATCGCACCGCGGTTAGGAACATTAACATACCAGACCTCTTTGCGGTCGTTGTAGATGGCATCCATCACGTCGATTGCCAGTTCCAGCTCGTTCAACCCCCCGCGTGAGCGATCAGGATTCAGTTCGGGCACAGCGCGTGCGGCCTGCTCGCGGTAATGCGCCCAGTAATCCGGCACGTTCGCCATGATATCCTGCGCCCGCGTTGTGGGCTTTGCCCGCAGTTCTGCCAGAAGCTCGTCTTTGAAGTAGTAGTACTGGAAATAATGATTTGGCAAGGAATGCATGAGACATGCTAACCCGGTCCTGCGCAGATTGTAGAGTGGCGTTTCAGGGTCGCGGCGCATGCGTTCATATGCATCTTGCAGCAAGGAGATAAAATCCTGTCCCTCGTAGAGATGGCGCACCGACCAGGAACCATGGTTCAGCCCAATCGATACCGCATCCAGCTTATCGGGATCCAGCCCGAGCATCTCAGCATAGCTGCGGTGGTCCGTGATCGGCCCTTCGCACAACGAAACGGTCGGAATGGACGTGTGATGAGTGACAGCCTCCGAAACGATGTTAATCGGATTGGTATAATTGAAGAGTCTGGCCCTGGGACAAACCGCCTCCATATCCGCAATGATGCTTTTCATGACATGGATCGAGCGCAGCGCCATGAAGAACCCACCAGGCCCCTGCGTTTCCTGGCCGATCACGCCATACTTGAGCGGTATGCTCTCATCAAGATAGCGCGCCTCAAATCCACCAGGCCGGAAACTCGTCAAAACAGCATCACAGCCCTGCAAACCTTCTCGTCGATTAGTTGTGATAGTAACAGTTAGATCTAAGCCCCTGGCACGTGCCATCTTCTGGGCAATTGTTTGCACGATCCGTAAGCGTTCCTCATTCAGATCAATCAGAACGACTTCGGATCCGGAAAAATTTTCACCCTGTTGGATAAACGAGGCCATGGTGCCGGCAGCACGGGTACTGCCGCCGCCGATATAAGCCAGCTTTATGCGTGCCATAATAAACGCTCCTATTGCAAAATCAATTGACCTACTGGGTAATCCAGTGTATAGTGTATCCTGTGAAGGGACGTGTGGAGTTGCGTTGAACTGGCAGGCTCATCTCCCCTTTCTCGATCCGCTTTGAGGATACTGCAACTATGTAACTTGTTCGGTTGAACTATCATCCGCTTTCTGCTCACGTTCCTTCACTCGTGCGCCGTCCTGCGCATTGACGGCAAGATCCGCTCCACCATCGCCATAAAGGAAGCAGTGCGTCCAGTGGCCTCCACCGAGTTCGGTGCGCCTGGGAAAGCGCTGCCTGCAAACCGGCATCGCGTGGGGGCAGCGTGGGTGGAAGCGACATCCGCTGGGCGGATTAATCAAACTTGGAATCTCGCCACGCGCCGGGAGGGTCGTTGTACTCTTTCCGTCTGGTCCCAGTCGCAGAGGGTCTGGTGCTGCTGAGATCAATAGTTGAGTGTAAGGATGCCTGGGCCTTTGAATCACCTCCTCGCTGGGTCCGCCCTCAACCGTCTGACCGGCATACATGACAAGCGTTTCCTCGGCAAAGTAGCGAGCGCTTGCAATATCGTGCGTAATGAAAAGCAGCGCCAGTTGCTCTTCGTCCTTGAGGCGCAACAGCAGATTCAGCATATCCAGGCGAATCGAGACATCCAGCATAGAAACCGGCTCATCGGCCAGCAGCACCTCTGGCCGGGCGGCTAAAGCGCGAGCAATAGCGACACGCTGCCGCTGGCCACCGCTCAATTGATGTGGATACTTCTGGATAAACTGCTCGGCAGGACTTAAACTCACACGATTGAGCAGAGCCAGTACCTGCTCCGTCTCCTGGGCGCTGGTATGTGCATGACCATGTATGCGCAAGGGGCGTTTCAAATGGTAGCGCACATCATGCACGGCATTAAGCGAGGAGAACGGATCCTGGAAGACTATCTGTACATGACGGCGGTAGTCTTTCAGGTCGCTCCTACTCTTTTCAGGCTCCCCATGAAACAGAATCGTGCCGGCAGTAGGCTCGTGGAGACGCGCCAGTATACGAGCCACAGTGGTTTTGCCGCTGCCGCTCTCTCCTACCAGCGCCAGGGCGCGTCCGGGATAGAGCGCCAGCGAAGTATCCTCAACAGCATGCACCACATTACGCGGCCCAACCAGTTTGAACTGGCGCACTGGAAAGTACTTGCGCAGGTGCACCCCTTCCAATACGGCAGATGTGACCCGGCCGTTACCGAGCGCTGCGAAATCTACTTCCCTGTTCTCGTCGTTCATTCTCCTCTCCTCCTTCCCGGCAGCGCCACCTCTCTCTGTTTTTCCGCTTTTAACCCGCGTGGCTTTGATTCCTTGCGCAAGCGTGGATTGGATATCTCGTCAATGCCAAAGTTAACGAAGGTGAGTGCGGCGCCTAATATGGCAATGCACAAACCAGGAGGCAGGAACCACCACCACGCACCGAGCAGGAGAGCGGAGTTATTGGAGGCCGAGAAGAGCATATTGCCCCAGGTCGAGGCAGTGATATCACCCAGGCCCAGATACTCCAGGGCCGTCTCGGCCAGGATCACATAGATCACCGTTCCAAAGAACTGGGCCGCCACAATTGATGTCTGGTTAGGCAGGATCTCATAGAAAATAATGCGCCATGTTGACTCACCAGAAGCACGGGCCGCCTCTATGCAATCCCGGTTGCGCAGCGAGAGCGTCTGTGAGCGCAGCACCCGCGCTCCCCAGGACCAGCCCGTGATCGTCAAGACAAATCCAATCGCTAACGGCCCCTTATTAGGCAAGAAGGCCGCGAGTAGGATGGCCAGAGGCAGCGTTGGCAGCACCAGGAACACATTGGTTACCAGCGAGAGCATCTCGTCCACCCATCCGAGAAAGTAGCCAGAAGTCAGGCCCACCAGGACCGAAACGATCGTGGTCACCAGGCCAATGCCCAGGCCCATAAAAACCGAGAAACGTGCTCCTACCACCGTCTGGACGAACACGTCCTCCCCAAAATTCGTTGTGCCGAACCAGTGCGTGGCCGATGGTGGCTGCAGGATATCTGTAGTAAAGGTATGCGGGTCCTGCCGCAGGATGATTGGCCCAAAGATGGCCAGCAGGACAAAGAAACCCACAATGATTAGTCCTGCGCTCGCCTTGCGGTTCCCCGCCACCAGTCGCCATACATCCTTCCAGCGATGCACCTGGGCGGGAACCGCATTGACTTCAGGAGCAGGTAAACTTACCTCTTGAGATTGAATACTCATACGTTCCTATTTTCCTCCCAGGCGCACGCGCGGATCAAGCAGAACATACAGGAAGTCGGCCAGGAAGTTCGCGCCCAGCACAGCAACGCTAATCACCAGGAAAGCCCCCTGCAAGAGCGCGTAATCATGGTTATCTACCGCTTGCAGGGTTGCCAGGCCAATGCCAGGATACGAGAAGACGATCTCGGTCAGCAAGGAACCGCTCACCACAAACCCCAGCGAGAGCGCGAACGCGGTAATATTCGGCAAGATGGCATTGCGGGCCGCGTACTGATACATAATACGCCCTTGCTTCAGGCCCTTCGCTTCAGCCATCAGGACGTAATCCTCCGACAACGTGGTAATCATGGCGTTGCGCATACCAAGCATCCAACCAGAAATAGAGCCAATGACAATAGTCAGAGCAGGCAAGATGGCATACTGGGCCGCGCTCAAAATGAAATCCAGGCTCCATCCTGGCACTGTGTTGTCGGTATCATATCCGCCATGCAGAGGAAACCAGCCGAGTTGTGCGCCCAGGACATAGAGCAATACCAGCGCCAGCCAGAAATAGGGGATCGCGGAAATAAAGGCAAAGAACGGAGTCCAGACGGCATCACGAATGGAGCCGCGCCGCCAGACGACGACCACGCCCAGAATCGTCCCGATAATAAAGCTAATGATCAGTGATGTCCCAACAAGGACAAGGGTCCAGGGAAGATCCTGTCCTAGAATCTGAGTCACAGGAGTAGGCAGATACGTCAGGGAGATGCCCAGGTTGCCATGCAAGAGATTATTCAGATACTGCACATACTGGACCCACAATGGGTCGTGACTCACCCCCAGCGAGATCTCTAGCGCGTGCAGCATTTGGGGCGAAGCATGCCCTCTCATGCGGGACATAAATATTTCCGCCGGGTCACCTGGGACCAGGTGGGGAACGAGAAAATTGATGGTAATCGCGGCCCAGAGCGCAACAAGATAAAAACCAATTCGACGGAGCAGATAACGCATGCCTATCGCCTTCCAACAGGGCGACCGCAGGGATCGCCCCAGCCGTGTATAGTAGGGGCGGGGCTTGCCCCCGCCCTGCTACTTTCTTG
>Ga0209701_10001799_pt1 | contig 13891 bp, 8 predicted proteins | sample CZO8metaG_4_FD_188356 | JGI IMG/M metagenome (GOLD analysis project Ga0209701, IMG submission 188356) | Vadose zone soil microbial communities from the Eel River Critical Zone Observatory, Northern California, USA - CZOApr15con2H3.8 metaG... | ecosystem: Environmental > Terrestrial > Soil >...
TTTGGAGGCCGACGTTCAAGCTGAAGGGAATATTGGGGCCGGCGTCGTACATGTCGTTCCCCTGGATGCGCTCATACATGATGCCAAAACCGCCGCGGACCACGGTTTTGCCGCTGCCAGTCAGGTCATAGGCAAACCCGAGGCGAGGACCAAAAGCCGCCCAATGATTGTCCACGAGCCCCTTGGGAACGCCGTTCTTCTCGGGGATACCGATTCCGTTCAGGTAAAGCTGAACGCCCGCGAGAATCGGATTTGGGCTGGTACCGAGCCCGGGGCTGGCAGGACTGATCGAGCCATCTGGAAGCATGACGGCCGCGTTTGCTGGGTTATAGAGCGAGGGGTAGAAATTGCCCATGCGATCATTCGCTTCATAGGTGTGCGGCACGCCATCCCAGCGGAGGCCGAGGTTTAGGGTCAGCTTGCGGTTTACGCGCCAGTTGTCCTGGGCGTACGCGGCCCAAGAAACGTTGTTCCAGAACCCATGGTCCTGAACGGCAAGCTCGCCGTAGCTCTTGGCATACCCAAGTAACAAATCCGCAAAGTCATTTCCCGTGAACGTTCCGTCAAAGCCAAACGAGCCCTGCGTCGTACCGAACAGGTCCTGGACCTTCTTGTAGATCGCCCAGCTGCCTCCGAATTTCAGCTGGTGAGCTCCCTTGGTTAAGGAGATGTCGTCGCGAATCTGGTAGTCGTCAGCCTTGTTCCGCCAAGGCCAACTGGAGATTTCGAAATGTGTGCCGGTGGAGCCGTTCAAGTCGATATTGGGGATGCGGTTCAGATTGTTTGGCCCGGTGAATAACCTCGGGGCCGTGAATCCGCTCGGAACCGCCAAGCTTGCTAAGCCCGAACCCGCAAATGGGATGATATTGATACGGTTGCCATTGTAGTTGAATGAGGCCTCGTTCAGAAGCGTTGGGCTAATGGTATACGTGGTGTGGATAACGCCGCTGTAGGACGGATTGCCGAAGGTGTCGCCGACTGTCGGAACGTTGGCACCGCTCCATTGACTAATCGCGTATCCTTGAGTGACCTGTTCGGCCACAAAGTGACCGAACACCGAAAACTTGCTAGTGAAGTTGTGATCGATGCGAACGATCTCTTCCTTCAAATTGGTAGGCGTGTTGCTGGTGCCGGCGAACTGGGTTCCCGACGTGGGTTTCGGGAAAATGCCAGCGGCGAGCAGCGCCTGTGCATCGGCGCTCAGGAGCGAGGTCGGAATCGTGTTGTTGGTGAAGGGGCGCAGTACCGCAGCCTGACCGTTCGCGTTCGAACAGTTTCCGGTCGTTGGATCAGCAGTGCTCAAAGTCTGGCCTGCGCTCGCGTATTGGGTCGCCGTTGCTGGAGAGACTTGGTTCGAGCAAGGCGTGTGGAGCGCCGCGGGGAGCAGCGAGGAAGCGAACTGCCCGCCGTAGGTGGCGGGATCGGGCACTGTTTGGCTGTTGTTGAGGTTGCCCTGGATCAGCCTACGCCACTCCATGTTGTAGAAGAAAAAGGTCCTCTTTCTGTCTGGATTGTACAGCTTACCGAAAGTGACCGGGCCGCCGACGTTGAAGCCGAACACGTTGAGGCGTAGCTTTGCGACCTTGTTAGGGGAACCGTTTAGATTCGTCCCAGGGTTGAAGAAGTTGCGCGCATCGAACGCGTCGTTGCGATTGAACTCCCATGCTGAAGCATGCAGGGTGTTCGTGCCGGCCTTCAGAACCATGGTCATCGTCGCCGCCGAAGAAAGACCGTAGTCGGCGCTGTAGTTCGATGTCAGGGCGCGGAACTCTGCAATCGCGTCAGTGGATGGCGCAATGCTCATGCCGCCCGCGCCTCCGCGGTCGTCATCTTCGCCGCCGTCCAACAAATAAATATTGTGGTTCTGACGCATGCCATTAAATTCCACGTTGGCGTCTCCGCCAACCGGCGTGTTCACGTAGCCCGTGATCTCGCTCGAGGCTCCCGGTGTCAGAGCGGCAAGCTGGTAGATGCTGCGCCCGTTCACCGCGATCTGTGACAATTGCTGGTCGGTGATGACGTTGCTGACCTCGCCGGAATCGGTTTGCACGCGCACGGCGTTGGCCTCTACCGTTACGGTTTCGCTCGCCCCGCCCATAGACATCTGATAATCCAAGCGCGCACGATCGCCAACCTGCAGGACGACGCCCTTTTGCTCTGCGGCCTTGAATCCCGCGGCTTCCACCTTGATGTTGTAGTGGCCAATAGGAAGGTCGGGAGCCGCATATTGGCCGTCACTGCTGCTAGTGAGGTGATAAACCTTACCGGTTTCTGTGTGAGTGATAGTAATTGTTGCGTTGGCAACGGCAGCTCCGCTCGGGTCCGTTATAGTCCCGACCACGGTCGCATTTTGACCAAACGCCTGGCCTGTTACGCCAAGAACAATTACGCAAAGAAGCAATACATATGAGAGCCGGAACCGATTCACAGCAAAGGTACTCACGCGAGAAGATACGGAAACAAGAAATTCCATCGTTCGCCTCCACACCCCATTTTTAAGACGCATAATGAAGATTACCGAAGGACCCCAAACCCCTAAACCACCACAGGACGCAATACCTGTACCACTGGCGGGGAGATATAGCCCGGCCCGGAGGGCCTTGTCAAGCAAAAATATTGATATTCTCTAGAAAAATAATGTTATTCTACGCCGCACGTAAGGACCCCCTTCGGCGGCTATAAGGCCTGAGTGCTCTATAGCGCCACGGTTAAGGGCTCAATGTCTGGGGACGCACCGATGTCAGGGAAGGTCCGCAGGACGTTGATTCGCTGGGAAATAGGGCAGACCGGGCCGCGTAGTTTAGAATAGGTAATGCAATGGTGCGGGAAGTGACGTCGAGGCACTGCCAATAATGAAGACTCCGAGCAAGGCCAAGCCGGGAGCACGGAGACCGGAACGAGTCACCCTGAAAACAATCGCGGAGCAGCTGAACCTGACACCGGGAACGGTGTCCGCAGCGTTGAATAATTCGGCGGCGGCGCGCTCCATTCCTGAACACACCAAGCAGCGGATCCTGACGGCGGCGCGCGAGCTAAATTACCGACCGAATTTTTTCGCGCGTTCCCTGCGCCTGCAGCGCACATATACCATTGGTGTTATCGCAGAAGAGATTGGCGACGCGTATGGCTCGATGATCATCAGTGGAATCGAGCAGCATCTGCGCCAGCACAATTTCTTTTTTCTGACCGTGATTCATCGGCACGACAAGAAACTGTTGCAAACGTATTCGCAGATGCTCCAAGCCCGCGGTGTGGAGGGCTTCATTACGGTGGATACCTCCATCACCGAACCGCCGACGCTGCCAACAGTGGCAGTGGCGGGCCATCAGCGCGTGGCTGGCGTAACAAACATCGTGCTGGATCACAGGCGCGCGGCGAGGATGGCTTTGCAGCACTTGCAAAACCTCGGCCACGAAGAGATCGCGTTCTTGAAGGGTCAGCCCTTCAGTTCGGATTCTATTGTGCGTTGGGATGCAATTGTGGAAGTGGCACAAGAGCTCGGCGTGCGCATTCGCCCGGAGCTGACCGTGCAAATCGAGGGCACGGATTCGACGCCGGCGATCGGTTACCCGGTCGGCAAGCAACTGCTGGAGCGCAGGCGGCCATTCACGGCGGTGTTTGCCTATAACGATATTTCCGCGATTGGAGCAATTTGGGCGTTCCGCGAGGCGGGTTTGCGAGTCCCGGAAGACGTGTCTGTAGTGGGATTCGACGACATTCCAGGGGCGGCCTTTGCCAATCCGTCTCTGACCACGGTGCGGCAACCATTATTGAGAATGGGGCAGATTGCAGCGCAAACGGTGATTGAGCGCATCGAGCAGCGCGGAACCTACGAGCCGGAAATCGCGATCGAGCCTGAGTTTGTCGTGAGAGAATCTTCGGGGCCCGCGCATGGAAGGCACTTACCCGCGACGGTTGCGGAGGAACGACCGAGAATTACGGGTTAATTCGAAAAAGCGCGTAAGATTTATACGTTTTAGTACTAAGCGTTCTCATTCGATAAAATTCTATCTCTTTTACTTACAATAATTTACACCTCGCCTGAGATACCTACGGTTGGTCGAACATCTGCATCCTACTAATTCAAAGGGCCAAATCTTGAGAAAACGGGGGTTTCGTATGCATGCAAAAATTTCGAGAATGCGAAACGCAGGGGTGATTCTGGTTGTGGCATTGTTATGCGCCACGGCGCTGCCAGTTGCGGCTCGGAATAACGAGATACTGGGAGAGGTTCGCTTCTTGCCGGAGAACGGAGCGGCGAAGACGGCAGGTGTGTGGGTTGATGGAAAGTATGTGGGATACCTGAACGAATTGAAGGGGTCGAAGAAACTGCTGCTGTTACCTGGGGAGCACGAAATATCCGTGCGCGAGGCGGGTTACCAGTCTTTGGAGCAGACGATCAGCATCGAACCACATACGGTGCAGGCCTTGCGCATTTCCCTGGCGAAGGATCCTCGGGCGCAATTCCCTACGGTGAGCGCGGAAGTCAAGCTTGCGATTGATCCGGATCGGGCAGCGGTTTTCGTGGACGAACAATTTGCGGGACACGCGCACGAATTCGGAGGCGCGGGCCGGGCAATGCTACTCAGCCCGGGCAAGCACCACATCAAGATCACCTTGCCGGGATACCAATCGTTCGACACAGAAATCGAAGTGCGAGCGAATCAGAAATATGACATCAAGACACAACTGCCGAAGGGGCACGAAAGCGACTAACAGTTGCATACCACCTAGTGGAATGGGAGCGACGTCGCTCGTACACGCGCACGGAAGTGGTGCGTCGAGGTGGTAAATGCCCGCAACTAAAACGGCGTTTAGCTCGCGACCGACACCGGCTTCGGTGAGTCCAAGTTTCATCAGCGGACGCGAGGCGGAAGAACTGGAGCAAGCGATTTACGGAAAAATCCGTGAACGAGCGTACCTCCTGTTCGAACAATCGGGACGTGAACCGGGGAATGACGACGCCAACTGGTTGCGCGCGGAATCGGAGATTCTGCGCTCCTGCGCAGAGGTTCGCGAGTCCGGAAGTTGGGTGACACTCAACGCTTCCCTGCCAGACGCTTCCGGGCTGGGCCTGCAAATTGTGGTTCGGCCAACGCGCGTGCTTGTGCGCGCAAGGGAAGCCAGCAATGGACAGGATTCCCCGGAATTGGCAAAACGTTGCGGACGAGAAATCTTTCTGGCCGCGAATCTCGCAACGGAAGTCGATCCACCATCAGCTGCCGCCTCCTTTAGAGGTCACAATCTCCACTTGATGGTTAAGAAGCGCCGACCAAATAAGCCGAACGGGGACTGAGGAACAGCGCAAGTTCCCCGCGCAAACCCGCAAGCGGTTTACAAGGGCTGAGGTTCCTCGTACTTTTCCTTTTTTTTGTCGCGCAGGTTTCGTTCCAGGAACTCGCGAGCCAATTCTCTCCCACCCAAGCCAAAGGCGATCGCGAGTCCGAACATGAGAGCTCCAAATACAATGGAGAACGCTGCGAGCACGGTTTGCCGCGCGACGCCGACCTGTTCGAGCGCCATGGAAACGGCCAAAGCCCAAATCACAAACCGGATAGACCAGCTCAGCAATTTTGGAGAGGTGTAGCCGGCATTCACCGCGGCGAGAAGTGCAGCACGCGAGAGAAAATTAGCGGTCACCAACCCCACGAACAGAATCAATATGGCTATGAATATCGCCGGCAGTAGTAAGAATAATCTCGAAATCTGCTCCTGAAGGCCTGCAACTCCAAGCACGCTGATCCCGATCAAAATAAAGCCCGACCACGTCACCCAAAACAGCGAGCGGCTCAGTAGTTCCGTCATGGAAGGAAGCGCTGCCATGCGCAGGAAGCGCGAAGCGCCGGCTTCTTCGGACAACCGATCGAGCCTGGTGACGTGCAGTACCGCACGCAAAATCGCCCTCAACACATACGCCACGAGCAAACCGACGATGACAATCACCAGCATGACCAACAGTCGCGGTAAGAATTCGGCAAACATGCGCACAAGATTGCTGTAAGCCTGTCTGAGTCCCTGGATAATTACTTCCTTCATGGCTGCACCTCAACGCTTCACTTTCCATCTTTCGACTAAATACGGTTTTTGGCGTTCGAATTCCTGGCACAGCGCCTCCGACTGCGTTTCCATCGCTTCCGCTGAGGCATTGGCGTGTTCGAGCAGAAAGGAGTAGAGCTGGCCGCGATACAGCGGCACCAAAGCCTGCACGAGATGGTAGCGATTGAGCACCGCATGATGATAGGACGCCGCAAACTCGTAGACGGTCTTCACCCACAACTCGGCCGGAAAATGAAACTTGGATCGGTCGCTCAAGGCAATGGCCTTGATCTCCGCGTGTGTGTCCTGCGCGAGAATGGAAGCGAGAATGGGCTCCAATTCGCTGACGCCGCTGCGAAACAGCTCGAAGATTTTCTCCTGGCTCGGCGGGACGCCATCCAACGATAACTCGTGGTCGGGGCCAAAAGTAGGAACCGGTTGCGAATTCGAGCCCCTCAACCACGTCGCTTGATTTGTTTCCATGCACCAGAAAAAGTTGCCAACGGTTTGGCGAATAATCTCAACTATGTCCGTCCCTGTTGGGGGCGCGATTTTGGGTCCCAAAAAGGACTGCCCGCACTTCAGCCCTCCACCTATCGCTGTGACGGCCATCCAAGCTTCGGGACGCGCGCGAACCGCTTCTTCGCGCCATACCTCTTTCTCTAAACACTGGCTCGCCAACCGGCCGGAGAATCCCCATTCTTCGCAGTAAATCTCACGGACGCGCTGCCCGAAAATCGCCCGGCTCATGGGATAAAGCAGATCGCGGGCCAGCAAACCCTGAAACCTGCTGCGCGCATAAAGAGGAGCAACAAAATCCAATCTTTCGCTGTAGACCGGCCGCAGCAAGTTCACCACCCAGGACGGCGTCAAATTAGTTGTGGTGGGTGAAATAACGGCGCACGCTTTTGCGCGCAGCAGATCGGCGGCAGCCACAATGTTAAGCAGCGCCAAGCCTTGCGACGGCGCCTTGCCATACTCGCAGGAAATGCGGTGGGTTGTGCGTAGCGACGTCAGACCCCTGGGGCCGGCGTCTCTTCGCCCGCCGCTCTGCACGAACAGTTGCCGAGTCTCGTCCGCGGACCCACCGTCCACGTTCAGGATGACCGCTCGTTCTCGAACGAAGTTCTGACGAAGGCTCTCTTCGACGCTCTGCAACGTCTGCCCCAGTGTCGCCGCGTTATTGTAGGTGGGGATACCCACCAGCAGGTCAACTTCGCCGACACTCATCAGTTGGCGAAGAAAATCGTCCGCGAGAAAACTTTCTTCAGCCAATTGCTTCCTGCTCCTTATTTGGCCACGCTCTGGACGCGATTCGGAAAACTCGGCATCAATCCACAAATCAAATTCGACGGAGACGGAACCAGTAAAACTGGTAGGGGCCCAAAGTCAGCAGGTACGGCAGCTCCCCGATGCGGGGGAACAGGTTTCTTCCGAACATCTCGATCGGAATGTGCTTCTTGTACGTCTGCAGATTCAGCTCGACGGCCTGCGCCGAGCTGGAAAGATTGTTCACCACCAACACTTTTTCCTCGCCAAGGCAGCGCACGTAGGCGAGCACGCGGTGGTTTGAAGGATTGAGGAACTCAATCGAGCCGCGCCTGAACACGCGGAAAGCGTTTCGTGTCTGAATCACCGACTTCGTCCACGACAACAGGGAATGCGCTGATCGCCTTTGCGAGTCCACATTGATCGCCTGGTAGCCATAAACAGGATTTGAGATCAACGGCGAGTAAAGCCGTTCCGGGTCCGCCGAAGAAAACCCGGCATTCCACCCGCCATTCCACTGCATCGGCGTGCGCACTCCGTTTCGATCGCCCAGATAAACGTTATCGCCCATGCCGATTTCGTCGCCGTAATAGATGATCGGGGTTCCCGGCATGGAGAGGAGCAGGCCGGTCAAAAGCTCCACGCGCCGGCGATCGTTCTCCATCATGGGCGCGAGGCGGCGGCGAATCCCCAGATAGATGCGCATGGCCTTGTCCACCGCGTACTCGTCATACATATAGTCGCGCTCGATATCGGTGACGGTCTCGAGCGTTAATTCGTCGTGGTTGCGCAAAAAGATGCACCACTGGCAAGTGTCTGGAATTTGCGGGGTCTGCTCCAGAATCTCGATGATCGGCTTGCGGTCTTCCAGTTTCACGGCCATGAACATTCGCGGCATCAGCGGAAAGTGGAACGCCATGTGAAACTCGTCGCCATTTCCAAAATAGGAGCGAACATCAGCCGGCCGTTGATTGGCCTCCGCCAGCAACATCTTGCCCGCATACGCAGCGTCGATGCGCCTGCGAAAATCACGAATAATCTCGTGAGTCTCCGGCAAGTTTTCGCAGGAAGTGCCGTCGCGCTCGATGAGATAGGGGACCGCGTCCAGACGAAAACCGTCGACGCCGATGTCGAGCCAGAACTTCATCACTTCCCATATCGCTTCGCGAACCGCGGGATTGTCGTAATTCAAGTCTGGCTGATGGCTGAAGAAGCGGTGCCAGTAGTACGATTTAGAAACTGGATCCCACGCCCAGTTGGACATCTCCGTGTCGAGGAAAATGATCCGCACGCCCTGGTAGCGAGAGTCCGTGTCGCTCCAAACATACCAATCTCGTTTGGCGTTCTCGCGGGAACCCCTGGCTTCTTGAAACCACGGATGCTGATCGGAGGTATGGTTCACCACCATCTCGGTAATCACGCGAATGCGCCGGTTGTGTGCCGCGGCGAGAAAATCCTTGAAGTCCTGCAGCGATCCGTAGGCCGGATGAACCGAAGTGTAGTCAGCAATGTCGTAGCCGTCGTCACGCAGCGGCGAAGGGAAAAAAGGCAACAGCCAGATGGCATTGATGCCAAGTTCCTGGAGGTAGTCGAGCTTGCTTGTCAAACCGCGAAAATCGCCGACGCCGTCGCCGTTGCTGTCGCAGAACGTGCGCACGTGAAGTTGATAGATAACCGCGTCCTTGTACCAGAGGTTTTCGTCCTGCAAGAGTAAGGCAGAGCTTTCCTGCCGGTGTTTTGAGGCGATTGGTGCTGGAGTTGGTGAATCCTGCAAGGGGTCAACCTATCGGGTGAACCGGGAAAATGTGCGCCGGGAGAATCGAGGGCCAGACTCGCGGGCGGGATGCGAGAGTCGGGGTCGCGGCCCGTTCACGATTATACATAGGAGCGCGCCCAGGTTTCACGCTGTTCGACCGCAGGCTTCCCGCGCAGACACCAGTACCAACGAAGCGCTCATTCGCCGTAAGGTACCCAGATATTTTTCACCTGTGTGGCGTGGTGGAGAAACCATCGCCCTTCTCCCTGTTCAGTGCTAAACCAGTCGATGGCCCGGCCTTCATTGCTGAAGACCTGCTTGAGATTCCCCACCGACAGCGACTTCGCCACAACGCTGCTGGCTTCGCTCGCAAACGACCAGATTGCGTCGATGTCGTCATGTTCCGCCAGCACTTTCAGCAACTCGGTGCCGCGCCCGGAAACCATGTTCACAACGCCGCCGGGCAAATCGCTGGTTTCAAAGACTTGATACAAGTCCCCGATGATGAGGGGATAGGTTTCCGAAGGAATCGCAACGACCGTGTTTCCCATGGCAATCGCAGGCATTACCAGCGACAACAGACCCAGGAGAGGTACATCCGCGGGGCTGACGACCCCCACGGTGCCGACCGGCTCGTGCATCGCCAAGGCAATATTGCGAAATGGCGGATTGTGAACCGCGCCGTCATACTTGTCCGCCCAAGCCGCATAGGAAAAAACGCGCTCGATTCCTTGCCGGACTTCCGCGCCTGCTTGCTCCTTGCCGACGACCGCTGCCAAACGTCCCGCCATTTCCTCCGCGCGCTGCGAAAGATTTTCGCCGATGTAATACAACACTTGAGCGCGATTGTGAGCAGTGGTCCTGGCCCAACCATCCGCCTTGCGCGCAGCCTCCACCGCGTTGCGAATATCCTTGCGATTGCCGAGCGAAGCCTCGCCTAGGAGGCGGCCATCGGCGGCGCGCACCTCGAAGCTGTAGCCAGAGTCCGGCCGCGCCTGTTTTCCGCCAATGTACAATTTTATTGTGCGATCGATCGACGGCGCCGCAGAATCGATTCCCTGCTCCGGCGGCTGATCAATCGCCACCGGCTTTGTTTCCAACCGCGGAGCGCACTTGAACCATTCCGGCTCGAGATATTCGAACAGACCTTCCCGGCCGCCTTCGCGTCCATACCCACTTTCTTTGTAGCCGCCAAATCCGCAAGCCGCATCGAACAGGTTCGTGCTGTTCACCCACACGACGCCGGCTTTCAATTGCGCGGCAACGTGCAGCGCCACATTGATGCTCTCGCTCCAAACGCTGGCGGCCAGCCCGTACACCGTATTGTTCGCCAGCTCCACCGCTTCGCGCGGTGTTCGGAAAGTCATCGCCGCCAGCACCGGTCCGAAAATCTCCTGCTGCGCTACGGTCGACGTTGGATGCACGTTGCTCAACAGCGTCGGCGGAAAAAACAATCCGCGAGACGGCAAGGCCAGCGAAGGCGGTTGCCAGCAGGTAGCGCCTTCCGCAACACCCAGGTCCACCAGCCGCTGGATTCGCTCCAGTTGCACGCGCGCCACGATGGCCCCGATATCGATCGCTTTGTCGAGCGGCGGCCCGACGCGCAGCGTGCTCATGCGCTCGCGGACTTTGCCGATCAGCGTCTCCGCTACACTTTCCTGCATCAGCAACCGCGAACCGGCGCAGCACACTTGCCCCTGGTTCAGCCAAATTCCATCCACCAACCCTTCCACCGCGCTGTCCAGGTCCGCATCCTCAAAAATGATGAAGGGAGACTTGCCTCCCAGCTCCAGCGAAATCTTTTTATGACTCTGCGCGGTAGCCTTGCGAATCGCGCGCCCGACTTCCGTCGATCCCGTGAACGCGATCTTGTCCACGTCTGGATGTTTTACCAGCGCTTCGCCGGTGGAACCATCGCCAGTGACGATGTTCACCACGCCGGCGGGCAAGCCCACATCCTGGCAAATCTCCGCAAAGGCGAGCGCCGTCAGCGGCGTAAACTCCGCCGGTTTTAGCACCACAGTATTCCCCGTGGCCAGTGCCGGAGCAATCTTCCACGCGAGCATCAGCAACGGAAAGTTCCACGGAATGATTTGCCCCACCACCCCGCACGCAATGTAGCCCGGAAATTCCTGCGGCAGAAGTTGCGCCCATCCCGCATGGTGATAAAAGTGGCGCGCAACAAGTGGAATATCCAGGTCGCGGCTCTCGCGAACCGGTTTGCCGTTGTCCATCGTCTCCAGGACCGCAAGCCGCCGCGAGTGCTTTTGCACTTGCCGTGCCAGAGCGTACAGATAGCGCGCCCGCGCGTGCGGCGTAAGCGACTGCCATTCCGCAAGCGCCCCGCGCGCCGCTTTCACCGCCGCGTCGATATCCGCCGCCGAACCCTGCGCAACCGCCGCCAATCGTTCGCCCGTCGAAGGGTCGAGCGTGTCGAAATAGACGCCCTCGGTTGGAGGTCGAAACGAGCCGCCAATGAAGTGATCGAGCTTACGCGCGCGCCGGTCAAGCCACACCAGCGCTTCGCGCGGATCCTCCGGCGCCGGGCCGTATTCCATCGAAAGAAATTTTTCTGTCACGCTCACGGTTTTGCGCTCAGCCCATGCTCAGAGCAGCTTGCCCACTGTGAAATCCGTTACGCAATCCCTTACGCGATCGGATGCCGGTACTCCGCCGAATACCTACCGGTCGCATGAAATTCCAACTGGCGCTCGATATCAGCCAACATCGAGCTAGCGCCTAAACGGAAAAGCCTGGCGTTGAGCCACGAAGCGCCCAGCTCTTCCTTCATCAAAGCCAGCCACTCAATCGACTGCTTCGCCGTTCGAATCCCGCCCGCCGGCTTGAATCCCACGGCCATTCCGGTCTGCTGCGCGTACTCGCGAATCGCTCGCGTCATCACCAGGCCCACAGGAAGCGTCGCGTTGACCGCCTCTTTTCCCGTCGACGTCTTGATGAAGTCCGCCCCGGCCATCATCGCCACCATACTCGCGCGCGCCACATTCCGCAGCGTCAGCAAATCGCCCGTCCCCAGAATCACTTTCATGTGCGCGTTCCCGCAAGCCGCCTTGAACGTGGCGATCTCATCAAACAGCGCCTGCCATCGCCCGCCAAACACGTGCGCGCGCGTGATGACCACATCGATTTCGTGCGCGCCAGCTTCCACCGAGCGCCGAATCTCCGCCACCCGTTCATCCAGCGGAGACAATCCCGCGGGAAATCCCGTTGAGACCGCGGCCACCTTTATGCCCCTTCCCTCCACGGCGCGCAGTGCCGTCTCCACAAACGTGTGATACACGCAAATCGCCGCCACGCGAATGTTAAGCGACTCGATCCCCAGCAGCTTCACCAAGTCCTGCCGAATCGGCTGCCGCCCCTTGGCGCACAATCGTCGCACGCGATCGTCCGTGTCATCGCCGGACAACGTGGTCAGATCCATGCAAGTAATCGCGCGCAGCAGCCACGCCACCTGCCATTCCTTCTTGACCGTGCGCCGCGTAACCAGCGTCTGTGCGCGCCGCTCCACCGCGCTGGTATTGACGCGAATATTCTCGACCCAATCCAGGTTCAGCGGAATGCCGCGATTTGGCTGCAGTTCGCGTCCCGCCAACGTCGCCAGCGCCTCTTTGTCAGCAGACAAACGCAAATCGGCCGCGCCCGCGGTGAGGTTCGCCGCACTCCCAAGCCTCGGATCCTTTGTCACCGCCATGACTTCTTCCCTAATTCCGCTGCAAAGCAAATGCTCTGCAGCTCATCAAGCCTTCAGATTTAGCAATTGTACGTCACTTCCAAGCTACCATGAACTTTAAGACCGAGTGGCGGCGCATCCGCCACGACGGCGACCTTCCAGATCAATTCTTGTAAGCAATCCCTCGCAGCGCCGGATAAAGCTTTCGATACTCCTCGTATCGCCGATTCATCAACGCAACATTCCCGCCTATTGGTTCGACGCGCTTCGCCACGTGGACCGCGGTTTCGCACGCCGCCTCCACGGACCCCCACACGCCCGCTCCCGCCCCAGCCAGCATCGCGGCACCGTACGCCGCTCCCTCCTCCGCGACGACCAGGTCCACCGGCATCCCATAAATATCCGCCTGTATCTGCTGCCACAAGGAGCTGCGCGCTCCACCGCCACCAAGCCGGATCGACTTCACCGGCACACTCAGTTCCCGAAAAATCGTAAACGTATCCAGCAAACTAAATGACACGCCTTCCAGAATCGCCCGAATCACATGAGCGCGTGTGTGCTGCGCCGTAAGGCCCACCAACGCCCCGCGCGCGTTCGAATCAAGATGCGGCGTCCGCTCCCCCATCAAGTACGGCGCCCAAAGCAAGCCATCCGCGCCCGCAGATGCTTCCGCAGCTTCCTTCATCAAAGCATCGTAGGATGCGCCGCCGCCGAACTGGTCGCGAAACCAGCGCAAAGACAGTCCCGCCCCTTGCGTCACACCCATCACATGCCAGCGCCCAGGAATCGCATGGCAGAAAGTGTGAATTCTTCCCTTTGGCTCAACCACCGGTTTGCTTGTTGCAGCGAACACGACGCCCGAGGTTCCAATCGTCGCGCTGACGTTCCCGGGCTCAACAATTCCCATTCCCACCGCGCCCGCCGCCTGATCCCCCGCGCCCGCAACCACCGGCGTGCCCTCTCGCAACCCACTGGCCGCCGCGCCATCCTTCGACACGCGCCCGCTGACAACCGGCGATTCCAAAACCTCAGGCAAGATCTCCGCCCGCAAATCCGAGGCTTGTAACATCTCCGCAGACCAGCGCCGGTTCACGACATCAAACAACAGCGTCCCGGAAGCGTCCGCCACATCCGTCGCCCGA
>Ga0209701_10001800_pt1 | contig 13888 bp, 21 predicted proteins | sample CZO8metaG_4_FD_188356 | JGI IMG/M metagenome (GOLD analysis project Ga0209701, IMG submission 188356) | Vadose zone soil microbial communities from the Eel River Critical Zone Observatory, Northern California, USA - CZOApr15con2H3.8 metaG... | ecosystem: Environmental > Terrestrial > Soil >...
CCTTCGTAATTGAAAGTTTTCGCGCGGCCGGAGAAATGCGCGTGGGCAATGCGGCGGGCTTCCTCGACGTCGTCGAGGGTAAAGACCTGGCCGGCAAAACTGGACTTGATGATGTATTGGAGCATGGCGAACATGGTCTCGTTGAACATGCCGCCGCGGGATTCGAGGTAGGAGTAGATGTGGCGCGTGTCCGGGGGATATTGCCACCAGTGGGTGAGCTTGTAGGAGTCGGTGTTGAGGATGGGATTCAGTCGCAGCGACTGCATGGGGCTCCTTGGAGTTGTCGGTACGATCGAGGCAGTGGTTGAGTCCTGCCCACGGTGAGCAGAATAGCAGAGCGGGAACGGAACGTCTGAACGACGAACGTCCCAGACAAGAGACGCATCGGAAATGAAGAGAGGTCCCTCGGCTCCCGATGGTCGCTGGGGACAGACACCCTTCGTCGGGTTTCTGGTTAACAATAACTGGCCCCCTCCCCCTGTTTTTTCATAAATGTTGATTTTAAAGGCGATAAAGTGCTTTAGAATGAATACTTTCATAAGTGTTGATTCTAAAGGGAGTTAGGGCCGATATTATAGGACATAAACCGTAAGTGTTGATTCTAAATGACTTAGAGAGAAGCGGAGGGAATCCAGAATCGTTTGAACGTTTGAAGGTCTGAACGTCCGAACGTCGGAGAGCGGCGGACGACTGGGTGTGGCAGGAGGAAAAGCGGTGGCAAGCCACCGCACTCCATAGGCGAGGATGGGCGCGAAGTATCAAAGGACAGGGTAGCGAAAAAAAGTAATGGCAGTCAAGGATAACTATGTTGCTATTCGAATGGGCGTCGCTATTTGAGACGGTGGGGTTCAAGTTGACCGAGGGAAAGGGTTTGCGGGAGGGATGGGATTCGAAAGAATTGTGGAAATCTGTGGAAAAGTCGGGGCACGGAAGGTTGAAGGTAAAAACGCCTGAAGAACCTCGGCAAAAGCGCCCGCGGTCGGGATTTCACAAATGCTTCGAAATGAGTACAATGTATGCAGATGTAGTCAGGAGGCTGCGATGGCGAGCGAGAGAATCCTTACCTTACGGCTTGATGGAGGGTTGAGGGGAAAGCTAGACAAACTAGCGGCGGCGACGCGACGGTCACGGTCGTTCCTGGCGGCGGAAGCGATCCGGGACTATGTGGACCTAAACAGCTGGCAGATTGAAGAGATTCACAAAGGGCTGGCGGAGGCGGACCGAGCAGACTTTGCAAGTGAGATCGAAGTAAAGCGCGTGGCGAAGAAGTGGGTTCGCCGTGCGCGTTAGATGGTTACGGACAGCGCTGGCCAACCTGGACGCAGAGGCGGAGTACATTGCGGAGGACAACCCATCGGCGGCGGGGCGCGTAGTGCTGAGGATTTTGCGGGCCGTGGATCTTCTGAAGAAGAATCCAGCCATGGGCCGGGCGGGACGAGTTGCGGGGACGCGAGAGCTGGTGGTTGCGGGAACACCGTACATCGTGCCCTACCGGGTGCGCGGTGAGGCGGTGGAAATCTTGCGGGTGTTTCACGCTGCGCGGAAGTGGCCGGAGAAGCTCTGAAAGGGGATGAGCTTCGGCGCGCGGATGGCGACGGGATTGACGCGGTGGGGTACAAGTTGGCCGAGGGAAAGGGTTTGCGGGAGGCGTGGGATTCGAAAGAATTGTGGAAATCTGTGGAAAAGTCAAAAGCCCCACCTTTCGCGCGGCGCGAAAGATGGGCCACCCGCCCGTCGTCTCCCAATCCAACGGGAGCGCCCCGACCGGGTTGGGGTAAACGCCGAACGCGGCTCATTCGGGGTAAAGAGGTAGCGGACAAACGAAGGCGCTCCTTTCTCCGCCGCGCTGAACAACAAAAACAGTATAGCACAAAAGGTACTGTCTGTCAATGTTTATTTAGTGTGTAATTCGAATGATTGCGGAAGGTGTTGAAAGGATGCGGTTTGCCGATTCGGAGATCCAAAACTCGCACCCTTAAAACGGCAGCGGCACCCGACAGTGGGCAATGAGACTAAAAAATCTGCACGCCTGCAGCGTTAGCGGCCCGGCGGAGAGCCGTATCGGTGGTGGCGAGAGGCAACTTGAGACGCAGGGCGAGCGAGAGATAAGCGGCGTCATAATTTGTGAGGTTGTGGCTTTGTGCGAGGGCGGGCAACTCAAGAACTTCAGTGGGAGCTTGCGAGGCGGCTTCAATCGGGAGGTTTTTCAACCTCGTGAGGAATCCATCGATCTGATCCTGGGCGATCCGCTTCCGCCGATAGGCCATCAAGAGACCATTGCCGACTTCGTAGAACCACAACGCGGGAACTACAGCGCGCTTCTCGGAAAGGCTTGCAAGGACGCTAAGGCTGTATTTGCGATCGGCTTCGTCCTCGAGAAACCACTGGAGCGTCAGGGACGCGTCCAGCACCAGATCACTCACAGACGATGACCCTCGTGAATGAGTTCCTTAACGGAAATGCCCTGCAGGGGGGTGCGATTTTTCTCCACGAAGCTGAGCATTTCGCGCACCGCTTCCCGCCGCCTGCCATTGTCCAGACCTGCGCTAGCTGAAGGCACTGTCGCGAGGAGCGCGTGCAAAGCATGAGAGATCAGCTCCTCCGCCGTGCGGAAGTGACCCGACTGAAGCTCTTCCTTTACAATTTTTTCTTGTTCTGGCGTCAAATTAATGGTCATCGGTTTAGACTCCATTGACCGGCATGCCTCCATGATACCAGCCTCGAAGCATCAGAATGAACGCTTTTGCTCTTTGCGGGTGGGATACAAATAGGGACATTTCGCAGGAGTGCGAGGGGAGCGGAAGGCGATTGGTGCGTGGTGGGGGAGAAGATGGAGAGGTAGGGGACAGGGGAAGGCGCTCCTTTCTCCGCCACGGTGCAAGACTGAACGACGATTACACAAAAGGTACTGACTGTCAATAGTTATTTAGTAAGTAATTCGAATGATTGCGGAAGGTATTGAAAGGGTTGGGCTTGGCGACTTGTCGATGCAAAAAACCGCACGTTGAAAACCGCAGGGTGCGGCTCCCCGCGTTGTAGGATCGCAGTAGTTTGCGATACTCTTCTCGCGATTGCCACGTTGGCGTGGTGCGATGGACTACTACGATCCAAAGAAAACGACCGCCGCAGAAAGCCTTAGGCCATTTTTAAAATTCCTCATGTTTGTAATCGTGGCATCGCTGCTCATCTGGGCATGGTATGAATCGAATTGGGCTTACCACGACCGCATGACCACTGTGCAGGCCAAAGGTTGGCAGGCAGGAGAATACAAGTTTTGTGTGACCGTGACGCGCCAGGAATTGAAAAACCCTCTTCTGCTGGATTGCGACCAATCGTGGGAGCATGACCCAAAGTTCTTCAACGTGCGATTCTGGGGGCCAATTCAGAAACATGATGAGGAAACGGGGGCCATGATGCGCTGGAAGTGCCGGAAGAACACAGAAGGCGAACCGGCGATCACTTGCGAATTAGAAACGCGGTAGGCGTACAATCGACGCAGCGCGTTCAGGCCGCCGAAAGGATGACCACGATGTACTACGGAAAGGAAGCGTGGGTACGTTGTAAGGGCTGCGGACGGAGGATTGACGCGAAGGGACAGAACGCAACGCCCGTTTTGCGGGGTGGCGAGACGTACCTGAAGTTGACGTGCGAGTGGCCGGACAAGCCCCACACGGCTTGGTACAGCGCAATCGAACTTTGTATCAGGTACTAGGGCGCAAGGAATAGACAAAGCAATTCAAGCGCTACGCCCGCCGCGCAGAGTTTGCCGGGCACGAGGCCACTTTCAAGCAGGAACCCGAATCACAGCCCCAGCTGTGTACACTGTTCTTCAGTGAGCCACACCTCGGGCATTGTGCCGTGATGCGTTGAAGCGATTTGATCGAGGAATTCTTTCCGTGCGTCGTCGTCGGTACCAATTTGGTTTTTCAGAAAAGTCGCCAGCTCCTCGCGGCCATGAAATGGGCGTCCCTTGATCGGTCCGCCCGTGCCATCTGGGCCATACGGAGCAAACGTTAACACCAAATCTTGCTCGTCGTGCTGCAAGGCATGTAGAGATCCCTTATACATGTGACAAAACCTCCTCTAAATCCACGCTACTCATTTTTGGACCTGTGTCAATCCCTTACATTCACTTCTCTTCCTCGATGCGCAAAACAAAAGGCCGGAGGCCCTTCGGCCCGGTCCGCGGAATTGCATACGGGGATAGAAACACAGTAGGAGTGAGAAGTAGAGCGGGCTAAAGTCGGCACCTACATGGAGCAAGGCACATCCCTCGACTTCGCTCGGGATGACAGAAAAAACGCAGGCCGTGTGGCCAGCGCCAACTACGCGAGACGCCGGAAAAGAAAGATGCCGCCCTAAAGGGACGGCGCTACGTTAACGTTGCATTGTACTTTGTAATGAAAAGTACTTGACAAGACCAACCTGGCGAGGTAGGGTGGGGGTGCGGCGGAGAGAGTCGAGATACAACCCACCATGCTGAAGCGGATTGTCGCGATCATTGCGATATTTGTGTGCACTGCGGTTGCCTGGGCCATTCTGGGATCCACCATTTTCTACAGAACGTATAACGCGGAGTCAGGGCTTTCCGGGCGAGTAGCTTCGACGTGGGGAGCGCCGCAAGGGCAGGCGCCGCCGGCGATTGCGCGCGAATGGCAAGAAGAAAAGACCGTTGAGGTGGAAGAGAAGGGAAAGAAAACCACGCACACGGAGAAGCAGATTCACTCGGAGGCGGTGAAGATTGACGCGAGCCGCGTTGCGGCGACCTTGCACATCGACTACCGGCAAAAAGGGCTGCTGTGGTTCAGCACGTACAAGGTGGATTTTGACGGAGCTTATACGTTTCAGAATCCCACGGCGCGGGAAGAAGATTTTGTGATTCAACTGCCGTTTCCCGCACAGCGGGCGGTGTATGACAACGTACAACTGCTTCTGGACGACAAGCCTCTGACGCTGACCTTCAGCGGGTCGCAAGCGGTAGCGCGGACCCGGATGGCGGCGGGAGCGAAGTCCGTGCTGCACGCGGCCTATCGCTCGCAGGGGCTGGACAGCTGGCGATACACGTTTACCCGCGAGAATGCGGACGGCAGCGGCAAGGAAATTTCGCAGGCGCGCGACTTCCACTTGCTGTTGAAAACGGATTTTTCCGGTTTCGATTTTCCGGACAATTCGCTTTCGCCGACCGAAAGACGGCAGACGGCGAACGGCTGGGAGCTGGAGTGGAATTATCAGAATCTGGTTTCCGGATTTGACATCGCCTTGAAGATGCCGCAGAAGCTGCAACCCGGCCCGCTGGCGGGACGAATCAGCTATTTCGCTCCCGTGTCGCTGTTTTTCTTTTTCTTTCTGGTATTTATCCTGTCCGCGTTGCGCGGTAACGATTTGCACCCAATGAACTATTTTTTTCTGGCCTGTGCGTTCTTTGCATTTCATCTGCTGCTGGCGTATCTGGCGGATCATATTTCAATTCATGCGGCATTCTTGATTTCGTCCATGGTTTCGGTGGTGCTGGTGGTCAGCTACTTGCGCTTGGTGGTGGATTTGCGATTCGCGGTGGTGGACGCGGGACTGACACAGCTGATCTATCTGGTGTTGTTTTCGTACGCGTTCTTTTTTGAAGGGTTCACGGGATTGGCGGTAACGATTGGCGCGATCCTCACGTTGTTCGTGGTGATGCAAATGACGGGACGAATTCGCTGGGAAGAGAAGTTCGGCCCGGCCTTGCCGCACAAGAGTGCATCTCCCCTGTGAAGAATAGTCTGGCAATTATTTTTCAACCGCAGCGAAGAGAGGTTCCTCACATCCGCAGGCCGACCCGTTCATCCCGCAAAAGCGTGCGGGATGGAGAAGAGCGCGCGGTAGCGACGCGGGAAGAAGAAATCGGCCTGCTCCGTTCGGTCCCGCAGAGTCATCTAGAATGCACAAAACGCAAAGGACGGGGTGGGAGTGGTACGCCCAACTTAGGTATGACAGGAAAAAGTTGAAGGATGAAACGATGTGAGGCACTGGCGCACTACTAAACTGAGGGTTTCCATTCACAGCTCCGATTAAGACACCAACAGCAAATGCAGGAGCTGGACCTGAAAGCGTTCTGGCCCTGGAGTTCCCCGGTTGGGCGGCGTCCTCGCATTTGGGAGCGAGTTTCCGGGCCGGTGCGAGAGGAGTGGACCGCACAATATGGATGTCTTCAAACTCGCATTTGAAACGACAGTCGTTGGCGTGCTGGCCTTCTTGTGGTTGGGGATTGCCGTGGATCTGGTGTACCCCCCGTTCTTCGCCAAGATCGTTCCTGGGGCCCTGGGGAAAAATGACGCTCTGCTGGGCGTGGGAATCCTGTCTCTGGCATATTGCATAGGGTCCGCGATTGTCCCCATATCGAGCCAGCTTGTGAATGACGAGCATTGGCCAGTGCCTGAAGACGCCATCCGATGTCAGGTTTTTAGGGATCAGGAGGACCGCCTGGACAAAATCAAAAAAACCGGATTTCCTGAACACCATATCCCGTCTGACGATTATGAGAGTTGTCACTGCTCGTATTGGGACCGCTTCCTTGTGGCGGAAAAACCCTCCGGACCGAAAACTTTTACACTGCAGCAATTTTGGATCGGCCTCTATTCAGGCGACAGCAAAGAAGAACTGGAAAAGAAGAAGGAGATCCTGACGCTATTCCAACTGCAGGAGAGCAAAGTATTGAATCAAGAGGCTGACAAGGCGGAACGATTCAGGCAGCTGCACGAACGTATCGTGGTACTTCGAGGGGCGGTATTCAGTGGGTCCGCGCTCTTATTGACTTGCTTTTTTGGCTGCATGGCGCCAGTCCAGGGCCAACCGTCGCATTGGACAAGGAGGCTAGTGGGAATCCTGGTAGCCATTGTATTGCTAGCATTTTGCATATGGAACGCTCTGGAGGATCTCAAATCTCCCAACATTTTCGATTTGCCGGTGATGGAAGGCCTGCTGGGTGTAATCACTCTCTTCGGAGGATTTCTAGTCTACTACGGTGTGAAGGCTCGGCCTTATCTGCGCAAGAGGGTTGTGCTGGTGGCCGCTTTTTTTGCGGCGCTTTCCTATGGTGGCTGGATGTGGTCGGAAGTTATTTATGATCAGCAGGTAATCAGCTCGTATGCGGTCATGGAGAGCGCCACCAAGCCCTGAGATTCCTAACAAGTGCCGCCGTACTTTCCGGGGCATTTGATGGAGGGTTGATCGATCATTTGGGGGAGTGCGCGAATCTCTTTCCAGTATTCCTCTCGGACGTCAGGATCGCAGGTATTGGGAACTGGAAACGAGAAACTCGAAATTGGAAGAGCAAAGAAGCGGCACGATGTATCGTGCCCCTACACGGGGCAGAGAGATTCCTCACATCCGCAGGCCGACCGCTTCGCAGGAGCGAAGCGCAAGAAAGAGCGTCGGCTTGCTCCGTTCGGAATGACGGGCGGGGGCTGACCGCGGTAATAGAGGGAGCGGCGGGATTTCGAAAAGGATACGCGGCCGATTCTTGCTGGGCCGTTGATGCCGTCATCCTTTCGCTCGATGTACATGATTCGGGTTTTCATGGTTTCGGCTCATTGGTATTTTACAGAGAAATTGGGTGGTGGGGAGGAGCACAGCGCCAGCGTCTTGATGCGTCCGCAGCGCAGGAGTAGGATTCTGGGCAACGCTGAATCTCGCAGGAACCCGCCCAGCTCATCCCCGAGACACACCGTTGGGAGGTCTCTACTATGCCGACCATGAAGGAGTTCACAATCCGACTATCCGTGGAGTCGAGCGCTGAAACTCGCAGGTAATTTCCGTAGGCGGGAGCTGGGGATCGAGTTTGATGCACTCCGGCGGGAAATCCGCGCGGGGTGTGCTGTTTCCAGGAGGTTGCGATGTGGGGTAAAAAGAGCACAGATGCAATGAGTCCATTGGATGCGACAGCGGACTGCGAGACGGGGTGGCTAGGGTCGAGCCTGCAGGTGAAAGGCGAAATCACCGGCACCGAGGATCTGCAGATCGACGGGGCGGTAGAAGGACTGATTCATTTGGATGAGCGGAAACTGACGGTCGGAGCGACGGCGAAGGTAATGGCTGACATCAACGCCCGCGACGTGGTGGTGTACGGCTACGTGAAAGGAAATGTGCGCGCGAAGGGACGGATCGAGATCAAGAAGGATGGTTCGATCATCGGGAATTTGACGACGGCACAGATCATGATCGAAGACGGCGCGGACTTTAAAGGATCGATCGAAATCGACAGGGGCGCGGTGGAGGAAGCTGACAAGAACGTTTCATCGCGGGCGGCGGCGGCTGGCGCGGGGCCAAAAAGCATTTAACGATCCTGCATGCCAGCCCATGCCAATATTGTGGTTGCGCCGACGCAAGCCCTTGCCGGATGGCCCCGAATCCTCATGGCCTCGATCCACAGATGTAAGACCCGCACCCTGAGAACCGCAAGGCGCGGCATCCGGCAGCGCTAATTCATTTGTGTGAAGCGCCGCGAAATAGGTGGATGACCAGGGAGATCACGGCGAAAAGCAGGAGCAGGTGGATGAGAAAACTGGTCACATGGTAGACAAGGAATCCGCCGGCCCAAAGCAACAGTAAAACCATAAACAAAGCCAGAAACGCGCTGATTCTCATGGCGGCCCTTCTCCATTCGTTTTTGTCCCCGGGATTATAGGGCCACTCTATCATTGCTGGGTGGCCGGGGAAAATTCAGCCGGCCACCCGGCTACCTTTTCGAGGCCCGGGGCCAACAGGGCATGCCTAGATTCACTTCAGGGGATGGTCACGATCGCGGGGTGGAGTTCCCAGATCGTTTGCACATGCACGGAGCCGCGGTTGTGGTCAAAATCTTCAAAAGCCATGCCCAAGACGTCTACCGGCAAGGCTTGCGGCAGTTCACCGCCATGCTGGGAATCGAGCTTAAAGGCGTGTTTCGCCAGTTGGGTTGCGCACTCTGACGGGCAGAGCAAAATTCGCTGTCCACGGGAGTTTCCACAATCACCCTGGGGGCGTTCTTATCGGCGATCATCGAAATTTCAAAGTGCACATCGCAGTCGGCCGCGTTGACGCTGGCTTCCTGCAGAAATGCACTGGCCAGGTGGAACACCTGAAGCTCCCGGCCGGTTCGTGGCGCGTCGGGGGCGACGATGGCGTCCTGCGTCCAACTGAGAATGGTATCCACGCCAATTTCCTGCGCGGCAATGGCGGGAATGGGGACGTGTTTCGCCAAATGGCGGAAGTCAAGAATGTCCGGCTCGAGCGGAATGCATTTGCAGAGATCCTCGGGATTCGGCTGTAACACACCGTAGTTGGTGCCGTTGCAGGAGGCGCAAAGCAGCGCGAACGTTGTGATGCAGCCAATAAGAAGAATTTGCTTCAATGGTTTCACCCTTTTGCTGGACGACTGCCACACAAGAAAGATGTGCCCAGACCAAAATCGCAAATACCCGCATGTAATGGGATATTTACGCAGGGGAACGCGGGTAATTCATTGCTCGAACCGCTTGCAGCACTCAAGCGTGGAATCCGCTCTGTAAAGCCCCATCAGAGCGTAAGAGAATTGTGCTCACAAAGCTGTTCGGTTTAGGACACCGCGCGTGAGTCCCCTGCAACGGCCAGAATCTCGGCGGCGGGGGCTGTGAAGATCGCGGAAAAGGAAGATCCTGCGCGCTTAAGACGGGAGGGCTGCAACACCCAGATTCGTTCTAATGTTTTACCGTCGTGCAGCCCGCCCGGAACACCAGAGACGTGCTATTTCGGTCGCGTCTGCGCGAGATACTTGACGAGCGTCATGATGGTGGGCACGTCCACGCGAATGGTCATTTTGCCGCCGACATTGGTCTTTTGCGTGAAATGAATGGTTTCGTTCATGTACCGCGGATCGGACTTGTTTCCGTGTCCGATGCTGGTCAACTGAATGTCACGGATTTGCTGGGGGGAGATTTTGAAACTGTGTTTCTCATCTTCACGGAACTCAAACGAATCGTTTCCCAGAACAAGTGTGCCGGGGAAACACACGCCAGAGGAGTGACGGTGATCGACAGGGACTTCAATTGGCGCGGACAAATCGAGAGGCTGACCGTGGCCCTCGGCCACCCAATCTGATAGTTGCTTCACCAAGTCCCCATCGGAAAACTCGCGGTATTGCTGAACGATGTCTTGGTCATCGAAGGAAATCAGCACGTTGTGTCTTGCCCAAGCCCGATTCCAGCCGCCTGCGGCGTTATACCCGCCGCTCACCATCCACAGAACTCCCCACTTCGAGCTAGCCCAGCGGCCCAGGAAAAGCCGTTTATCCTTGACTCCCGTATCCGTCTCGCCCAGATTTTCGGTGACTTCCTGTCGTGCGGTCTTGCCTGCTTCAATGAAATCCAAGTTGACCTTGTCCATCTTGCCAGAGAGTCCGTTGGTGCGCGTCGGTGCGCGAACCGGCACCACGACGCACCCCTGACAGAGAAGTGTCGCCGCTGCGACCAACGCAAGCCACATCGCGACACTGGCCCGCCGGCGAAACCCGACTTTTGTGGAACTCTCGAAAGCCCTGGGTGCAAAACTCAATTCAAGCTTCATAGCGATTCTCCTTATTGCTTTGTGTAAGGCGCGGGCCCGTGGGAATCAGAGCGTGGGTGCAACGCAGTTTTCCGGTTGCCCGCCCGGCGACTGTCGCGGGGCGTCACCAGCGAAAAGAGCAAAAGCACCGCAATCAGGAAGGCCATCAAACTCACCACCGTTAAGACCTGCATATGTGCTCCGGATTTGGTTGGTTCCCTGTCGCTAGGTGAACTTTTTCAGTTCCCTTTACGAGGCGCAAGCGACAACAGGCGCAAAGGCCCGTTGCGTACTAAATGTCGTGCTTTGTCGTGCCTTTCAGGGGTACTCGAGGGCGGCAGACCTCTATCCACGGGCAAAAAGAGGTTGGATCTGAGAGAGAGTGCGAGTCTCAAGCTACAGGGGAGGGAAAGCGCCTGTCTGCGCCTGCGTCAGCTCATTGAGTCCCTCAGGAGTTCCAGGTGACGCGGGTTAACTGTTTCTTGCGTGATTCCCACTCGGCGCCGGAGAGCAGGCGCGGGGCGACATCGATCAGTCGAGGAATCAGCTTGAATACGCCTGCGGCGGTCCAGGTCCGGCCGTCGCGGGTGCGATACTCGCGGACATTCAGGGCGTCGGCCATGCTGGTGAACGAAATGTCCTGGACAATCATTTCGGCGAGAAATTTGAGAGTTTGCATCTCGAGGGGGTCGTCTTCGAGATGGCGGCAGTCGGAGGCGATGCGCAGGCCGAAGGGGATTTCTTCCGAGGCGGCTGGAACTGGCGGTTCTTCGGGGAGGCCGGAGACTTCCACTTCGCGCTCCCATTCCAGGGCCACGAGACTCCAACCCGCGTCGTGCATTTTCGACAGGTAGACGGAGGTCGGCAAGATGGTGACTCTCTCGCGCATGCGATCGATCTTTTTCACGGGAACCTCCCTGAGGGGCGTCTTTCTCGGCGTGGAAGACGCAATTTCCCTTCGCAGGTTAGGGCAATCTTCATGCCGCCGACGGGAAGGGCAGAAACTACAGAATCAAAAAGACTTGTGGCAACAGGCAGAGGGTCGGCCGGGTTGCGAACGTCCGCTGGCGGGATGAAAGTGTCGCGTTGCCGGACACCTCGAAAGGCACATTTTGGTCGGCCTCCTAAGTATCAGAGTGCCCATTCCTTTGGCCGTCGATTAGAAGTCCCCGGCAAGCACCGTGAAAATTCGGGAGCGAAATGGTATGCGCGAAAGGTAAGATTGTGGCGCGGGAAACTCTTGGAGGAAGCAATGCCGAAAAAGCCGACCACAGATGATGCCAGGCTGATACTCGAGCTTTACGACCTAAGGCGCGAGCCGGAACTGCGCAAAGCGCGGCAATGGTGGCTGACCACTTTTTGGCCGAAGGATGCCGATGAGTTCATGAAAGTGGTGATGGACTTCGGCTCGCAAGAAAACAACTGGCTGCGGCAGGTGGGCAGCTACTGGGGAATTGCTGTTTCATTTGTTTTGAATGGGGTGTTGAGCGAAAAGCTTTTCTTTGAACCGGCGTTTTGCGGAGAACTGTATTTCATGTTTGCGAAAGTGCGGCCTTTTCTCAAAGATATCCGCGAAAAAGCAAAAAACCCTGAGCTGTTTCTGTTGACTGAAAAAGCCATCATGGGGTCAAAACTGGGGCGTGCGCAATTCGCAAAGGTCGAGCCACGCGTGGCGATGATGCGACAACAGCGATGAATTTGCGGCTCAATGCGGCAGTGCGGAAGCGACGGGCGCGATTCGTCGTCGTGTGTCTCACAGCGAGTGCCGTGCTGCTTTCCTCTAGAGCAATGGCGAAAAATGCGGCCACTTGCACTCCGGGAACAAAGTTGCGCCTGAGCGCACCCGAATCCAGCCAGGGAAGTTTGCTGCTGATTGTAGTGACGAGCACAAAGCCGCTGGCGGAAGTGCAAGGGGATTGGGGCGGACGAAGTGTCCCAATCTGGCAGGAGGTTGCACGCGAAAGGCAGCGAAAAGGTTTGCTGGCGGTTGACCTCGAAAAGGCACCCGGCGACTACGAATTGAAAGTCACGGGGCAAACGGCGGGCGGCGAGGAAATGAGCTGTAGCGCGATAGTGGCGGTGAGGAAAGGCTTGTTTGCGACAGAGAAATTGCAGGTTGGGAAAGAGTTTGTGGAGCCCAGCCCGGAACAGATCAAGCGGGCAGACGAAGAGCGCCAGAAATTGCGGAATATTTTTGAGCGGGTGACGCCAGAGCGCCTGTGGGACGGAAAGTTTCGCGTTCCATTGGATGGCGTGACAACGGGGGCGAACTTTGGGAGACGACGGATTCTGAACGGAACCCCCGGGTCACCTCATGGCGGAGTGGATTTGCCGGGGACAACCGGAACGCCCGTTCACGCCGCGCAACGGGGCCGCGTCGCGCTGGCTGAGGAATTATTCTTTTCCGGCAACACCGTGGTGGTGGATCACGGTCTGGGGATTTATACCTTTTATGGCCACCTTTCCGAGATTGACGTGAAGGCCGGAGACGCTTTAGAGCCTGGCGCCGTGCTCGGAAAGGTCGGAGCGACGGGGCGCGTTACGGGACCGCACCTGCATTGGGGACTGACGGTGGATCGTGCGCGGGTGAATCCGCTGCTCCTGGTAAAACTTTTGAGTAGCCCCTCGAGCGAGGAGGCCCGGAAAAAGTCCTCCAGGCCCGGAACAAATTGAAACGAATCGTCGGTCAGGACACTAGACTAGACCGGGCCGGCGTTACGAAATGCACAAGCTGCAAAGAACCGCCGTTTGTGGAGGCGAGAATGGGTGGACCGGCCGGCAATTTTAGAGGTCGCACGGAGATACTTGCGGGCCATCGAACGGGGCGTGACAGGAGAAGAACTCAGCGGTTTTTTTGCTCCTGACGTGGACGTGGTCCCTGATGAGTTCCTCAACCTGGTAATGCCCCTCGGCAAGAGGCGCGACCTGGCCGAAGCCCTGGAGGGGGCGGAACACGGCAAAAGGGTTATGTCCTGCCAGATCTATAAGATAACGCAGGAGATGGCAGACCAAGACCGCGTAGCGCTGGAAGTAGAATGGGTCGGAACCTTGTCCGCAGCCTTCGGCTCCATTCCGGGTAGGAGGGCAAATGAAGACCTTTGTCGCGGTGTTTCTGGATTTCCGGGACGGGAAGATCATCAAGCAGCGGAACTAGGACTGTTATGAGGCTGAGAGACGGGAAGATAGGGAAGTACGAGGGTACTGTCACAGAATGCGCATTTGTGGTACCGTTCTGCCATTGTCTAGGAAAAAGTAAGTAGGCAGTATGGGGCTGTGTGGGCAAGGTTCGTGCTAGTCACTTCCGTTCTGTTGTTCTGTCGCTTTGGCACCCTGCTGACACGACTTGTTAAGC
>Ga0209701_10001801_pt1 | contig 13887 bp, 8 predicted proteins | sample CZO8metaG_4_FD_188356 | JGI IMG/M metagenome (GOLD analysis project Ga0209701, IMG submission 188356) | Vadose zone soil microbial communities from the Eel River Critical Zone Observatory, Northern California, USA - CZOApr15con2H3.8 metaG... | ecosystem: Environmental > Terrestrial > Soil >...
CCACTTCCCCGCGCTTCACGCGCGCGCCGGCAACCGCCGAAAACGACGAAAGGTGCGCGTACCAGGTGGTGATCCCAAAACCATGATCGATAACGACCAGCCGGCCGTAGCCCGCATGATTCTCCGCAATGGTGATGATTCCATCCGCAGTCGCGTGAACCGGTGCGCCATAGTCAGCGGCCACGTCGACGCCCGTGTGGAACGCGCCTTCGCCGCTGAACGGATCCATGCGCTCGCCGAAGCTATCGGTGATGTGACCCATGACCGGCCAAATCGCCGGCGTATACGTGGAGTCGGCAAAACTCATCGGCGAGAGCAAATGGAGCCCGCTGCTGGAGATGGCGATCACTGCGGCGTTACGCTTCAAAAAGGTGTACTGCTCGATGGAACGGTCGAAAGCATCCTGCGCATCTGCTGGGTTGTCACTCTGATCGAAAGCCGCGGGATGATACCGGAGCACCCCGTACGTCATGGCCACTTCCGTAGCCAGGGACTGTAGCGAATCCAGGCGCTGGTTGGTGTCGTTCACCGTGCTCTGTAGTTGCTGATACTGCTTTTTGAGGGTTTCCTGATCGTGGCGGAGAGCGTTGTAGTTGCCGACTTTCCAGAGCATCCTCGAATAGGAGCCCACCGCAACCGTCACCGTAATGCTGCCTATGAGCGCCAGTACGGCGAGACCGTGCAGCACATAAGCAGGTACGATGTGCTTCCGGAGCTTGCCCGGAGACGACGCGATATAGAACGTGTAACTCTTGCCTCTCATAATTGCAAGGGCCCCTCGGGCCTTCGAGTTTGACGTTTGCGGGCGAATCACCCTTGTGCCCGCTGGAATATGAACTTGAACCAAAATCTGAACCGTGAGCCTTGGTCCGTAGCCCTCGACATACTAAATTCTGTAGAGTTCGGCGTCAACCCTGTTTTTAGTACTTTGAAGGTCAGGCTGTGTAAACCTGTCCCCTGTCCATGAGTACAGGGTGCATATGGTGAGTGGGCTAGTGCCCCGGTTCTGCCCGCCGCGTTGCAAAGGCCCGAACTCGCATCTAGAGCTATACTGTCGCCCGCGAAGAGATTGGAGTCCTTTAACAACCCCATGCCGCGGAAACGCCAGAACGAGGATGCAATCCTGCGAAGGATTGCCTACAGTTTCCGTCCATCGCGGAACCAGACGGCTAGGCAATTCATCGCTCTGGGAATCGGCGATGACGCGGCACTCTTCTGCCCGAAGCCCGGGCACGAAACGATTCTCACGTGCGATTGGTTCCTGGAAGGGACGCACTTCCTGCGGGAGAAGCATCCGCCGGATTCCGTAGGCTGGAAGTGCCTCGCCCGAGCAGTCAGTGATATAGCGGCGATGGGAGGCGCACCGCGCTGCTTCCTCCTAAGCCTGGCCCTGCCCGAAACGCACACCGGCCGCTGGCTGGATCTGTTCCTCGGGGGCTTGCGGCGCGCCTCGCGCAAGTTTCAGTGTGCGCTGGCTGGCGGAGACACGACCCGGCGAAACGAGATTCTCATCAATGTGACGGTCGTGGGCGAAGTGCGATCCGCGAGCGCCCTGTTGAGATCGGGAGCGCGCCCAGACGACATCCTTTATGTCAGTGGGCGGCTGGGGGAAGCGGAATTGGGTCTGCAAATCGTCCGCCAAAGCCAAGGCTCAGCGAGCAAGAAGAACCCGCTGACTAGAAAGCACCTTTATCCGGAGCCGCGTCTTGCACTGGCCCAGTGGTTGGTCAAAAAGGGCCTGGCGACCTCAATGATGGACCTCTCCGACGGACTTTCGAGCGATCTGCCACGCTTCTGCACTGCCAGCGCCGTCGGTGCGCTACTGGAAAAGGGAAAAATCCCGCAGGTGCGAATCCCGAATGTAGCTCTAAAACGTGGCCGCGATGCAATGCAACTCGCGTTGCATGGCGGGGATGATTACGAATTGTTGTTTACCATCCTTCCGCAAAAAGCAAAGCTCCTTCCAAAGACTTTTCGCGGCGTCGGTCTCACCGCGATTGGGAGAATCACCCGAGATCGAGAGCTGCTAGTGCTGCAAGAAGATGGCCGCGCCAGCCAGCTCCTTCCCCGCGGCTGGGATCCCTTCTGCAATAAACTGTAGACACGCAAGAGATCCGAACCTGACAGGCAGTGCTGCAGTTCAGACAAGGACAGCGCTCTGCTCAACAATGGCCAGGCACAGTGCGTGATCTTCGCGAATCCCAGCGCCATGGGCATCAGCGCCCAGTTTACGGTCAACCTTAGCCTGGCGGACACCGCCGGGCATACACTCTGGCAGCTCACCGTGGCCATGAACCCGGCGCAAGTGAATATCGGCGCGGTGCAGAGTTCTGCGCTGAACGTCGTCGTTCAAAAAATGTAATTTCTCAGAGCAGAGTAATGCGCCGCAATTCCTAAAGCCTCGCAGGCCCGGAGAAACGCCGTTCGTCTTCACCGCCCCAGTTAGCAATGGCATTGAGGGCGCCGGGGGTTTTCCTTTGGGCGCGGCGGTCTCGAGCCGCACCACCTCGCGAAGCGGAGCAACGGACGCGAACCATAGGAGCACAGCTCTGACCACTCTCATTTTGGAAGAATGCGGTCATGAAACCCGAAAAAATCAAACGTTCTTCAGCATTCTGCTAAGGAGAAGCGCGGCTGCGAGGCTTTCGAGCCGCGCTTTCGTCGAATTGCGTTTCAGTAGCTAGGGCCTACTTTAGAAGTTGACGCGGACAGCCCACTGTACGATGCGGGAGTTCACGCCACCACCGCGGACCGTATCCACCACGCTGGTCAACTGCCCGAACGACGTGCTAAGCAAGCTGGTGTTACCAGCCGCCGGCGGCTGGAAGCTGGGGTGGTTGAACGCGTTGAACGCTTCCAAACGGATCTCGAAGTTGAAGTGCTCGCTGATCTTAGGGATATTGGTCCGTTTGATGACGCTCAGGTCTTGGTTGACGACGTGCGGGCCATTCCATCCGTTGAACGGAGTGTTGCCGAACTGTCCAGCAGCCGGGAAGTCAAAGCAAGGCGTCGTCTGCCCCGGTGTACAGAGCACCGGTCTGCTGGCCGCGCCGTTAATGGTAATCAATCCAGAGTTCGGGTTGATGAAGAAGACGCCCGTGGGAGTTTTAAAGACACCGAGTTGGCTCTGGAATTGACTCATCGACATATTCCTCAGCATCGCGCTCTCCGCCACATTGGTTGCACCGAGGCCGCCGCCGTTCGGGAAGCGCCCTGACGATATCGTGTACGGGGCACCCGTGCTCCACCGCGTCAGGCCTTGCAAGTTCCAGCCACCGACGACGACATTCACAAAGCCGTTCGCTTTGCCCAGCAACCTGTGGCCCTTGCCCAGCGGGAGCGGATAGAGGACGGTGCCTGACACGTTGTGGGTTACGTCGAAGGCCGCGCGACTCTTGTCCAAAGCCCGGTCAGCAATCGAGCGATAGACTTGGCCTTCCGTCTGGCTGCTGATGGAACGAAAATCTCCCAAAGTCTTACTGAACGTATAATTAGCTATGAAATATACACCGCTCGAAAAGCGCCGCCGCATTTCCAGCTCCAATCCGTGGTAGGTGGAATAGCTGCTGTTGTCCACGAAGTTCGCGGTGCTGGCCCACGGCATGGGCACGAAAAAGTTCAGCGGGAAAAGCGCGCGGTTGGCGGCATAAGTGGGAGACGTTCGCAGAGTGTTAAACATACTGGCAAGGTTTACGCCTTGGGATGGCGTCAGCGCGGTTACGAATGCCGGGCTGGCGAACCCGGCGGTCGAGCCGGCGCTGAAGCCCTGAAATAGAGTGTTGAGAATTGGCAACTGTACCTGACCAGGCAGACCCCAGTCAGCGAAATTATTAGCGGTCTGACGGTTAGCCGGAACTCCGGCAGCGGCCTGCGCCGCAATGCACGCCGCGGCATTGGCTTGGGCTTGGCAGATTGCCAGATTGTTGACCGCATCGTTGAATTCTGTCAACACATTGGCCACTTTATTGCCGCTCGCATCCGTAAACGGGTTGTTTAGAATGTTCAGTTCGTTGTTGTTAGAGGTCCGATAGAGCTTCACGCCATGATTGCCCACGTACCGCGCCTCTACCGTGATTCTGGCGCCAATTTCGCGCTGCACAGCAAGGTGCCACTCGAGTACGTAGGGCACCGACAGGTTTTGCTTGAACACGTTGATCGTGTTGCTGCCACTGTTGTTGGCGAAAACAGTCTTCTCCGACACGGGGAACTGGTCCGCGGGGGTCGTTAGGGTTGGAAACGCGGCCGGATTGAAGACACCCGTCGGAACGCTGTTCGTCGCGACAGTGAACAATCCATTGTTGCCGGTTGACGACGGCGCAAAGAGCGTAAATCCGTCCTGGGTGTAGTACATTGCAAAACCGCCGCGGATGGCGGTCTTGCCGTTCTTGAATGGATCCCAGGCAAAACCCACTGTCGGTGCGAAGTTGGTCCACTGTTTGTTGTACAGCGGTTTGCCATTATTGCCTCCCGCGAAGTTAAACAAAACATCGGAGACAACCGGAGTGTTGAGCACATTGAAGTAGTTGCCTGGACCGGCCGGCCCAAATACTGCACCCACGCGATCATCGGGTTGCAGGATCAGTCTGTTGCGCAGGTCAAACGGTCCCTGGAACTCCCAGCGCACGCCGTACTGCAACGTCAGGCCGGGCCGAAACTTCCAGTTATCCTGGAAGGACCCGGCAAAGTTCTGCTGAGACGGCGTGGTGAGGCGCGGCGTGCCCGGGATGAATCCGGAAGTCGGCGAGGTGTGGTTGAAGCCTTCCGAGGTCGTACCGAGCAGACCGGTAACCAGGTCGAACACCCTAGAAGCGTTCGTCAAGTCTCCGGAACCGATGCCACCGAGGAACTTGGACGCAACGATTCCGTCCGGGTTGGAGGAGTTGTTCCCCAACTGTATCAGTTGCGGAATCGTGTTGAAGAAGAAGTTGTTGGACAAAATCCACCGCCACTCGCCTGTGAACTGCATATTGTGATGGCCCTTCACCCAACTGAAATTATCGGTAATCTGACGCACTGGAGTGTTACGTCCCTGGGGGAGGTTCGTGGAGACGATGCTGGGCTCGTAGAGCGTCCCGCCATTGGTGATCGAAAACGAGTTCGGCACGGCCACTTGGAGACCTTTGGTCCCAGCGAAATTGTCCCCGATTGTGAAGGTCACGGGCGCGCGCTGAAGACCAAAGCGCGCGGTGTTAGCTTTGTTGCTGCCAAAGGCAGAGTGAAACGCCCAAGTGAACACTTGCCGCTTCGATGCCTGACCGCCGCCCGGGGAATTCGGGAAGTACTGCTCGATGGTGTTCAGGAAGTCATTGGTCGTGCGAAAGTTGGCCTGGTTGTAAACGAACTCGATCGAGTGCGAATTGTTAACTGATGGTCGAGGCGTACGGTGTATCGATTCTGGTAATTGAACCCTGGTACGTTCCAGGTAAAGCAGCGCAGATTGTTGCCGTCACCGCCCGTACAACCCGCGTCGCCATTAGGGGACTTCACGAGTGAGTTGTAGTAACTCATGTACGCCGAGTTGATCACCGGCGTGACTGGTGTGCCATCGGGGTTCTTTTGGTTGCCGATGGTACCCAAGGTCAAAAGGTTCACAGTATTCAATTGTCCGGTGTCCGCCCGTTTATAGGTGAAGTTGCCGAGACGCGCGGCATCGGAAAGAACCAGGCGCGGACGGGCACGGCTCACCGGTTCCCGGAAAGCTTCAAAGGCGTTGAAAAACCAAGTCTTGTGTTTGCCATTGTAAATCTTGGGAACATAGATCGGCCCACCGACGTTGTAGCCGATGCGGTTCTGCAACTGGAAGGGCCTCGGAATGCCCGTGGCGTTGTTGAAGTAAGTGTTGGCGTTCAAAAAGCTGGTGCGCTGGAACCAGAACACGGACCCGTGCAGGGCGTCCTGGCCGCGCTGGGTCACTATGGTGATCTGAGCAGCGCCGAAGCCCGCGTCTGTTCCCTGACCGGCGACGGAGACGTTGAATTCACCGACGGTATCTACCGTGGGCGCGCTGATGGCAAAAAACGCGCTGGACTTGACGGTGTTGTCCGCGACGTTGACCCCATCTTGCGTGATGTTGGTCGCGTTTCCGCGCATGCCGTGCACGAACGAATCGCTAGTGTTACCCGGCTTTACGATCCCCGCCATCCCGTTGATCAGATCCAAGGGGTTGCGAGTGGGCAGTGGAAGATCCAGAATTTGAGTGCGGTCAATGCTGTTCTTGATTTCAGCGCTCTCGGTCTGCACGACCGACTGCTCGGCCGTGACCACAACTTCCGCGCCGACCGTAGCCAAGGTCAACTTCACGTTCACGTGCGAGACCTGCGATACGTTCACCTGCACGCGATCCACAACTGCGGTGGAGAACCCGTTGGCCTGCACCGTGACGTGATAGAAACCGAACGGAAGTTGGTCCATCACAAACTCGCCGTTGTCCTCTGTAATGGCCGTGTACTCATGGCTGGTTGCAAGGTCCACAGCCTTCGCGCGCGCGCCAGGGATGGCCGCTCCGCTCTGATCAACGACCAGGCCGGTGATCTTGCCGCTCAGAATTTGCCCTTGTGTTACGGTCCCTGCCAGTAGCAGAACAACCAGGAATGCAATTACGCCCGAAATCGTCGTGCGAATTCGCTCCATACCAACACCTCCAACAGGTTTTTGGTCTTTCTCAAACCGAACTCAGGTCTAGTCGGTGACCACCACAGTCACGATTCCCAAGCGAGCGCCAAACACAATGCCTGGGATTTCATCAATGGGAGAGCTTCTGATTTCCCATTAAGAAGTTACTAAGCGTGCAGCAAAGCCGTTGCCAATCTTATACTTGATCCAATTCTGTCAAGTAGCCCTTTCCCATCAAGCGCTTACAGACTTTATCTAAGCTTTATCTAAATTATACGTTCCCGAAAATCGTAGGATTCAACTATGAAAAACAGAATTTTGCGACATGTCCATCCTAGTCCTAGAACTAAGGTTGCGGAAGGGAACGCTGCTGGAAGCAGCCCTTAGTTTGAGGTTCGGGCAGGCGGAGGCGTGGCACCGATCATGCCGGTGCGAGGCGGTGGTTTTTCTTTAGGGGCGGCGGGCTCGTCTTCGGTGGGGGCGGTATCCGGGGTGTCCACGCTGACGTGGTGCTGGCCGACCTGCTGTTCGAGGGGAACAACGTTTGGAAAATCCATTACCGGCGTCCCGGCAACGGCTCCTTGCATGAATTCGAGCCAAATGGGAAGTGCGGCACGCGCGCCGGTCTCTTTTTTCCCGAGTGAGATCTGCTTGTCGTCAAACCCCACCCACACTCCAGCAGTGAGCTGAGGTGTGTAGCCCACAAACCAGGCATCGGTGTAATCCTGCGTCGTTCCCGTTTTCCCGGCGGTGGGACGGCCCAGTGCTTTGGCTTGGATGCCGGTGCCGAATTGAATGACCTCCTCGAGCATGGCGGTCATGGTACGCGCGACCTCAGGGGAAAGGACGTCATGCACTTCGGGATGGGCTTCTTCAAGCAGCGCGCCGTCGTAGCTGGTGACGCGGCGAATCATGTGCGGATCGATGCGGATGCCGTCGTTGGGGAAAACGGTGAAGGCGGAGACGTGCTCCAGCAACCGCATGTCTGCGGCGCCGAGCGCCAGCGGAAGATACGGCGGCAACGGCGTGGTGATGCCGAACCGCTTGGTCATATCCACGACGGTGTTGATGCCGACTTTTTCAGCGAGTTTTACGGCGGGAACGTTGCGTGAGCCGGCCAGCGCGCGCCGAAGAGTGATGGTTCCCTCAAATTTTTCATCGTAGTTGCGCGGAGAGTAGGGCTGGCCGCCGCTGATAGTGGTAAATGGCAAATCGACGATAGTGTCGAAAGGCGTCGAGCCTCGTTCCAACGCGTCGGCGTAGACATAAACCTTGAATGAACTGCCAACCTGGCGGAAGGCCTGCGTGGCGCGGTTGAATTTGGAATCCTCAAAACTGTAACCGCCAATCATGGCTTTAATTTCACCTGTGGGATTGTCGATGGCGAGAAGCGCGCCCTGCGGCCCGGGCTGCTGCTCGAGCTGAACGCGCACGGTATTGTCGCGCAATTCCTGAATGGAGAATTGCGCGATGTCACCAACTTTCAGGAGATCGCCAAGTTTTTTTCGGCCGGTCCAGGCGAAATCGCTGGGAGAGAGAATTCCGCGGTAGGGCCCAATTTTGATAACCGCGTCTCTCTCGCTCGCCGTGAGGACGAGTCCGGTGACGTAGCTTCCCTTTTCGATCGCGTGGCGCCAATCGTCATCTTCGTAGGTTTCGAGCTTGCCGAGATTGTCGCGCAGGACGTTGGGAAGATTGCCCTTCCACCCGTGGCGCCGTTCGTAGCTGTGCAGACCGTCGCGAAGCGACTGGTTGGCAATGCGCTGCATGTGGATGTTCAGCGTGGTGTAAACGCGCAGCCCACGCTCGTGGACGGCTTCGGTGCCATAGGTGGATTCAAGATATTTGCGAATCTCTTCGAAGAAGTAAGGTGCGAGGTCGTTGCGCGGATACTGAATGTGCAGGCCAAGCGGAGTTTTCCTGGTGTTGGTTTCTTCCGCGGGCGTGATTTTCCCTTCTTCTTCCATGCGATGGAGCACCAGATTGCGGCGGTTGAGCGCGAGTTCCGGATTCGTGAGCGGCGAAAATTTCGGACCGTTGACCATGCCGGCGAGAAGCGCGGCTTCTTGAAGTTTCAGGTCCGTGACCGGCTTGCCGAAATAGAATTGCGCGGCAGCGGCGAAACCATAATTGCCGTGCGCCAGGTACACCTGGTTAGCGTACATCGTAAAAATTTGCGGTTTGGTGTAGCGGCGCTCGATCTGCAGCGCGAGGAGAATCTCCTGCATTTTGCGGCGGAAGCTGCGGTCGCTGCGGTCGAGGAAAAGATTTCCGGCAAGCTGCATGGTGATGGTGCTGGCCCCGCCGGTGATCTTGCGCTTGATGAGATTGCGGGCCGCGGCGCTGAACATGCGCGGAAAATCGATACCCCAGTGCTCTTCGAAGTGCTGGTCCTCGATGGCGGTGACGGCGCTGTACAGCACTTTGGGACACTGCTCGTAAGTCATCAGGATGCGGCGCTGCAGCGCGAAGCTGCCGGCGAGCTGGCCGTCATCGGCGTAAACTTCGGTCACCACGTCGGGACGGTAAGTTTCCAGCGCGCGAATTTCCGGCAAGTCGCTGGCGTACACAAAGAGCAACCCGCAGCCCGCGCCCAGCGCAATCGAGCACAGCAACAGAAATGCCAGCGCCACGCGGTCAATCAGTTTCCAGCCGCGCAAGCGCAGCGTAATGGGTGGCAGACTCAGCATCGAAAGAATACTTTATCGCAGAAGTCGAGTACTCGACGCAGAAGTGTCAGGACAGTGTTTCGTAATATTTTTCTCCCGAGCAGGCGCGGCAGAGAGTGCGGCCGTTCACGACAACTTCACGTTTGAAATTGATGCCTTCGCCGCATTGGGCGCAGACGACGCGGGGGCCTTTGAAGCCGGGCAAGTCTTCCGGTTGGACTTCGACTTTGACCCATTGCGTGTCGAAGAGAACTTCGTCGGAGAGTTGCGCGTAGGCTTTTTGCTGGCCCGCGTCCTTGCCGAGTTCGGGGAACATTTCGCGGGCGGCTTGCTTCGATGATTCTTTCGCGGCTATGCGGACGGCGCGACCGGTCTTCAAGTCGACGAAGGTGGCGGCGACTTTGCCCCAGTCGCGGAATTTCAGCGCGCGCTTGCCAAGGCGGCAGTTGGCCACGAGCGCGACGGCGTCGGTGACGCAGCGGTCGATCTCCACGTAAGTAACGAGTCGCTTGCGCTCGGCGATGGGATCGTCGATGCCCAGTTCGCGCAGGCCGAGCATGGCCAGGCGCACGCCGAGGACTTGTCCGGCGCAGAGGTGACCGTGCGCGACAGCGGCGAGATCGAGGTATTCAACTAAGGTTTTCATCGGAGCACGTACAGCTCAGGCTTTCTCCGGGGCGGTCCATGGATGCGGCTTGCGCGCTTCGATAAAAGCAAAAACCGTCATCAGAATGGCCAGGGCCGCGAGAGCGCCATCTTCAAAAACCTTTTTAAGCGTAACCGGTTCGGGAGTAGCAAAGCAGCCGCAATTGATGTTCATATGCAGCAGATAAGCACGCAGTACGGCGCCGAAAAATCCCAGAATGATCAAGCTGATGATAGTGGCCCAGATGCGCAGGCCAATGCCGAGCAGCAGCAGCAAGCCGAGAATGACTTCCGCGAACGGCAGTGTGTGCGCAACAAAATTCACGCCCCAGGTCGGGAGCATCTGATAGGAATCCACCTGCAACGCAAAGAAAGAAAGGGCCACGCCGATCGGCGGGCGCGGACGCATCCCCATGGTCAGCTTGGCATAGCCCGCATAGATGAAGATGCCGGCGAGGACGAGGCGGCCGATCCAAATGATTGCGCGGCGGGCGTTCAATGGGCTCGATTGCATCATGTTGTTGGTTTCTTGGCGAAGGTCCATTATCTCTGACTGAGAAGCTGATCGAGAAACGTCTTGAGAATGTCGTAGGTCATGACGCCGGAGTAGGGATAGGTCTGGCCTTTGCAATGAAAGACGGTGGTGGGCGTCTGGTTAACGCGGTAGGTCTGGCCAAGGTTGTAATCCTTATCAATCATGGGGTCGAGGGTGCCGCCTTTGACGAGCGCGCGAACCTTGGTCATTTCCGCTGGGGAGAGTACGGCAGCGACAGTGCCGTCCACATCACCGTTCTGTTCCCACTTTTCCTGGTTCTGGAAGAGCGCTTGCTCCACGGGCTCAACTTTGCCGAGTAGTGCGGCAGCGCGAGCGTAGCGCGCGGCTACGCGGGAGTGCGCGTGCATGGGGAGCGGGAAATCGCGGTGGATCAGGTAGACCTTGCCGTTGCTGACGTAATCATCCATCAGCCGGCGATTGGTGGTTGTGAAGAGGGTCTTGCAGGCCGGGCATTGATAATCGCTAAAGACCTCCATGGTCACGGGAGCGTTCTTCGAACCGAAGGCCTTGTGCGGATCGATGTCGGGGAGAGCTGCCGATGACTGAGGCGCAGGCGGACGCGAGGCCGCTTTCGCCACGACCACGGGCGTGGGAATAGCAGGGGGCTCAGACTCTGCACGTGAGTTAACGGTCTCTGACGGTGACTGCGCCAACGGTTGTCCCGATGACGAAGTGGGCTCGGGATTCTTATGCAAAAACGGTAGGAACAGGGCAAGGAAGCCAAGCAAGCCCACGCTGAGAATTCCTGCTAGAATGCGCCGACGGTTCACGCGATCCTCCGAAATGGTTCGAGCAATTTGCGCTTGCGGGTGACGAAAGAGAATTCTACCTCGAAACCGCCGGAATGTAAGAGTTCTCGCCGCCTGAAGTGCAAAGGAGCACCGATAGATGTGCCGCCGCTGAAGCTCTTCAAAGTTGGTTGCAGACGAAGCCGGAAGCGTTGTGAGGTGGGTTCACTAGTTAACCATAACCACCCCCCTCCCCCCTGTTTTTCATAAGTGTTCATTCTAAAGGGAGTTAAAGTCCTTTGTTTTGATACACTTTTGCAAGTGTTCATTCTAAAGGGGCTTACGTTGCACCAGAATTGTGCAAAATGCGGCTTTTCCGGAGCCTTTTCGTAAGTGTTCATTCTAAACGGCTTAAAATTCCTTAGAATGGACACTTTTGTAAGTGTTGATTCTAAGAGACTTATCGAACGGCGAGAACTGAGCAGTGGGAAGGCAAAAAGGTGGGGACACAGGGCGAAACGAGGAAGGCGGTGGCTGACAATCACAACCTATGATAACACGAAAGTACCTTATCTGTCAATATAAATTTTACGGGGTGAGGGGAAGAAACCACTGGTCGTACAAGTTGTTGAATAGGATGAAGTTAAAATTGTTATCAGAAAACTTGACAAACATGCACTCAACATGTATACTCGGCCCCGAGCTTGGCTTGGAACGCAAGAACCGAGCTGGATTCGCCTTGCTTTCAGCGGGATACGGGCGAGCAGGAATGGCAAAAAGTTTCAGGAGGAATGGCAGCAATGAGCAAGATTATTGGAATTGACCTGGGAACGACAAACTCAGTGGTGGCAGTGATGCAGGGCGGCGAGCCGGTGGTGATCCCCAACCAGGAAGGCGGCCGCACGACTCCCTCGGTGGTGGCCATCACGAAGACCGATGAGCGCCTGGTGGGACAAGTGGCGAAGCGGCAAGCGGTCACCAACCCCGAGAACACCGTGTATTCGATCAAGAGGTTCATGGGCCGACGCTACGACGAAGTGTCGGAAGAGATGAAGCGCATTCCCTATAAGGTTGTTAAGGGCGACCACGACGACGCGCGCGTGGAGATTGCGGGCAAAGTTTACAGCCCTCCCCAGATTTCCGCGATGATTCTTGGAAAGCTGAAAGCGGCGGCCGAAGATTTTCTGGGTGAGAAGGTAACCAAGGCGGTGATCACGGTTCCGGCGTACTTCAATGACGCGCAACGGCAAGCAACCAAGCAGGCCGGCGAAATCGCCGGGCTGGAAGTCGTGCGCATCATCAATGAGCCGACGGCGGCGGCGCTGGCGTATGGATTGGATAAGAAGAGCGAAGAAACGATCGCTGTGTACGACCTCGGCGGCGGTACTTTCGATATCTCAGTCCTCGAAGTCGGGGACATGGTTGTGCACGTGAAGTCGACCAACGGCGACACACACCTGGGCGGCGACGACGTAGACCAGAGAATCGTGGACTGGCTGATCGATGAATTCAAGAAAAAGAACGGCATCGACCTGAGCAAGGACAAGATGGCGCTGCAGCGGCTGAAGGATGCGGCGGAAAAAGCCAAGATTGAGCTTTCGCAGATGATGGAGACGGAGATCAACCTGCCGTTCATCACCGCGGGCGCTAACGGGCCGATTCACATGGAAGAAAAGCTCACGCGCACGCGGCTCGAGCAGATGATGAACGATTTGCTCGAGCGCTCCATGAAGCCGGTAAAGCAAGCGCTAGAAGACGCGAAGATGTCGCCGAACGACATCCAGGAAGTGGTGCTGGTGGGCGGCTCGACGCGCATCCCGAAAGTGCAGCAACTGGTTCGCAACTTCTTCGGCGGGAAAGAGCCGCACAAGGGCGTGAACCCCGACGAAGTCGTGGCCGTGGGCGCAGCGATTCAAGGCGCGGTGCTGGCGGGCGAAGTAAAGGACATCCTCCTTCTGGACGTGACGCCGCTTTCGCTGGGCGTTGAAACGCTCGGCGGGGTGATGAACGTACAAATCCCGCGCAACACGACGATCCCCACGCGCAAGGTGGAGACGTATTCGACGGCGGCGGACAACCAGCCGGGCGTGGAAATCCACGTGTTGCAGGGCGAGCGCAAGTTCGCCAACGACAACCGTTCGCTGGGGAAATTCAAGCTGGACGGGATTCCACCGGCTCCGCGCGGGACGCCGCAGATCGAAGTTACTTTTGACATCGACGCCAACGGCATCCTGAACGTGAGCGCGAAGGACAAAGCCACAAACAAGGAGCAGAAGATCACCATCACCGCGTCGAGCGGCCTGAGCAAGGAAGAGGCCGAGAAGATGCGCACGGAAGCCGAATCGCATAGCGAAGACGACCGCCGGAGAATGGAAGAGGTCGAGGCGAGAAATAGCCTGGACGGCATTCTTTACCAGGCCGAGAAGATGCTGCGCGAAAACCGCGAGAAGATCGCGGAAGCCGACGTGAAGAAGGCCGAAGAAGCCATCGAGGACGCGAAAAAGGCTGTCAATGAAGGCGGCGTGCCGCGGCTGCGGGCGGCGAAGGAAAACGTCGAACGCTCGCTGCACAAGATCGCCGAGGAGCTGTACAAGACGACGCAAGCGGCGGGGCAGGCTGGCGCGGCGGCGGGCGCCGGAGCGGCGGGCGGAAGTTCTTCCGCCAGTTCGAGCGGCGC
>Ga0209701_10001802_pt1 | contig 13887 bp, 10 predicted proteins | sample CZO8metaG_4_FD_188356 | JGI IMG/M metagenome (GOLD analysis project Ga0209701, IMG submission 188356) | Vadose zone soil microbial communities from the Eel River Critical Zone Observatory, Northern California, USA - CZOApr15con2H3.8 metaG... | ecosystem: Environmental > Terrestrial > Soil >...
GAATGAAGTGCTGCAACATTTTCTCAGTCACTTCGAAATTCGCAATCACACCGTCTTTCATTGGCCGAATCGCGACGATGTTGCCGGGCGTGCGGCCCAGCATCTCTTTCGCGTCGCGGCCGACGGCTTCGACGGCGTTCGTCACTTTGTTAATCGCGACGATCGACGGCTCCGAGACGACAATGCCCCGGCCTTTGGCGTAAACCAAAGTATTCGCGGTGCCGAGGTCGATCGCCAGGTCGCTGGAGAAGAGACTGAAAATAGATTTGAATGCCATCTGGAAAATCCCTGACTGTAAAATGAATGGGCCTGAAAGAGGTGAGCGATTACTTCGGCGCGGGCTTTGAAGCTTTGAAGCTTCTCGAGTCCCTGGCAAATGGAAAATAACTCACCGACGCAGAACCGAACTACCAAGATACAACGATTCAGCGGCTAACGCTATCAGGAAATTAGTTTCTCGTCGGGAAATCTTTGAAATTGCGAAATCCCAGCCGGAGCCGAGTTTGGGACTTCGTCCGGAGCGGCGTCTGACGGTCCGGCAATGACGCGAATGCAGTTCTTATCCGCGGCCTTGGCCCCGTACATCGCCGTGTCGGCACAGGCGATTAGTTGCTGCGGCGACAGCGCGTGTTGCGGAAACACCGCGACCCCAAAACTGGCGGTCAGCGAAATCTTTAGCCGGCGCCCTCCGGTAAACGGATGTTGCTCGATCTTGGCACGAATCCGGTCTGCTACTTGCACAGCTTCGTCGGTTCCTGTCTCCGGCAGGACGATGACGAACTCGTCACCGCCGTAACGCACGACGCAATCCGTGTCACGAACGGACGGCAGGATCACCGAAGCAACTTCCATCAACGCGTGCGAGCCGACCAAGTGTCCATGCAAATCGTTGACTCGCTTGAAATCATCCAGGTCGAGAAACAACGCCGCGACGTTTGTCTTGTAACGCCGGGCGCGCTTGATCTCGTTGACCAGGAACTGGCGCAGATAACGCGCGTTGTGCAACTTGGTGAGATCGTCGGTCAGCGAAAGGCGCTCGGCTTCGGCGATGCGCACTGAGTTTGCCAGCGCCGCTGCGATCGGAATCGCCAGTGCCGCCAACAGCTTGGTTTCCGTCGCCGAAAACTGTCGCGCACCAGGGCCGTCGCGCATCCCTTCCAACACGCCAAGGACTCTCTCACCGCTGACCAGTGGCAACGCGATCACACGTTGACCGCGCTCGATATTGCTAATCGTTTCGTTCCGCGTTGCCGCGGTGCGCGCACTTTTTGATTCCGGCTCATTCGGAATTTCCGGATCGCTTAACAGTTCGCGGCGCCAATCTTCATCGAAACGCAGAGAGGCTCGGCCGGAAGCACTGCGCACGACCAACGGTTCGAAGCTCAACGAATCAACACCGCCGGTTTGCGCCGTAACAAATATCGCCCAGCGACTGGCCACAACCAGGCGGGCGATGCCTGCGAGCGCGCTTTGTCCGGCCTCCTTTTGATTCGACGCCAGGTGCAGCGACGACAGCAATGTCAGCGCGCCACGCAAATTCTCGCCGCGCACCGAACTGGGAAGCGAAAACGCGCGACTGTCGGGCGAGCTCTTGAATTCGGGTCGTAGTTTGAGTTCGCCTGTGCCCGGACCCTCTTCGACCTGCCGCAGTAGCGCCGCTAGCTGCGCGGGCCGCTCGGCAACTGCGCGGAATCCCAACCGCCTTAACTCCGGATCTCGCGTAGTTGAATTGAGCGCTCCGGTTTTCTCTGACGAACGACGCGAGGCGACGATGGACACGCCGGGCCATTTCGCATTGGCGAATTCGATGACCGCGCGCAGGTCTTCCACGGCCGTATCGGGCTCAATTTCGTAGAGAATGGCGCTGGGATCGGCAAGCGGGAAGTCGGCAGTCGTGGAGAATTGCTCTCCATTGAGCTCTGAATTGTGCAAGCCTTCGATCCGGACCGCGATGCCCGCCGAACTGAGACTCTCGATGAGTTCCAATGTAGGCGCTGCACCAGCGCTCGAAAGCAAAACGATGTGCTTCTTCATTCGGCCGCCCCTTGTCAGTTGACGCTCTGATCTCCTCAAAAGAAGCTGTTCGGTGCCGAGTAAACCGTTCAGCTCACGTGCAAATTCCCGTTATCAATTACCCGCTTGATCCGGGGCTGGTCAGAGGGACACGGTACTGGCTGTTGTTGCCTTGCAGATCCGAAGCTTGAATTGTCACTTCTCGCGTGCCGGACGGTGCCGTGATTTGAACTTGAAAATTGCCATCGCTGGCGGCGGTAGCCTCGCGGCCTGAGACGCGCACGCTGGTTCCCGGCGCACTCGTTCCGCGAATTACGTAAACGTTTCCGCCCAGGTACACCGACGTCAGGTTGGACACGGGCACGGCGGATACGCCGGCGCCTTGTGTCGTAATAAGAAACTTGAGCGGTTCGCTCCAGTCGCTAATCTGTCCCGCTGTGTCGGTGGCGCGGATCCGCCAGAAGTAAGCGCCCTGTCGCAAATCACTGGCATTGAACTGGGTCGCGACCAACTGATCGCGTTCGATGACTTTGCCTTCGGCAACGAAGAAAGGTGAGGTTGCGACCTCGACGCGGTAGTAGGCCGGAACGCCCGATTGCGGTTTTTGCCAACGAAGCGCCACCGTCGCCGAGCCGTTGCCGCCGACAAATACTTTTTCCATATTATGCGGCTGAAGCGGTTGCGGAACTTCCAGCAAACGCTGTGGCTTCGACATCGTTCCTTGTCGGTTCACGGCAATATACTGACCACCTTGCAGCGAAGCTTTCTCACCCGATCGATTGACCATTTCCACGGAGCCGGTGTTGACGCGAATCTCTTCCGTCCCTTCCTTATTGACGCCAAAGCTGGCCTGGGTTTGCTCGCCAATTTGGGTTTGGGTCTTCGGCGTCTCGACCACATTCTGACCCTCGCCCTGCGGCTGGGTCCGCACCAGCATCTGGCCGCTATCGACGACCACGTGCACGTTGCTGCGCTTACCATCTTCAGCGCCGGCATTATCGCGAATGATGATGGTGCTGTTCGGCCTCAGTACTACCGTTGAGCCGTCGGCCATGTTGATGCGGGCGCGGCCGTCAGCCTGAGTTTGCACCGTGTCGCCAGGATAAAGCTGCGTGTCATTGCTCGCGACAATCACTTCGCGCGTGGCCGACCGAATCACTCGCACGTCGCCCTCGAACGACATAAAGCGCGCTCCGGCCGGCAAATCAGTCCGAATGGCGACATTCTTTAGCGGGTTGCCGTACTTCCACACGTAAAGCGATGCGCCCGCGACCAGCACGCATGAGATACCAACGAGCACCGCGATGTAAATCGCGCGCCTTTGAATTACCCACCACTCGATTTCGAAATGGCCGACTTTGGTTCTCATCAGTCCTTTAAGAGAAGGTGAAGACGGAGCGTCGGGGAGGAGCCTAACTAAGCCAAACACAGATTAACACATGAAGTCCGATCGTTCAAGATGCTTATTTTACTGCGGTTTATGGGCTTTGCGGTCAGCCTAGGTAGGTACCAGAAACCGGACGTAGATTGGGTTAGAGATGATCCAAGGCTGGTCCTTAGTCGGGGACGGCATTGAGGCGAGATACGCCTCGACGCGGTAGGCGCCGGGGGCGTCGACCGTGAACTCAACCGCGGTGCCCGATTTTTCGGTCAGGGCGATGCCATCCCTATAGAGTACGAAGCGACTCGAAAGCGGTGCGGCAGCACGCAATTGTAGAACGCTGATTGAGACAGTCTCGTCACCCATAATGCCGGCTTTTGGACCAACGGTGGCAAATGTAAACCCCTTTCCATCGCCAAACAGATCAAAGGAGACGTAGCAGTGCCCTTGCGAGATTGCCTCAAGCAAAGACTCCCGAGTCAGTCCCTTATCTTTCTTGATCAGCACGTGAGTGCGCACGATGCGAAAACTTCGTTCGTAAGGATCCAGCTTCACGCCCAGCCACTGTTTCCCGGAAGCATCATTCATGCTCAGGCCGATGTTCGAATGCGCGTCATTGCCGGCGATGGCTACCAACTTGCGAGTCCCTCCAAGCATGGCTTGGTCCCAGCGATTCAAGTTCGCGGCCGGACGCGCAAAGAAGTTCGCGAACATCAAATCAGCCACGCCGCGATAAGACCACACCGAGTCGAAGACGGCGACGAACGCGTTGTACTGTCGCGCGTTTGTGAAGAGATTGTAGACCTCGACTCCGTCGACTGAACTTGATTGCCAGTTCTGAGACTCAGATGGATAAGTTGCGAACGCGAGGCCTCCCGCTGATTTCTGCTTCGCTATAACTTCCTGAGTTGTTTGCGTGCTCATCGATGCGGCGTCTGCTGATCCCGGAATCAGTAAGAGCCGATCACCACTTGCGGTCGCCACTTCATTGCCGTTTAGGAACAGGATGCCCGCGTGCACGCCGCTAAGTGTCATTGCCGAAGTATCGAACTCTGCCTGCGGATGCTCAGTCATGATTAGAAAATCAAGTTGGTTTGCTTTGGCGGCGGCAATCAGCTCCGCGAACGTGCCTGTGCTGTGTCCGCCGAGCGAAGAGTGAACATGGATCACGCCCTGGTAATCAACGTATTCGCTTTCAGTTGGCGGGACTCTTTGTGAATCAAGTTGCTGAATTGCTTTCTGCAGACGAGCGAGGCGATACCTACGGTAGGCAAAAGGAAGCTGAGACAAGACCACCAGTCCCAGCAGCACGATCAGACTCTTTCTGCGTCTCATCAAACGGATAAGTTCTCAACTGTCGAAATCAACCGAAGCGACGTGTTCGCTTAGGCCGCGACCAAAGTCAGCGACCTTCACGTGTTCGGGATGAACAGTGTAGGCGTCCAGCGCCGGACGGTCGTGAAAGACAGCCACCAAACCGGTGTCGTACGAACGCGTCAGATGCACCGTGTCGAAGCCTACCGAGAAGCCTTCGATTCCCGGAACGACGCGGCTGATGCTTCTCAGCCGGGCGACATGCTCTTCGCGAGTAGCTTGCGGAACGTCAGCGCGATATTTCCAGACGACGATGTGTGTAAGCATAATTACAGTCCGGCTTCGTGACGAAAATGTTCATTCCCAAAACACTTTGCGGCTTTGCCCCTTTGCGTCTTTGCGTGAATCATTCGGCGAGCCGATTGACTACCCTGTTGATTCCATCCTTGATCAAAGCCGCCCCGAAATTAATTAGAAGGCCGAGGCGCTTATCAGCCACTCGCAAGTATGTCAACAACTGCTTCTTGTGAACGGGAGCGAGAACCTCAAGAGATTTGATCTCGAGATTACTTTGCCTTCGACTATGAGATCTGCTCGGAAACCAACGTCCATGCGAACCTCTTCATGAATGACTGGCAGCGCTTGTTGCTGCGAGACGTGAAGTCATTTCATAACCCATGATGGCCTCGTAAACTGACTCAAGCAAGCCGGGTCCCAGTTGCTTATGAATTCTGTAGGAACGTCAACAATAATCGCGGCAATCTCGTTCTCAGTCATCGGAGTGGAAGCTGTGTTGTTAGTTCACGCAAAGACGCAAAGGGGCAAAGCCGCAAAGAAAACTTGACTCAAGAATTACGAAATGTCAGCGAGCGGAAAGCTTTTTCAATTGCTCGTTCAATAGCTCCCAGGCGCGGCGGACGTGGCGTTCGGCCGTGCGAATGTTTCCGATCGAAAGGCGCAGAGTAAGCTTGTCGTTCAACTTGGTGTGCGACAGAAAAGCTTCGCCGTTCGCATTCACGCCACCCATAATCGCTTCGTTGAGAGCGTCAAGTTGTTTCGCTATAACTTCCTCAGTTTCGCCTTCGACCGGCGGACACGCGCGAAAACAAACCAGCGCAAACGGCACTGGCGCCATCATCTCCCAGTCCGGCGATTCTTCGACCCACGACGCGAACAGTTTTGCCAGACGGCAATGTTCGCGGATGCGTTCGGCGAGTCCTTCACGGCCGAAGTAGCGAATGATCATCCACAGTTTCAGGGCGCGAAAGCGGCGGCCAAGCTGGACGCCGTAATCTGATCCGCTGCGCACCTGATCCTGTTCCGGGGTGCGCAGATATTCCGGCACGAGCGAAAAAGCCCGCCGCAGCAAGTCCATGTGCCGGCAATAAAGCACTGAAAGATCGAAGGGCGTGAACAGCCATTTGTGCGGATTGAGCACGAGTGAATCTGCGCGATCACAGCCGGCGAGGATGTGCCGCATCTCAGGAACGATTGCGGCCGGACCTGCATACGCGGCATCAACGTGCAGCCACATCGTGTGCTGCTCGCAGATCTCTACAATCGCAGGCACCGGATCAACGCTTGATGTTGAAGTGGTTCCCACCGTCGCGACGACACAGAACGGACGGATGCCGTTGCGCTTGTCTTCCTCGATCGCTTCAGCGAGCGACTCCGGGTTCATGCGAAACTCGGAGTCAGTTGGAATCTTGCGCAGCGCGCGCTGCCCCAATCCCAGCGTGATAATTCCTTTATCGATCGAGGAGTGTGCTTGCTCGGAGGCGTAGACGCGCAGCAGCGGCAGGTCCGTGCGCCCGCTCATGCCTTCTTCGCGGATACGCAGTTCAACGCCTTCGCGGGCGGCGGCGATCGCGTGCATGCTGGAAACCGACGCCGTGTCGTAGATAAACCCGCTCATGCCGGCATCGAGACCGATCATCTGTCGCAACCAGTCAAGGGTGACTTCTTCCAGTTCGGTTGAGGCCGGGGACGTTCGCCACAGCATCGATTTCACGTCGAAGGCCGCGCTTAACAGCTCACCGAAAATTCCCGGCGCGGAAGTTGATGTGGCGAAGTAAGCGAAAAACGACGGATGACTCCAGTGCGTCAGCGCGGGGACGATCAAGCGATCGACATCGGCGAGAATCGTTTCCATCGCCTCGCCTTTTTCCGGCGGCGACGAAGGCAGTTGCGCCTTTAATTCACCGGGCTCAACTTGCGCGAGCACTGGCAGTTCTTCGATGCGCTCGAAATAGTTCGCGATCCAGTCGACGATCTCATGACCGAAGCGGCGAAACTCTTCCGCGGGCATGTCACCGGTTGGTGGTGCAACTTCGCTTGACTTCTTTTCCGAGATAGACATGAAGAGTTTGCGCCCGTTTTTTTGATTCGCTGTTCTTCGCGCCTTTGCGCCTTGGCGTGAGAATTACTCGTACAAACCATTCACGACGCGGGTAATTCCATTCTTGATTAACTCAAACCAGTTCTCACGCAAAGGCGCAAAGACGCAAAGTTCAGGAAACGGCGTAAAGAACTAAAACCCCAAAGGCTGGAGCGGCCGGGGGGCCGTGCCTTCGAAGAACCAGCTCGCCCCCACGCGCAGACGATGATGCCAGGTCGGCAGACGTTGAGTGTAGAGCGCAAACCGCGCTTGCCGCGCCAGCGGACCGCTGATCACCTTTCCGGCGGAGAGCACCGCAGCCCGCTCGGTGCCGAGGCTTACCGCTTCACCAAGTTCGACAAAATGTCTTGACTTAAGTTCGCGGCCCTCGATGAATCGACGCACATTGGAAGCCAGCAGGCTTGATTGTTGAAACGCAAGCTGCGCAGTGCCCGCGAGCGTAGGCACGACATCTTTATAGAAAGCGATATCCCCAAGCGCGAAAATATTTTCGTGACCGCGAACTTGCAGGGTTGGCTCGACCACAATCAGCCCGCGCCGATCTTTCTCGATTTCCAGTTGTTCCACGAGCGGATTGACGCGCACGCCCGCGACCCACACGACGGCGGCAGTCGCCACTTCAGTCTGCTCGTGGTTGTGTTCGAGCCTAATACTGTTTGGGGCAACGCGTACGACGCGCGTTTGTGTGTGCACTTCAACGCGAGATTCGAACAAGGCCTGCTCGACAAACTTGCGTATCTCTTCGCCCATGCCCGGAACGACGTGGTCGGTCATCTCGATCACCAGCACGCGCGGCTCGCCCTGCAAAGCTCGCCGCCGCAGGGCATCTTGCAGCAGATCGGCCATCTTCGTCGACAGCTCGACGCCGCTCGCGCCGCCCCCCACGACTGCGAAAGTCAAAGCGCTGCGCGCGTCCTGGGGCGCGGCATCAGGCTGAACCCGGTCAAGCGCCTCAGTCATTCGCCGTCGCAAATGATTTGCATCGACGAGCCTCCGGAAAGGCAGCGCGTACTGCTCGGCGCCTTCGACGCCGGCAAAGTTGGTCACGCCTCCCAGCGCCAGCACCAGCACGTCGTACGAAATTGACTCCGCGCGCTCCGCTACCGTCACGGCGCGAGCCTCCAGGTCGATTGTTGTCACTACGCCGCGAACGAAGCGCACTCTTTCATCGAGCAGCTCTTTGCAGTCAGGAGCGATATGCCAGGCGTCGACCTCGCCGCTCAGATATTCATAGAGCATCGGCTTGAACAGAAAGTGATCTTCGTCGCTAACCAGCGTCACGTCACCTGTTCCGGCCAACTCAAGCGCGCTGAACAGCCCGCCGAATCCGCCGCCGAGGATTAGAATTTTGGTTGTCGCTGGTGCCATCAACCTCGCACTATTGTTAGGGAATCGGCAAATCTTATCAGAGAAGCAGGTCGCGCGCACCAGTCAGGCGACAGCCGGATTCGCTGGTCGCTGGACAGTCGAGCGAGCCAGATGTTAGTTTTACACGTGTAATTTGACGTTTTCGCGGTTTGACCGTCGTTCACAAGTGGGCTTACTGCGACTTAGGAGGACCATTTTTAGCAGTGGCATTAGCAAGGGAAGCAAAAGAACAGATCGTCAGCGATTATCGCGCGCATGAGACGGACACGGGTTCGACGCCCGTACAGGTCGCACTACTCAGCCGGCGCATCAACGAACTCACCGAACACTTCAAGACACATAAGAAGGACAATCACTCGCGGCGGGGCCTGCTAAAGATGGTCCAGCAGCGACGCACTTTGCTCGATTACTTGAAGCAGACGGATATACAACGCTACCACGAAGTGGTGGGCCGACTGGGACTGCGCCGATAGTCGGACGCGCCGGTCGGATCCCTGGAAAAGATCAAGACGAAAAATCGAACGAGAGAATCTTCGAATCTCGGCACTGAAAAAGCCCGCGTCAATCGAAGAGCTTGTGCCCGAGCCGAACGTGACGGCGATACCGGGAGCCAGGCGGCGCGTGTGGCCTAAACAATCCGAAGGCGGCGAGAGCTTCACGGCTAGGCTCTGCCGCCTTCTTTTTTGGAGTGCGCTGACTGGTTAGCGCTTTCGAAAGCGGACCAGTCGCAGCCCTCCATGACCTAAAACCAAAGCGCGGCGGATGAGACGCCGCGTGCCTGCCCCGGGCAGGTATTGTCAAAGGAGACAATGAAAAATGACAGTTAAGAAATACCTCAAAGAATCAATCAAAGTTGGTGATCGCGATCTCAGCGTTGAGGTTGGTCGCGTCGCCAAGCAGGCCGACGGCTCTTGCGTTATTAGCTACGGCGATACCATGGCGTTGTGCGCGGCGGTCGGCGCCAGCTCGCCGCGCGAAGGCATCGACTTTTTTCCGCTCACAATCGAGTACCGCGAATCGAATTACGCGGCCGGGCGGATTCCCGGAAACTACTTTCGACGTGAAGGCCGGCCCAATGAAAAAGAAGTGCTGACCTGTCGCATGATTGACCGGCCCTGCCGGCCCCTGTTTACCGAAGGCTACCGCAACGAGACGCAGGTGGTCGCGACGGTAATCTCGGCTGATCTGGACAACAATCCGGATGTAATCGCGATCACCGGCGCGTCGTGCGCGCTTTATCTTTCGGACATTCCGTTCCCGAAGCCGATTGCCGGCGTGCGCATCGGCTTGATTGACGGCCGCTACATCGTCAATCCGACTTACGACGAAGTGCGCGATTCTCGTCTCAACCTAATCGTGGCCGGCACGGAAGAAGCCATCAACATGGTCGAGGCCGGCGCGCAGGAAGTGTCGGAAGAGATTATGGTCGAGGCGCTGATGCTGGCGCATAAGGAAATCAATCGCCTGTGCCGCTGGCAGAAAGAGCTTTATAAAGCGCTGGAGATCGTGAAGCGGCCCGTCGAACCGAAGCCGCTGAACGAAGAAATGATCGGCGAGATCGAGCGCAATTATGCCGAGCGGCTGCGCGCGGCGCTCGACACCGCCAATCAGGAGAAACGGGCAAGTTACGCCGCGGTCGATGCGCTGAAGAAGGAAGTGGTCGAGTCTTATCCGGAAGATCAACCCGAGAGCCGGATGATGGCCAAGAAGTCCTTCGACCATCTAAAGGAAAAGATTTTCCGTGACGACATCCTGAACCAACGCCGCCGGCCGGACGGGCGCCGCTTTTCAGAGATTCGCCCGATTACCTGCGACGTCGGATGGTTGCCGCGGGCGCATGGATCGGCGCTGTTTACGCGTGGTGAAACCCAGGCGCTGGTCACGACGACGCTCGGCACGAAAGAAGACGAGCAGTTCATCGACGACCTGGAAAAGGGCGAGCTTAAGCGTCGCTTCCTCCTGCACTACAACTTCCCCCACTACTCCGTGGGCGAAGTCGGACGCTTCGGCTCGTCTTCGCGTCGCGAGATCGGACACGGTGCTTTGGCGCGCCGCGCGCTCGAAGGCGTGCTGCCCGACGACACGACGTTTCCGTACACGCTTCGCATCGTTTCTGACGTTACGGAATCGAATGGCTCTTCATCGATGGCCACCGTGTGCGGTGGTTCGATGTCGATGCTGGATGCCGGCGTGCCTTTGAAAGCGCCGGTGGCCGGGGTCGCGATGGGCTTGGTAATGGAAGGCAACAAGTACGCAATCCTGTCCGACATTGCGGGCGCCGAAGATCACTACGGCGACATGGACTTTAAAGTCGCGGGCACCAGCGAAGGCATCACTGCTTTACAGATGGACATCAAGATTGCGGGCGTGAACTCCCAGATCATGGCCGAGGCTTTGGCCCAGGCAAAGAAGGGGCGCTTGCATATTCTTGACGCGATGGCCCAGACGTTGAAGGAAGCGCGCGCTGAAATTTCACCGTTCGCGCCGAGAATTATCAAGATCAAGATCAATCCGGATAAGATTCGCGACGTCATCGGACCAGGAGGGAAAGTCATTCGCGCCTTGGTCGAAGAGACGGGCGCGAAGATTGACGTCGAAGACGACGGCACGGTTTCGATCGCCACAGCCGACAGCGCCGCGGCCGAGGCTGCGGTCAATCGCATCCGAGGTCTGACCGCGGAAGCTGAAATCGGCGCCACCTATGTTGGCACCGTCTCACGGATCGTTGATTTTGGCGCGTTCGTAGAGATCTTTCCTGGCACTGACGGCTTATTGCACATTTCCGAAATCGCCGACCGGCGGATTCGCGATGTGCGTGATGAGTTGAAGGAAGGCCAGCAAATCATGGTCAAGTGCATAGGCAAGGACGGCAACAAGATAAAGCTGTCCCGGAAGGCCATTTTGAAAGACGAGCAGCGCGAGGCCGGCGCTCCCGCCACCGGCGGCCAGGACGAAGGTTAATGGTTGCCCTTGGAGCGGGCGAATGGTGCAAGCTGTCGCCCGCTCCGACGGTTTCTGGAAATCCCCGCTAACTCCTTCCAGAAAATTGGAATACCCCTCTAATTAGGCGTCTTTCACAAGCAGGTAAATCAAGCCCACAGGGTTTTTCTGAGGCTTGTACCCACGGCAGGCTGTCTCGCCGTCTCTTTTCAAAGCATCAGTTTTCCGAGTAATAAATGCGAAAAGAGCCGTCAAAGCACCGGCCCCAATGTCTTGAGGAGGGAGTTTCCTAACCAGATGAGGACCCGTTTTTTCCGGCCACTTGCCACGATGACTAGTTTGCTGCTGTTGGTAGCTGTACCGGCGCAAGCTAGTCCAATCAAGTTCGCCGATGTTGTGAATGTCATGGGTGACCTGCAGAAGAGCAGTCAGATTGAACAGCTCAAACTGCGGACAGTCGCACAGGATCCGAATGGGCAGCCGCCATCGAGTGCTTCAAAGTCTCTAGCCGGCCCGACCGCTCCTGCCATTGATACCGACGTCCAGACGGCCGCGCCTTCGCTCGTTGCCGGAGCCGAGGTCGCGCCCCAGCAGCCACAAGGCGAGGTCCAGGTTTTCGAGCAGGACAACGTCGACGGTACGATCTGCGATTGCGGCGAGATCCCGGCCGTGGGCGGCGGATTTCCAAAGTGGCCATTCCTGTTTCTGGCCGCGATTCCGCTCTTGTTCATTCATCATCACAACCGTAATAATGTGTGTCCGACTTGCAACACGTGCCCGACTTGTCCGACGCCGACACCAACGCCGCCGCAAGTCCCTGAGCCGACTTCGCTATTGCTCTTTGGTTCAGGAATCGTGGCTCTGACCACCGGTGCGCGTCGTCGTTACGCTAAGATGCGCGCGCGCAAGCAGGCCGAAACCATGACGGAGGTGTAGATGATGAATCAGAAAACTTTCATGGTGGCTAATTTCATGAGCTCTGCAAAGATCAAGACTGCGTTCGCAATTTTCGTCGCGCTGACGTTCGCGCTCGCCTGCACTTCAACCACGGCTTACGCCAGGAAGAAGCACAAGGTGAGGTACGGCCAGGTTGAGCTGACGACCAATCCCGGCGGCTTTCCCTTGCGCATCGACGGCAAGCCCCAGGGCGATACGTCAACGACCGTTCGCATAATCGAGCTGGAGCCGGGCCATCACAACGTCGAGATTCTGCTGCCTAACGGCGGACGTTGGGTGCGGGACTTTGACATCGAAGCCGGCCGCAAAGTCTGTGTCAATCTTAATTACCATCCGAAGAAGTACACGGTTACCAAGCCGCCCCCGAATCCGTGTCCTTATCCGGTTAACATCTCGGCGCCCGTCAGCGTTAACGATGGCGATCTGATCACCTTTACTTCGGATGTGGCGTACGCCGGCACGGCGCCACTCAATTACGCCTGGACGGTCACGCCTTCCGACGCGCGCATCGTCAGCGGCGCCGGCACTGCGACTATCACTGTCGATTCAACGGGTCTCGGCAGCCAGAAAGTCACGGCCACGCTGGTAGTCGACGATGGGTCGGGCGATGCCCTGTGCCGCCAGCGGGCGATGGCTTCAACCAGTATCGTGCAGAAGAAACCACCGGTGGTTGAGTGCAAGCCATTCGACCAATTCCAGTCCGTGGCCTTCGATGATGACAAGGCGCGCTTTGACAACCTGGCCATCGAGCTGCAGAACGCTCCTGACTCGCAGGCTTACATCATCATCTATGCCGGCCGGAACAGCCGCACAGGCCAGGCCGATATGCTCGCGCGGCGCACAACTGACTATCTGGTTACTAATCGAGGAATCGATGCGGGACGCATCACCATCGTAAATGGTGGCTATCGCGACAGCGACTTCTTCGAGATTTGGATCTGTCCGCCGGGCGCGCAACGTCCCCAGCCGACACCAACGGTCCAGCCAGGCGACGTTCAGCCCTCCAGGGAACGCACGCGGCCAAGACGACCGCGCCGGTCGGGCGACGAATGATCGCTCTCAGCAATTAGCCCTTGAACGTGGGCCTTTCGAAAGCAGGTGACGACGCCCCCTTGTCGTTACCTGCTTTTTGTTTTGGAAGGACGGGGCAGTAGCCCGACCGTGAGGGAGGGCTCACATCAAGCCTGAATACGGAGCCCTTGCTGACGCGCGGGCTAATGTCCCGTTCCAATCGCAAATCACTGAAGCAAAGAAAGTCAGAAACTACTCTTTTGATTCGCGCGGTTGACTGCTACACTCCTATTCCGCTCGGTTTTCAATTTACGATTCACGATTTACTATTCACGAGAGAGTGTCTGCGCCCAACATCGATACGATAGTTTCGCTCGCCAAACGGCGCGGCTTTGTCTATCCGTCTTCGGAAATCTACGGCGGCCTGGGCAGCGCGTGGGACTATGGCCCGCTCGGCGCGGAACTCTGCAACAACGTGCGTGCGGCGTGGTGGCGCTGGATGGTT
>Ga0209701_10001803_pt1 | contig 13883 bp, 13 predicted proteins | sample CZO8metaG_4_FD_188356 | JGI IMG/M metagenome (GOLD analysis project Ga0209701, IMG submission 188356) | Vadose zone soil microbial communities from the Eel River Critical Zone Observatory, Northern California, USA - CZOApr15con2H3.8 metaG... | ecosystem: Environmental > Terrestrial > Soil >...
CCGAAACGGTAGCGCTTGAACACGTTGACGAAGCGGACTTGCAAGAGGTCGAGGAGCTGCTCAAGCGCCATGCGGTCTACACTCACAGCGAGCGGGCGTGGAAGCTCTTGGCTCTCTGGGAGGAGACCGCGCCGAAGTTCGTCAAAGTAATGCCCAAGGACTACCGGCGCATGCTCGAGGCCCTTCAAAAGGCGCAGAGTCAGGGGTTGGTTGGCGACGAGGCGGTCATGGCCGCCTTTGAGGCCAACAAAAACGACGTCGCTCGGGTCAGCGGGAACTAGCCGTTTCAAATTCTTAGTTTTGAATTTTTAATTTTGAATTGAAATCCTCTTAATTCAAAACTGAGAATTCAAAATTCAACATTCTAGCGGCGCTGAGCTTGTCTGAAAGAGCCGCTGAAGAGACGCGCCGGTCACGATTTTTTGTAATGGAGGAGACGTAGTAGGCATGGGGAAACCGACTGGATTCATGGAATTTCAGCGTGAGCTGCCGCCGGATCGGTCGCCGCTGGAAAGGGTGAGCGACTGGCAGGAGTTTCACGATCACTTTTCGGAGGCCAAGCTCCAGCAACAAGGGGGCCGCTGCATGGACTGCGGCATTCCCTTCTGCCACACGGGGACGCTCATCAGCGGCATGGCCTCGGGATGCCCGATCAACAACCTGATCCCGGAGTGGAACGATCTCGTCTACCGCGGTTTGTGGAAAGAGGCGCTGGAGCGCCTGCATAAGACGAACAACTTTCCTGAGTTTACCGGCCGGGTCTGCCCTGCCCCGTGTGAAGGATCGTGTGTGCTGGGGATCACCGATCCGCCAGTCACGATCAAAAATATCGAGTGCGCGATTATCGATAACGGCTTTGCTCAAGGATGGGTCAAAGCCGAGCCGCCGGAAAAGCGCACCGGCAAGAAGGTAGCCGTCGTCGGCTCGGGCCCGGCGGGGCTCGCAGCCGCAGCCCAACTGAATCGCGCCGGTCACTGGGTGACGGTGTACGAGCGCGACGACCGCATCGGCGGCTTGCTCATGTACGGCATCCCGAACATGAAGCTCGATAAATCTATTGTCCAGCGGCGCGTCGACCTGATGGCCGAAGAAGGCGTCAAATTCGTCACGAGCACTGCGGTCGGCGTCGACATCGCCGCAACGAAACTACGCGAGGAGTTCGACGCGGTGGTGCTCTGTTGTGGCGCCACCAAGCCTCGTGACTTGCCCATTCCGGGACGGGATCTCAAAGGCATCCACTTCGCCATGGAGTTCCTCCACGACAACACCAAGAGCTTGCTCGACTCTGGCCTCAAGGACGGCAAGTACATCTCAGCCACGGACAAGCATGTCATCGTCGTTGGCGGCGGCGATACCGGCACGGACTGTGTGGGCACGGCGATGCGTCACAAATGCAAGAGCCTCACGCAGCTCGAAATCTTGCCCCGGCCTCCTGACACGAGACAGCCCGACAATCCCTGGCCGGAATGGCCCAAGGTCTATCTTCTGGACTACGGTCAGGCGGAAGCGAAAGCTCGCTTCGGCGATGATCCACGCGTCTATGTGACCACACCCGAAAAGTTCCTTGGGGATGAGAACGGGCATGTCAAAGAACTTCATACGGTTGGCGTCGAGTGGGTGAAAGGCAACAACGGCGGGGCCCCGGTGCCGAAGAAAATACCCGGCACGGAAAAAGTCTATCCCGCCGACCTCGTGCTGCTCGCCATGGGCTTCCTCGGTCCGGAGGAGACCGTTCTTGCCGACCTTGCCGTCGAGCGCGATCCCCGCTCGAACGCCAAAGCGGAGTACGAGAGATACATGACGAGCGTCGATGGAGTCTTCGCCGCCGGCGACATGCGGCGCGGCCAGAGCCTGATCGTCTGGGCGATCAATGAAGGACGCGGCGCGGCACGCGAGTGCGACCGCTACCTGATGGGAACGACAAATCTGCCTTAGTAAAATTCAAAAGTAAAAAGGCAAAAGGAAAAAATAAGACGAGCCTCACGGCGGGAACTTTGTTGATCGAGGCGTAGAAGTTTGCCCTCTATCCTGACGCGCTCAACATGGACGACGTGGTCCATAAGAGATCCGTAGAGTTTTTTGACACCCAGTTCCGACGACAGGTTAGAGACCAAGACTATGCCCTGAACCCATTCGAGACCCTGGCTCTCGACTATCTCACAGGCGAAATTCTCGATCTTGGCTCTGGGCTTGGCAACCTGAGTTTAGAAGCAGGGCGACGAGGCCACCGCGTCGTGGCGGTGGATGCCAGCCCAGCTGCTGTCACCCGCATCAACACAGACGCGAGCCGGGAAAGGCTTTCGGTACGGGCCATACCGGCGGACATCGAGAGCTGGACCTTCGACCAGTCGTACGACACGATCGTCGCCATCGGGTTACTCATGTTTTTCCGGCATAAAAGTGCGCTCAAGCTGCTGTCAGCCATCCATGAACACGTCAACCCGGGAGGGCGAGCCATTGTCAACGTGCTCATTGAGGGCACGACCTACATGGGCATGTTCGACCCGGACAACTACTGCCTCTTCCGTCGGAACGAGCTGGAGGAACGGTTTGCCGGTTGGACCATCTTGGAATCGCGCTACCAGACCTTTCCCGCCCCTGAGGGGACGCGCAAAGAATTCTCGACCGTGATCGCTGAGAAGCCGAGTCGCAAGTCCTGACGGTCAAAGTGAAGAAGCGTCCCTGGGATCTGGCTTTCTAATCCTGGCTTCGGGTGCGGCTTACTCCTTTGTTGACCCCGTCTGTTCCAGCCTATATTTCTTGTCCGTGGCTTTTCAACGAGACGAGGCACCTCTGACGCGCCGGAGGGGAGCGTATCAACATCGGCGCGGCGAGTACATTCCGCCTTGCCCTCATTATCCCGATTGTATCGGCTGCCCGTTTATCAACCTGCCCTATCCGGAGCAGTTGAGAACTCATGAATCAGCGCGTTTACGTAGTCTTGATGGGAAAGCCGCGGCAGTCCTAGGATGACAGGAACCCGTGAACCTTTGCTTTCGGCATCTCTTTGACTCGCTTGAAAAACTCAGTCTCGGTGATTTGCGTCGGCCACTCCAGGTTGATCGATAGAAGAACGTCGCTCTTGTCGGGTAACTGTTTAACTTGAATCGCCTGTAGCTGTATCAGATAGTTCAGGTCGCGGATCAACGCCTTCCGGAAATTGCCCACTTTATAGAAGTGCTCCGTCCGCTCTTCGAGCACCGCAAGAGTCAGACTTTCTTCGTCCAGCAGCAGTTGCAGCAGTTGCACATGCCGGTCCGACATCACGCGCTTGCGCGGCGATTTCAGCCGGCCGAATAAGTCCGTGACGGTATTCCGGTAGAGTGCCTTGGCAACGTGTAGACGAATCTCCGAGAAAAGCCTCCGGCATTGGCTCTCGATGCCTTTGAGCGCAAACTTGAGAAACGGCGTCAGGTCGTGATTCAAAGCGCGTGTTTCGCTGAGCGCGGCGAGATAGCCGGGCTTTTGCTCGTAATAATAGTTCGACATGGCGATAAACAGTGTGTCACGCAAACCGACGCGCTGGAGCATCAGAGCTTCCAAGGCGCGCGCCGTACGGCCGTTGCCGTCGAGAAACGGATGCATCGCGGCGAAGTGATAGTGAAGCGCAAGAGGCTGAATGAGCGGGTCGTGGTCGCGAAAAACGGTTCGCGCGGCCTGACAAAGTTGCCGCAAAGCGGTCTCGCAGTCGTCCCCGTCTTCAACGCCGCGGTGCCGGGGAGCGCCGAAAGTTACATTTTGATCCCGCGTGCGAAGCTGTCCCGGCGGGCAGTGATCGTCATCGCATCCGGAAACGATGCGGCGATGGATCTCGCGCACTAAGGATTCGTCGATCGGACGGGCGGAATCCAATTGGGCGATCCACCGATAGGTGGTAAGGGCGCAAGCCGCCTGGCGCTGCGACCGTGTTTCAAGGTGTTCGGGCGTCTCACGCATCGCCGCGTCCAGTTCTTTCTCTGTAAACTCAGCCCCCTCGATGCGTGATGTTCCCGCAACTTCCCGCTTGAGTTGAAGCTGATGAAGCTGCTCCGCCCAGCCGCGTTGGTAAGGGATCTGAGTCAGCGCCAACATCGCCGCTTTCGCGCCCAACAACTCCGCCTGGATAGCTGCAGGCTCATACCCGATCCAGCGGCTGGGCGTTTCATACTGGATAGTCATGACGTCATTATAACCCAGTTCATTTCCGATTGAAATGCCGATCTTAAAGTAGGTTTAAGATAGTAAATTAAGCTACTTGCGTATACCATCCACACAAATACCATTGCGCTCATTTCCGGGCTCGTTTCCGGCATGTTTCGACCCGTGGTTGACCCCGCCTGTTCCAGCCTATATTTCTTGTCCGTGGCTTTTCAAAGAGATGAGTCTGCTCTGACGCACCGGAAGGGAGCGCTTCAAGGCCAGCGCGGCGAGTACATTCCGCCCTGTCCTCATTATCCGGACTGTGTCGGCTGCCCGTTTATCAATCTCCCTTATCCGGAGCAATTGAGAAGAAAACAACAAATCGTGGCTCAGGCGCTGGCCGCTTATCCGTCGCTGCGCCACATTGAGGCGCCTGCCGTGGTTCCATCTCCGCAGCGGCTGGGATACCGCGCGCGGGTGAAGCTCGTCGTGCGCAGGTGGAAGGATGAGGTGCTCACGGGTCTCTATCTGCCCCAGAGCCATCGAGTCGTAGATATCTCTTCCTGCCCGGTCCATCCGGAGCCGGTCAATCGCGTGATTCAGCATCTCAAGAAAGAGATTCAAAGGCTCGACATCGCTCCTTACGATGAAAGGAGCGACAGCGGCGAGCTGCGTTATCTCGACATCCGCTATAGCTTCTGGTCCAGGGAACTCGTGCTGACTCTGGTCACACGGCACGCGACGTTCCCCAAGGGCGCCGACCTTGCGCGCTCTCTCAGGAAGCGATTTCCTTCCCTTGTCGCGGTCGTACAGAATATCAATGAAGATCCGGGCAACGTCATCTGGGGAGAGCGTTCCCGTCCGCTTGCCGGACAAGATACTCTCAGGGAGCGGATCGGTCCCTCGAAGATCAAGCTTCCGGTTGGGGTATTCTCTCAGGCCAATCCATCGGTCGCCCGCAAGGTCTATGAGAAAGTTTTCGCGCTTGCGAGCCTGAACGGCAGCGAAACGGTGCTCGATCTTTATTGCGGCGTTGGCCCGATCTCTTTCTACCTGGCGCCGGCAGCGCAGCTTATCTGGGGCGTGGACGAGAGTTCTCTTTCGATCGCGACGGCGAAACAGAACGCGCGGATGAACGGCTTTCACAACTGCCGCTTCTTCGAGGGGAATATCGCCGAAAAAGTGGAAGAGGCAAAACGCCAGCTTCCCCGAATTGATCTCGCGATCTTGAATCCGCCGCGCAAGGGAATGCAGCCTGACGCCATGGCGGCTCTTTTTTCCTTGCAGCCGCCGCGGATCATCTACGTTTCCTGCGAGCCCGCGACCCTGGCTCGCGACCTCGACCGGTTGACGGGCAGAGACTACCGCCTGTTAGGCGTGCAGCCCTTCGATATGTTTCCCCAGACGGCAGAGGTAGAAACGGTAGCGCTTTTGGAAAAAGTTTAGCGTCTCTTCAGAGAGTGTGATCGCTACCCGAAGGGGATAAAGAACCTGCCTTAGAAGGACTAGTCTTGCCCGGAATGACTAATAGATACGGGCTACACGCTTCGCCGAGGAGGATGTCAAATCCACAAAAGCTTGGAGCATGTCGGTGATCGTGATGATGCCGACCAGTTTCTCTTTGTCAACAACGGGAAGACCGCCGATCTTGTGCTCAAGAAGGATCCGTGCGGCTTCGTCCAGCGGCGTCGCAGGACTTACCGTCAATAGGTTTTTTGTCATCGCTGCACTCACCTTGGTAATTCTCATTTGGTGTCCGTGCCGACGGATATCCCGATCGGTAATAATCCCGGCAAGCTTTCCGTACATTATCACCGGTAACTGGCGAAACCCTCCCGCGTGCATCTTTGCCTGGGCGGCGACCAGCGTGTCCTCGGTGCTCACAGTCACCGGTTCTCTCACCATCCGTTCACCAACAATCATCATCGTAGATTACTCCTTAAAAAAACGATTCATACTTGCTCCCTCGGGGGGTGCCACTCCTTTTGAAGCAAAAAGTGCACCAGAAGGGCGAACAAGGCGCTTCTTACCGAACCATTGATTTATCGCAGAGTTCCGACGTGCCTATGGTTTGGTTTTGCTGCGTTTTGTTTTGACAATTGTCAAAATGGTCACTTTTGTTGTACTTTTTTACACGCCAGGGAGGCGCGAAGGACGGATGAAATTTAAAGTCAGAGAGGCTGAAGGGAAGCCGTGGTCCTAAGACGGAGTAGGCAGCGAAAGAGGCGCGAGGAGGTTAATGATGGACGAGAAAGAAGAGAGCTGTTGTACGATCGATTATCAGCATCACAAGGAGATTTTTGAGAAGCGGCGACAGGCGTTCCTGAAAGATCCAGAAAAGGCCGTCACGACGCACGAGGCCAAAATCCGCCTGATTCAAGACCACTTCAAAGAAGCTCAGCTTCCCGGCGGATATACCATTGCCTGCGACGAGCCGGTGGAGAGGGGGGGAATGGGCAAGGGGCCCGCGCCACTCCAGTATCTGGTCGCCTCTGTAGGACTTTGACTGTTGAGCCAACTGACGCAGTGTGCGTCCTACCTGGGAGTGCGGATAGAAAGGGCGGAGCTTAAGATCAAGGGGGAATTCGACCAGAGGGGGAAATTCGGTCTCGCCGATGTTCCTTCGGCTTGCAAGCGGCTCACTTATGAACTCGACCTTCAAAGCCCGGAGAAAGAGGAGCGAGTCGTTGAGCTGCTGGCGTTTATGGAGCGCTCCTGCTACGCGACCAATACGATGCGCCAGCCGGTAAAGGTCGTGCCGCGGCTATTGCTCAACGGACGCGAAGTGGCGGTGAATCTTGGAGTGTAGGTTGTGATCGTAGAGGTGGCCGGCGCTCGGATCGGCGCTTGCTGCGGTAACCGATGAGGAGATCCTCGCAAACCTGACTTAGCCCTGAACTTTTACCCGATAGTCCTTGTCCGTCATGCGGGCCGATGGACATTCATTGCGTGAATTTTGCCGTGGCCGTCATGGCGAGTTGACCCTCTGCGGCGACTGCCCAGAGCGTAGCCTCGCGCCCGTCGGCGGCAGGCGCGCCGGCGATGGTGAAGGGGCCCGTATCATAAATCTGGCGCATCGCCTGGTAGCCGAAGTAGTTCATCTTGCGCGCCGGCAGTTCGCTGCGGCACATCTCCATGAGCAACTGCGACACGAGTGTGCCCTGGACTACAAGCCCGGGAAGCTTCTCGACCTTGGTTACATAGTCGCGGTCGTAGTGAATACGGTGGCTGTTGAATCTTATTGCGGAATAGCGATAGAGGAGCACGGGATTGGGTTCGATCACCCGCCGCCATGCCGCCTGCTCGGGAACCGCCGGCGCAGCTGAGGACTTTTTTTCCGCTCTGCCTTCGCTCAGAAAGACCAGGTCGCGCTCCTCGACGACTGCGAGTCCGCGGGAGTTTGAGATGCTGTTGCGCTCGACCACGACCACCGCGGCGCCGCTCCCATCCTGATCGACATTGATGTCAGCAATCTCCGATACCCTCTTAATCTCATCGCCGATCCTGAGCGGCTCGTGAAAGCTCATGCGCACACCGCCGAGCCTGCGGCGCGGCAGAGGCACCGCCGGCACGATGCCGCGGCCGGAAGCTTGACCATCGGGGCGCATCTCGGAGGGTCTGTGAGACGCAGGGAAGAACGCTCCATACCAGCCGGGCGGGATCGGGTCGCCCGAGTTCGGCGCAGGATTGTCCAGGCCCAGCGTGGCAGCGATCTTGACCATCGCTGATCCGGTGACTACATCGTTGGCGGTTTCACTCCTACCTATATAATGCCTAAGATCCTCCAATGACTCGGCCATAGTGGCAACCTCCTATCGAGGCGGACTTCATGCCTCGTTTTGATATTTTTAGGACAAAGTAGTCGGTGTCGCCCTCAGATGTCAACTGAGAAAAAAAGCACGTTCATGCAGAGAGCCAAAGGCCGCTGCGCCCGTGAGAATTTTAACTGTTGACAGACCTGAAGATATCGCGCTAACTTTCCGCACATGAAGGTCCTTGGGATCGCATCATTGATCCTTTTTCTGTCGGTCCCGGCCGCTCTTTTGGCCGAGAAGATTACAGCCGCCTATGTCGCCATCAATCCGAGCCAAGGGCTGTTCTGGGTCGCGAGAGATTCGGGCCTGCTGGCAAAATATGGGTTGACGGCGGATGTAGTTCTTGTCCCCGGCAGTCCGCGGACGGTGCAAGCGCTGATCGCGGGCGATCTAGACTATGCGATAGCCGGCACGCCGGCCTTTTTGAGGGCGCGGATGCAGGGGGCCGATGTCGTCATTCTCTCCTCGCCATCGAATTACTCTTCCCAGCGTGTCCTGCTGAAACCGGATTCGACGATCAACAGCCTCAAAGATCTCAAGGGAAAAATCATAGGCGTGACCCAGTTTGGCTCCGCGGGGGATGCCTTTATCCGAGTGGCGCTCAGAACGTCCGGTTTGAAAGAGTCGGACGTGACGATTCTGCAAATGGGCGGCACGCCGGGCGTTTCTCAGGCTCTCGAAGCGGGAAGAATCGAGGTCGGTATTCTGGGCGAGTCCGGGATGCTCCTGGTGTTTCAGGGGAAGGCCCGACAACTGAAAGGTGCAAGCTCGCGCGAGCTTGGATTTCTCGGACTGGATGCGCCGCTGGGCATCACCGAAAAGAAGATCAAGCGTGACCGGGGCTCTGTGCTTCGCTTCATGCAAGCCTATGTAGAGGCGATCCATTATTTCAAGACCAACAAAGCCGGCACAATTCGTATTCTGCAAAAATATATGCGCGGCCTGAATGAGGGACAAGTCGCCACTTGGTACGAAGAGTCCAAAGACTCCCTGCAGCCGGCACCCTATCCGGGCGAGGAAGCGCTCCGTTCAGAGCTGGAACAAATCAACGCCCCGAAATCCTACGCCCCGGCGTTCTTCGTGGACACAACCGTCCTCGATGAGATCAAAAAATCCGGTTTCATAGACCGTTTATACAAATAAAAAGGAGGGAAAGACCGATGGCTAAGATTAGACATATTGCAATCAAGGCGAAAGATCAGGAGAAAACCGCTGATTTTTATAAGCAGACCTTTGGTCTCGCGGAGGTTTGGCGCGGACCCGTGAGAGACGACGGGCACCGTGCGATTTATCTGTCGGACGGTTACATTAACGTCGCGATCCTCCCAGCCCGGGGCGAGCGGGAAGGCATTGACCACTTCGGCTTTCAGGTCGACGACATGGACAAGGCTTTGAACGTGGCAGCCGCCTCGGGGGCCAAGGGAGAAGCCGGAGCCAAGCCGAAGGACGGCCGCTTCGCTGAAATGGGCATCCATGATCCGGTGGGCACGCCGGTCGACGTCTCGGTGAAGGGCTGGAAGGTTTAGCGGCATCTTTTTCCCCGCGTTTTTTTTGAAAATTTCCTAGCGGTTTGTCACTGCCGCCGCAGGCAGGAAGACTCTTCGAGTCAATGCCTTGGCGCGGACTTGGGCACAAGTGTTGACTTGAGGTCGCAGGCCAAATAGTCTGTCGTGAAGGGCTCGGAGATCGAGGGCTGAGTCCGAGCACGGCTTGGATCATTTCGCCGCCCGGGTTACAACCCCTGCAAATTATCCATCGCGTCTAAAACTCTCGTAATTGATCATGGACCAGACCACGCCGAATCGTCGCGGCGATATCCGCAACGTCGCCATCATCGCTCATGTGGACCACGGCAAGACAACCTTGGTGGACGCCATGCTGCACCAGAGCGGCATCTTCCGCGCCAACGAAACGGTGGTCGAGCGGGTCATGGATTGCTTGGATCTGGAGCGCGAGCGAGGCATCACCATACTGGCGAAGAACACGTCGATCCATTACGCGGGAGTCAAGATCAACATCGTCGATACTCCGGGGCACGCCGACTTTGGCGGCGAGGTGGAGCGGACGCTTTCGATGGTGGATGGGGTGATGTTGCTGGTCGATGCCTCCGAGGGGCCTCTGCCGCAGACGCGCTTCGTCTTGAAAAAGGCGTTTGAAGCCGGACTGCCGCCCGTTGTCTGCATCAACAAAATCGATCGCGCCGATGCCCGGCCCGCCGCCGTGCTGGACGAAATCTACGACCTGTTTATCGATCTCGATGCCACCGGGGAGCAGCTCGATTTCCCCGTGGTCTACACCAACGCCCGCGCCGGCATCGCAACCCGCGATCTGCGCCGGCCCGGAGAAAACCTCAAGCCCTTGTTCGACTTGATGGTCGAGGCGCTCCCGGGGCCGCTCGTGGATGCCTCGGCTTCGACACAATTCCAAGCCAACAACTTGGACTACGACGATTACGTCGGCCGTCTGGCGATCGGCCGGTTGAAGAGCGGAACCTTGAGCCCCGGGCTCTATACCCTCTGCCGCGTAGAAGGCTTTCAGCTGCCCGTAAAGATCACGCAGCTCTTCGGCTGGCAGGGGCTCAAGCGGATCGACTTCACATCGGTCAGCGCCGGCGACATCGTCGCCGTGGCGGGGGTTGAAGAGATCCAGATCGGCGATACCATCGCGGACCGTGACCATCCGCAACCGCTGCCGCCGCTGCGCGTGGATGAGCCGACCATTGCGATGATCTTTAGCGCCAACAACTCGCCGTGGGCCGGCCGCGAAGGCGATTTTGTGACCTCGCGCAAGCTGCGCGAGCGACTTCTTTACGAGCAGCGCAAGAACGTGAGCCTTCGCGTCGAAGAGACCGACTCGCCGGACTCTTTCAGGGTCACCGGCCGGGGTGAGTTTCAGCTCGCGATTGTGATCGAGACGATGCGGCGGGAAGGTTACGAGCTGCAAGTATCCAAGCCGACGGTCATCACGCGGGAGGCGCAAGGTGTCGTACAAGAGCCTGTGGAGATGCTGGTGATCGACATTCCGGAGGAGCACATCGGCATCGTCTCCCAGTTGCTTGCTACCCGGCGCGGCAAGATGACCAAGATGATCCACGGCGGCTCGGGACGGGTGCGGCTCGAATTTTCCGTGCCCTCGAGAGGATTGATCGGCTTCCGCTCCCGCTTCCTCACCGACACGCGGGGCACCGGCATTATGAACGCGCTGTTCAACGGTTGGGCGCCCTGGCACGGGCCGATTCAGGCGCGCAGCAACGGCGCCATGGTCGCGGATCGGGAGGGACTGGCAACGCCCTACGCGGTCTTCCATCTCCAGGAGCGGGGCACGCTTTGCGTCGCCCCGGGAACGCGCGTCTATGAGGGCATGATCGTCGGCGAGTACTCGCGCGACAACGATCTCAACGTCAACATCTGCCGCGAGAAAAAACTGACCAACATCCGCGCCGCCGGTCGCGACGAGAATATCCTGATCACGCCGCACCGGGAGATGGGACTCGAAGTGGGAATTGAGTGGATCGCCGAAGACGAACTGGTGGAGGTCACGCCCCAATCGATCCGTCTGCGAAAAAAGGTCCTCAAGCAAAACGAGCGTCCGCGACGGCACGCGGATGAAATGGACTGAGTTGCTCTGATTTTTTTGCTTTTGCCTTTTAAAAAGGTTTGGTGTAATTGAACGACCAGCGCGATCAACGTCAATCTCAAAAACATGGAGGGAAACTATGTATCAGACAAATATGTACGAAGGCATGTCGGCGGAAACCGTCACTATGCAGGGGGCCAAGGGGGATAAGATCAATGCTTACTTCGCCAAGCCGCTGGGTGATGGGCCCTTTCCGGGAATGGTCGTGATTCATCACGCGCCCGGATGGGACGAATGGTACCGGGAGTGCACGCGTAAGTTCGCGCACCACGGTTATATGGCGATTTCTCCCAATCTCTACTTCCGCGACGGTCACGGGACACCTGAAGACGTGGGCGCTAAGGTCCGGGCGGCGGGCGGCGTTGCGGACGACCAAGTCCTGGGCGATCTCGAAGGGGCATTGCGTTTCCTGCGCTCACAGCCAAACCTAAACGGCAAGGTGGGTGTCTTCGGCACCTGCTCGGGAGGCCGCCATGGCTTTCTCGCGGCCTGTCGTCTGAAAGGCTTCAACGCGGCCGTGGAGTGCTGGGGCGGGCGCGTGGTGGCGTCGAAGGAAGAGCTGACGCAGAAGCAGCCCGTCGCCCCGATCGACTACACCAAAGATCTTTCGTGTCCGCTCATCGGGCTCTTTGGCAATGACGATAAGAGCCCCTCACCGGACCAGGTGAATAAGCACGAGGAAGAACTCAAGAAGCAGGGCAAGAACTACGAGTTTCACAGGTATGACGGGGCGGGGCATGGATTCTTCTACTACGACCGGCCGGCCTATCGGCAGGAGCAGGCGGTGGACGGCTGGAAGAAGATATTGGTCTTTCTCGAGAAGCACCTCAAGGCCTAGGCGGATCGCAGAGCGCGGAAGGGAGGAGAAAAATGTGTACGATGATTGCCAAGCAAGTGGATATCGACGGCAGCGGTAAAGGGAAGGACGGGTGGTTCGAGGTGCGCCAGCTCAACGTGTCGTATGACCATCCCTACAACATGCCTTTGGAACACGCGCTGAACGTTGACTTTGTCAATGAAGCTGAGGGGCCGGGAGCGCGTGTAGCGGTCGAGCTGACTCTAGAGGCGGCGCGTCGTCTGGTGCAGACGATCAATGAGGTGTTGGCCCAGGCCGAGGCGGGCGGCTATGTGGAGGAAAGGATAAAGGCGCAAGGATGAAGGCGAAAGGCAACAGTTTGCTGCTGATGCCTCACGCCTGTGTTTAGATCGGCGGTCTTCTCTCGTACCACTTAGCGTGCTGCTGGTAGGTATAGGCGGCGCGCAAGACGGTGGGCTCGTCGAACGGCTTGCCCACAAGCTGCAAGGCTACGGGAAGATTGTTGCGGGAGAAGCCGCACGGAATCGAGATCGCCGGCAATCCCGCCAAATTGAACGGTCCGTGATATTCCGGCGCCAGATGTTTGTAAAAAGTATCGAGCGCGTCGACTTCCTCGAACTTGGGCGCCGTTGCCAACTGGCAGGGCAGAGCGAGCAGATCCACTTTGTGAAAGACCTCGGCGCACTCTCGCTTGACTCGGCTGCGGATGCGCTGCGCCTGAATGTAGTCTGCCGCGCTGGTTAGCAGGCCTAAATAGACTCTCGCCCGCCGTGCGGTCGCAGCATTCTTGATGAGGCTCTTCGCTTCGCTCTTGTGCGCCGCGAAGTGTTCGTTGTAATAGATTATGCCGTTCGCAATCGTCGCGAGTCTGAGCGTCGGCAACTTGACCTCCTCGACGCGCGCTCCCATCGATTCGAGCTCGCCAATGGCTTTATCCACGATCGTCAGGATCTCGGGGTCAGTGCGGACTCTGCATTGTTCTATGTAGTCGCGTGGCACGCCGATGACTATGCCTTTCACATCTTCCCTCAGCGCCGCTGAGTAGTTAGGCACCGGCGCGTTGACCGAGGTAGGATCTTTCGGGTCGTAACCGGCGATCGCCTGGAGCATGTAGGCTGCGTCTTCGACGACCCAGGTCATCGGACCGCAGTGGTCGAGCGACCAGCTAAGCGGCGCGAGACCGCACCGGCTCACCCGGCCGTAAGTCGCCTTTAAGCCAACGATCCCGCACAAAGAAGCCGGATTGCGTATCGAGCCCGCGGTGTCCTCGCCGAGCGCGCCTAGGCAGAGCCCGGCGGCCACCGCTGCGCCAGCGCCTGTGCTCGAACCGCCGGTGATCCGTTCGGTGTTCCATGGGTTGCATGGTTGCGGAATTTCGATGGGAAGGCTGCTCATAGCGAGTTTGCCGAGCAGCGCGGCACCGGCCTGTCTCAATCTTTGGACGGCGCTCGCGTCCTCTGCGGTTTGACTCTTGCTCTCACGTATCAATGCTGGAG
>Ga0209701_10001804_pt1 | contig 13880 bp, 11 predicted proteins | sample CZO8metaG_4_FD_188356 | JGI IMG/M metagenome (GOLD analysis project Ga0209701, IMG submission 188356) | Vadose zone soil microbial communities from the Eel River Critical Zone Observatory, Northern California, USA - CZOApr15con2H3.8 metaG... | ecosystem: Environmental > Terrestrial > Soil >...
CTCGACCTGCACGACCCAGGGGCCGCGCGATGTCTCGAACCGGACGGCGGGCTGCGGCATGTCCTTCCCCTGGGCAGGCGAGGCGCCGCCGCGGCACGAGCCGGCGAGGAGCAGCGCGATGAAGAACGGTCCGCGGCGCATCGGCCGGGACGGTACACCATCGGAACGACATCCGAGAACGCCTGGAACCCGGGGGCAGACACCCCCCAGAGCTGACATGTACCAGCTGTACAGAGCCGCGGACCGGACCTCTCCCCCCGCGCCGGTGATTGCACGCTAGCGCGGCTACTGCCTCAGGCAGTAATAGGTGCCGCCGAGCTGTCCGAAGAGCTGCTGGTACCTGCCCGCGGGCAGGCGCTGCTTCATCGCGTCCAGGTAGTCCTGGTTCAGGTTGAGCTGACCACAAGAAAGGCCGGCGGGGCACGATCCGCCCTCGCCCGAGCACGGCTGCGAGCAGTACGCCTCGGGGGTCCCGGGCGTGGCGAGGCAGGCGAAGCTCTCGCACTCGCTGGAGCCGAGATAGAGGTACTCGCGGCCAGGCTGCGGCCGGAGCTCCGCCCCGTTGGCGTCCTGCAGGTGACAGGGCGCGCCCAGATCGGTGCGCGCGCACCCGGCTCCGGCCAGGGCCAGGGCGGCGAGCGCGGCCGGGAATGTGCTCCGCAGGACAGGTCCGGCTGGACGCAGCGGGTGCATGCGGGCGGAAAATTGGTCCCCTCGGGCACGGCCGCAAGGGGTTGCCCGGCCGCCCTCCGGCTCCCATGTTGTCCGCGCCATGCGCCTGTCGCCGCTGTGCCTCGTCGCCTGCCTTCTGGCCACCTCCGCCCGCGCCGGCGAGTCGGACGAGATCAGCGCCGTGCAGAAGCGGCCGTTGCGGCAGGCGAAGCGGCTGGAGCTGTGGGCCTACGGCTCCATGAGCATCGCCGATCCCTACCTGCAGCGGTGGGGAGGGGGCCTGCGGGGCATGTACCACCTGCGAGAGGGTCTCTCGGTCGGCCTGGACGCCGGCGGGCTGGGCACCTGGGCGACGCAGGAGCTGGTCATCGCCAAGCGCGAGCTGCACGCGCGCATCATCGAGTCGCACCAGCGCGCGTCGCTCGCGGGCATGGCTTCGATCGCTCCGATCTACGGAAAGGTGGCGTTGCCCGGCGACGCGCTGGTGCACTTCGAGACCTTCCTGGACGCCGGCCTGGGCGGCGTCCTGACCGAGACCGAGGCGGGCAGAGGGGTGCGGCCCATGCTCACGGGCGGGATCGGCCAGCGGGTGTTCCTGGGCGACAACCTCGCGCTCACCGCGCGGGTGGGTGGCGAGATCTATGCCGAGCACGTGCTGGTCGACGGGCAGCGGCAGACGCACGCGATGGGCTTCTGGACGGTGCAGCTGGGGCTTTCCTGGTACCTGCCGGGAATCAGGGACGACCGATGATCGCGCCGCCCATGTACGCCGCTCTCGCGCTGCTCGCCGCGGCTACGACGTCGAGCACGACCTCGAACGCGACCTCGAACTCGAACGCGACCCCGACCACGACCGCCGTGTCTGAACCGGCCCCGGCCAGCCGCCAGGCGCCAGCCGAAACCGTTGCCATGAACGAGCTGCCCGCGCTGGCGAACGATCCGGCCGTGCGCATCGCGATGCGCGGAACGCCGGCCTCGCTGCCGCCGGTCACCGCGCAGATCTTCCGCATCGGAGGACGCCTCGAGGCGCAGCCGATGTTCCAGTTCTCGATCGGCGACCCGTTCTTCCGCAGCATCCTCCTGGGGCTGCGAATCGAGCAGCACCTCGACGAGCGCTGGTCGCTGGCCGCTCACGCTCTCGGGGGGGCGTCCCTCCTGTCGGCGCCGATCGACGTCTGCACCGACTCGTCGTGCAGCAGCCCCGAGGCGGGACGGCTGCGATCGACCCCCGGGGACATCCGCATGATGAGCGGGGTGGAGGTGGGCTGGGCCCCCATCTACGGCAAGCTGTCCCTGGCGGGCGAGAAGACGATCCACTTCGACGCCTACGTCTCGGCAGGGCCGGAGATCCTGCTCGAGCGCATCGCGCCCGACGCGGTCTCCGGCACCGCCTCGCGCTGGGCGCTGGGCGGCCGCGTGGCCATCGGGGAGCGCATCTTCTTCTCCAACAATTTCTTGCTGCGGCTCGGCGTGAGCCAGGTGCTGTACAGCACGCGCGTCCGCGGGCACGCCGAGTGGGAGCGCAAGCTGTCCTTGGAGATGGGCGTGGCATGGCTGTTCGGCGGGCGGTGAGGCGATGAGGACCTGGCTGGCGGTGACGGTGGCGGCCTTCGGGGCGTTCGCTGCGCGCGGCTCGCCCGAGCCCGAGGAAGAGGCCGCCGCGCGGGCCTTCGCCGCGCTGCAAGGAGGCAAGCTCGACGCCGGCGCCGCCGAGGCGCAGGTCCGCGCGCTCGTCTCGACCCTGGATCGGGCCGGCCTCCCCGAGACGGCGACCGTCGCGCTGTCCGTCCTCGGCGCCCGAGACGGCGAGGCTGCGCGCGCGGCCTCGCGAGAGTTGCAGCGGAGGGCCGCGCAGGGCGGCCTCGCGCTCTTCCTGGCGATGCGGCTGCCTCCCGAGCGGCTCGAGGCGGCGCTCGCGGCGCGCATCGCCAGGGCACATCTCGAGCAGGCGCTGGTGCTGGCTCCGCCCGACGAGGGCTCGGCATTCGCCGGCATGGCGGCCGGAGCGGGAGCGGCGCTGATGCCCGCGGCGGCGGGAGCGCCGGTGCGCGCGGCGCTGCCCGAGGAGCCGGCGCAGCCGCGCGTCACCGCGGTGCAGCGTCTCGCCCGCGCGGAGCTGGAGCGCGCGCGGGAGATCGCGGGACAGGTCCAGGCGGGGGACGCGGCCGAGCCCGAGGCGCGCGAGGTGGCCGCGCTGGCGGCGCTCGCCGCCGGGGACACCGCCGCGGCCGAGCAGGACTTCGAGGCGGTCGCGCGCATCGCGCCGCGGGCGGCCGCGGCCGTGGAGCGGCGCGAGAACGCCCTGCTGCAGCTGGCGCGGCTCGCGTACGCCCGCGGCGACGACCCGCGCGCGCAGACCCTGTACGCGCGGGTCTCGAGGGGCGCGCCGCAGTGGCTCGACGCTCTCTTCGAGTCGAGCTGGTCGCACTTCCGGCGCGGCGAGGACGAGAAGGCGCTCGGGAACCTCCTCACGCTGCACGCCCCGTTCTTCCAGGGCCGCTATTTCCCCGAGTCGCACGTGCTCAAGGCGCTGGTGCTCTACGAGAACTGCCGGTACGCCGGCGCCCGCCGCGCGCTGCAGGAGTTCGAGGCGCGCTACCGGCCCGTGCACGACGGGCTCGCGCAGGCGCTGCAGCTCATGCCCACCGCGCAGGCCACCGTGGAGGCGCTCGCCTCCGACGCGCGGGCGCTGCTCGCCCGGCTGCCCGAGCTGGCCCGGCCCGAGATCGCGCGGCTCCTCTCCGCTCCGGAGCTTTCGCTGTCGCTCAAGCAGGTGGGGGCGATGGGAGCGGAGCTGGACTCGATGGATCGGCGCGGCCCCGCGTTCCGCGGCTCGGTCCTCGCCTCGGCGGTGGTGCCGCAGGTGCGCAGCGCGCGCCTCGACCTGCTGCAGCGCACCGGCGAACGCGCGCGGAGCGCGCTGGCGAGCGAGCGGGCCGAATTGCGCCAGCTGCTCGGCCAATCGCTGCGCCTCGATTTCGAGATCGCCGGCCGCGAGAAGGAGCAGGCCGCGGCGCCGTCCCCCGCGCCGTCGGCCTCGCAGCGCCGGCCGCCGGCGCAGATCGACGACGACGAGGAGCTGTGGCCGTTCCAGGGCGAGTACTGGCGCGACGAGCTGGGCAGCTACCGGTTCCACCTCGGCGACCGCTGCGCGCGTCCCGCCACGCCCGCTCCGGTGCAGCAGGCGCAGGTCCCCGCGCCCCCGCCCGCCGCCGCCTCCGCCGAGCCTTCGCCCGCCGGTCGCTGACGCGAATTGCATTCGTCGTCGGCGGCGGCTGGGCACCGCGATTCCCAAGGAAGCGAATTTCCCCGTGCGCGCGGTCACACCCGTCCATCCGGCGGCTGCGCCGCGTCCCGTCCACGGTGGGGAGCGGTGCGCGAGTCAGGCCCGAAGGTTGCACCGTGCGCGCACCGGGAGAGGAGCCGTGCGCCCGGCGGACGCCGGCTTCGGGAGAGGACCCCCATGATCGTCTTCGCCATCGCCCTCGCCGCCGCCGTCGCCGCGGTCCCGTCCGCGGCCAGGCAGGGCGCGCAGGCGCTCGCCCAGCCGGGGCGGGATTCCGCTCTCCTCCACCGCGGCGCGGATCAGGCCGTGCAGGCCAAGGAGCAGGAGCAGGAGCGTGCGCTGCGCAGCCTGCTCGCCCTGGGCGGAAGCGAGGCCGAGCAGGCCGAGGTGACCGCGCGGCTCGCCAATCTGCTGCGCGCGCGCGGGCTGGCGCTGACCATCCGCGCCGCGGCGGAAGCCGACCAGGATCCCGCGGCGGCGGAGCGCGACAAGGCGGCGGCGCAGGCGGCCCGGTCCGAGGCGGTCGCGCTGTACCGCGAGCTCCTCCGCAAGTTCCCGCGCGCGCCCAAGTTGGACGAGGCGCTCTTCTTCCTCGCCGACGCCCTGCAGGATTCCGGGAAGGACGAGGAGGCGGTCGCCGCCGCGCGCGAGATGACCCGGCGGTTTCCCAGGTCCGCCTGGGCGCCCGCCGCGCGCGTGTTCGTCGGGGAGCACCTCTTCGACAAGGCGAAGCTCGCAGAGGCGCTCGCGGAGTACCGCGCGGCGGCCGAGGTCGAGACCGACGAGGTGTACCCGTACGCGCTCTACAAGGCGGCCTGGTGCCGCTTCAACCAGAACGCGTTCGCCGACGCGATGAAGCTCCTGCACAAGGTGGTGGCGGTCAGCCTCGGCGGCGACGCCGCGCACCCGTCCGGAAGCGAGGCGAACAGGGTGCAGCTCGCGCGCGAGGCGCGCCGGGACTACGTGCTCGTCTACGCGCGGGCCTCTGCGCCTTCGAGCGCGCGCGAGGAGTTCCGGGAGAAGTTCGGCGCGCAGGCCGGCCAGAAGATGCTCGAGCAATACGGCAAGCTGCTCTTCGACCAGGGCCGCGACCCCGAGGCGCAGCTGATCCACCGCCAGCTGCTGGAGATCCACGGCGCGAGCCCGGGCGCGGCGCTCGATCAGACGCGCCTGCTCATGATCGCCGCGCGCGGCGGGAAGCGGAAGGACCTGCTGCGCGAGGCCCAGGCGCTGGTGGAGACGTTCCAGCGCGTGAAGAAGGCCTCGGGTACCGACGCCGAGGGCCGCGAGGCGCTCGAGGAGGCGGAGCAGCACTCGGAGGAGACGCTGCGCAACCTGGCCGTCCAGCTGCACAACGAGGCGAAGAAGACGCGCCTCGAGGACACGTACGCGGCCACCAAGGCGCTGTACGCCGATTACCTGACGCTGTTCCCGGACGCGCCCGACGCTTACGAGCTGCGCTTCTTCGACGCGGAGCTGCTCTACGGGCTCGGGGAGAAGGCGCGGGCCGCGTCGCTGTACGAACAGGTCGTGCGCCAGGACCTCGCCGCGCACAGGGCCGGAAGGAAGCCGGGGCGCTGGCTGCAGCGGGCGGCCTGGGGCGCGGTGGTGGCGCGGGCGGAAGTCGCCGGCGACGAGAAGCCGAAGGACGCGCACAATGCGCAGCACCCGCTGACCGCCGACGAGGAGCTGCTGGCGAGCTCCTGCCGGCTGTTCCTGGAAGCGCTGCCCGACGGGCAGCGCGCCGTGGAGGTGGCCTTCAAGCTGGGGCGCCTGGAGTACGTCTCAGGCAGGCTCGACGAGGCGCAGAAGCACCTCTCCTGGATCGCGCTCGGCCATCCCGAGCACGAGCTGGCCGAGTACGCGGCGAACCTGGTGCTCGACATCGCCAACCTGCGCAAGGACTACCCGGCGGTGCACGACTGGGCGCTTCGCTTCCTCGCCGACAAGCGCCTCGTCGCCCGCGGGACCCTCCACGCCGACTTGCAGCGCGTGGAGGAGCAGAGCGCCTACGCGATGGCGGACGGGGTCCAGGGGGACGCGCTGAAGGCGCGCGCGCTGCTTCTGTTCGTCGACCAGCACCCGCGGGGAGCGCTGGCGGACAAGGCGATCTTCGGCGCGGCCGCGGCGCTGTCGCGCGCCAGCCAGGTGGATGCCGCGCTCGCCGCGCGCGCGCGGCTGTGGAAGGAGCTGCCCGGCTCGGCGCTGGTGCCTCGCGCGCTGCTCGCCTCCGCCGCGGACCACGCGGCGGTAGGCGATCTCGCCGAGGCGGCGGTCCTGCTCGAGCGGTATTTCGCCGGCTACAGGCGCCAGCAGGAGGCGCGCAAGTGGCGCCGGGCACATCCTTCCAAGTCCCACCGGCCAGAGCCGGAGCCGCTCTACGACGAGGCCAAGGCGCAGACGGCCCTGCACGACGCGGCGGTGCTGCGCGAGGCGCGCGGGGAGCTCGCCAAGGCGCTCCAGGATCGCAAGGACGCGCTCCAGCAGTGGCCCAGGGCGGCGGACCGCGACGAGCAGGTGTTCGCGCTCAACCTGCTCCGCGCCAAGGTTGGCGATCCGGCCCGCGCCGCGCGGGAGCTGGCGGACCTCGCCCGATCGGCGCGCGGCAACCCGGCGCTGCAGATGTCCAGCTGGCGCGAGTCGGCGCGGCTGTTCGCCGCCGCGCGGGAGACGGGCAATGCGAGCTGGGCGTGGCGCCAGCTGGAGGCGGTCTGGCGGGGTCTCCCGGCGAAGGGGCGCGCGGTACTGCCGCCCGAGGCGAGCGCCGCCGCGGCCGAGGCGCACTTCGCGCTGGGGCTGCAGGCCTTCGAGGACTTCAAGAAGCAGCAGATCCAGCCGCCGCTGGCGCGCACGCTGAACCGCAAGATCGCCCTGCTCCAGCAGGTGAAGAAGCGGGCGGAGGAGACGGTCGCGATGCGCCAGGCCGAGCCGGCCGTGTGCGCGCTGGCGCAACTGGGCGAAGCGCAGATGGTGCTCGGGCATGCGATCGCGACCAGCCCGGCTCCGGGCGGGCTGAACGCGGACGAGCGGAAGCTCTACCGCGACGCGCTGCAGGAGAAGGCCGGACCCCTGCTCGACCAAGCGCGGGAGACGTTGGCCGGCGCCGACGCCAAGGCGCGCGAGCTGGGGGTGACCGGTGCTTGCGTGGCGCGGGCCGGGTCGCTCCTGGAGAAGCTGGGCAAGAAGCCCCAGCCACGCGCGGAGCTGGCGGTCGCGCGCATGCCGATCCGCGACATTCCGGACCTGGTGACGGCGGACGGACGGACGGACGGGCCCGAGCGCGGCAGCTCGCCCGCCGGGGTTGCGCCCGGGTCGAAGTCCGACGGGACGACAAAGGCGGCCTCGCCTGCACAGGTTATTGGCGGGACGCCCAGGAGGGATCCATGAGGGGCCTGACGATCGCGGCGGCGCTGCTCGCCAGCTCGGCGCAAGTCGCCTGGGCGCAGGCGCCCGCTCCGCGGTCCACGCCCGCGCTGCTCGACCATGCGATCGCGCTCGATCGCGCGGCGAACTTCGAGCAGGCCGAGGCAGCCTACCTCGCCGCGGCGGCCGCGCAGGATTTCCCCGAGCTGCGCTTCACCGCGGCCGCGCGGGCCGCCTCTCTCGCTCTCGATCGAGGCGACGCGGAGGCCGCGCGCGCGGCGGTCGCCCTGGCCCGCGCCGCGCTCCCGGACGACGCGGGCCCGTTCGTCCTGCAAGCGCAGGTGGCGCTGCGGCTGCGGGATCCGGCGGCCGCGCAGGCCGCCGCGCGATCGGCGCTGGTGCGCGACCCGGAAGATGCGGGCGCGCTCTGCGTGCTCGCGCGTGCGCACCTCGCGGAAGGCAACGCGGGGGTCGCGAAGCTGCTCGCCGCGCGCGCCGCCAAGGCCGATCCGGACGACGCGGAGCCGCTCTTGCTGCAGGCCGAGATCGCGCGCGGCGCAGGCGATCCCGCCGCCGAGCTGGCCGCGGCGCGAGCGGCGGTCGACGCCGACGAGGAGTCCGCCCGCGCCGCCCTCGCCCTGGGACGGGCGCTGGTCGAGCGCGGGCTGGCGGCCGAGGCGACGGAGCAGCTCTCGCGCGCGGCCGAGCTGGACCCGCATGCGCCCGCGATCCGGCTCGCGCTCGGAACGGTGCTGGCCGCGCAAGGGCAGAAGGCACAAGCCGAGGAGCAGCTGCTCCTGGCGGCGAAGCGGGCGCCGGGCTGGCCGGAGCCGCACCTGGAGCTGGCGCGCGTCAAGGAGCTCGAAGGCGATGCAAAGACGGCGCTCGCCGAGGCAAAGGTTTTCCTACGCCTGTCCGTCAAGGCGCCCCCCGCGGGGCATCCGATCCACGCCCTGGTGCAGCGCTGCGAGGAAGCGCTGCGGACGCGGGCTCAGGCATCGGTCGTGCAGTAGGGGAAGCGAGGGCGGGGAGGGTGGCGATGCCACGGAAGCTCTGGGGAGTCGTGCTCGCGGCCGCGGTGTCCTCCGCCGCGGCGGCGGGCGAGGCGGTGAAGGCCGCGCCCGCGCAGCAGAGGACCGACCAGCCGGCCGCCCGCCCGCGCCGCACCATCATCCATTTCGGAGAGGACGACATCCGCGGCGACATCACCCGGCCCGACGGCGAGCTGGTGCAGGCGCCGCGCCGGGTCCCCGAGGAAAGCCTGCTGCGCATGCGGCGCAGCTTCATCGATCGCGCGCTGTCGGGGGCGGCGCGCGGCGAGTAGCGGACGACTCCTCGGAGCGACTTGGGGAACATGGCCATCTCGATCCACGTGAAGGTCTACGAGGGCGGCAAGCTGAAGCTGTCCCGGCTCTTCCGCTCGGAGCAGATCCGCATCGGCAGCGGGTCTTGCGACCTGGTCCTCGAGGGCAGCGGGGTCCTGCCCAGCCACGCCGTCATCGATACCGGCGCCGCGGGGGCGGTGCTTCGCGCGGTGGGACCGGCCCCGGTGTACCTGAACGGACAGCCGATCATCGCCGCCCCGCTCCGGCACGGCGATCTGATCTCGGTCGGCGACCTGCGCGTGATGGTCGAGCTGCGCGCCTCCGCTCCCGGGCCGGTTCCCGAGAAGCGCCCGCGGCTGCAGCTCATCGAGGGCGAAGCGGATCGGGAGCCGGAAAGCTCGCACGCCCATCCGCCGGCCCTCGCGGTGGTGCGCGACGAGCCGCTGCCGCGCGGCGGCGAGGCCCGCAGCGATCGCGGCATCCATGCCGCCATCCCGGAGCTGCCGGCGCCGGAGCTGGATCTCCCCGAGCCCGCGCCCGAGCCCGCGGCGCAGCCTGCCGCGGTGCAGCCGCTGGTGGCCGTTCCGCCTCCGGATCCGGCGCCCGCGCCGGTGCTTCCCCTGCGCGGACTGCCGCCGCTCCCCGAGCACGCCGTGCAGGGCGGCGAGTGCGTCGAGGCCGAGCTGTTCTGGGGCCGGACGCGTCTGTCCGTCTGGCAGCTCGCCCCGGGCGAGCAGCTCGTGGCCGGCACCGCGCCCGGCTGCGACGCCCTGCTGGAAGGCATCCTTCGATCGCCGGTGGTGCGCTGCGATGCGAGCGGCTGGACGGTGTGCGCGCCGCGGCCGCTCTCGCTCACCCTGATCGAGGAAGGCCGCTCCCTGGGAGGGCCCGAGCTGCTCGTGCGCGGCCGCAGCCAGGCCGACACGCACGGGCTCATCCTGCCGCTCCCGCAGAAGGGCGTGGCGGTGCTCGGCTCCGGCAGCCTGTCGCTGCGCGTCCGCCGCGTGCAGACCGCTGCGCGCGTGGCGGCCGAGCCGACCGACTGGCGCGGCATCCTGGGCGCCTCGGTCGCCGCGCTGTTGCTGATCGCCGGCATGAAGGTGCTGGCGGAAAGCGTGCCCGCCTCGAAGGTCAGCGGCGATCCGGAGGTGATCCGGCCCCGGCCGCTGGTGGTGCGCGCCTCGCCGAAGAAGCCGGATCCGATGGCGCTCCCCCAGCAGGCCTCCAAGGCACAGGGGCGCAAGGATCCCGGCAAGGCGGTCGTGCGGCACAGCGGGCAGGAGGGCGAGGCGGGCAGCAAGAGCGCGCCGCGCCGCGAGGCCCGCGCCGAGCGCGCCCGCGACGAGCGCGCCATCGTCGCCAACACCGGCTTGCTGAAGGCGCTCGGCATGGGCAAGGGCGCGAGCGACGTGTTCGGCGTCGCCCTGGAGAAGGGCACGCGCGACGCGATGGGCCACCTCACCGGGCCGAAGGCCGGCGAAGCGCGCGGCGGCGGCGGAATGGGCCTCAAGTCGCTGGGCGGCACCGGCGGCGGCGGCGACGGCTCCGGCCTGGGCCTCGCCCGCATCGGCACCAACGGCATCGGCGGCGGCCTGGCGAGCTATGGCGACGGCAAGGGCGGGCTGCGCGGCAAGTCGGACGCCGACATCGGCCTGGGCCCCGGCCGGCCGAAGGTGACCGGGTCCATCGATCCTGAGCTGATCCGCAAGGTCGTGCACGAGCACCGGGCGCAGATCCGCACCTGCTACGAGACGCAGCTGAACGCCAAGCCGGATCTCGCCGGGAAGCTGGTGAGCGCCTGGACCATCGACCAGAGCGGCGCGGTCACCGAGGCGCACACCCAGGAGAGCACGATGCGGGACCACACCGTCGAGCAGTGCGTGGCGTCGAGGATCAAGACGTGGCGGTTCCCCATCCCCAAGGGCGGCGGCGAGGTCTTCGTCACCTACCCCTTCCTCTTCACGCCGGGAGGGTAGGAGCATGATCGCGCTGATCGCCGCTTTGCTGGCCGCGCCGCCGTTGCCCGTCTCGCAGCGGGGCCCGTGGGTCGAGATGCAAGCCGGGCCGCAGGTGCTCTTCCGCGACCGGGGCGCCGGCGTCGGCCCGGAGGTGCGGTTCGGCGTGGGCATCGGCCTGACCGAGCGGCTCGCGGCCGAGGCGTGGCTGTCCGGAGCGCTGGAGGAGGCGCCGCTGCGCTCCCCCGGCGACCAGTCGCGGGTCGCCGCGGGCCTGGCGGCTCGCGCGCGCCTGTTCCAGCTCGATGGGGACGGCAAGCTGATGCTGTGGGGCCGCGTCGGCGCGGGCTGGGCAGCCGCGACCCCGAGCGGCTCCGGGCCGGCGGGATTCGCGGGCGCGCAGCTCCTCTTCCAGCCGTTCGTGAAGCGGTTCGCGATCGGCCTGGAGGTCGACGCCGTCGCGGTGCGCTCCGGCATGGGGCTCGCCGTGCTCCCGTCGCTGCGCTGCGCGCTCTGAGGTAGTCTCGGCGGCGGTGATCGTGCGTCCGCCGCTGCCCGCCCCCGAGTCCTGGTCGCTGGGCGACCTGGAACGGATGCGGATCATCCTGCGCGGCGGCTCGGTCATCGACTGGCGCAGGCTCCACTTCCAGAGCAAGGAGGAGGTGGACCACTACCTGCGGCTGTGCCTGTTCGAGCCGGACGATCCGTTCGACCGCGCGCGCCTGCAGCGCATCCTCGACGAGGCGGTCGACTACCTGCGCACCAGCTTCCGGTACCGCGTGGCCGAGGAGGTGGCGCGGCCGCGCGAGGTGCAGGACCTGTTCCTCCTCGCCTCCGGGGTGCGCGAGCCGCAGCGTTTGCGCCGCATCGCCTGCCTCGTGCTCAAGGTGATGCACGTGGCGCACCACGTCGAGGCGCGCGGCCTGCTGCACCGGGCGCGGGTCAGCGAGGACGAGCTGGCGCAGCTGGTCACCGCGCGGGTGGATCATGCCATCGCCGAGCTGCGGCGCGCGGGCATGCCGATCCTGTCGGCGGCCGGCAGCGTCAAGACGCGCCACAGCCTGATCACCAAGCTCCTCGCGAAGAAGGAGACGCTGGCGGCCCAGATCTACGATCGCGTGCGCTACCGCGTGGTCGCCGCGCACCGGGACGACGTGCTGCCGGTCCTGGTCCGGCTCTGCGACGTGCTGGTGCCGTTCAACTTCGTGGTGCCCGGGCAGACGCAGAACACGCTGTTCAGCTTCCGGCGCCTGGTGCGCGAGACGCCCGGCCTGCGCAAGCTCGCCCCCGAGCTGCAGGCGGGCCTGAACCTCGAGGAGCTCGACCGGCGCGAGGGCAACGCGCCTCCGGCGAACGAGTTCAGCGGCGACAACTACCAGGTGCTGAACTTCGTGGTCGACCTGCCGGTCCGGCTCCCGGAGCGCGCCGTGGACACCGCCGACAGCCGCATCGCGTTCTGCATGGTGGAGCTGCAGCTCGTGGACGCCGACACGGCGCGCGCGAACGAGAGCGGCGTCAACGCGCACCCCCGCTACAAGAAGCGCCAGCTGCGCCGGGTCCTGCGCCGGCTCTCGCGGGGGCTGGTGGTGCCGAAGCGCAGGCCGCCGGCCCCGCGCGCGTGAAGGCCGGAGCGACCCTGCGCATCGGCCGCGCCGCCACCGTCGCCGTGCTCTTCCTCCCGGAGTGCGCTCCATGGCGACCGGTCCTGCGAGTCACTGCTCCGGACCTGGTCGAGCAGCGCTCCGGTGTGACGGCCGATCTGCGCGCCGTGGTGGCCGTCGACGAGCAGACCGCTTGGGCGAGCGGGACGGGGGGCACCTGGCTCCGCACCGTCGACGCAGGCACCACCTGGAGCTCCGGGATCGTCGCCGGCGCCGAGCAGCTCGATTTCCGCTCGCTCGCCGCGTTCGACGCTCGCCGCGCGATCGTGCTGAGCGCCGGGTCTCCGGCCCGCATGTTCCGCACCGGGGACGGCGGCGCGAGCTGGAGCGAGGCGTACCGGAACGACGCTCCGGAGATCTTCTTCGACGCGCTCCGCTTCGCGGACGAGTCCCGCGGGTACGCGCTCGCCGATCCGATCGCGGGCCGATTCGTGCTCCTCGAGACCACCGATTCGGGAGCGACCTGGCACGAGCTGCCCGGCCCGGAAGCGCAGCCGGGCGAGGGTGCCTTCGCCGCCAGCAACTCGTCGCTCGCCGTACGAGGAGACCAGCTCTGGTTCGCGACCGGCGGCGCGGTCGCCCGCGTGTTCCGGTCCACCGACCGCGGGCGCACCTGGACTTCCGCCGGCGCGCCCGCTCCGAGCGGCGCCGCCTCGCGAGGAGTGTTCTCGCTCTCTTTCGCGACCGACCGCCGCGGAGCACTGGTCGGAGGCGATTACCAGGCGCCCGGCGCGGCGGGCGCCTTCGCGACCACCGAGGACGGCGGCGTCACCTGGACGCCCGGAGACCCGCCGCCGGGCTATCGCTCCTCGGTCATCTTCCTCGGCTCCGCCCGGCTGGTCACGACGGGCACCTCCGGGACCGACTCGGCCGAGATCGGCGGCCGCTGGCGCGCCCTCGGCCCCGGGATGAACGCACTGTCCGGGTCTGGGTTGACGGGCTGGGCCGTGGGTCCGAAGGGCCGGGTCGCGCGTTTCTCCGCCCGCCACACCGGCGGACCTTGACGCCAGTCGGGCTCCGCGATACCTGCGGGACCCTCCAGGCAAGGCACCGTCGCCAAGTTGGTAAGGCACGGGACTGCAAATCCCGCATTCGCCGGTTCGAATCCGGCCGGTGCCTCCATCCACCCCTCTGGATCGGAGGGAAATCACGACCTGCACACCTTGGGCCGCGTCGTTGCGCGTCCGCGATCTGGAGCTCCATGACGGGCTAACTCGAATCCTGGCCGTCTAACCTTAGACGCACACGGAATCAGAGGAGTAAGCTTTCTTCTTTACGCGCCGCAGGGGGCCAATGAGAAGGCTCGCATTGCCGCTGCTGCTCGTCTTGACCAGCTGCCTGGTCGCGCAGCGACCGCCTCCTCCGCCTCGCCCCGTGCCGCGTTTCTCAGTGGCAGCGGAACGTCAGAGGGACCCCGATCTTTGCCGCCGCATGGCGGACTGGGATTGCGCCGATCTCGACTGTCCGGATTGCAGTTCCGTGGCGCAACAGGCGCGCACCCGCGACGTGGGCGAGGTGATGGGAGCGCTGGCCGCTCTAAGTGTCGCAGGTTTGTTCCGCCAGCAGTCGGACCCGTCCGCCCGCAGCATGACGCCGGTCGCCGACGCCCTGCACAGCG
>Ga0209701_10001806_pt1 | contig 13876 bp, 9 predicted proteins | sample CZO8metaG_4_FD_188356 | JGI IMG/M metagenome (GOLD analysis project Ga0209701, IMG submission 188356) | Vadose zone soil microbial communities from the Eel River Critical Zone Observatory, Northern California, USA - CZOApr15con2H3.8 metaG... | ecosystem: Environmental > Terrestrial > Soil >...
AGCGCTTCGCTCGGAAGCCAATCCTTCGCCCACTGATCGGCGACGACATGAACATCACCTCGGTCAATCGCCGGCTGCAGGACTTCCATCTGACCTTCGCGAAACAGGTGTGCATTGTTGTCAGTGGGCGATCCGCCGATCAAAACATAGTTCCCTTTCGGAGCGCGCTTCAGCAGGTATTGCGACTGGTACTGGCCCACTTTCACGTTGTCGTAGGAAACGTAAAAATCCACATCGCTGTCCCGGATCAGACGGTCGTAGCTGACTACTGGAATATTCTCGCGCTTTGCGCTGTCCACGATCGAAGCGCAGATCTGTCCGTTGTGCGGCACTACCACCAGCACGTCGACGCCCTGAGTCAGCAGGTTCTCGGCCTGGCGAACTTGCACCGCGTCATTGCCGTTTGCCGACTGCACATAGACCTCTGCTCCCAGTTCTCCGGCGCGGCGAACAAACAAATCCCGATCATGCTGCCATCGTTCGAGTTGCAGCGAGTCCATGGAAAATCCAATGCGGATCTTTCCGTCTGTTCGGGGAGGCCGCTTGCAACCCGACAAGAGGCACAGAGAAACCAGCAGGAACACTCCGAGCAGACAAGGGAGCAGGAGCGCATTTCTCGCCCCGCCTGGCTTCTGGCCCGGCTTAAAAAATATGCAAAGAATCCGCATCGTGTACGTTAACGGAGTGATATAGTACCATCGATTTCCGCACCCGCAAGCTCTAAATTTCTCAATGTTCGGAGGCCCTCATGGCTCGTCGCTTGGCTCGTCTGGTCGCAACTCTCACCACCCTCGCCGGATTTCTCAGCATGGCTCCGGCCCAGGAAAAGCTTCCTTATCGCGACTCCAGTGTTTCCGTGGAACAGCGCGTCGCCGACCTGCTCTCGCGCATGACGCTCGAGGAAAAGATCGCCCAGTTGGGCGGAACCTGGCAGAACCGTGGCCAAGTGCATGACGAGACACTGTTATTCGTCGGCAAGAATCGTGAATTCCTTCCTGACCGCGCCGGTGTGCTTCTCAAGAACGGTCTGGGTGAGATGTCGCGTCCCAGCGAGCAACGTGGACCGCGCGAAATGGCGGAGTTCACCAACACGCTGCAAAGGTGGATCATCGAGCACACCCGGCTCGGCATTCCTATCCTGTTTCACGAAGAATGTCTGCACGGCCACGCCGCGCCGAAGGGTACCGCATATCCCCAGGCAATCGCTCTCGCCTCCACCTGGGACACGACTCTGGTCCACGACGTCTTCTCTGCCACCGCTCTGGAGGTGCGTGCCCGCGGCGCGCAACAGTGCCTCACTCCGGTACTCGACTTGGCTCGCGAACCGCGCTGGGGACGCACGGAAGAAACATACGGTGAAGATCCTTACCTGACGTCCCGCATCGGCGTGGCCGCCATCCAGGGATTTCAGGGAAACGGCCCTGCCATCGACAAGTCTCACGTCATGGCCACCACCAAACACTTCGCAGTACACGGCCAACCCGAAGGTGGCACCAACGTCGCACCGGGCAATTACTCGGAGCGCGTCGTTCGCGAATATTTTCTCAAACCTTTCCAGGCCGCAATTCAAGAGGCCCACGCCGCCAGTCTGATGCCTTCCTACAACGAGGTGGATGGGATCCCTTCGCACGCTAACCGGCACCTGCTGGATGACGTGCTGCGCCACGAATGGGGATTTCAGGGTGTGGTCGTTTCCGACTACTTTGCAGTGAATGACCTGCTCACGCTGCACCACGTTGCAGCCAACGAAGAAGTCGCTGCCAGGACGGCTCTGGAGTCGGGCGTCGATGTTGAACTCCCCGCGGTCGCCACCTTTCGCACACTATTGCAGCAGGTCCGCGATGGCAGGGTGTCCGAGTCGCTGGTAGACCGCGCCGTCGCGCGTCTCCTCCGCATGAAGTTCCTGACCGGACTCTTCGACAACCCCTACGTCGATCCCGACTACGCCGAGAAAGTTACCAACAGCCCCGAGCATCAACAGTTGGCGCTCAAAGCCGCGCAGGAAGCCATCATCCTGCTCAAGAATCAGAACAGTCTTCTGCCTCTCGATCGCTCAAAGTACAAACGCATCGCCGTCATCGGTCCCAACGCGGGCGAGGTTCATCTTGGCGGCTACAGCAACAATCCAGGACGCGGCATCAGCGTCCTGCAAGGTATCAAGAACAAAGTAGGCGCGGGTGGCGAAGTGCTCTTTGCCGAAGGCTGCAGAATTACAGAAACGGCGCCCGACTGGGACGCCGACAAGGTGGTGCTTGGAGATCCCGCGCTCAACGCAAAGCGCATTCAGGAAGCTGTCCAGGTGGCTCGTAAGGCCGACGTGGTCCTGCTCGTACTGGGAGAAAACGAGCAGACCTCCCGCGAGGCTTGGGCCGCGACGCATCTGGGCGATCGCGACAACCTTGACCTGCTCGGCAACCAGGATGACCTCGCAAAAGCAATCGTGGAAACCGGGAAGCCCGTCGTAGTTCTGCTACTCCACGGTCGTCCCAATTCGATCAACTACGTCGCCGAGCACGTTCCCGCGATTCTCGACGGATGGTACCTCGGGCAGGAAGGCGGAACGGCGGTTGCGGACGTCCTGTTTGGCGACGCAAATCCCGGCGGCAAACTGCCCATCACCGTGCCGCGCTCGGTCGGCCAACTGCCCGACTACTACTATCAGAAGCCATCAGCCAAGCGTGGATACCTCGGCTCTACCACCCAGCCGCTGTTCCCGTTCGGATGGGGCCTGAGCTACACGACATTCAAGTACGCCAATCTCCATCTCAACCCCGCAACCATTGGGACCTCGGGCGAGACCAAGGTCAGCGTAGACGTCAGCAACGCCGGCAAAGTTCGCGGTGATGAAGTAGTGCAGCTCTACATCCGCGATGAGGTGAGTTCCGTGACCCGCCCTATCAAAGAACTGCGCGGCCTCCGGAGGATCATGCTCGAACCCGGCGAGACCAGGACAGTAGAGTTCACTCTCGGGTTCGATCAGCTTTCATTTCTCGATCGCGACATGCATCGTGTAGTGGAGCCAGGAACATTCAAAATCATGGTTGGCGGCAATTCTGTCGACCTCGCTGAAACGACCCTAACCGCCGTTGCGAAGTGATTGCCTTGATCCACGTGATGGAGATGCACAGTGAAGCCCGTCGGCATCCGTGACATCGCTCGCCTGGCAAAGGTCTCGATCGGTACCGTCGATCGCGCCCTGCACGAACGCACCGGCATCAGCCAGACGACCCGCGAGCGCGTGCTGCGCATCGCCAAGAAAGTCGGCTACACGCCCAATCCCGCCGCCCGGGCTCTGTCGGTGCGGCGCTCGACTCTCCGTGTCGGTGTCTGCATCCCCGAAGAAATCCATTTCTTCTACGACCAGATGCGCGCTGGGATCGAAGATGAAGCCCGCCGCGGTCAGAGTCTGGGCGTCGAGTTCATCTATCGTCCTGTGCCTAAGCTCGGAGAAGATGAGAAGCGCCAAGTCACTGTGCTGCTTCGCGAGAAACTCAATGCCCTCGTGATCGTGCCGGGGAATCCCAGGGTTGTCGCTCCACTCATCGACCGTGCCGAGGCCAGCGGCGCCCGGGTCGTGTGCATCTCAACCGACGCACCACTCAGTCGCCGCTCGACCATTGTGTGTGTTAACCCGGAACTGAACGGCCGCCTGGCAGCCGAGCTCATGGCAAAGTTCGTCCCCCCTCAAGCGGAGGTGGCCATCATCACCGGCATGCTCGCCACCGAGGATCACCGCAAAAAAACGGAGGGCTTTCAGGCGGGCTTCGCCGCCTACTCCGCAGCAGGCCAGGTCGTTGCGGTCCTCGAAGCCCACGAGTCGGAAGAAGAGAGTTATCAAAAAACCTGCGAGTTACTCGCTCGTGAAAAGCGTCTTTGCGGCATCTACGTGAATACCGTCAACTGCCTTCCCGTGTGCCGCGCCGTCCATGAACATGGACGCGGCCGGCAACTTCGTCTTATCACCACCGATCTGTTTCAGCAAATGGTCCCGTTTATCGAAAACGGAACGATTGGCGCTTCGGTGTATCAGGATCCCTATCGACAAGGACGCGATGCAATCAGAATCGTACTCGACCACCTTCTGGAGAAAGCCGTGATTGCGCCGGCGAACTATCTGAATCCTGCGATTGTTCTGCGTTCCAACTTGTCCTTGTTTCGCGAGGTCGCTGGATTCTTCCCAGCTGAAATTGCCCGAGCGCGACGTTCGAGTTGAGGAGACGTATCTTTAGAAGCAAGAAAATTCTGGAGGCGCGGGTCGGAATCGAACCGACGTATAAAGGTTTTGCAGACCTCTCCCTTACCACTTGGGTACCGCGCCCTCGGTAGACAGTAAGACTTCGGAGTGTTGTTGTCTAGGTACAAGGACCGGCCGCCCCCACTGTTCATCTTCCCTGGTGGGGCATTCCTGTGCTAAAAGAGGGATATGAATGCGACTCCTCCCACCACGCCAGAACCTCCTGGTGAGGAGGCTCTCACCAATCTCGGCAAGAGTCCTAGCACTGACGTCTCCGGCTTCTGTCCTAATTGTTCGGCGCAGTTAGAAAGCCACCGCTGCAAGGTGGTATGCAAGAAGTGCGGTCTCTACCTGAGTTGTTCAGACTTCTACTGAGGTAATGTCCTGGGGTAGAGACGCGGCACGCCGCGTCTCCGCGGACAGCGGCCGCACCCGGTGTGAAAAGAGGCGCCTCACGCCACGTCTCTACCAATCGAATTGCCGCTACTGGCTGTCTCGTGTGACGGGAGCCCAGCGTCCGTCGTTGGAGTTGTACCAACTTCTCCAGGCAGCAGGGTCGTGCGGAAGATTTCGTCCGGTGATGTCGCGTAGCGCCTGGAAGACCCACTTGTGCGTGTCCGGATCCAGAGCCGCATCGTCCGCGAAGTCGAGCAACTGAGGCACCGCACTGCGGCGCTGCTTTTCGCTCAGCATGCCCGATTGCGCCAGCCCGCAAGCGGCCCGCTCTCTGATCATCGGCGACGGGTCGTCGTGGAAAACCTGCAAGAGCGGAGCAATGCTTTCGTCGGTGCCGAGATACGCTAGTCCTTCCACAGCCCAGTAGCGGATGTTGACGTTTTGATCGTGGATGGAAGCAAGCACGATCTGCGCGGCGCGCTCCGGTTCAATGCCACGATTGCCGAGCAGCGCGATATCCCATAGCGCATTTGCGCGCGGGCCCTGATCTCCGAAGCGTGCGTCATGCTCGAGGCGGTCCACCGTGGCCGCGCTCTTTTCGAGATTGCGGCAGGCGAGGTCGATCTCGATGGCGGCGGCACGCACGCGGAGATCGTCCGAGTTGAGCGCAGTCATGAACAACGAATTCAGGCTTTGGTCGAGCTTGATTCTTCCCCGCCAGCGATCGACGCGCTCCACGATCTGATCGTTGGCCCCGTGGTAGTGATTGATGGAACGTCCGAGCAGAAGCTGCGCCTGATTCTGTGGCGTCATCTGGTCGAGGCCTTCAATTTCATGTTCCGAGAGGACGTTGGCCGATGCCGGCTCCGGCTTCCCTTGCAGGCTCAGAAGCTGAGCGATCTCCTGCCAGGCGGCGCGCGCGGTGCCGGCACTCATAAAAAGCGCTCCCAGCAGGATGCCGGCCGCTACGGCGGCCACCGCAAACCAGCGACGAGAGCTGGTGCTTTCTGGAGAGAGCGGATCGATCTCCGGTCGCGTCGCGGCTTGCTCCATGCGCCTGTCGGGATTTGTAGTCACCGGAAAAGTATAGGAGGCGTGCCTGCAGTCGAAAAGATTACCCCGGACGAGACCGGAGTAACTTGGGCGTCACATCTCTCGACCAATGCGCCTACAGGTAGCGCCGGCATCTTGCCGGCTGTCCCGAGGGCGTCCTCGCCCTCGGCGCGGCGGGCGAGGACGCCCGCCGGACAGCCGCCGGGACGGCGGCGCTACGTTCAAGACTCAGTTACTTCCGAGGAGGTGAGCATCGTAATGCTGAAAATCGCTGGCCCTTTTACAATGGTGGAGTCTCAAAGGGTCATCTTGAGTTGAGGAGATTGGAATGCAACGCAAAGCCAGTGCGGTCTGGAAGGGTGGACTGAAGGACGGAAAAGGGACGGTATCGTCAGCGAGCGGAGTTCTTTCGAACACGCCGTATTCGTTCACCACGCGGTTTGAGAATGCTCCGGGAACAAATCCAGAAGAATTGATAGCAGCGGCGCATGCAGCATGTTTTTCGATGGCGCTTTCGGCGCAACTGGGCGGCGCGAATCTGACGCCCGAGAGCATTTCCACTTCGGCCACGCTCACCATGGAGAAACTGGAGCCGGGCTGGACTATCACGGCGGTGCATCTCGACGTTGTAGCCAAGATTCCGGGTGCGAGCGCGGAGGCGTTCAACACGGCGGCGCAGAATGCGAAGGCTGGGTGTCCGGTGTCGAAGGTCTTAAACGCAAAGATTACGATGGATGCGAAGCTGGGCTAGGGACATGCCATCGTAGAGACGCGGCGTGCCGCGTCCACCGAAATAAATCCTCGCAATCGCAACTCGTACCCAAGACACGGCGAGTCGCGTCTCTACGAAGTTGCGCACACGCTCTAGCTTTGGGAGCGGAGGATCTCTCGAAGTTTGCGGTTAATCGCGACCGCTTCCTGGGAGGCTTGGTCCATCATTTCCATCCAGCGCCGGGTGTTTTCGGGGAGCTCGGACTGAGACACGAGATAGGCGGCCTGCAAAATGGTTTCGAGGGAATTGCTGAGATCGTGGGCAAGGGCGCGCAGCTCGCGGGCTATTTCCTGGGGGATTTTGTTGTCCGTTCCCATGATTGCGTTTGCCTCGGACGGCTGGTGATAGCGCGCCGGGCGGCGGACTCCGCGCTTCAGTTCCTCGCCCTTCAGCGACGTCGCAGGTTTGACAGTCTGCGGGCGGCCAGTAGATATTAGTGTAGTCCCCCTGAAGAAGGGCCCGCTGCAGTTTTGTTTTCCCTATATGCGGATGTGGCGGAACTGGCAGACGCGCTAGGTTCAGGACCTAGTGGCCGCAAGGTCGTGGAGGTTCAAGTCCTCTCATCCGCACCAGAAAAGCAGCACTTAGCATTTGGCAATTAGCACTTCGCTTTTCCTCGCTTGGTGTCGCGGGATTTCTCCGGCTCGCTACCGAGCCCCCGCGCGGTATCAGTGGGCTGAGGTTAAGCCCCTGCGGACAATCTGTGCGTACTGCGGCTTTGGGCTATCCCGTACTGGCGGATCTTGTAGAGCAGGGCTTTGTAGCTGATCTTCAGAAGCACCGCCGCCTGTTTGCGGTTCCAGTTGGTCTCTTCCAGAGCGCGGGAAATGGCTTCCGCCTCGGCTTCGTCTTTGGCGTTGCGTGCCAGCGACTTTAAACCGCCACCAGCGTCGGCGCCGGCCACCGCGGCTTTGCCGGCTGGATCCACGCGCACACCTCCACCCCCATCGGGCTTAGGCTGCAGTTCCGCAACCGCCAGGATTTCGTCTCCCAGCACCAGGTAACGCTTTACGAAATTGCTTAATTCGCGCAGGTTGCCCGGCCAGGGATGCTTCAGGCACGCCTCCATCATCGCCGGCGAAAGCGGTAACGGGGCACGCGCATAGAGTTCCGACATGCGCGCCATGAAATGCTTTAGCAGGATCGGAATCTCTTCCTTACGCTCCCGCAGCGGCGGCAGCGACATGGTGAACGCATTGAGGCGGTAGTAGAGATCCTCGCGAAGACGCTTGGTGGCGAGGGCTTCGGGAATGTTGATATTGGTGGCGGCCAGGATGCGCACGTCCACCTTGATCACGGAGCGGCTGCCGAGGCGGGAGAATTGCTGATCCTGCAACACGTGCAGCAGCTTGGCCTGAAGCAGCGGCGGCATCTCGCCGATTTCGTCCAGCAGGATGGTGCCCTTGTTGCAGAGTTCAAACTTGCCGGGCTTGGGATGAGTGGCGCCGGTAAAGGCGCCCGCCTCATAACCGAACAATTCGCTCTCAAGCAGGTCCGCAGGTACCGCCGCACAATTTACTTTGAGAAACGTGCGATGGGCACGCTGGGAGAGCTTGTGAATAAGGCGCCCGAGCACTTCCTTGCCGGTGCCACTTTCTCCTAATAGCAGTACCGGGATGTCGACGTTGGCGACGAGCGCTGCCTGCGAGCGGATCTTCTTCATAGCCGGGCTGGCCGCGACGAAGAATACGTCGTCGCACAGCTCTTCGACTTCGCCCGCGTAACTCTCGCCCTTGGTCTCGCCGATGCACTGATCAATCACGGCGTCGAGCTCAGCTTTCTGGAACGGTTTGGTGAGGTAGTTGTGGGCGCCCAGCCGCATGGCTTGGACGACCTTGCGAGTGTCGTTCACGCAAGAGAGCATGACGACCTTCAATCCGGGCTTGATTTGGCGCAGTTGCTCGAGGGTCTGCAATCCATCGATCCCAGGCATGAGGAGGTCGAGCAGCACCAAGTCGGGCTGCGGCCCCTTCTGCACGCGCGCCACTGCTTCCTCACCGTTCGTGGCGGTTTCGACTTTGTAGTCGTCCACTTCCAGCAGCGTCCGGATGTACCGCAGCATCCCCGGTTCGTCGTCCACCAGCAGGATGTTGGCTTCGCTCATTTGCTCGACCCTCGTGACGAACTGCTTAGGATTGGTTTGAGCGGGATCAGGAACGAAAACTTGCAGCCGGCTCCCGGCTCGCTTTCCACCCAGATTTTTCCACCCATACCCTGCACAAGGCGGCGAGCGATGGCCAGTCCCAGGCCCATGCCTTCGGAAGCCTCGCTGCCGGGCAGGCGGAAGAAATCATCAAAAATTTCCTGATGGTACTCGGGGGTGATGCCCGGCCCGGTATCCGACACGCTTACTTTGACAGCGTTGGGGGCGCCAGTTGTCTGACGGCGGCGCTCTCCTGATGTCGGCTTGCTGACGGTGCGCCGCTCCCACACGTAAGGCTCCGCGTGCAGCCAGACTGTGCCGCCCTGAGGTGTGAACTTTGAGGCGTTCTCGAGGAGATTGGAAATCACGCGCTGGATCTTGGCTGAGTCAAAAGGAAGCGGACTGATTTTTTCGTTGGCCAGGAAATAGAGGGCAAGACCGCGCTCCTGAAAACGTGGGGACCAGAGGCGGCAGACCTCGGACAGCGAGACGTTAATGTCGCCGAGCTCGTACTGCATCCGCAGCTCACCGGTCTCAAGCACACTGAAGGTCAGAAAATCCTGGATGAAGTGCTGCAAGCGTTGTCCATTGGAAGACATGTCAAGCAACACTTCGCGCTGCCGTTCATTTAGCGGTCCCAGCTTCTCGCTTTGCAGCAATTCCGTGTAACCGTTCAGGATCGCTAAAGGAGTCTTCAGGTCATGAGCAGCCGAGGTCAGTGCGTTGGTAGTGCGCCGGAAACGATCACGCAACTGCTCGAACTCGCGCATCAGGTCCGCCGAAGCGTCGTCTGTTACGACCGGACTCGCAGCGGTCGGTGGGATACGATCTTCCGGACGCGCCCCCCCAAAGGGCGTACCAAGACTTTTGTCAGGCGTTGCGGCCATCAGGGAACCAAGTTTAATGAACAATAAGGGGAGGGAACAATGCTACCGCCAGAACGAGAGTGAAACCATCCTATGTCAGGAGCTTAGGACTGTCAATTGGAAACGCACCTGATGGGGTACTAAGCGAAAAACGTTGCACTTTTGGGCAGGTTGAGCTGGGGAATTCCAAATCTGGTAGACAGGGGGTAACTACGGTAATTCCCCTAATGGTAGCGAGGTTTCGCGGGATTCGAACCCCCTTCGCGATGCTCCGAGGTTTGGCCCCCAATCTGCGGCACCTCTATGCGTTTATCCTTGTTTTGGACGGCAGCAATTGCGTACGAACTCCCCTCGAAAAGAACAACGCAAGTGGGCGCGGCTCCGCCTCGCAATACCGGTCTTCGTCCGCAGTCGGGACGAGAACGGCAAGGAATCGCTGGAATTTGCCACCGCGGTGAATATTTCTGCCGGGGGAGCTTTGGTCGTCGTCCGGCGCTCTTTGCCCAAGTCTAGCCCGGTTTCACTGGAGATTCCCAGTGCTCCAATTGGTCCGGCACACGGCGTTCGCTCTTCTTCCCGAGCCATTCGGGCACGGACGGTTTGGGTTAGCCATTTGAACGATTATCACCTGCTGGGCTTGAAGTTCGGGCGTCCTCTGAACACCGACGCTACCGCCATTCCTCGCTCCAGTTTGAGGAAAGCCCGTTCTGCGGTGTGAAATGTTTTGCCCTCTCGTTCCACCCCCCGGACGAGCTTTGCTGCCTCTTGCGGCAACTCACTTTGACCCAAGCCCGCGATCCCTAACCTACAGACAAATGATAGCTTAGCGTGATTCCTACGCGGTTCCTGAGCCCTGCCGGCAGTTTGGTCCTCGGGATGCACTTTTAGTGCACGCGGGTGGTATTCCACCCTTCGAGGCTCCTGGTTTATGAGTACACTTCAGTTCGGCTCGCTGGCGCAGTCCCTCGGCGAAATTCCCCCGGAGAACATCATCTTCGGCCATTCCGAGCCGATGCTGGCGGTCCGCTCCCAGCTGGCAAAGGTAGCGGCTGCCAACGTTCCCGTCCTGATTCACGGCGAGAGCGGCACAGGGAAGGACATCATCGCGCGCCTGATCCACGGGCTTTCTCCGTGGAAAAATGGTCCGCTGGTCAAGGTGAACTGTCCCGCCATTCCGGGCACCCTGCTGGAAAGCGAACTGTTCGGCTACGAAAAAGGCGCTTTCACAGGCGCCTTCGGGACGAAACCCGGCCGGGTTGAACTGGCTCACCGTGGAACGCTGTTTCTCGATGAAATTTCAGAGCTTGACCTGTCGCTGCAATCGAAATTGCTGCAGCTGTTGCAGGACGGGCAATTCTGCCGGATCGGCGCCCAGGAAGACAAGAAAGTCGAAGTGCGAGTGGTCTGCGCTACCAACCGCAACCTGGAATCAGAGATTGAGGCCGGCACCTTCCGTCAGGATCTCTATTACAGAATCAACGTCGTGAATCTGCGCATGCCGGCGCTGCGGGAACGCCGCGGCGACATCGAGGATCTGGCCAGCTACTTTCTGGAGTACTACAACCGCAAGTACAACTGCCGCGCCCGGCCTCTGTCGAACGAAGTCATGGGTGTCTTACAGAAGTATCACTGGCCTGGAAATATCCGGGAACTGGAAAATCTGATCAAGCGCTACGTGATCCTGGGCCATGAAGAGGTCATCACTAACGACTTGGTGGCGCGCGAGCCTGACTTCTTCAATCCAGAGATTTCGTTCGACGGTCCCATCTCGCTCAAGAAGCTGACCCGTCAGGCGGTGCGCGAGCTGGAGCGCAAAGTGATCTTGAAGGTACTGCAACAGCATCACTGGAACCGCAAGCAGGCGGCGCGGACGTTGAGCATCAGTTATCGGGCGCTGCTCTACAAGATTCGGGATGCGGGGTTGCCATCGAACCGGGCGTTGCGGATGCGCCAGGCGGAAACCGCTAAGACGAATTCCGGCACCACGGCAGCGGCGGATTAAATTTGCCCAGGACCAATGTGTAGAGACGCGGCGTGCCGCGTCTCAGCCCCGGCAAGAGAGAAGGCGCCCGGCACCTTTTCCGGGGAAGAAAAGCATTACAGCTTCCTGCGCCACAATGCGCCGCAGGAGCGTAGCGCCGCCCGCATTCTCTGCCGCAGGGCGGGCGCGAAAATCATGTCAAGGAACGCTTCCATCTGAGGCCCGAGTTCGCCGCCGTAGCCGAACCACCAGGGCTTTTTCACGCGCGGCAGCAGGTCGATATCGAGGTGCTTGACCCGCACCATTTCTTCCAGGCCCCAGCGTCCGTGAGTGCGGCCCAGGCCACTTGACTTCACGCCGCCATGCGGAGCTTCGCTGATGGTGAAGCAGGAAAGAACGTCGTTCACCATCACCGTGCCGGCCTGGATCTGGCGCGCGAGCGCTTCGCCGCGGACGCGATCGCCGGTCCACACGCTCGCGGCTAGGCCGTACTCAGAATCGTTAGCCAGGCGGACGGCTTCGGCGTCGTCGCGAAAGGACGCAATCGGTAGCACGGGGCCGAACGTTTCTTCGCGCATCACACGCATGCTCTGATCCACGTCAGCCAGCACCGTGGGAGCGAAGAAGGTCGGGCCCAGATCGCGCAGCCGTACACCGCCCACCAGAACACGAGCGCCATGCGCCCGCGCATCTTCCACCTGTGACTCAACCACTCGCACCTGCTGTTCGCTGATCATGGGACCGATCTCGGTGGCCGCATCCATCCCATTTCCCACGCGCAATTTGCGGGCTTTCTCCGCGCAGGCTTCTACAAAGCGTGCATACAGCTTCTCTTGGACGTAGCAACGCTCGACCGAAAGACACGCCTGTCCTGCATTGACGAAAGCACCCCAGACCGCCGCGCTCGAAGCCACGTCGAGGTCGGCATCGTCAAGCACCAGCATCGGATCCTTGCCGCCAAGTTCGAGCACTACCGGGAGCAAGCGTTCGGCTGCGACTTGCGCGATCCGGCGGCCGGTGGCAACGCTTCCGGTGAAGACCAGTTTGTCGATGTCGCTCTTGACCAGCGCCGCCCCGGCAGCGCCTTCACCCGGCAGGACGTGAAAAACGTCGTTCGGGACCCCCGCCGCGCGTAGCAAAGACTGCAACTCGAAAGCAATCAGCGGCGTGAACTCAGAGGGCTTGAGCACCACCGTGTTGCCCGCCACCAGCGCCGCCATGACTTCGGTCGCGGGAATCGAGAAGGGATAGTTCCAGGGCGAGATGATACCGATCACGCCGTAGGGCTCGTGCAGAACGCGTCCCGATTTGGCGTTGACGGCGAGATTGCCGTACTGCAGCTTTTCCTCGCGCAGTACGGAATAGGCGCTCTCGATCAGGAAGCGCGCCGCGTCGAGCACGACCAGGACTTCAGTCAGCAGAGATTCGACGTACGGTTTGCCAGCCTCCTGAGTAATAAGGCGGGCGACGTCGATTTTTCGTGCCAGAAGAATCTGCTGGAAGCGGCGCAACACCTTCACGCGGTTGCGGATGCCCCAGGCGTTCCAGTCCGGCTGCGCAGCGCGCGCACGAGCCACGGCAGCGCGGACTTCTGTTGGCCCGGCGCAGTCCAGTTCGCCCAGCACCTCCCCGGTCGCCGGGTTGACCGAGGCGATGCGGGAGACGGCGAGTTGGAGGTCAGTCGGCATCGCGCAAGGACAGTGTAGAACAGCACTTCGCAATTGGCACTTGGCTTTTGGGCCGGTAGCGTGGCCTCGCATCCAGCCTAGGTTCGTATCAGGGAATCGCTTCAGCGATTCCGAAATAACGTTGTCGATGCCCCTTCAGGGGCCGCGCTCCGAGTCCTCCGCAGGTTGCATTCCGGCCAAGTACCAACTGCTAATCGCCAGCCGCCGCGTACTCCACACTAACCAGATACAGCCCGCTGGCAGGCGCGGTGGGGCCGGCGGCGGAACGATCGTGAGCGGCGAGAACGCGACGAAAATCTTCCAAGGTCAGCGTACCCTTCCCCACTAGCAAATACGTTCCGACAAAATTGCGCACCATATGGTGGAGGAATCCACTCCCGCGGATGGTGTAGATAAAATCGTCGCCTTCCCGCGTCCAGGCAGAAGAAAAGACTATTCGCACATTACTCTCCTGAGGCTTGCTCCGCGTTCCCCCGTGCGCCCCGTAGTTAAGGTTTTCGACGGCAGCCGAGCGCTCCCGATCGACCGCCGCGAAGGAAGTGAAGTCATGCTCGCCGACCACGAGCGTGGCCGTTTGCGTCATCGCAGGTTCGTCCAGCGGAAACGGGTAATGCCAAACATAGCGCGCGAGAAACGGCGGGCAGATTGCACCCCGATACATGCGGTAGCGATAGGTCTTCGCATGAGCGGACTTGCGCGCATGGAAGTCTGGCGCGGCTTCGGTCACCCCGAGAACACGAATG
>Ga0209701_10001809_pt1 | contig 13870 bp, 9 predicted proteins | sample CZO8metaG_4_FD_188356 | JGI IMG/M metagenome (GOLD analysis project Ga0209701, IMG submission 188356) | Vadose zone soil microbial communities from the Eel River Critical Zone Observatory, Northern California, USA - CZOApr15con2H3.8 metaG... | ecosystem: Environmental > Terrestrial > Soil >...
CTGCTTCCGCATCCTGTAAAGCTGCGCGACATGATTCTGCGAACGCAACTGGGCCCGCAAGACGCGCAGCTCTTGAACCACGATTTTCAGGACTACCTGACGCGCTTCGGGGAATTGCAGAAAGTCGCCCGCGGAATTCTGGAAAAACTGGCTACCGGTCAGCGGAAGGCCTCATGATGCCGCATCGCCGAAGATGCCCTCCGGCTGGTAGACTGAGGACGCGGGGAAAAAGGCAGGGGGAAGCGGTTCGCGACGCGAACGCCGCCGATGGCCAAGTTCAATGCGACGACATACACTGCTGATTGATGCGGACGATACGCTCTGGGAAAACAACGTATTCTTCGAGAAGCTCATCGAGGATTTCATCACCATCATCGAGCCTTACGGCTACACCCGCGCGTATGTCCGCCACATTCTCAACGAAACGGAACGCAAGAATATCCGCCAGTATGGCTATGGCGTGCGCAGCTTTGGCCGCTCCCTTGAAGAGACCTATTTGAAGCTGGCGGATCAGATGGCCAAGCGCGAGACACTCGCGCTCATTCACAGCCGCGTGATCGATTTGGAGCGCACGCCGCCGAAGATTCTGGATGGCGTGCCGGAAACATTGGCGTATCTTACCGAGCGGCATCGGTTGATTCTCTTCACCAAAGGCGAGCCCGCGGAGCAGGCTGCCAAGGTCGAGCGCTCCGGCCTTCAAGGATTCTTTGAATTCATCGAAATCGTTGCTGAAAAAGATCCGCAGACTTATGGCGGCCTGGTTCATAAGCACAAAATCGTCAAGTCCCACGGCTGGATGATTGGCAACAGCCCGCGCAGCGACATTAATCCGGCCATGAAAATCGGCCTGAACGCCGTCTTCATCCCTCACCAGCATACCTGGAACCTGGAGCACGAGCCGGTGATGGGGGGCTCCGGAAAGCTCGTGATCCTGCCTTCCTTTCGCGAACTGCGTGGTCATTTCTAGCCCGGGCAGACTGCCCAAATTGGACGTTGTATCCAACCAGGCATGTTCCAATCTAAATTCATGTGACTTCCCTAAAGGAGAATCCCATGGGTACAGCGCTGACTCCTCTCCAAACGGACTGGCGGCAGGAGTGGTTCGAATTCGAAGACGCGACGTATTTGAACGTGTCAGGCCAATCGCCGATGCCCCGCGCCTCTCTTCGCGCCGTGCAGTCTGCGATGGAGGCGAAAAAATATCCGCATCACAAACCGGACTCCACTTTCTTTGAGGTGCCAAACCGCATACGGGCCTCCATCGCGCGGCTGATTGGCGGCAAAGCCGATGAGATTGCGCTTACGACTGGGGCGAGTGCGGGCGCAGTAGCCACTGCGTACGGGCTGACCTGGAAGCCCGGCGACGAGATCATCACGGCGAAGGGTGAGTTCCCCCTGCAGTACACGGTGTGGAAGCCGATGGAAGAACGCGAAGGTCTGAGGCTGAAAATCGTCTCTCCTCGCGATCGCTTCCTCACGACAGACGACCTGATTGCCGCGATGACACCCAAGACGCGACTGGTTTCAGTGAGCCTAGTGCGCTTCGATGATGGCTCGCTGTTGGATGCGCCGCGGCTGGCTGCAGCGTGTCACGCGCAGGAGGCGCTGCTGCTGCTGGACGTCAGCCAATGCTGCGGCGCCCTGCCGATGGACGTCACTCAGCTTGGCGCCGACTTTCTGGTGAGCGCCGGCTACAAATGGTTGCTCGGTCCCTTTGGCACAGGATTTTTCTGGGCAAAAAGCAGCCATATCGGGATCATGCGGCCGGGTCCCTTCTATTGGATGGCCGTGGCGGGCTCAGACAACTTTGCTTCCTTATCCTTCGATGACCCGAAACCGGCGCCGAGTGCCAAGCGGTGGGATGCTCCGGAATGGGCAAGTTATTTCAATTTCAACCTGGTGGCCATGGACGTCTCGGTTGATTTTGTAGTGCGCATGGGACCCGAGTTGGTCGCTGCGCACAACCGGAGATTAATCGAATTCATGTACGAACGCCTTCCCAAAGACCGCTGCGTTCCTGCGAGCCCGCTAGATCCGGCACAACGCGGGCCGTACGGGTGCTTTGCAGCACGGAGCCGGGAGAAAACAGCCGAGCTTTACCAGCTCCTGCGGAAGGAGAACGTTGTCGTTAGCTTGCGCGAGGGAAACATTCGTGTCTCGCCCCACCTGTATAACACGGAACGAGACATCGACCGGCTCATCAGCGTGATTACTTCATGACCGCTCAACAACCTTGGCCCAAGATTGCCGTCGTCGGTGCCGGCGCGGTGGGCGGATACTTCGGCGGGCTGCTGGCGCGTGCGGGCGCGCCGGTCGTGATGATCGGGCGCCCCTCCTTTGTCGAGGCGGTGAAGAAGAATGGATTGTTCCTTGATACGCTGCAATTTCAAGAGAGCGTGCGCGTGGAAGCCTCCGCGAACTTTGACTCGGTTCGAGGCGCGGAAGTTGTCCTTTTTTCTGTGAAGACGACGGACAACGCAACGACAGCCCACACGCTGGCCCCGTTGCTGGCTCCGAGCGCCATCGTCCTGAGCGTGCAAAACGGTGTCGACAACGTGGAACAAATCCGGGCTGCGGCTGCGATTGAGGCTCTTCCGGCGGTCGTTTACGTCGCCGCCTCGGTGCCGGAACCCGGCCGGGTGAAGCACGTCGGGCGCGGCGACCTTGTGATCGGACCGCAGAGCGAAAAGACAGAACGAGTTGCGGCGCTCTTTGCGCGGGCAAGCGTGCCCTGCCGAATTTCCGAGAACATTGAGGGCGAGCTTTGGACCAAGCTGGTCTGGAATTGCGCGCTGAATGCCGTCTCCGCGCTCGGGCGCGCGAAGTACGGCCAGATCGCCGCCAGCGTTGATGCGTGGAAAGTTGTCGAGTCCGCAGTACACGAAGTTCTGGCTGTCGCTCGCGCCGCCAATGTCCATCCACCAGGATTGGAAGATCCGAAGGCCGCACTTGCCGGAGCGCTTATGGTTGCCACGCAAATGTCCGAGGCGCTTTCTTCCACCGCTCAGGACATGAACCGTGGCAAGCGCACGGAGATTGATTCGTTGAACGGCTATGTTTCGCGCCGCGGAGCAGAGCTCGGCGTTCCCACGCCCGTCAATCACGCGCTCTATGCCTTAGTGAAGCTGGCCGAGGGCCGCTCGTAATCGCGTTTGAAAAGCCGCGGGAATCTAGCGGTCGCTCGGAGGATGAAATGGAATGTGCACAATGGCTTCGAGCTCGACTGGCGATCCTTGCCTCGCAGCGGGGCGGAATTTCCACTGGCTGAGCGCTTCCATCGCATTTGCATCCAACTGCTCGTCGATGCCGCGCACCAATTGAATGCTGTCCACCGAGCCGTCGCGGCGGATCACGGCGTAAAGCACAACCTCTCCTTCCACGCGTTCATTGATCAGCGTGGGAGGATACTTCGGGTCGACCTTCCGTAGTGGCACGGGGCCGGAAATATCAGGCGAATCCAGCCGGGAGCCGGCAGAATCCACGCGCAGCTCGGTAAAATTCAGAATCCAGCTCCCCGTCGCACTGTTCAGGTTGGGCATGTTGACGAGCATCTTGTAAATCTTTTTCGAAATAAAGATCTGCTCCGGCTTCGCGCCCGGCGGGAGCGCCGCGAAATTCGGCGGACCCGTTCTCTCCGGTGCATCATCTATTTTTGTGTGCGGATCAGGTCTTGTCATTAGCGCACGCGGGGCGGGCCCGCTGATTCTGGGTGATCCCTCGAGTCCGGAGGTTCCGTTGTTTGCAGGCGGATTTCCGCCGCTGATGCTCACGTTCACTCCGTTTTTCCCGCCAGCATTGCCTGTTCCCGTTCCCCCACCGCTTCCCGGCCCGCCGCCTGCGCCTCCGTTGGCGCCGGGCGTTCCGTTCGGCGCGCCGCCGGGAGCGCGGGGTTGCTTGCCCTCCGGCGAAATGGAAACGCGGGCGGCAAGATTTCCCTGTGGGAGTATGACTGGCGCAGGAGGAGCAGGCGTCGCCGAGAGCGCAATAAATGTTGCAGTGTTTCCATTCGCAACGCTGGGTTGTGCGCCCACTTCGGGCGCCGGTCCCGCGTCTCCTGTTTGCGCGCGCGGCGCGACACGCGGCGCGGCTCCCGCATTCAATTCCAGTTTTGGCCGCGCTGGCGCGCTCGGCAACATTGCCGGTGCGATATCCGAAAGCTTTTGGTCAAGCGTTGGAAGGTCGGGAGCCGGCGCGGAGGTCAACTTGACCTTGCGAAGCTCACGCGGGCGTAACTTGGAAAGTGTCTCCGGGCTGATCTGCAATCGCGGCCGCGCTGGGCCCGTCATCTGCTGGAATTGCACAATGTTTGGAAGACTCGGAAGAATCTTCGGCGGCTCCGGAGGAGCAGCAGAATTGATCAATGTCTGGCGCGGATGCGTCGGATGAACAGCATCGGTGAAGATGCGTTGCCGAGGATGGAAAGCGTCCGCGCCTTCGGGCGGAAGCGGTTTTTCCGGCTCGCCTCGCGGGCTGGGCTTGGCCTTCGGACTCTTCATCTCCATCAAGGGAAGATCATTGACCGGTCCAGACCAAGTAAGTTCGGTGTTATCGAATGTAGAGTAGTGGCGAGCCGCAGCGGGGAGTTGGGGGAATGGCATGATGAGAAAAACGAAGTGCCACAGGGCCGCCGCAATCAGAGCGCGGCGCGGAATCCGCCGCTCAATCCAACTGTCCCTGAAGAATCCGTCAATCAGAAAATTCTTTGGAACACTTGATCTGCTGAAGATAGCGCCCAGACTGCTCCCAATTCCCTGGTGAAAACTTCTCCAGGCGACTTCCAGCACCGGCCCATTTCCTCTTGGCAGACGCACGGCGGCGGCAGGCTTGGTGGCCTGCCCCAGAAGGTTAAATGCGTTACTGGCCTGTCCCAGAGACATGTCCCTGCCGATTATACCTCGCCGCGCGAATCCGTCCGGCTGGGGAGGGCTGGAGTTTGCGAGTGCTTCAGAATAGATGAAGCTCTGCCTGCGGGGGTTTACTCAGCGGAGCCATTTTCTTCGATCGCCGCGCCATCGCGGCGGTAAAAACTCAGCGCCCCATCGCCCTGCCTGAGAACGCGGACGCGCCGAAGCGCGCCGACTTGTTCGGGCAAGTTGAACTTGCGCCGATGTTCGGCAACCACGATCGCTCCGGAGACCAGGAGGTCCGTGGAGCCAAGAAACTCTAGCACGCGCGCGTATTGCTCGGCAGCCGAATAGGGAGGATCGAGAAAGACGCAATCGAATCGCTGATCAATGCGCTGCTTTCTCAAGGCCAGTTTCTCGAGACCGCGAACAACGTCGCTGGCGAGCACCTGGAAACCAGAACGAACACCAAGAGATTCAAGATTGCTGCGGATCAGCGCGGCAGCCGGAGGATGATTCTCGATGAACACGACTTCGACTGCGCCGCGGCTCAGGGCCTCGATCCCAACCGCACCGGTCCCTGCGAAAAGATCGACGAAGCGCGCTCCGGCAACGTCAGAGCCCAGCACATTGAAGAGCGTTTCGCGCAAACGGTCGCTGGTCGGGCGAAGCGCGAGGCCCTTGAGGCTCTTTAAGATGCGGCTGCGGTAGGTGCCGGCGATGATGCGCATGAATGAAGTTATTAGTTGTCGAATCTCAGTCTTTTCAGCCGACGCGAGCGAGATGATACCGCTGCTGCCATTGGCCGGGAAGCGCGCTCAGGGTGTGCTCCAGGGCCTGCCGCTGGGCGGAATCATCAACCAATGCAAAGGCTTCCCGCCGCGCGAGTTCAAGCAATTCGCGATCGCGCAGCGGATTGGCGACGTGGAAGCCCAGGTTCCCAGCCTGGCGCGTGCCGAAAAACTCTCCCGGACCGCGGAGCTGCAGATCGGTTTCAGCGATCTCGAATCCATTGGATGTGCGAACCATGGTTTCGAGACGCGCGCGGGCTTCGTCGGTCATCCGTGACGGTGCCACTAAAATACAGTGCGACTTCCGCGCACCGCGGCCAATTCGTCCGCGGAGTTGATGCAGTTGCGCGAGCCCGAAGCGCTCCGCGTGCTCGATGACCATCACCGTCGCGTTCGGCACGTCCACGCCCACTTCCACGACCGTTGTCGCCACGAGGATTTGCACTTCGTTGCTGCGGAAACGCTGCATCACGTCGTCTTTTTCTTCGCTCGAGAGCCGCCCGTGCAGCAGGCCGAGCTTCAGCTTCGGATACACATCTCTCGAAAGACGTTCGTATTCTTCCATCGCCGCTTTCAACTCGAGCTTGGACTCTTCGATCACCGGGTAAACGATGTAGCCCTGGTATCCGGCCACGGCTTCGCGGCGGAGAAACTCCCAAACGCCGGAAAGATGCGGCTCCGAAGTTATGCGCGTGACGATGGGCGTGCGTCCCGGCGGCAACTCATCGAGAACGGAAACATCCAGGTCACCATACAGCGTGAGTGAAAGTGTGCGAGGGATCGGGGTCGCCGTTAGAACGAGAACGTGCGGCGCGTGACCATGCGAGGCGGCCTTGTCCATGAGCCGTTTGCGCTGTAAGACCCCGAAGCGGTGCTGTTCGTCAATGGCCACAAAACCGAGCCGCGCGAATTCCACGTTGTCCTCGATCAGCGCATGCGTGCCGATCACGAGCTGCGCTTCACCGGAGCGAATGCGCTCCAGGGCCGCGGCTTTCTCCGAACCTTTCAGGCCACTGATCAGCAATTCCACGCAATAACCCGCGCGCGCGAGGATACGCCGCGCGGAAAGAAAGTGTTGTACGGCGAGGATTTCCGTTGGGGCCATCAGCGCCGCCTGCGTGCCATTCTCGATGGCAATCACCGCCCCTTGTAGGGCGATGATGGTTTTCCCGCTGCCGACGTCACCCTGAAGCAGGCGATTCATCGGCAGAGGCTTTTCCAGATCGGCCACAATTTCACCAAGAACGCGTTTCTGCGCCGCCGTCGGCTTGAACGGCAGGATACGCTTGAGCGCTTCGCGCACGGAGTCTTCGCGTACACGGAAAGCAATGGCGTTCTGCTTGCGGGCGGCTTTGCGGTCGAGAGCAAGGCTCAACTGGTACAGATAAAACTCCTCGAAGATAAGCCGCTGCTGCGCCGGGGAACGGAAGGTGTTCAGCGCGTCGAGAGATTCTTCCGGCGCGGGAAAGTGCGTGCGAATGATTGCTTCGCTGCGCGAAGGAAATCCGAGCTGCGCGCGCAGCTCGTCCGGCAAAACGTCTTGCATGTTCAGATCGATCTGCTGGACCGCCGCATACATGGTGCGCCGAATCGCGCGGGAACCGAACGTGCCGATGGCTTCGTAAATCGGCACGATGCGGCCCACTTCGGTGGAATCCACCTCCTCGCTGCTTAGCAGCTCGATCTGCGGATTGATCATCTCCAGCCGCGCGGGCCGCAGCCTGTCTACTTCTGCCTTGCCGTGAAGAACGAGGTCTTGGCCCGGTTTCAGGCGCCCTTCGAGGTAGCCGCCGTGAAAAAACTTGCATGGCAGCTGGCCGGTGTCGTCCTGCACAAGAAGGTGATAAATGGCGTCGCGGCCACGCATGGTGCGCACCGCCTGGCCGCTCATCACGCGCGCCCGGATGGTGTAGGTGCCGTTCGGCTGAATCTCCTTCACCTTGGAAAAGCGGATGCGGTCTTCGTATCGAAACGGCAAATACCCGAACAAGTCTTCGAGCGTGTAGATTCCGCGCTGCGCAAGCAGTTCAGCGCGCTGCGGGCCAACGCCTTTGATCATGCGGACTTCGGTGCTGAGGCTCATCGTCATTTTTCAGTGCGACCGCAAAGTGGTCAATCTATAAGTGCGACCGCAAAGCGGCCGACCGCCGGTGCGGCCTGACAAAACTTGACGCATTCTCTTTATATCATTCCCGCCGCGAACAGATAACAGTGGCGATACTTGCGTTCGCGACTCACGTATCTATAGAGTGAGGGATTCGTTTCCCAGGCGGGGAGGATCGTGTGGCGGGAGACCGTCTTACAAGTTCCGACAAGCGCGCACTGTTCTTATGGGTCGCCGCGGGAGTCTTGGGCGCGCTTTTCGCCTTCAAATATTTCTTCCTCGCGTTTCCCGAAGCCTCGGTTAATTTCAGAATCTCCCGCCAAGAAGCGCTGACGCGCGCGCAGAAGTTTGTCAGCGGCCTGGGCGAACATATCAACGGTTATCAATCCACAATTGTTTTTGACGTGGACGACGATGCCAAGGTGTACCTGGAGCGGCAGCTCGGCTTGCAGCAAGCCAACCAGCTCATGTCCTCCGAGCTGAGTATCTGGTTCTGGGACGTGCGCTTCTTCAAGCCGCAACAGGAAGAAGAATTCCATGTTCGTGTGAATCCCGCAGGACAAGTTGTTGGCTACGATCACAAAATCGAAGAATCGCGCGCCGGCGTCTCGCTGGAGCGAGCCGCGGCACAATCCGTCGCTCAGAATTATCTCACCGCAAGACTCGGACTCGATCCGCGTGGCTGGGACTTTCTTCCTGAGGAAGCCAATTCGAAGAAACGCCCGAACCGCCTTGATTGGTCATTCACCTGGGAAAAGCACGGCTTCCGCGCGAAGGACGCGCCGTATCGTTTCCAAGCCAGTCTGCAAGGCGACCGCATCGGCGGCAGCGAAGAGTTCTTAAAAGTGCCCGAGGCCTGGCAACGCAGCTACCAGCAACTCCGCTCTTCGAATATCTTCTACAACCAGGTCGCGATTATTCCGTATGTATTGCTTCTCGGCAGCGCGCTCTGGGTAGGCATTTCGCTCACGAAGCGCGGGCAAACAGGCTGGGGAGGCGCGATCAAGCTGGGCGTGATCATCGCGGCGCTCTTTTTCCTGATGGAACTCAACCAGTGGCAGTTTACGCGCGCAAGTTACGACACACATGACTCGTACAGCAGTTTTGTCGCGCTGCGGCTGGGCATCGCTTTACTCAGTGCGCTTGGCACCGCCCTTATGGTTACGCTGGTGCTTCCGGGCGGGGAACCACTGTATCGGTCCTTCCAGCCAAACCGCATGCAGCTCGCCAAAGCTTTCACGCTGCGCGGCCTGCGTTCGAAAGAGTTTTTCTCCTCCGCCGTGGTTGGCTTATCGCTGGCCGCAGCCCATATCGGCTTCATCGTCGCGTTTTACATGGTAGGCAGCCGGTTCGGTGTTTGGGCGCCGCAGGATTTGAACTACTCGGATGCGGTCAACACTTCGTTCCCTTGGATTGCCGGAGTAGCCATCGGGCTCATGGCCTCCACGAGTGAAGAATTCCTGTTTCGGCTCTTTGCCATTCCTTTCCTCGAGAACGTGACGAGATCGCGCGTTCTCGCGGTGATCTTGCCGGCGTTTTCCTGGAGTTTTCTCCACAGCGCTTATCCACAGGAGCCGGGCTACATCCGCGGCATCGAAGTGGGGATCATCGGCATCGTTGCGGGTATTGTTATGTTGCGCTGGGGCATCGTCGCGACGCTCATCTGGCATTACACGGTGGATGCCTCGCTGGTTGGACTGCTGCTGATCCGTTCGAACAGTCTCTACTTCAAAATATCAGGAGCGGTCGTGGCTGCCGCCGCGCTTGCGCCTTTGGCCTTTGCCTGCATTTCTTATTTGATGCGGGGCGGATTCGAAGATGATGAAGGGCTGCTCAATCGCGCAAAACCTTTGCCCGAAGTCTCAGTGACGAGCAAGCCCGTTTCAGAAACCGCCGGAGTCACGCCACACCGCTATGACGCTCTCGCGCCCGGCATGATCGGCTTCCTTGCCGTGTGCCTGCTTGCGGGTGGAGTATTGGCTTGGCGGCTCAAGCCACAGTCTATCGGCGAATACCTGAAACTCTCGGTCGGTGTACGCACAGTCCGCGCCCGTGCCGACGAGATCATGCGCCAGCGCGGACTCGATCCAAAATCCTATTATCACGCCACCGTCTTCGTCGATGTTACCGATCCGGTTGTGAATGAATTCCTGCGGCAGCGCATCGGCATCCATGGTGTCAACAAAACCTACGCCGAGCGCGTTCCCGGCGCGTTATGGCGCGTGCGCTATTTCCGCGACAGCCAGCCGGAGGAATTCGCCGTCGTCTTGCGGCCGGACGGATCGATCCACTCATTCCGGCACATCCTCGCAGAAGAAACGCCCGGCGCGTTGCTCACCAAGGAAGAAGCGGTGGCGCGAGCGGAGAAATTTCTGTCGCAAGAGAAGAAAATCGATCTGGCCGGCTGGACGCTCGTCGATTCCAGTTCCGAAAAACGGCCACATCGCGTCGACCACATGCTCACGTGGCAGCAGAATGATCCGCTTGATGACGATTCCGGCCCGACCTCCGGCGCGGCCGATCATGCGCACCCCCGGATCGATGTGCAGCTCCTTGGGGATGAAGTTACGAACTATCGCACGTACATCAAGATTCCGGACGACTGGCGCCGCAAACAGCACGAACTCACGCTCTCCCGTGTGATTTTCAGTTACGGCGTTCCACTTCTGTTCTTCGGCGGTCTTGGTCTCACAGCATTGATTGTTTTCCTTGCGAATCTGAAGTCGGAAGCCGCACGCTCCATCCCTTGGCGGCGTATCGTTTTATGGTCGGTCTGGGGTCTTATAGCGTTCACCATGGTATTTGGCCTAGGCGGCGGTATTCAGGCTATTCTCAGTCGGTACGACACCGCGGATCCGTTCAAATACACGCTTGGGGGAATTGCCATCAGCGCGCTGTTCGGGGCTGCGTTCTCCTTCGGCGGCATCGCCCTGCTCTTTGGCATGGGGTGGTATTACGCGACCAGGGCCTTCAGTGAGGAGGTCTTGCCAGGCTGGGCCCGAATGCCGGCCAACTATTATCGAGACGCTCTCTGGATCGGCCTCGGGGGAACTGCGGGCTTGCTCGGGCTGGAGCGCTTCCTCGCAGTTGCTTCAACCCACTGGCCAACCGTGCATCGTTCGCTTGCGGCTTCGATTGGCCAGGAGTATGACGCAACCCTCCCTGCGGCCTCGATCCTGGGCGGGACGCTCCTTCACGCTTTGTTCACCACCGGGATGGTCGCCGCGATCGTGTCCTTCGTCGCTGCGCAGGTGCGCCAGCCCGGGCTTCGCCTGTTATTATTGTTGTCCGGCGCCCTGGCGCTCATAGGGGGCGGCTGGGGCAGTCCCGCCGATCTCGCTAAACAATTCCTGGCACGCCTTATTCTGCTAGTAGTTCTCGTATTTGGCGTGCGTCGTGTGATGCGATTCAATATCCTGGGCTGCTTCCTTGTGGTTGCCGGTACATCATTGCTTGGCGGTGCCGCCGAGCTAATGGCGCAACCGGATTCGTTCTACCGCGCAAACGGATATGCCGTCGTTCTGGCGCTGGTATTGCTTTTCACTTGGCCCTTCGTGGCTTGGCGCATGCGGGCTTCGGAGGCTGCTGTCTGAAGTGCCGATTTCGTCCTTTGGGAGACCCCGCGGGAGCTCAAGCGGCCCATTCCGACCAGTGATTATCTCGAAACAAAATCCACCGTCCCACCGTTCTTATAATGGGAAGTGATGCTCACCCATGAGGTAGGGGTACGTCCAAAATGGGTGGTCACGTGCTATGCCGCGCCTCGCCAGATGCTGGTCCGTACGCTAAGGTATTGTTTTAGAAGCGGGAAGCGCGGCGCACACGAATAGAAAGCGAAACATGCCGCTTCCCAGATGGGCTTTGGCTTTGGCCGACGATAACGGTCGCTCGAGTAGTACGGACGCCGCCCTAGCCTCGGTGACTTCCTTGCCCCACCTTGACGAGCGGGTGCTGGTGGCGGAAGCGCAAACGGGAAACCGCGCCGCTTTCGAGGAACTGGTTCGCCGGTATGACCGCGATGTCCTGCGCCTGGCCCTCAATCTCATGAAGCGGCCCGAGGACGCCCGCGACGTCTATCAGGAAGCGTTCCTCAAGGTTTACCGGAATCTGCACCGTTTCCGCTTTGAATGCAGCTTTTACACCTGGCTCTACCGCATCGTCACCAACGTTTGCCTCGACCACCTGCGTCGCCGCCAAGCCCGCCCCGAAGACCAGGCCCCGGAACTGAATTCCGGCCATCCAGAAGAAGGCATTGCCGACTTTTTTGAACGCCAACGGGAGCATCGCCCGACACTCGACCCCGAGCGCAGCCTCTTCGGCAAAGAGATCAAAGCTCGCATTGCTTGCGCGATGGAGCGGCTCTCGCCTCGCGAGCGCGTTGTTTTTGAAATGAAGCATTATCAAGGCCTGAAGCTCCGCGCGATCGGCGACGCACTCGGGACCACCGAGGAAACGGTGAAAAATTCTCTTTTCCGCGCAACCCGCAAACTCCGCAACGAGTTGGGAGGCTTGCGATGAGCGCATTTGAGAAGAATGTGAACTGTCAAGACATTGCGCCACTCCTGGTTTTTTATGTTTGCGAGGAAGTGAGCGACAAGGAGCGCAAACAGCTCGAAGCTCACCTTGCCAGCTGTGAGGCATGCTCCGCACAACTTGCCGAAGAACGCGAACTCCAGGAGACTGTGGCCGGCGGTCTGCAGACCGCTGATGAATTCGATTCTTCCGGTATTCTCCTCTCGCAGTGCCGCAGCGAGCTTGCCGAAGCCCTCGACGATCTTTCTGCGCCTCCGGTCGAGGAACGCTGGCGCCCCTTTGGATGGTTGCGCCGCTGGATGGCGCTGCGCCCGGCTTGGAGCGGCGCACTCCTGGTCCTCTTGGGGATTCTGCTTGGCACTCAGGCGATTCCCCTGCTGCAGACCCGCTCCAACGACGGCGCAAGTGGTCCGGCGATGAACGTCATGGCCAGGCCGCAAATCACCGAAGACCAGCTTGCGAAAATGGCGGTGGCGGGCATCAATTTTTCACCTGCGTCGGGCTCTGCTCCCGGCACTGTTCAGCTTCAGCTCAGTGCTGAACAGCCGCTGGTGCTCTCCGGAAATGTTGAGGACACCGATATGCGCCGCGCCCTCACTTATATCGTTGAAAGCGGCGAGCGCTTTGATGCCGGTGTCCGCCTCGATTGCCTGGAGGCGCTGAAGGCGGCGGCGCGGGATCAGCAAGTACGTCAGGCACTGATTGCCGCGGCGCGCAAGGATCAGAATCCCGCAGTGCGCATGAAGGCGCTGGAATCGCTTCGGGTCGTGTCGGCGGACGATGACGTACGGCAGGCGCTGCTCGATGCCCTCGAACATGACGCCAATCCCGGCGTGCGCGTCGAGGCCGTCAATGTGCTCGTTGGATCTTTGCAACCCGAGCAATCGGACGAGGTAATGCTCGACGGCGCTTCGGCCCCGTCACCGGAACCCGGTTCGCCGAATGAGGATGCTGCATCTTTAGACCGCGTGATTCGCGTGCTTCAGCAGTTGCAGCGACGGGATCCCAGCCGCTACGTGCGGCTGCGCAGCGCCGCCGCTTTGCGGCAGATTGGCCCCCGTGAAGTGCAGTAGTTGAGCGCGTGGAAAGATATTTCGTTCGATCATGATCAAACCCTTCCATCAAGAACTTTTTCCTCTGGTCCGCGGCGCGTCTTTGCAAGTCTTGGCCATCATTTTTTCCCTGGCATCGCTCTGCCCGTCAACTCCTGCTGCCGATACAGAAGAACGCGCCACCATTGAGCGCTCGCAACCCGGTGACCCGGGCTCGCCGCATGCCTCCGCTGTCCGCAATGGCGTGCTCGAAACCAAAGATGGTCTGACGCTGAAGCTGACCACTGATCTCGGATCCGTAAATATCGTTCCACTCGAGGCCGGCGCCGCGCCGCTCGTCCGCTATACCGTGCATATTGAAACCGACGCCCGTGGCACCGCCGCGCAACAACTCCTCGAAAATTATTCCCTCAAGGCCAAGTCCACGTACGCGGGCGTGGAAATCATTGGCGTGCTCCCGCCGCAAGCCGCGCGCTCTGCCGATGCCCAATTCTGGGTGCAATTTGAAGTCGCCGTGCCGCGCGGCTATAGCGTCGAGGTGAATAC
>Ga0209701_10001811_pt1 | contig 13865 bp, 10 predicted proteins | sample CZO8metaG_4_FD_188356 | JGI IMG/M metagenome (GOLD analysis project Ga0209701, IMG submission 188356) | Vadose zone soil microbial communities from the Eel River Critical Zone Observatory, Northern California, USA - CZOApr15con2H3.8 metaG... | ecosystem: Environmental > Terrestrial > Soil >...
CACCGCGGCGACGCGCACTGGGCGGCCGGTTCCCTCGAGCCGTCGCCCCCTCGTGCCGGTGCATCGCCAGTTCGGCCTAGCCGACGCCGATGCCGTTTCCATGTACTACGCGATGCTCGTCAGCCGGCGGGTGAGCGAGCATGCGTTGAAGCTGGCGTTCCAGGGCGCGATCGACGTCTCGATCCCGGCGGATGGGCACGAGGCGGCCCAGATCGCCAGCATGCGCGCGCTCAGACCGACTCGCTCCAGTGCCTGCCGCACCAGCCCCGCGCGCTGGCTGCGATCGACTTCTGCAAAACGCATGGGTAGTTCCACGTTTTCCGCCAGGGTCATACTGGAAACCAGGTTGAACGATTGAAAGACCATCCCCACGGTGTGCAGGCGGTGTTTCGCCAGTTCCTCGCGCGAAAGCTGTGCCAGGTCCCTCTCGTCGACCATCACAGCTCCCGAGGTTGGCCGGTCGAGCCCTGCAATAAGGTTTAGCAGGGAAGACTTGCCGGAGCCGGAACTCCCCAGCAGCGCAACGAACTCCCCCGAGCGCACCTGGAGCGAGACGCCATCCACGGCCCGTATGACGGTTTCCCCCATACGGTAATAACGACAGAGATTTTCGCTGCGGACGGTGAACCAGCCGTTCTGTCTGGATTGGTCGGCGCTGGCGGTCATGAATATCTACCGGACCTCTCCTCTTATTAGACGCAGCGCATCGGCAGGATTCACATCGGCATCGCCATTTTTTTCCTGACCACTTTCGTCGGACGCCACCGGCACGCTGTCTCCCTCGCCGGGCGCCAGGAAGAGATTACTCTCCACGCCTTGCTGCTTCGTATAGAGATCGTAATAGCGCCCGCGCGCGTCGTAGAGTTGCTCGTGCGTGCCGCGCTCCACGATCTCTCCCTGCTCGACCACCAGAATCTGATCGGCGCGGCGGATGGTCGAAAGCCGGTGTGCGATCACAAACGTGGTCCGCCCCTGCATCAGGTAAGACAGCCCCTGCTGGATCATCGCTTCCGATTCTGAATCAAGGCTGGAGGTGGCTTCATCGAGGATCAGGATGCGCGGCTCCGCCAGGATGGCGCGCGCAATCGAAACCCGCTGTTTTTGGCCTCCGGAAAGCTTTACCCCGCGCTCACCCACGAGCGTGTTGTATTTCTCCGGGAAGCCTTCGGCGAACTCATCGACGCGCGCAATCCGGCATGCCCGCATGATTTCCTCTTCGCTGGCATCCGGGCGAGAAAACGCGACATTCTCACGAATCGTACCGTCAAACAGGAAAGATTCCTGCAGCACTACCCCCAGCCGCGTGCGATACGATTCTAGGCGAACCGTGCTTAGGTCGACTCCATCGAGCAAAACCCTGCCCTCGGTGGGCAAATAAAAAGCGGAAATCAATCCGATGGTAGTGGACTTGCCCGAACCCGAGGAACCCACCAGCGCTGTCACCGTTCCCGGCTCGGCATGGAAGGAAACATCGTGCAGCACCGTACGGCTGCCATCGTAGCTGAAGCTCACGTGCTCGAATTCCATCTTGCCAAAAACATCCCTCAGCAGCACCCTGCGTGTGGGATCTTGATCCTCGGGACGCTCGCGCAGGATTTCCTGGGTCCGCTCCAATCCCGCGAGAGCCTCGGAAAGCTGCGTTCCGATACCAACAATCTGAGTCATAGGCGCGACCAGGAAACCTAGGAACAGTGTGTACGCAAAGAAGCCGCCGATGGTCAGAGTACCGGCCACGATTTGGCGTGCACCCACGTACATGATCACCGCTCCCACCACCCCGAGCAGCAGGCTTGCAGAAAGACTCATGACCGAGGTCACGGTGAGCGTACGCATCACATTGTTCAGCAGGCGCCGCACCCCGCTGGCGAAAACCGCCTCCTCCCGCTCCTCGGCGTGATATCCCTTGATGACCCGCACCCCACCCAGCGATTCTGCCAGGCGGCCAGTCACCTCGGCATTGATCTTGCTGCGCTCCCGGAAAATCGGACGGATCGTGCCGAACGCTTTCCTCAACGCGATCCCGAAGCTGAGCAGGAAGCCAAAGGCAATCATCGTCATTAGCGGGCTGATGCGGAACAGCACTACCAGCGCGATACTAGAGGTGACCAATCCCCCGGCAAACTCCACCAGGCCCGTCCCCAGCAGATTTCGTACCCCTTCCACGTCGCTCATGATGCGCGAAATCAGCGTACCCGTCTTATTGGCGTCGTAGAACGCGACTGGAAGCCGCGAAATGTGTACCTGGACCTTTTGCCGCAGTTCCGCAATCAGCCGTTGCGCTGCCTTCGACAACAACTGTGTCAGGGAAAAGGAAGTGATTCCCTGAATGATGGTCGCGGATAAAACCAGCAGCACCAGTCGCCGCAATACTTCAACGTGATGCTTGGCAATGACATTATCGATGAGAAACTTGGTCGAGTAGGGAAGCACCAGTCCTGATACGCGATTCACCACCATGAGCAGGAAACCCAGTGCCAGCAGGCCACGGCGTGGACGCATCAGCTCCCAGACCACCGGGAGAATAGTCCGCAACTTCTGCACGCTCAGCGTGGATCGTTGCTCTGGCTTTGAGGCGGAACTCACTGTTTGGTTAGACTTTACGGGATGACGGATGGGTTCATTATTACTAGGTCTGCTTGAGTATTGAGCATTGCGCAATATTGTGACATACCGCGGTTCTCTCTCATCCGGTTTCTTACTTCGCTTCGTGGAAGGGCACGGCTTCAGGGAGCCTGCCCTGAGCGAAGTCGAAGGGTGCCTCCCGGGCTCATAAAGACTGGGCTTTAGCCACTGAGGAACAGGAATCTTATCCCTCATCTCATCGGTTCGCCGCTCTTCCATAGGCCAACGAATGTCGCTATATTGAGCGAACCTCCATAGTAGGTTTGGTTGAGAACACTGGTGAGCGGCGTCGATGCTGGCCCCCAACCGCGAACCAGCAAGAAAGCACCCCGCGTTCTTCTCGAACGCGGGGTGCAGAGCTGGGGAATCTAAAAAACTCAGTGGAGGAGATCCAGCGTGTTGTCACCGTCGTCCACGAAGTAGACGCCGGCTCCATTGGGGGCGACGGCCAAACCGAACAGCGTGCCCGCCCCCTGGCCGCTTGTGTCGATCGCCTTCACCGCCACTTGCGCACCGGCGGGAGTTGTCTCCACCAGATTGCCATCGTTCGCGTTGGCGGTCAGGATGTCGCCGTTGGGGACCACCGCCAATCCGAGCGGTCCGTTGATTGCCCCACCTTTCGACACAGTCTTTCCCCTGCCGGCGCTGGTAAAGCGGACCACAGCCCCGGGAATGGCGGCGATGCGGCTGACCAGTGTGTCGGCCACGTAGAGGGTGCCGTTCGCGCCCAGCCCTAGGCCGGTGGGCCCGATGACCAGGGCATTAGGATCGGTCCTTTCACCAAAGCCAGAGCCAATGACGGTTCTCAATATCTCCCGCGGCCTGCCTTCGTCCGGGACGAGCAGAAGCATGCGCACCACGGTTCCTCTGTTCACCACACTGCCGTTTGCCGCCACCGTGCCGTTCAGGACGTTGGTTACGAACAGCTCCGCGATCGAACCCAGATCCAGCGCGGTCATATCCCAGGGGCCGTTGATCCGCACACCATTGGACGAACCGGAAAAGGTCTCCACCACGTGACCCATGTTATTCAGCACTAGCAGGCAACCAGCCTTCGCAGTCGCAGCGCTGCCATCGGCTGTTGGCAAACTCCCGACAATTACCCAGCCTTTGCGCAGCACCACCAGTGCCGTGGTCAAGCCTACGCCGCCGGGGCACGGTCCTGGCAGTGCCGCAGCGTTGATGTGCGCGAACAGCTTGACAGTCCCATTGGGCGCGATGTCCATGATCGTGGTGCCCGTGCCCTGAAGGTTCGAACTGTTGTTGAAGTTGCTGACCAGCACATGCCCGCGGATCAGCGCCCCCGTGGTGCGGGGAACCACCGCCACGCCGTAAGGGTTCACGTCACCGTTCGCCGGAACCGTGGATGCAACTTTGCTGGTTGCGTTCAATGGTCCGATGAACGAGCTACTGGCGGTTGCCACACTTGGCGCCAGCACCAGGACGGCACCCAGCATGCCTACTCGGTTCAAAAACGTAAAGGGTTTCATGGGTTTCATCTCCTGCAGGCGGTTTTCGACTTTCACATGGAACGGTGTGCCAACGCTCGGAGGCGGCCCAGGAGTCTTTCAGGACCTGTTTTAGGAGGGAACCGGAGGAATCGTTCTGGCGCAGACTCGTCCCCTGCAATCGGAACCCGGGTCTTTTCCTCTATAGCGACAGCCTTTTCACAGCCTGGCTAATTAGGAGGCTGGTCTGGCCCAGCCCGCGCCCTTGTCAACAAATTGTAAAATCGCTGTCACTTTTTCTCCGCGATTGCCCGCAAAGCCAGCCGCTCCAGAGCCTTCTGCAGACTCGAATTGAATTCTTCGACCCGCCATGTCAAAATCTGAATTCTTCCGCAATCAACAGCACTAATGGAAGTTGTCTTGGGAGGAATCCGGCTAAAGCCGATTCTGACCGCTGCTTCTAGTTGAGCACGCCGTATGCCCGCGATGCCGGCGTATTACTGAACGGAGGACCTATGAAAAAGCTCTCAACACTACTGATGCTGTTGGTCTTTCTCGCCCTGCCGGTGCTTGCCCAGATGGGGCAGTATCGAAGCCAGCTTTCCGCCGAAGATCAGAAGCGTTTCGACAGCTACTACCAGCGCTGGCTGGACTACAAGCGGACCAACAACCGTGACCAAGTCGTCAGCATGGAAGAACGCATGCAGGATGTGATGCGGCACTACAACATTCCGGTCAGCGTGCCCTATGGGGCAATCGCGTCGTCGGGTTCCCGGGGCAGGTACAGACAATACCGTGGCCAGTTCTCCGCCGAGGACCAGAAGCATTTCGACAGCTATTACGAGCGCTGGCGGGAGTACAGGCGCACTAACAATCGCGAGCAAATCCTCAGCATGGAAAAGCGGATGGACGATGTGATGGCGCACTACAACATTCCGCTCACTGTGCCCTACCGCGCACTCTCCTCCTCCGCTTCCGACGACGACGAATATGACGCAGATAGAGATTGGGACCACTGGCGGCGCCGCCTGGAACCTGAAGATCAGCGCCGTTTCGATAGCTATTACAGCCGCTGGCTCGAATATCGTCGCACCGACGACCGTGACCAGATCCGCAGCATGGAAGATCGCATGCGCGACGTGATGCGCCAGTACAACATCCCCGACGACGTTCCCTTCGACGACGTTGCTTCCTCCGACTCGGCACGATCGGAATACAGTAATCTCAGCATAATCAGCGCCAGCTACGGCTACCGTGATCGCGTTGCGAATGTTACCGATCGATTGCGGCAGTTAGCCCAAAACGGCCAGCTCACCATCGCCGTGAACAATGATTCCATGGGCGGCGACCCCGCGCCCGACCGGCCCAAGAAACTGGACGTCACTTATTCCTATCGGGGGAGAACGCGCAGCGTCACGGTCATGGAGGGCGACACGCTAAGCATCCCATGATGTGCCTGATCGCTTTCTCGCGCCTTTGACGGGCGCTGCTATCTCTGTCGGTAAGATTTCGCGGCCCCTCGACGAACTTTGCCGCAACCCCTATGATGGAGAGATCACGTCATCCACCGAGGTAATTCAATGTCCGAACCGACTTATGAAGAACTCAAAGCGCGCTTGGCGGAACTGGAAAAGCAGGGTTCACGCCGCACCGCAAGCCTGGAATTTCGAGTCGGAGAAAAAGGCGGGGTAAGCGTTTACGGCCTGGGCCGCTTTCCGGTAACTCTTTACTACGAACAGTGGGTGCGGCTGCTGGATGCCACTGATAAACTTCGCCAATTCCTTGAAGAAAACAAGGCCAAGCTCAAGCTCAAAGGACAGTAAGCCCGATCGCGAATCGTACCTGCACCTCACCACTCAGGGGCGCAGAAGCGGTCTGCCGCGCGAAATCGAGATCTGGTTCACCCAGCGTGCCGGACGTTTCTATGTGATCGCCGAATACCCCACTTCGCACTGGCTACAGAACCTGCGGGCTCATCCCAAGGCGCAGGTGCGTCTGGCAGGGAAGAGCTTTGCCGCTCGCGCTCGCATAGTTTCGCCTGAAACCGAGCCCGAGCTGCACCGCGCTGTGCAGGCCCTCTCCCGCCAGAAATACGGTTGGGGCGAAGGGCTGATCGTGGAATTGATTCCCAGTGCATCAGCACCTACTGCGTAGGGACGGCCGCTCCCGGCTGTCCCGCCGAGCAGCGCCCGGCAGCGCTGTTTCCCAACCCGTCTGTAACTATAATTGCTGGCACCTGACAAAAAGCCGGAGCAGAACAGCTGCCACGGCTTGCCTGTGTATTGCCCGCGCCGCTTGGTTTGCTTGAATCTATAATCTCCCTGCAGTCTCCGTCCCCGGCTGAGAACTGGAAACTGGGAACTAGGAACTGAGACTAACGACTAACGACTAACGCCTAACGACTAAGCATGCCCTCCAACGATATCCTCACGCTCCCGCCCCCTCCGGCTGACGCTCGTCTCGCCTATGGCGCCGGCCCCAATCAATTCGGCGATCTCCGTCTCCCCAAAATCAAAGGCCCGTTCCCGGTCGTGATGAACATCCATGGCGGCTTCTGGCGCGCCAGGTACAACCTGGCTCATGCCGGACATCTCTGCGCCGCGCTCACCGCCAAGGGCCTCGCCACCTGGAATCTGGAATATCGCCGCGTCGGCAACCCCGGCGGCGGATGGCCGGGCACATTCGAGGACATTCGCAATGGCTACCGTTTCCTGCCGCAGATTGCGAAGCGATACAACCTGGATCCCACCAAAATCGTGGTGATAGGCCACTCCGCCGGCGGCCAGCTCGCGCTCTGCCTCGCCGCTCACGAGCCATCTGTCAAGCGTGTGACCTCATTGGCGGGCGTAGTGGATTTGCAGCAGGCCTGGCAACTTCACCTCAGCGATAACGCGGTCGTGGACTTTCTCGGCGGCAAGCCTAGCGACGTGCCCGAACACTACCGTGAGGCCGATCCCATGCAACTCAAGATCGGCCACGCTACGCAATGGCTTATTCACGGCGCCGCCGATGATGTTGTCCCGCCCCCCTTCAGCCGGAACTACGCCGAGCAGAAAAAAACCCGCAGCGAAGATGTGCATTACCTGGAAATCTCCACCGCAGGCCACTTCGACCTAATCGATCCCCGCTCCACAGCCTGGCCAAAGATCGAAAACACCGTCCTGCACTTACTTCAAGCCTAGCCACGGGCTTCCACCGATTTCCAAAGCTCTAAGAATGAAGAATAATGGGTCGTCTCAGGCCAAGCTTCAAAGCTGACCGCGAAACTCAAGCTTCAAAGCTGACCGAGAAACTCAGGGTTTTGGGTGGCGCAGCGCTTCAGCGCTGCGGATGAGTGCCCTCGAACCAATGAGGGCTTTAGCCCCTGAGGTGACAAATCTGCTTTTGACATCCGTGTTGATCCGCGTAAATCCGCGGCAAAAGAAGTGCCCTCGACTTACTTCAGCCCATCCACCACATAAAGCTCGCTCAAGTTGCGGAGGTAATAGTACGCATACGACTTCCCGTCGCGGGCAAAGAAGGCCCGGCCAATGTTTTGCACACCGGTGGGATCGGCAGGCCCATAGCTGCCTACCAGCCGGCGCTTTCCGGTCGTCAAGTCTAGCAAGTAAATCTTGCGCTTGGGAAAGCTATCTGCGGGGTCGTCTGTGCTCAGGTAAACTGATTTCCCCTCCGCCGCCCACTGGTACGGTCCGTCCTTTTCTCCCAGCGCCGCGACCGGGCGAGCTTCGCCGCCCTCCACTGGCCACAGCACCCACGAGCCTTCAGGCTTGCGCAACAGAATCGTTTTGTTGTCGGGGGACAGCAGGTTCCCCGAAATCCCTTCCGGCGTGACTGGGCGCGTCCGGCCAGTGTCAACCTCGAGCACAAAGTCGCGCACGTTGTGCCCGGGTTCATTGCCCTCGAACAGGATCCGCTTCCCATCAGCGAACCAGGTGCCATCGAGATGATTAATCTGATCATGAGTGATCTGACGTGGCTCACCGGCGCCGGTTGGCAGCAGCACCAGGGGCGCAGGATTCGCGGCCAGAGGCCGGGTTAGCACCCACTTCTGATCTGGAGAAAATCCCATGGGTTCACCATGTCCTAGCTCCACCGCGGGTGAGCCATCCGTACGACGCATGTAGACGCCATATTCCGGGCCGCCGCCCTCGCCCTCCTCGGAGAACAGGATGTATTTCCCGTCCGGCGACAGTTGACGCGGTAAGGACCAGTCGAGCCAGTCTAGTTCGCGCTCATGGCTTTGCCCTGGGCCTAGCGCCTCAATGACAAAATGAGGGCTGTCCTTGCGCACTAAGGCCTGCCCCTGACGGCTGACGGCCTGTAAACCGAGGTCCGCAGGAGCACGCAGCCACGGGCGCAACTTGCCGGAAAGCGAGACCGCCCACAACGATTTATTGGACCCAGTGTCGCTCGCACTGAACCACAGTTCTCTGCCTGAGGGCGCCCACGCCAACCCGTCCTCGGCCGACCACGTGCGCGTCAGTGTGTTCTTGTGGCCGGCAAGATCCACCACTGCAACCTCGCCCCGGTTATCACCATCCGGCGTGGGATGATCGAGAAACGCCACCCTGTCGCCATTCGGAGAAACTCGTGGCGCATCGATCCAGCCGCGCGTCTCGTAGAGTACCTTGCCGATCGGGTATTCCAGCCGCCATGTCGCGGTAGCAGGTATATATCTTGTCACCGCGATATCTCTACCCGTTGGACCCCAGCTGGCATCGCCTACGTCATCGAGTAAAGCGCGCGGCGCTCCGCCAGCCAGCGGCGCTCTCTGTAGAATCCCACGCCAGGCAAATCCACTCATGTGAACGCCATTTGCCCGGGTGGCCATCTCGCCTGAAGAAGAAATCGCCAGCAGAGTAGCGTCAGGCATGCCCAAGGCACGCTCGCCCGGGCTGTCGGTACGCCCGGAATACAGATCGGCGGGATTGCCCTCCCAGTTTGCGCGGTAAATGACGGCTTGACCGTCGGGTGCAAAGCGCGCATTGCCAATGCCTCCGCGCCGGAAGGTGATCTGGTGAAACCGCGGCAGGGGCGCCGGACCGAACATCCCGCGCACCAGCAGGCCGAGTGCAAACGCAATCAACGCCACCGAGGCTATTGCGGGATACAACAGCCAGCGCCGGGATACAACAGGCATCGCCGCCACCGCTCCCGATCCGGTCGTCACGCCCGAGAGACCTTCCAGCGCGAAGGCGATGTCGCTGGCCGAGCGGAAGCGTTCTTCCGGATTCTTCTCCAGGCAGTGGCGGACGATCCGATCGAGCGCCGGTGGCACGGTCCGGTTGCTGTCGCTCAGTTCGGGAACGTCGTCCTTGAGGATGGCGCTCATGGTATCGGCCGAGGTTCTGCCCTCGAACGCCCGCTTGCCCGTCATCATTTCGTAGAAAATCGTGCCAAATGAAAAGATATCCGTGCGGTGGTCCAGCTCCAGGCCACGCACCTGCTCTGGTGACATGTATCCGACCGTGCCCATCACCATGCCCGGAGTGGTTTTCGAGGGCAGCGTGGGGCCGCTGGTCACCTCTAGGCCGGTATCGTCGCGGAGATAGAGCTTGGCCAAGCCGAAATCAAGAATCTTCACTCGGCCGTCGCGAGTAATAAAAATGTTATCCGGCTTGAGGTCGCGATGGATGATGCCCTTTTCGTGCGCCGCCGCCAGCCCTCGTGCGATCTGCGCCCCAACCTCGGTGATTTTACGCACCGGCATCGGGCCGCCCTGCAACCGCTGCCGCAGGGTTTCGCCTTCTAAAAGCTCCGAGACGATGTAGGGTCGCCCATCTTGCGCGCCCACGTCGTAAACCGCCAGCAGGTTGGGATGATTCAGCGCCGCCGCGGCCCGCGCTTCCTGCTCAAAACGCCGCAGGCGGTCCGGATCATCCGCAAAACTTGCAGGCAGGATTTTGACGGCTACATCGCGGCCCAGGCGGGCATCATGCGCCCGATACACTTCTCCCATGCCGCCCGCACCAATTGATGCCGCCAGTTCATACGGACCCAACTTAGTACCGACCGAGGCCATGCCTGCCTTTCCCGCCGTGGGGAGGGTACGACCTCAACCCCACTTCGAAAGCTCTCATGAAAACAGCTCCAGGAATCACCAAATGCGCATCAAGAATCCAACCAAACGGAAAGCAATGTTAGGCGGCGTGCCTGCGCGAAGTCAATCCGCAATGCTGTGGAACGACTGGGAAAGGCACGGTCTTACAGGATGCTGAAAAACTCGGGATTCGTATCAGGGTATGGCTTCAGCCATACCGTAAGTGCCATGGAATAAAGACGGCTTTAGCCGCTGCGGGTCCAAAGAAAGCGCGACACGACTCTTTTCAGCAGCCTGTTTAGCCGTGCCGAAACCGAACCAAAACTTGTGATTCCGAGACGGCTTCAGCCCCGAGGAATGTGGTTTTGGGTGGCGCAGCGCTTCAGCGCTGCGGTAAGCGCTTTTTTGCTCGCAGGGGCTTCAGCCCCTGAGCCAACAACACCCTGTCCCCTCTGTGGTTGACCCGAATTTAAGCTACATTCCGCAGCAGCAGCGCCGAATTCTTCGACCCGAACGCAATGCAATTGCACACCGCGTGCTCGATGGCTTTCTTCCGTCCCACCTCCGGCACATAATCCAAATCGCACTCCGGATCAGGCGTTTCCAGATTGATGGTCGGCGGAACCTGCCCGCTCTGCATGGCAACAATCGTCGCCGCCACTCCCGCCGCGCCGCACGCCCCCTGCGGATGCCCGATCTGCGATTTCAACGCCGACATCGGCACCTCGCGCGCATGCTCACCCAGCACCAGCTTCAGCGCCCGCGTCTCGATTCGGTCGTTTAACTGTGTCGAAGTCCCGTGCAGGTTCACATAGTGCACATTCTGCGGCCCAACTCCCGCCTCCTTCATCGCCAATTCGATCGCCCGTGCCGGTTCCTCGCCGCACTCCTGCAGCCGCACCCGATGGAAGGCTTCACACGTGGAACCGTATCCGCAAATCTCGGCCAGCACCTTCGCTCCCCGCGCCCGCGCATGCTCGTATTCCTCGAGCACGAACATCCATGCCCCCTCGGCCAGCACAAAGCCATCGCGATCCACGGAAAACGGACGCGATCCCCGCTCCGGCGCATGGTTCCACGAGTCGGTCAGAATCTTCATCAGGATGAAACCCTTGACGATCCCCAGCGCGATGGGCGCGTCCGCCCCGCCACTCAGCACCATGTCCAGCCGCCCCGACTGAATTTGGCGCATGCAATAACCAAACGCATCGGTTGACGACGTGCACCCGGTGGTCACTACGTGGCTCGGCCCCCGCAGCCCGAAACGCACGCTCAATTCGCTGGAGAGCGTCCCCATCACCCCGGTGGGTACGCAGAACAGGCTCATCTGCTTGTATTGTTGATGGAAGAACAGCCGGTACTGCTCTTCCGTGAATTCCTGCGATCCTCCGCCCGAGCCCAGGATCACACCAAAGCGCCGTTTTCGTTCCAAGGGCAGGGAAGCAGGATCGATCCCCGCCTCCCGCAGAGCTTCCGTCGCCGCCGCCAAAGCCAGCGGCAATACCCGCGACACATGTTTGCGCTCGCGCTTTTCCACCCAGGCCAGTTCGTCGAAGTCGCGAACTTCGCCCGCAATCTGCACCGGAATCTCGGAGGGATCAAACCGCGAGATCCGCCCCACGCCGCTGCGCCCTTGCAGAATTCCCTCGGAAAAGGCCGCATTCCCCACGCCATTGGGACTCACCGTCCCCATCCCGGTGATCACGACCCGTCGTTTCACTGCCAGCACCGTTCTCCTCGTTCAAGACTATATACGAGTCCCAACCCTAATTTAGATGTAGCACCGCTGGAAGCAGGCCGGACCCGCCCCTGTCAAATAATTGTCACTGCGAGCCGGAATTCCGGCCTGCGACGGGAGGGGATGACTCCAATTGGAACTGGCTATTGTCCCTGTCATTCTGGGCGGGTTTCAGCCTCGCACGGGAGGGCATGGCTTCAGCCATGCCACGCTCGCCATGAATTCTTGTCATTCCGAGTGGACTTTAGTCCGCGAGGAATCTGCTTCTGATTCTTCCTTCGTGAACCTTACAACTCATCTACTCGTCTCATAAATGAGTTGTCCAGCGGTTGCTGGTCAAATGGCGATTTTACGACAGTTACCCGTCCGTTGAATTGTCAAAGGAAGCAGTCACTTCAAAGGCCGTCCCTGCGTTCGGTAGTACGAGAACATTAGCCGGATCATTTTTCCTTTTGACGCGCCGGTCACCTCAGCAGCAGTAGCCCCGCTGTTCGAAAGGCGGGGCCACTGCTGACCCGTGCCTACGTCTAGGCCGCGGACTTGCTGAGCCATTCCGCGAATCGAGTTGGGCCGATGCGCGGGTTATCGCCGGGAGTGAGGGACTGATCGTTCACCTCTGCACCGAAGTAGCGCGCGTGAACGTCAGCGGTTACCTGTCGTGCGTCGTGTTTTGCGCTTAGGAGTCGTCTGGCAAGTTCGTCCATCCGGATCGGCTCGGGCCCGGCCAACTCGACCATGCCATTTACCGGCTCACCCTCTGCGACGCGGGCAAGTGCGGCGGCGACGTCATCGGCCGCGACCGGCTGCATGAGGGCAGATGGCAGGCGAACCGTGTTGCCCTCGGTGCTTTCATCGGCGATTCTGCCGATGAACTCGAAGAACTGCGTCGCGCGCAGAATTGTGTAGGGCACCGTCGCGGCCTTGATCAATTTTTCTTGAGCAATCTTCGCGCGCATGTAGCCGCTGTCGGGCGAACGGTCGGCGCCGACGATCGACAGAGCAACATGATGTCGCACACCTGCGGCTGCTTCTGCAGAAAGAAGGTTGCGGGTTGAGGTTTCGAAGAACTTCAGCACTGCTGCGTCCTCAAAGGAAGGCGAGTTGGTTACATCGACGACAACCTGGGTGCCCGTCAGTGCTTCGGCGAGTCCTGCGCCGGTGAGTGTGTCGACGCCTGAAGCTGGTGACGCTGCCATCGCCTCATGGCCGTGTTCCCGAAGGTTGTTCACGAGTTTTGTTCCGATAAGACCGCTGCCGCCAATCACTACGATTTTCATAATTAACCTTTCGTTTGCCGCCCGCAACGGGCGAGTGAAGTCCGAGATCTTCCCCGGCGTAGTAATAAGTTGTAGTTCTCATTCACGGATGGCATGGTGGTCATCTCCCACTCACTTCACTGGCACAAGCACAGGGGCGCCTTTGTCCTTAACTAAGAACACGACGAATTTCGCTGGCTTGGTTTCGCTTGCATTCCGGCCAACGACATGAACATCGTCCGGGCCTTCATAAAAACTCTCCCCTGGTGTCAGGGTGATTTCCTTCCCGCCCTTCACTTGCATCACGACGGAGCCTTCCAGCACGTAAACAAACGCATAAGCATTGTGTCGATGGATAGGGTCCGACCCGCCGGGCGCATATTCCACCGTGATCATCAGACCTTCCTTGCCGGGAATGCCCGTCAGAACTTTCGACATGAGCGGCGTGACCTTAGGCTCCTGAGCTATCAGCGTGCCGGCCATGAGACATACCAAACCCAACATTCGTTTTGCGGTCGTCATAGTTAACCTTTCGTTGGCCCGAGGCACCCACGGCCCCATGGTTGTGTGTGCCAGCTAAGCCGGTATCCACCGGTTCCGGAAGCCACGGGCCGACACACATTTCGCGCTGCTATTGCCGTTGAGCAGCACCACAGCATCATAGGACCAGCACTCCCGCTACGCAAGCAGGAGCATCAAAAGCTGATTTGCCTGTTGAAATCAGGCGTGGGTGTTGAAAAAGTCACGGGGATTAGCAG
>Ga0209701_10001815_pt1 | contig 13852 bp, 14 predicted proteins | sample CZO8metaG_4_FD_188356 | JGI IMG/M metagenome (GOLD analysis project Ga0209701, IMG submission 188356) | Vadose zone soil microbial communities from the Eel River Critical Zone Observatory, Northern California, USA - CZOApr15con2H3.8 metaG... | ecosystem: Environmental > Terrestrial > Soil >...
ACTCTTCCTTTCGCGATATTCTTCTTATTTGAATGGCATTGCCCCTTGCGGGTGTCAGGTTCCTACCTATCACATCAACATGGACAATCCATTAGCTACACATGCAGCAAATCGATCAACCAGAGCGCAACCACTAGAAAGATGCTCAAACTGATCACGGCAATGATAGGATCGATGAGCGGAGCGCTCACCAGGCTGCCGCGCAGCCTTAGACGCTGGAGAAGCGTTGGGAAAACGAGACCGCAGATGGCCGCTATCAACAAGGTAAATCCTAAGCCCAGGCCAATAGCTAGACCCAACGTCCACGAGCGGAAGAGAAGCCACGTTAGTAAACCTACCGCAATCGTCGCCAGCACGCCCCCAGCAGTACCCACGCGCAGCTCGCGAAACAGGCCGAGCCAGAAATCAGCCCCGTGAGTGGAACGCAGTTGCCAACCTGCTATACCGAGCGCTTGCGAACCCACGCTGCCACTGGTGAGCAGCAGCATGGGTATGAAGCTAATCATGCCATTGAGCACAACAGGAGAGCGTAACCCCGCCATGAAGCCCGAGGCCTGGATATGTAGAGAATTCGAGGTAACCGCGTTACCAAAGAACTTGTAGAGTACCAGGGCAAGGATAAAGCCCGCCACGACGTTTACACCCAACCATACCGCGCGGCTCATAACGGCACGTACCGAAAAATGTTCTTCCTCTTCAAATTCCTCGACGCTGGCGCCCGCAATCTCAGAAAAGTCCTCGACCTGTTCTTCATGGAGAACATCGATGACATCATCGACGGTAATTAAGCCTACAAGGTGATTCTCAGCATCTACCACCGGAACACCCAGCAGGTCATACTTGGCGATAACGCGTGCCACCTCTTCCTGGTCAGTGTCCGTTTGCACTTTGATGATATCTTTGTCCATCAGATCCTTCAAACGAGTGCTTGCTTCCGCTACCACAAGCTCGCGCAGTGAGACCACCCCGACCAGGTGATGCTCGTCATCTACAATGAAGAGATAGTAGATCATCTCCAGGTGCTCGGAGTGTTGACGCAGGTAGACAAGCGCTTCTTCAGCAGTAAGCTCCTGCGAGAGTGAGAGCACTTCGTTGGTCATGATGCCACCCGCGGTCTCTGCTCCATAACGCAGCAGTTCGCGAATGGGCCGCGACTCGTTGGCAGGCATCAGGTTCAAAAGACGTTCGGCCTCTTCCTGTGGGATCTCCGCCAGTATATCGGCGGCGTCATCAGGCGCGAGTTTCTCAAGCAGGTCGGAAGCCTTTTCCGGGTCCATTTCGCTCAACAGCTCGGATTGCAGTGGGGCCTCTACTTCGTTTAAGGCATCGGCAGCCGTGTCTGTATCCAGGCGTCCCAGTACCGCACCGGCCTCTTCAACGTCAAGCTGCTCCAGGATGTCTGCGATATCTGCCGGGTGCAGGTCGGCCAGTTTCGTATGACTGACGCTCAGTTGTACCTGTGGGACAGTACCGCCCGCGCCAGCAGCAGCGCCTGCCAGCGCTGGCCTCAACTGGCCCGTGCCAACTGTTACCACCTGAATTGGTTCAACATAATTCCAGGTAATGATGCGCTCAGAGAGGTGGATCGGCAATACACGACCCAGCAGCTCGAAAGGCGCGAGTATGCCCAGGCGTCGTAAGAGTCCGCTCAGGCTGATATCAGCGCCGATCAGGCGAGCTGTCCCCTTAATCTGCGCCAGTTTCAAATCGTTGACTTTGACCACGCGAAAGCCCTGGGTATCGACGATCTGCTTATCCAGAAGATCGCGCTTGAGCAGCAATTCGTCCGGTTGTGGTGTATAAGAAGCAACGCGTGACTGCTTGACAGTCAGATGTATTGGCAATTCTTCTACACTATCTACTTGAGACCAGGGAATGATTCTATCGCTATTGCTGAGCGTGGAGGTAGTTACAACAAGGGCAGTGACAGCCGGAAATGTTTCATTCAACGAGACATAGATATCTCGTAGAGCGCCCAGGCGACGTCCCTCAATATCATAAACGCTCTGGCGTAGGAGCATGCTTAAAAAAATCATTGGTATCACCACCTTTCCACATAGGTAAAAGAACACCGTAAACTTATCCACAGCAATGTGGATAAGTGGAAAACCCACTGCATGGGTGACAGCAGTTACAAAGCATTACCAAAGCATGATGCTGCACTAAAAGGTAGGTTTCAATCTCAGATGAGAAGCCAGGTGTGCATTCCATGCAGGATACGCTGTATTTACAGGGGGACTACTTGTAAGGGTTTTACCGCGTGTACGAGAAGATCGCAGGGCTAGTAGAAACCCGGGCAAGATTTGCTGGCAGGTGGCAGGGTCCTTCCTCGACATTTAACGGTGTAGTGATGCGAGCTCACCGGGAAGGTAGGGGTGAAAGCACACCGGGGGTGAACCAGGGCCAGGCTAGAAGATCAGTGATACATCTATCCAATTACCATACCCAATGAGGAGAAGAACAATCCCGCGAGCAGGCACGCGAAGATCACACGCCTACTGTGACTAGGGCCAGCGTCCATGTCCCTCACCTCCTTTGACAAATAGTTGCTCGCTCCGCTCGCCCCTCGATGAATCGAGGGTCTACAGGGGTAGAGAGTCGATTATGTAGATTAACACATTCCTCCGGCCAATCGTAGGGGCCTCAGCGAAGCGAAGCGGAGTGCGTATCAATACTTCGCGCCCACAGCCGATTTATCGGCCTCTGGTGGATGTTCCGCTATCCCTCATACTTGTTAAAACTCATTATCGACTCGTCCCCGTTGGCGAGATGGCTAAGAACAACCATAGGTATGACAAAAGTTACTTTCTGCTACTGAGTATAGCACGCTAAACGGGGGTAGGGCAAGGGAGATAGTGTAGATAGTACATTTTGGTTGTTTCATGCACTTCCTACACTATCTCGTCTTGCCCGCGTTGCTCGCAGGCTTGTTTCAGAGGGTGTATCTCATTGGCTCCATCCTCTCGTCTTTCTTCTTATCTGACGAGAGAGCGGGTGATGCCCCCCAGAGTGGGGCAGCCAGCGAGGGCCATCGCAAGCTCTAATTCGGCGCGTAACAACTGCAAGACGTGGTGCACACCGACTTCCCCGTTGACCGCCAGACCCCAGAGGATCGGGCGGCCAAGCAGGACGGCGCGAGCACCACAGGCCAGAGCCTTGAGCACATCTGTCCCGCGACGCACGCCGCCATCGACGTACACTTCACAGCGACCGGCAACCGCCTCGACCACTTCGGGCAAGGCCTCCATGCTGGCGACGACCCCGTCGAGTTGACGACCACCGTGGTTGGAGACAATCATACCGGCGGCGCCATATTCCAGAGCAAGGCGTGCATCTTCCGCTGTGAGGATGCCTTTGAGCAGGACAGGAAGCTTTGTGATGGAGCGGAGCCAGGGAAGGATTTCCCAGGTGAGCGTATCGGTGAGGGAGGTTTCCCCTCCATTGCTGCTCCTCTCCATGAGAGGGGAGGCGTTGCCATTGCCCACAGAAGGAGCGTAGGCCTCGAGATGCCTGCCTAGATCGTTGCGCATGTCTCTCTCTCGGTTGCCTCGGCGTGGCGTATCTACGGTGAGCACAAGCGCGCCATAGCCCGCTGCCTCAGCGCGCCTGACCAGATGTTCCGCCTGGCGGGAGGAGTCAATGGAGAGTTGAAACCATCGGGGGCACTGGCCGACCTGTGCGATCTCTTCGAGGCTGCGCGTCGATTGGGTGCTTACTATCATGAGGGTGCCGGCCTGCTGGACTGCGCGGGCGGTGGCGCATTCTGCATCAGGGTGAGCCAACCCATGCCCTGCCGTTGGGGCAACCAGGATGGGCATGCTGACGGAAGTGCCCAGCACGCTCGTCCGCAGGTCGCACGTGCTGACTTTGACCAACATGCGCGTGCGAAGTCGCAGCTGCTCGAAGGCGGCTCGATTGGCACGCAGGCTCACCTCATCCTCACTGCCGCCCTGATAATAATCCCAGGCCCAAGGGATGTGTCCCATCCGTTCCCCCGCGAGCGCTTCATAGTCAAGCAGGTTGATAGGTTGCATGGAAGTCGCCTCCTGCACAATGGTGTCCATCGCTCATTGCTCCTCAGCTGAATGCGCTTGTGCTTTGGCACCGTGCGTCCCCAACACGATGAGACGTGCTGATACGTCAATCGTACCCAGATTGAGGCCATCTTGCAAGTTTTTTTGCACCCGATGAGGTAGAAAAGCTACTTGATGCGTGTGAGGAAGATAAGAGCTTGAAGCCCCAACTGCGTAAGGCGTTGACGGCGAGGAATAGAGCTATACTGAGTGTGTTGATTGATACGGGTATACTTCTTAGTGAGCTGGTTGGGTTGCGGTTATGCGATGTAGACCGCGATCTAAGGCTGCTTATTGTACACCGCAAGGGGAACAAATGGCAGCAAGTACCAATTTCAAGAGAGGGTTTCAAGCCGCTTCATGACTACTTGACGAAGCATCGCCCTTTCCTAGCTGCATTAGGCGGTAAAACAGTAGCGCGTAAAGAGGATGCGGTTTTTCTATCCATGACGGGTGAACCTCTAACGGACGGTGGTATCTGGATGCTGTTTTACCGGCTCAGGAAAAGGACGGGCATTACAGGTAAGAGGGTATCGCCGCATAACTGCCGTCGCTATATGGCAACAACGCAGTTGGCAATGGGCCGCAGCCCTCTTGATGTACAGCGTCAGATGGGACATACAACGCTCAAGATGACGAACCACTATGCATCCCTTACTGTTGAACAGTTGCAGAGGTCGCATGAGAAGTACTCGCCTTTGCGTGCTAAGCAGATGGGGAGTGCAGAGATTTTTGGTACTGGCTATTGGGATGAGTAGTAGTAGGCGCTGATGAGGGGAATTTCCCGCAATTGCGCCTTTAGAAAGCGCGAGATAGGTAAGTGGCGATAGCCGCCATAGCATTAGCGATAATTTGCGGTTTCTGACGTTATGGTTTATAGTTATGATTAGCTACTCAGAGTAGGCTTAAACCCATCGTTAGTTGAAAGAGAACATCGCTATGAGTGAAGTTGAGCGAGATCATCCACAGGAAATAACCCTTCCAGTTGAGTGGCATGTTCCTGATAATATACAAAATCGGTATGTGCACAATCTGATCGTCCAGCCTGGAAAGTATGAACTCACCCTCTTTTTCTTTGAAACGCAGGTACCGCCATTTGCTGGCTCACCTGAAGAAGCCAGAGACTTTCTGACTAAGCTGGGTTCTATTCGATCTGAGTGCATTGGCAAGATGACCGTGTCTCCACAGTTGGTACCAGAGATTATCAAGGCTTTGCAAGCAGGTCTGGATAATTACAACCTTATAAAAGCTAGTGAGGAAAGGAAAGCTGAATAAAATGAGCGATTCCGCCACTTCTGAGAGAACTTCTAGCACAATGGGAGCATACATTCGCATTGTTCCTTCGTCTGGCACGTTGCAATCGTCTACCGATCAGGTCTTGGCTGGTACCTCAATAGCCGTGCCAGTATCAGTAATAGTAGCAGAAGTGGAATCTATTATACGAGATGCCTATACGAATTATCATCGCTCTATCCCACGACCTGAAATCGGTGATGACTACAGCGATGAAGAGGAACTGGAATGGGATACCTTGTTCGCTCAGCCTCACGTGCGAGCGGGATTGAGTCGCCTTGCCGAAGAAGCAAGACGGCAATTTTTGGCCGGAAAAACTGTAGAAGGCGGCTTTGCGGTTGAGTGAAGAGTGTACAGACGGAAGAATATCATGAATTATTCGCGAAATTACCGCAGAATGTTCAAAAACAAGCACGCAAAGCCAATCGCCTTTTTGAAGTGAATCCGAATTACCCAAGCCTTCGATTTAAGTGCATTGACAAAGAAAAATCCTGGTATTCTCTCCGAGTCAATAAAAGCTATCGTGCCGTAGGCATAAAGGAAGGCGACACCATTATCTGGTTTTTTATTGGAAAACATTCAGACTATGATCACCTCTAAGTGTATTTGCATACCATCCTACATCCACAAATGAAGTAGCATTAGCCAGCAGTAACGCAACATTTCCAGCCGTCCTATCAATCACCCGTGTGTCATTAGCGATTCCATTGCATTATCTGAAAGCGGTTGTGTACGATGAAAGGGAATGCCCTCTTTTGATTCTACAGCGAACCTACATTTCGTGCAGACACCAGATTTTTGTGCAAAGCCGGCAACAGGAGATTTTTCAAGTCTACACTGATGGTATTACTTTACCCTGTAATAGTACAGTCTAGCTTCGTGAAGTGGCTCTAGTGGCCGATTTAGGGGGTTAGGTACGTGGTACAGGTGTAGATAGTACATTTTGGTTGTCTTATGCGTTATAGCATTTAACCGTCATCAGTGCTCCTGATCCCCCCACGTCCCCATCACCTGCCTCAGGATAGCAAATTCTCCGATATGGTATGCATTGTGATCAGCGACAAGGAGGATCTCGCGGAGAGTGGTCTGGCCGTTCCCATGTGGGATCGGCGCGTACAGGTTCACGGTGGGGTCAGCAACCATTTCGCTCAGCATCTGGAGGTCTGCGCGAAAGGACGCGAGCGTCTGCTCCCAGGCGACTTCGTCAGCTTGTAGGTGACTTGCGGGCCAGTAGCCTTCGGGCCAGTCTGGAGAGATATACCGTGGATTTCTGATAAATTCGAGGATATCCCATTGCGTTATGCGCAGGTGTTCAAGCAAATGCCACGGCGTATAGGGGACATGCGGCGGCTTCGTGTTCATGTGTTCGCGAGGAAAATTCGCGACAGCTTCGTCGAACGTCATATGGGCATTGCCACCCTGAAGGAGCGTTCGTAGTTGTTGACGCAGTAGTGTATCCTGCTCCATACCGATTCCTCTCATTCTTCCGAGTTGAGAAACCTTAGAATTTCATAGCGGCTCAACCCTGACCAGCACATCACCTTTCTGCACCACATCCCCATTGGTTGCCACAAGTGCTATTACACGCCCGGAGACCTCGGACTGGATTTCGTTGAATACTTTCATAGCCTCGATAAGGGCGACTACCTGCCCCACATGCACCACATCGCCGAGATTCATAAAGGGGGGCGATGCAGGCGAGGGGGCAGAGTAAAAGACGCCTGTCAGGGGAGCAGTGATGGCAACGCCGCGATCTTCTTGTGCTGTGCGATCGCCGGCACCGGGAGCGACAGGCACTCCCGGTTGATTCAAACTTAGTGGCTGGGTAGGTACAGAGACCATCATCATGTCTGGCCGCCGGCGGATGATGATCTTTGTACCTGCCTCGGTGAGTTCCAGTTCGCCGATGGTACTGCCCTCGAGCACTTTTATCAGTTCCTCGACACGCTTGATCCAGGGTGTCTCATGCTCGTGTAAATCCATTTTCACTACTCTTCGTATCGTTTGAAAACGAGGCAGGTATTGTGGCCACCAAAACCCATCGAGTTGGACATGGCTACGTTTACGGTCGCCTGGCGCGCTTCGTTAGGCACGTAGTCGAGATCGCAATCAGGGTCGGGATGGTGCAGGTTGATCGTCGGCGGTATGACACCCGTCAGGATGGTCATGACGGAGATCGCGGCTTCAACTGCGCCCGCCGCTCCGAGTGTATGTCCAGTCATGGATTTGGTGGAGCTAATCGCCAGGCGAGAGGCATATTCTCCGAAGCAGGTCTTGATAGCCTGTGTCTCTGTGCTATCATTGTAGGGAGTCGAGGTGCCATGCGCGTTAATGTAGTCCACCTGGTCGGGACGCAGCCCCGCTTTTTGCAGCGCCCGGCGCATTGCTCGTACGAGGCCCGCGCCACCAGGGGCAGGTTCTGTCACATGGTAGGCATCTCCTGTTGAAGCGTAGCCGACCAATTCACCAAGGATCTTCGCTCCCCTGGCCCTGGCAAATTCGAGGTCTTCCAGAAGCAGCATGGCCGCTCCTTCTCCCATTACAAAGCCGTCGCGGGTGGCGTCGAAGGGGCGGCTGGCTCCCTGCGGATCATCATTGCGGCGCGAAAGAGCATGCATGTTATCGAAGGCGGCCATAGCGATAGGCGTAATCGCCTTTTCAGCGCCGCCTGCGATCATGGCTTTGGCATCACCCCGGCGAATAGTTTCCCAGGCCTCCCCGATAGTGTTGCCGCTGGTGGCGCAGGCGGAGACGGCGGCCCAGTTCGGACCCTTTGCGCCGATGAGAATCGAGACCACCCCCGGCGCCCCGTCCACAATCATCATATTGATAAAGAAAGGACTGATGCGATCCGGGCCTTTCTCATGGAGGACTTTGAACTGCTCGTGCAAGGTCACCAGGCCGCCGATGCCACTGCCGATATACACGCCAATATCGTCGGCATTCTCATCGGTGATCTTTAAGCCCGACTGGTCCAGCGCCTGCCTGCTAGTGGCGATGGAAAACTGCTCGTATGGATCGTTGCGGCGTACCTCTTTGCGATCCATATACACGGAAGGATCAAAATTCCTGACCTGTCCGCCGAAATGCACGCGGTGCTGGCTGGAATCGTAGCTATCGATTTCGCCTACACCGGACTTGCCCTGGCAGAGCGCTTCCCATGACGATGCCAGGTCATTACCTACCGAGGTAATCAGTCCCAACCCGGTTACAACTACACGAGACATAGAGTCACCTCCCTGAATTTCAGATTCCCAAAGCTACTGCTTCCTCTTGCAAGAAACGAGTATAGGTCTCTCCACGAATAAAACCTTCATGCCTGAGTAAACGCTGGTGAAACGGTATAGTGGTTGCCAGCCCCTCAATCTCGAACTCACCGAGAGCCCGCTGCATGCGTGCAATTGCCGCTTCGCGCGTTTCTGCCCAGACAATCAGTTTGGCCAGCAACGAGTCATAGTGCGGTGGAACCGTGTAGCCAGCATATAGATGGCTATCGATCCGCACTCCCGGACCACCCGGAGGCAAATAGCGCTCCACCACGCCCGTTTGCGGGCGGAAATCGTTATCCGCGTCCTCCGCTGTGATGCGGCACTCGATAGCGTGACCGCGGAACTGGATATCTTCTTGCTCAAGCTGGAGTGGCATCCCCGAGGCGATCCGAATCTGCTCCTTGACGATGTCGGTGCTTGTGACCAACTCCGTCACCGGGTGTTCGACCTGCAAACGGGTATTCATCTCCATGAAATGGTAGCGGTCCTGCTTATCTAACAGAAATTCGAGCGTACCCGCGTTGCGATAGCCGAGTTGTTCTACCGCCCTGATAGCTTTCATGCCCATTTCCTGGCGCAATTCACGAGGCAGGTGAGGGCTTGGAGATTCCTCAAGCAACTTCTGGTGCCTGCGCTGGCATGAGCAGTTGCGCTCACCCAGGTGTACGCCATGCCCAAAGTTATCTACCAGCACCTGAACTTCAACGTGGCGAGCATGTTCCAGGTAGCGTTCAAGGTACAGCCCGTCATCACGGAAAGCTTCGCGTACCTCATTCTGCGCAGTTGTGAAGACACGTTCAAACTCGTCTGCGCGTTTCACCAGGCGAATACCACGCCCGCCGCCCCCGGCAGCCGCTTTGAGCATGAGCGGGAAACCGATCTCTCTAGCCGCCTCTATCCCATCGGGGAGTGTGCGCAAGACGGGCGTACCCGGGAGCACCGGCAGCCCCAGCTCGGCCATGGCTTCACGAGCGGCAACCTTGTCACCCAGGATTGCCATGACGGAAGCTGGCGGCCCGATAAAGGTGAGATGGGCGTCGACACAGATTTCGGCAAAGCTGGTATTCTCCGCGAGAAAACCATAACCTGGATGAATGGCGTCCGCGTTCGTTATCAACGCCGCGCTAATAATATTTGGAATGTTCAAGTAACTCTTACTACTTGCCGCAGGCCCGATGCAGATATGCTCATCGGCCAGGCGCACAGGTAATGAATCACGATCAGCTTCCGAATGCGCAATGATGCTGCGAATCCCCATCTCGCGACACGCGCGGATGACGCGCAGGGCAATTTCGCCACGGTTAGCAATAAGAATTTTACGAAACATATATACAGGGCCTCATACTCGGCTATGTTCCTTTCGTTTGGGCATGGTGTACGCTATTATATCACGCTGACCGGGATGAGGCTACATGAAATGTAGCGGAGCACCCTCCGGGGGAGGATCAGTGCCCCCTTGCGGGTACCAGGATAATTCACTCTACACCGCCCTGAATGCTGACCCTAACACGTAGGTGATTACAGCCTCGACAGCACCCACGATAGTCATTTCCATGCCGCTCTTGAACCAGGAGCGGCCGGTGACGAGCGTTTTGGCTGCGCCTACGGCGAAGTGGGCAATCAAGCTGATAATCGCGGCAGCAATGATAGCCTGTATACCTTGTAGAAAGAAGAAAGGAATGATCGGAATAAATGCGCCTATCCCGGTTGAAACCGACGCTGAGACTGCTGCAACCACGGGATTGGGAAAATTCTCCTCGGATAATCCCAGTTCCTCGTGTGCCAGGGTGCGCAATAACTGTTCCGGTTGCTCTGAAAGGCGCGTTGCAAGCAGGTTAGCCTCGTCCTCGGTGAATCCTTTCAACTGGTAGAAGAGCGTCAATTCTTCTCGTTCTTCCTCCGGGTCTTCCTCGATTTCGCGGCGTTCGCGTGCAATCTCCGCCTCGTAGATCTCGCGTTCGCTTTTAGTCGCCAGAAACGCTCCAGATCCCATCGAGAGTGCGCTGGCAAGCATGCCGGCAAGTCCGCTGATCAGCACGATATTGCTGGCCGCTCCTCCTGTATAGCCCGCTACGCCGCTGACAATGCCGAAGACGGCGCCCAAACCGTCGTTCGCGCCGTAGATGGCATCGCCGAGCCAGCCGCCGCCGCGCTTGTGCCAGCGTTCGCGGCGCAGCATCAGATCGAGCATCCCCTGCGGCCCGATAGGGTTGATAATGTCGCGAATGATGCGCCCGTGGCTCTCCTCCTCGCGTTTCACTTCGCGCAGCATCGCTTGCGCCTCGGCATCATTAACACTGCGAGCCTGGGCCTCGTAACGCGCAATATCCCTATCTTCCTCGCCCTCAAGCTGGCGCAGCGCGGCCTCGGTGCCCAACTGGCGGCGTAACCAGCCCTTGAAGCGTGTTCCTGGAGAGCGTTCTTCTGCGGGTGGTGCCGTCCCCAATTCGGCCAGCTTGCGTTCCCATTTCTGCGCGTGACGCTCCTCAGCCTCGGCAAGCTTCAGCAGCACGTTGCGCCGCGCTGTGTCTCGTTCCCGCCGGGCCAGGTCGCGGTATGTGCGCATCCCCTCTACCTCGCGCTGCCAGTTTTGTCTCAGCGCATCGATAAGTTCCTTTTTTGTTGACTCTTGTAGAGGCTGTGCTGCGCTCTGATCTCCAGTGCCATTCGTTGATGTTCCCTGGGCGGGCTGTTGTATGATCGGTTTTGCTTCTTTATCGGTGTTCATGCGTTTCTCCTGGATTGACACGACGTACAAAGTCCATAAATCCTCAGTTCATGTGTGCCTAACTCGATACCTGCTGCCCGGGCCGCTGCCTGTAACGTCTCACCTGGCAACTGGATATCCAGGGGAATATCGAGTAGTGCGCCACACCCAGTACAGATGGCGTGGTCGTGGCGGCGGATGTGAGCATCGTAACGCGAACACTCACTGCCGTACTCCAGCTCTTTGATAAGCCCCTGTTCAGTCAACTGGTGCAAGATGCGATAGACGGTAGCCAGGCCAATACGAGGCCGCACACGTCGTACGGATTCATAGACCTCGAAGGCCGTGGGATGGTGCTGTGAGCCTCGCAGCACATCCAGGACGGCGTGTGCGTTGGTATTCAGTGTATGCTCCATAATGTACTTTGAAAAATTAATCCAGACACCTGATGAATGTTGACGACCGAATGGGGTAATCATACCCATTGGGACGCTTGCGGCCCAGCCTCCTGATGAAGGTTGCCGACCGAATCGGGGAAGGGGCGTCCTGCATCCTGTAGGGACAAGGGGCGGAGCGGGGTGGATGAGGGGGCCTTGTGCTTGTCCTCGTGGGGAGGAGACCGGTTGGCCTCAGGGAACCCAGACCACTCGTCATGCCACCAGGACAAGCACAAGGCCCCCACCCTTCTCCACGTCCACCCCTTGTCCCTACAGGACGGAGGCAGGCATTCCCAATCATTCCCCGATTCGGTTGTCAAAATTCATTAGGGGCCTCAGCGGAGCGGAGCGCGTATCCATACTTCGCGCCCACCGCCGATTATGAATTTTAACGACCAAAACCGGCCATATCGTAGGTGCCTCAGCGAAGCGAAGCGGAGCGTGTATCAATACTCCGCGCCCATCGCCGATGTATCGGCCTGGGGAGCGCATCGACGGGCCATTGGCCGATACATCGGCGGTGCGCCAATAAATTGTGCGCCTACGGGTATGACCGATGGTGCTTGGTAAAATTCATTATCGGCCCTTGCTGGATGTTCCTCTATCCCGCGTAAAAAATGAAAAAGCATGATTAGGTCACCCTAATAATGATAATCATTCTCATTTCGACATGGATAGTGTATGACATGAGTGGGACAAGTGTCAAGGCTTCTCAGGCTATAGTTCCCCAGCCTTGCTCTTCCCGAACGGGTAGCTCTATTTAGCAGTTCGCTCTGAAAGTGAGCACCATCATAGTTTCACTGTGCCCTGGCGCATAGCGCACTCTAAAAAATACGTGTATCATCGTTTACAGATAAGGTCGTCGTTGTAGATTGATACAACTCGTGTCGTACCCTAAGAGATAGATTTGAAGCCCTTTGAGAGGGGACGGAGGAACCTATGCCAAACATTCAATTACGTCGTTTTCCAGGTATACTCGTGTGCACCGTCGTGCTTGTTATGATGATGTTGCTCACCGCGTGTGCGGGTACTGGCAGTGGCACTGGACAGCCTACAATAGGCACCACTGCCACGACTACATCTGCGACGCAAGGGGTGCCACCAACCGCTACTCAACCACCAGCCCCGATTGTCACAACGGTCGCGTTTAAAGCAGGGGGCATCTCATTCATCGGCCCTGTGAAGAGCATCACGAGCAGTAGTCTTGTGATGAGCGCGCCCAATGGGCAGACATTCACCATGGCGATCAACGCCCAAACTGATCTCACAGCCTTTAGTGGAAGTCTCCCGGCTGTTGGGGCCTCAGTTAATATGGACTCAGCCATAAACCCCGATGGCAGTTTGACGGCAACGATCTTGAAGCCAGCTCAGGCAGGTGACCCGGACCTGAACGTCATCGCGTATACAGGCATCACGACGAGCGCCGTTGGAGCTGATCGCATGATTCACTTCACGGCCGGCGTCAAGAGCTACACCTTCGCTATTCCTGCGACGGCGGACCTGAGTGATTTCGGTGGGAACGCGCAGGCCATCGGAAACAATGTCTCGGTCAAGGTCAAAGTACAGTTTCCCGCTAAGACCATCGTCAGTATCGGCAACGCGTAGCTGCTGAACAGGGGAGCAACGAAACAACAGGGAGGGGCGCGATGCATTGCGCCCCTCCCTGTTGTGCTAGAAGATATTCTTCTAGCCATTTATAGGCTCGGTTCCTTCATTGAGGAGCTGGATATACTTCTCATAACTGTAGAGCTTATCACGACGTTTACTCGTTATTTCACGTACAATTCCTAGTTCTTCCATGCGACTCAACGCTGCGGTAACAGTTGGTACCGAGATGGCCGTCTTCTGTGAGGCGCGCGGGATCGTTATGAGCGGGGTAGATTGTAGCAATTTGTAGACCCGAAGCATAGTACCAAGCGCCTGCCATAATTTACTATCTCCGAGCGTTTTCTACCCTAGAGGTGCTCCTTAATAAAGTTTCAAGCATTATTCTTTAATAAGCCTGCGCGTTAATAAAGGTTCCTTAAATAGCGATTCTGCTTAGTAAAGAAAAAGCCACATTTCTTTACTAAG
>Ga0209701_10001821_pt1 | contig 13836 bp, 8 predicted proteins | sample CZO8metaG_4_FD_188356 | JGI IMG/M metagenome (GOLD analysis project Ga0209701, IMG submission 188356) | Vadose zone soil microbial communities from the Eel River Critical Zone Observatory, Northern California, USA - CZOApr15con2H3.8 metaG... | ecosystem: Environmental > Terrestrial > Soil >...
ATGCACATCATGGCCTGGCGTCACTGGATAATCGCTGCAGTCTTGTTGCTGTTGGTGGTGGCGGCTGGCGTCGGCTATGTCATGACGCGCGATTCCTCGCGCGCCTCGAACACGGTCACTAGCGCCCAGACTCCGCTCATTGACCAGAGTCCGCTGAAAACGGCGCGGCAAGTTGCCGCATTGGCCGTCACTCCCGACGAACAGCGTCTCGCGCAGGAAGCGACCCGTCTCGCCGATCATGAAATTGACCTTGCTTTCGCCGACGCCATCCGCGAGGCTGCCGAGCATCCTGTTGATCTCGATCCCAAATATGAAGAACAGCGCTTGCGAATCCAACTGGCGCAGGCAACGCTCACCGACGAACGGTCCCGCCTCGATCAAGTTCGCGCGAAACTCGCCTCGGCAAAGCCGAATGAGAAGGAAGGCCTGCAGGAGCAAATCGACCTGCTCGCGGCGCAAGAGGCACTCGACGAAGATGAACTGGAGGACGCGCGTCAGGATCTGATCCGCGCTGGCGGCAATCCGGAAGGAATGATGCAGCGCTTGCGCGAGGAACATGAAGCCGGACACAACGAATCGGCGAAGGCACCGACCGCTTCGCAGAGTGCGCCCGTCGATCTCGACGCCAGCAGCCTGGCGGGACAAGTGCGCGCGTGGCTCTGGTTGAAGACCAAGCGGGAAAAACTGGAATCGGCCCGCACTGATGCAAAGGCTCTCGGAAAAAACCTGGTCGCCCAGCACGACGACCTGGAACGGCGGGTACAGAAAGAAGAATCGCAGAAACAAGTCGCACGGGCGCAGGCCTCCGGACTCCGCAAGAATGCGGCGGCGGGTGGAGGATCCAAAGAAGCCACTGCGGACGCCGTCAATTCGCTCAAACATTACTCTAATGACCAGAAACTGCTCGCTGACTTCGGCAAACGCATCCAGGATCAGCAGGATCTCGGCGACGTCTATGGCAACTGGGTCGACATGGTCGCAACCCAGCAACGCGCGGTTGTACACAGTATGCTGCGGTCCATTCTTTGGATTTTGCTGATTGTTGCGTTGGGTTACGCCGGAAGCCGCGCCGTGGATCGTTTCTTCGCCGGCGTTCAGGCGGAGAAAAAACATCTTTTCTCGTTGCGTGCGGTTTTGCGCTTCGCGCTGCAGGCGCTGGTTGTTCTGCTCGTCGCGTTCGTCATCCTGGGCGCTCCCAGCCAGACGCCCACGGTGCTCGGCTTGGCGGGCGCCGGACTCACCGTCGCGCTCAAGGATTTTATCGTCGGTTTCTTCGGATGGTTCGTCCTGATGGGCCGCAACGGCATTCGAGTGGGCGACTGGGTCGAGATCAACGGCGTGGTCGGCGAAGTTATGGAGATCGGTCTGCTGCGCACCGTTCTCATGGAAACCGGCAACTGGACCGATACTGGTCATCCCACCGGCCGAAAAGTTGCCTTCGTCAACAGCTTCGCCATCGAAGGACACTACTTCAATTTCTCTACCGCCGGACAGTGGTTATGGGATGAACTACAGATTATGATCCCGCCCGGGCAGAATCCGTATCCGCTGGTGGAAGCGATCCAGAAACTGGTGGAGGAAGAAACCCACGCCGGCGCCGCGCTTGCCGAACAGGAATGGAAGAAATCCACCAACAATCGATTGCAGTCATTGTCCGTAGTCCCAGCCATCCATTTGCAGCCCACCGCTGCGGGCGTGGAAATGCACGTGCGCTACATCACCAGTGCGCGCGAGCAGTATTCCATGCGCTCCCGGATGTACGAGAAGATCGTCGGCCTGATGCACGGAGAGTCCACGCCCCAGATTCCTGCTGAGCCGGCGCGGTAATTCTGCTCTTCTTTTGATTGACTCCACCTCTCACGCGGCCCTACCATTGGCACTCTTGGGTCGAACTCTCTACCGATGATCGGTCAGACGATCTCCCATTACCGGATAGTCGAGAAGTTGGGTGGCGGCGGCATGGGCATCGTCTACAAGGCCGAAGACACGCGCCTCCACCGCTTCGTGGCGCTCAAGTTCCTGCCCGACGAGGTGGCCCGCGATCCCCAGGCGCTGGGACGCTTTCAGCGCGAGGCGCAAGCTGCTTCCGCCCTGAACCACCCCAATATCTGCACGATTTATGACATCGGGGAGCAGGACGGCAAGGCCTACATCGTGATGGAGTTCCTGGACGGCGCGACGCTCAAGCATCTCATCGGCAACCGTCCCATGGAATTGGACGCGCTGCTCGCGCTCGGCATCGAGATATCGGATGCGCTGGATGCGGCCCACGCGCAAGGAATCGTCCATCGCGACATCAAGCCGGCAAACATTTTCGTGACCCGGCGCGGCCACGCCAAGGTTCTCGATTTTGGACTGGCCAAACTCACGCCGAGCGCCCGCCGAAGTGCAGAACTGGCCGGCGTCACCGCTCAAGCCACGGCCATGAGCGAGGAGCACCTCACGAGCCCCGGCTCCACTCTGGGGACGGTTGCCTACATGTCGCCGGAGCAGGCGAAGGGCAAGGAACTCGATGGCCGCACCGACCTGTTCTCCTTTGGCGCCGTCTTGTACGAAATGGCGACCGGCACGCTTCCGTTTCGCGGAGATACCTCGGCGCTCATTTTCAAAGCCATCCTGGATGGCACTCCCACTTCGCTGATTCGCCTCAACCCCGACCTGCCGCCCCAACTCGAAGACATCGTCAACAAGTCGCTCGAGAAGGACCGCAACCTTCGCTACCAGCACGCCGCCGACCTGCGCGCCGATCTGCAGCGGCTGAAACGGGACACGGAGTCCGGGCGCGCGGTTGCTGCCGGTTCGGAAAAGGTGGCGGTGGCGCAGGAATCGAGTCCGCCATCGGGTGGACAAGCGTCAGCGCCGGTCTCCTCCCGCGCGGACGTTTCCGCGTCCTGGCCCTCGTCGAGCAGTGCACCCATTCCCGCGACTCCCAGTAAAGGACGGTGGCGGGTGGTGGTTCCGGCCGCGGTTGGAATCCTGGTTGCATTGATTGCTGCTGCCCTGTACTTCCGCCCGGCGCGAGCGGCAAAGCTTACGGAGAAGGACACCGTTGTCCTCGCCGACTTCGCCAACACCACTGGCGATCCAGTATTCGACGGCACGTTGAAGCAGGCGCTGGCGGTTGACCTGGAACAGTCGCCCTTCCTGCGAGTAATTCCCTCTTCGCGCGTGCAGGAGACGCTCGGTTTCATGGGACGCTCTCCCAACGAGCGCCTGACTTCCGACCTGGCGCGTGAACTCTGCTTGCGCGCCGGCAGTAAGGCCACCCTTTCCGGATCCGTTGCCAGCCTGGGCTCGCAGTACGTTCTCACGCTGAACGCAATCAACTGCCAGACGGGCGATTCTCTGGCTCAGGAGCAGGCGCAGGCCTCCAGTAAAGAGCAAGTGCTCTCGGCGCTGGGAAGCGCGGTTTCCAATATGCGCGGCAAGCTGGGCGAGTCCCTGGCGTCGGTGCAAAAGTTCGATGTGCCCATCGGCCAAGTCACCACTTCATCGCTGGAAGCGCTGAAGGCCTTCGCCATGGGAAACGCCGAGTTTGACCATGGCCGCGAAATGGAGGCGCTGCCCTTCTACCGCCGCGCGGTGGAACTGGACCCGAACTTCGCCTACGTGTACGCCCGCATGGGGACGATCTACGCGAACGCCGGAGAACAGGAGCCAGCCAAAGAAAATACTCGCAAGGCGTACGAACTCAAGGACCGGGTAAGCGAGCGAGAGAAACTGTACATCACCGAGCATTACTATCAGACCGTGACGGGCGAGCTCGACAAAGAAATCGAGACCTTGCAGCTTTATGCCCGTACCTATCCCAGCGACTCAACTCCCAGCAACAATCTCTCGGTTGGTTATGAGCAAACGGGTGATTTCGAAAAAGCGGCGGAAGCGGCGCGTGAGACTCTGCGTCTGGAACCGAATTCCGCCAATGGATACACCAATCTGTCCTACGCCTATGCGGCTTCCGGGCGCCTCGACGAAGCCTGGCAGATCCTGGACCAGGGCCTGAGGCTTTTTCCGAATGCCGAAAGCAATCACTGGAACGCCTATTGGATGGCTCTGCTGACCGGCAAGCCGAGTGTAGTGGAGCGCGAACTGGCGTGGGCAAAAGGCAAACCCGGAGAATATCGTTTCCTGAGGTTGCAGGCGCAAGACGCGATGCACGCAGGAAAATTGCGCCAGTCGCGAGAACTGATCGAGCGCGCATTGGAACTGGAAAGGAACCAGAACCTTAAAGAAGTCGAGTCTTCCGATCTCGGGTTTCTCGCACAAATCCAGGCCGATCTTGGCGTTTGCGACCGGGCCCGGCAAGATGCCTCCATTGCCAACGCCACCCCGACTCGCGACGGTTCAGTGCAGGCCGCATTTGCGTTCGCAACCTGTGGGGTCGCGGCGAAGGCGGAGGCCATCGCCGCGGATCTCGCGAAGAAATATCCACTGGAGACCTTCATCCAAAAATACGATATTCCTCAAATTCGCGCCCGTGTGGAACTGCAACGCGGGAAAGGCGATAAGGCCATTGAACTGTTGCGTTCGGCTGAGGCTTACCAGTTCGGCTACGTCGAGGGGGGCATTCCCGCGTACTTGCGCGGCCTGGCGTATCTACAAACGAAGCAGGCTCCGCAAGCTGCGGCCGAGTTCCAGAAGATTCTCGATCACAGAACAGCGCTGGGCGCGACGGCGTATTTAAGCTTGGCTAAACTTGGCCTTGCCCGGGCCCTTTCTCTCTCCGGCGACGCCGCCAAAGCGCGAACGGCCTATCAAGACTTCTTCACGGAGTGGAAAGACGGCGATTCCGAGATTCCCATCCTCAAGCAAGCCACCACGGAGTACGCGAGGCTGAAGTAGCCCCTGGAGAGGTCACCGACATGGCAGCGTTCAGGTGAAGCTGACTCTCCTTATTATTCGATCAGCAGTGTGGCAATTTCCAACGCGCCATCGTAATATCTCAAATTCGTTTCTCAAGGGGAGGAGCATCATGATCTTAGGCATGACCACACAGACCTTTACAGTGGTGCACACAGCGTTGAGCCTGATCGGGATCGTCGCAGGCTTCGTAGTCATGTTCGGACTTCTCGGCGGGAAGCAACTCGACAAATGGACCGCGCTCTTTCTGCTGACCACCGTGCTGACCAGTGTGACCGGGTTCTTCTTTCCGTTCGACCACTTGTTGCCGTCCCATAAGGTCGGCATCATATCGCTGCTGGTGCTGGCGGTCGCAATCCTGGCGCGCTACCCTCTTCACCTCGTCGGCGGATGGCGTCGGACTTACGTGCTGACGGCCGTGATGGCTCTCTACCTCAACGTCTTTGTCCTGGTTGTACAGCTGTTTCTCAAGGTGCCGGCCTTGCATGCAATGGCCCCGACGCAGCAAGAACCGCCCTTTCTGGTCGTCCAGGTAATCGTTCTGGCGCTCTTCATTTGGCTGGCGATAGCAGCAGTAAAAACATTTCGCGAAGGGCCGGCCGGGCGTTGGGCCAGTCAGCTTAACAGGCTCCGTCGATCGACTGAGAAGGACGAAGTTCAGAACGAAGAACCGGCCTGATGCTCGCGCAACACCTGCTCCTTGATCCGCGCCGGTAGCCGAGAACTGTGGAGCAGGTCGCGCAGCATCGGAGCAGGCAGTCCGTGACTAAATTCCAACGTCCGTGCCAGCGAAAGATACTCGGTCCGCAGCAGGGCGATGCGAACTTCCCTGCGGAACGACCACTTCGGATGGTGCGCCACCGCCTGTACAAGTGCTGCCTTCGCCTCGGGACGCAAGGCGGCTTGGATCACGAAGATTTCCGTTAGCCGCGCGTTCTCGAGCGCGATTTGCATGACTCGGGCATCGCCATCGAGCAGCATCGCACCCGCGATCCGACTCGATCCGCGGCGGGCGAGGGCTAGGCGTTCGCCGAGGGTAATTGTCTTCAAGCGTGAAATCAGGACATCGTCGGCGGCGATCTTTACGTCCGCGGGCACGTTGGGCGTGAGCGAGACTTTCATCAGATCGAAGGTGTAGAACTGCCGGATCAGCGGCACCGAAACGCGCCGCGGCGTATGCGGATGGCTAGCCAGCGCGAACTTTACTTTCCGCAGCTTGAGCACACTACCGTTTTTTGCTAGCCGCTCCAGGACTTCGACCGGCAGGTCCGCGCGCTGGAGCAGGGATAGAGCCAAATCCTCAGTCAGCGCGGGATTGGCGGCCGCACGCAGCAGTTCATCCAGTGAGATGTTGGGAATGAAGGTCTCGAGCGAAGGAGGAGTTGCCGAGGCCGGGGATGGTTTTGCGTTCTCGCCTTCCCGAATCATGCGATTCAGCCTGCCTTCGTCGTCCCCGCCCTGCGCGCCCGGGCCAGCGCCCCTTCGACCGGCTCGACCAATTCGTTGCGCACCTCGAGGCCGGGGAAGTGGGCCTGCAAACTATTGTAGAAAACCTGGCGCACCTCAGTGGACTGACGAAAGACACTCCCCGTCATGGCCACTGGGGCATGGGGAGACTGCGGCATCAGGCGGTCGATGACATTGGCCGTTAGGCCAGCAAGGTGAGTTCCGGCATCGGCCAAAAGAGCGCGTGCCCTGGAATCGCCTTCCCCGGCCGCCCTTAGAACCACCGGAAAAAGCCGGGGGAAGTCGGGCGGCGGTTGCGCGTTCGCTGCTTGCACCAGTTCATCGAAGGTTTGCAAATGCCACGCCTCAAGCACCATTGCCTCCAGCAACGTGTCCTGCCCCGCGTCACGAGCGCGCACGATTGCCGAGACGGCACGCTGTCCGATCCAGTGTCCCGAGCCCTCGTCAGAAATGGCATATCCCCAGCCGCCCGCCCGGCAGGTGCGCCCGGTCGCGTCTCGGCCATACGCGATGGAACCCGTCCCCGCGATGGCGATGACACCAGAGCCGGTGCCGAAGGCCGCTTCCAGCGCAATCAGCGTGTCGCCGACTACTTCGATCGATGCGGGGGTTAGTTCTGCGATAATGCGTTGGATTTTGCCGGCGACCTCTGGCCGCGCTGCGCCGGCCGCGCCGATGCAAACGCGCCCGATCCGAGTGGGATCGATCCTTGCAGCAGCGCAGACTTCGCGCACCGCGGACTGCAAGGCTTCACGAGCCTGCGCCTCACCCACGCGGATCACGTTGCTGCCCCCGGCGACCGCCGACGCCAAAGTTGTCGTCTCGTCACCGAGAGCGCAGCGCGTCTTGGTGCCGCCGCCGTCGATACCCAGGTAGAACGCCACGCGCTAGTTCTACCATACATGTGTGGCGCGGACCTGCCCTGAGCGAAGGGGCCCCCGCCCGCGAGCTTTTGCTTAGGTAATCTGTCCTCTACTAATCTAGCCTCTGACCTCTGCAATGCCCCTGTACAATGCTGCGAGCCGGAGACGCGGCACGCCGCGTCTCTGCACTGACAGCATTGCCTGGAAGGAATTGCGTTTGCGACTGAGCCCGCTCGATCTCGTCATCATTGCCGTCTATCTGGCGGGGATCACGCTTTTCGGTTTGCGTTTTCGCAAACGACAACGGTCGATGCGTGACTACTTTCTCGCCGACCGCAACATTCCCTGGTGGGCGATTGCACTTTCAATCGTGGCGGCGGAAACCAGCACCCTGACCATCATCAGCATTCCCGGCCTAGCCTACGATTCGAACCTGACCTTCCTGCAAGTGGTGATGGGGTACCTGGTCGGACGGATCATCATTAGTTTTGTTCTGCTGCCGCACTATTTTCGCGGAGACCTTTACACCGCCTACCAGCTCATCGAGCGCCGCTTTGGCTCGCGGCTGCGCACGGTTACGTCAGCGCTCTTTCTGCTCACGCGGGCGGCGGCGGAAGGAGTGCGCGTTTACGCCGTGTCCATCGTGGTCTCGATTGCGCTCGGTACCGGCGAGATTGCGTCCATCGCGATCATTACCCTGCTTACGCTGATCTACACCTTCGAGGGCGGACTCACGGCAGTCATCTGGACCGACGTCGTGCAGACCTTTATTTATGTCGGCGGAACGCTCGTGGGGCTGTTCACGATTCTGCATCTGGTGCCGGGCGGCTGGAGTTCCGTGCATGACATTGCCAACACTTTTCACAAATTTCAGGTCTTCGACGCGCCAATCAACCCGCACTTTCCGTATCTGGATTTGTCGAAACCTTACACGCTGTGGGCCGGCATCATCGGCGGAGCGTTTTTGACCACCGCCAGCCACGGCACCGATCAGTTGATTGTGCAGAGACTGCTGGCCGCCCGCAGCCAGCGGCAATCGACACTGGCGCTGCTCTCGAGCGGCGCCGCGATTCTCTTCCAATTTGCATTGTTTCTTTTGGTCGGCGTGATGCTGTTTGCCTATTACCAAGCACCCTCTTCAGCTTTCGGAAAAGCTGACCGCATATATCCAACGTTCATCGTCACTCACATGCCGCGCGGGATCGCGGGCTTGTTGATCGCGGCCATTCTCGCTGCGGCCATGTCGAATCTGAGCGCGGCTCTTAATTCGCTAGCATCGAGCTCGATGATGGATTTGTATCTCCGCTTCCGGCCCAACCTGGAGGAGAGCAAACGGCTCAAGCTCTCGCGTCTGGCGACGGTGGTTTGGGCGGCCGTGCTGTTCGCACTGGCAGTGATCGCGTTGCATCGCGTCGGGCGCGTAATCGAAGTCGGCCTGCAGATCGCGTCGATTGCATACGGTGCGATGCTCGGAGTGTTCCTGCTTGGCGTGCTAACCACGCGTGCCCATCAAAATGGCGCGATCATCGGCATGATCTGCGGATTTGGGATGGAACTTTACTTGTGGCTTGGCACACAGGTTCCATGGACCTGGTGGGTCGCCATTGGAACGACCGTGACCTTCGTGGTCGGATACGCGGCCAGCTTGACATGGAAAGTTGAGTCAAGAGCGTGAACCGCAGAGTGCGCGGAGTACGCAGAGGAATCCGAAATGTGACCCGCATTTCTCCGCGATCTCCGTGCACTCTGCGGTTAGAATCTTTTCGTCCGCACCCACCATGGCCTCAACCCACCCCGAACTAGCCCGCGACCTTAGACTCTCCCACGCCGGGGCGATAGTTGTCGGCACCATCATTGGCAGCGGCATTTTTCTTGTTCCCGCCGAGATGATGCAGGCCGTGGGCTCGGCCCGGCTTGTTTATCTCGCCTGGATGGTCGGCGGCGTTCTCTCCTTCTTTGGCGCGCTCACCTATGCCGAACTCGGGGCCATGAAGCCGCAGGCCGGCGGAGAATATGTCTACGTCCGCGACGCCTACGGTCCTCTTCTTGGCTTTCTCTATGGCTGGACCTGGTTCCTGATTGCCAAGCCTGGTTCAATAGCAACCATCACCACTGGCTTGGTTCGAATCCTCGGAACGTTTCCGGTGTTTTCTTTCTTTTCCCACCCGTTCCTGACGCAGCCTTTCTCGATCACCTATGGGCAACTGGTAGCCATCGGAGCCGCCATCCTGATTTCGTGGTTGAACTACATCGGTGTGCGCAAGGCGGGCGAATTCCAGTTCCTGTTCACTCTGCTCAAGGTCGCCACGATTCTCGGGATCGTGGCCATTGGTTTCTCCTACAGCGGCGGGTCGTGGTCGAATTTTGCGACGGAATTCATCGGAGCCAAAGGTGGGGTTGCCGGATTCTTCGCCGCGCTGGTGGCCGCCCTCTGGGCCTATGACGGCTGGAACGATCTGAACATGGTGGCCGGCGAGGTCCGGAATCCCCAGCGCAACGTTCCGCTGGCTCTCATCTGGGGTGTGGCCACGGTTGGACTGTTATACATCCTCGTCAACGCGGCGGTACAGTATGTGCTTCCCGCTTCGGCGGTTGCTATTTCGGAACGGCCCGCTTCGGATGCCGTCGCTCTCGTGCTCGGACGCACCGGCGCCAGCCTGGTTTCGGCCGCCATGGCCATTTCCATGCTGGCGACTTTGAACGGCACCATCATGAGCGGAGCCCGTGTGCCCTTCGCTATGGCCCGCGACGGATATTTCTTCAAGTCCCTCGCCGAAGTCCATCCCCGCTTCCGCACGCCCTCGGTCGCCATCATCGTGCAGTGCGCGCTGGCGATTTTCCTCTTGTTGCTGGGAGGGAATTTTCGGCAATTCTTCTCGCTCACAATCTTTGCCGAATGGTTGTTTTACATGATCGCCGGCAGCACGATCTTCGTATTTCGCTACCGCCATCCTCAGGCCGACCGGCCTTATCGTGTTTGGGGATATCCCGTAGTCCCGGCACTATTCGTAGCGTTTTCGGCGCGGCTTCTCTACGCCACCTTCAAGGATAATCTGCCGAATTCTGCCTATGGAACACTCGCTATTCTGGCCGGAATTCCTGTCTTCTATTTCTTTGCCCGACGCAGGCACATAACTGAAAAGTAACCAAGAAATTGGTTGCGCCTTCCGAATGGTTACCAAAGGACAGGCGCAGGCGGCACGTTTACCCCCGCCTCATCATCCCCTAATGTGAATACTCCAACCCCAAGCACTCTCCCCGGCTTGGGTCCCCATTTTTGGAGTAAAGGCATGCCTACGTACAATCGCGGGTTTCAGCTCGGCCTTTTGCCCGAGAAGAAGTGGGATTGGCGGACCTTCGCGGCCAGCTATGGTCTGCTGATCTGCTTCATCTTGTTCTTTCTTCTTTTCGGGTTGCTCATGCCACAAGAGCTCAAGACCGGCCTGAACTTCCACGTCACGGAACTGATTCCGCTGCCTTCGCTGAGGCCTGAGCCTCCACCGCCGCCGAAGCCTTTGCCGGTGCATGCCAAGCTGCTAAAACCGGCGCCCGTATTCGAGGCTCCAAAGCTGATCGTTCCTAAGGAGATTCGCGCGGCCAAGCCGCAGCAACACGAGGTTGAGGCTCCCAAAGTGGCGCTGAACAATTTCGCGCCCGCTGTCCTCAAGCCGATTCCCGGTGGAGCGCGTCCCGTTTTGATACACACCGGCGATTTTGCCGGCAGTTCGGTGACACCTACCGTCAACGCTCCCATCCAGAAGGTGCAGACGGGCGGGTTCGGAGACCCCAACGGACTTAAGCCCAACGAAAATAGCAAGGCCAACGCCAAGCTGGTGGCGGCACCTGCTGGATCTTTCGACATGCCGGTTGGACCCGGCAACGGCAACGGCTCAGGCGGAGCCAAAGGGATCAAGGGAACCGTCGCCAGCGCCGATTTTGGAACCGGGATTGCAACTCCTGGAAAAGGCGATGGCCGGAGCAGTGGCCGCGGAGTACAGGCCTCTGGCTTCGGTGCGCAAGAAGTCGCGCAAGTTAAGCCCAACATGCAGCGGACCCTGGACAGCGGTCCGCCCACGACTTCAGTTGAAATCACCTTCAAGCCCAACCCGGCTTACACCGAGGAGGCTCGTAATCTGAAGCTCGAGGGTGAGGTGCTGCTCGAAGTTCAGTTCGGCGCCAATGGACAGTTGCACGTGAATCGCGTGGTCCGCGGTCTGGGCCACGGGCTCGATGAAACCGCCATCGCGGCCGCCAACAAGATGCGTTTCAAACCGGCTATGCGGAACGGACAGCCATTGGACTCCACGGCGATCGTGCACGTGGTGTTTCAGTTGGCGTACTGAAATTCTTGGAGATGAGAGTCATGCGCACTTTGAATTGGATGGTCCTGGCCCTGCTAGGTTTCACGCTCGCGGCAGCGGCCCAGCAATCGGCGCCTGCGCCGGAAACACAGCAACCCGTTTCAGCGAGCCAACCGGCTGTGGCCCAACCCGCCGCTGCTCAACCCGCCGCTGCTCCTGTTGCCCCAACCGCGCAGGCCGCGCCGGTCACCATGGATCAGGTCGTGGACCGCGTCCTCGAGCGCGAGAAGAGCCTCGTCAAGATGCTGTCCGCGCGCACGCCGGTGGTCGAAACCTATCTGCAGAACCTCACTCAGGACACGCAGCTCGGTCCCGTTCCCAAGGATGACCGCTACTTCCTCGGGCGCATGGACCTCACCGACTCCATCGACCGTTCCGACTACTTGAAAGACAAAGAGGATGGCATGGAGAAGCGCCTGCTCGGCGGCTTCACCAAGATGTTCAAGTTCCAGTACCAGCCCCTGGGCTTTTCCTGGATGATCTATGCCGACCGCAACGACTTCGATCGTCAGCACTATGACTTCCGCTACATCCGGCGCGAGTTCACCGGCGACGTTCGCACCCTGGTTTTCGATGTCACGCCCAAGAAAGATGCTGGCAGGGGCCGCTTCCTCGGCCGTATCTGGGTTGAGGATCAGGATTTCAATATCGTCCGCCTGAACGGCACATATACTCACGCTTCGCGCAACACTTATTACTTCCACATGGATAGCTGGCGCTTGAACCTGATCCCCGGCTACTGGGTGCCAACTTACATCTACAGCGAAGAAGGCGATTTTACTGCCGGCGCCAAGAACAAGATCGCGTTCAAGGCCCAGACCCGCATGTGGGGATACAACCTGAAGACCGGCACGGCCAACGACGAGCTAACGAATATTCGTGTGGACAGCGTGAAAGACGATACGCCCGCCACGCAGGATGCTTCTCCGCTCGCTGCGCAGCGTGAATGGCAGCAGCAGGCCGAAGACAACGTTCTCGAACGCCTGGAGCGCTCCGGATTGATGGCGCCCGAAGGCGAACTGGACAAAGTCCTGCAAACCGTCGTCAACAATCTGCAGATCACCAACAATATCGAACTGCCGCGCCCGATTCGCACCCGCGTGCTGATCACTTCCCCACTCGAGACTTTCAGCGTGGGCAACACCATTGTCATCAGCCGTGGCATGATCGACGTTTTGCCGGACGAAGCCAGCCTGGCCGCTGTGCTCTCGCATGAACTGGCGCACATCGTTCTCGGACACAACCTCGGCAGCCAATACGCTTTCAACGACCGTATGCTCTTCTCCGATGAGAGCACCTATCAAAACTTCGGCTTCAAGCACATTCCTGAAGAGGAAGCTGCCGCCGACAAAAAGGCCATCGAGATGTTGAAGAACTCGCCCTACGCGCAAAAGCTCGACGCGGCCGGCCTGTTCATCAAGGTCCTGCAGACGCGGGCCCCGCAGCTGGCCGCTCTGCTGCAAGCGCACCTCGGCAACAACATCGCCGAAAACGGCACCGTCACCCGCATGTCGCAGCTGGCTACCTCGGCTCCCGCGCTCGACTGGAACAAGCTCGACCAGATCGCCGCGTTGCCCCTCGGTGGACGAGTAAAGCTCAATCCCTGGGACAACAAAGTCGAAATGGTCAAAGCGCAGCCGGTAGCGATCACCTCGGCCCGCGACAAGATGCCATTCGAAGTGACGCCCTTCTTCCCGCGTTTAACGCGTTACGGTGCAAACGCACCGACCGTTGGCCCAGTGCCCGCCACCACCGCGAGCTCCGCCAACGTCTCCGCCCCGACGAACTGAGTCGGTCACAAGTTGATGGAAGCGCAGGCCGGGACCGGAAGCAATTCCGGTTGCCGGCTCTGTGTCTTTCTGGCGGACACTCTTGAACGGGAGGGCACATGAATTCGAGTCTCCTGATTGTGATTCTTGTAATTGCTGTGGTGGCGCTGGCCGCCATCGCATTTGCCATCATGCGCAAACGCCGCAGCCAGAAACTACGCGAGCGCTTTGGGCCAGAGTACGACCGAGTTGTGCGGCATGAAGGCGATGTGCGCAAGGGCGAAGGCGTGCTGGCGTTTCGCGAGAAGCGTCACGAGAGGTTCAAGCTTCGTCCGCTTTCGGCGGCAGATCGTTCGAGCTTTCTGTATCGCTGGAATGATGTACAAAGCCGTTTCGTGGACGATCCCAAAGACGCCGTAACGCTGGCCGACAGCCTGGTCACCGACGCGATGCAAGCTCGCGGATATCCCATGGGTGATTTCGAGCAGCGCACGGCGGATATTTCTGTCGATTATC
>Ga0209701_10001824_pt1 | contig 13824 bp, 7 predicted proteins | sample CZO8metaG_4_FD_188356 | JGI IMG/M metagenome (GOLD analysis project Ga0209701, IMG submission 188356) | Vadose zone soil microbial communities from the Eel River Critical Zone Observatory, Northern California, USA - CZOApr15con2H3.8 metaG... | ecosystem: Environmental > Terrestrial > Soil >...
AAGGGTTTACAAATATAATCATCTGCTCCGATGGTGAACGCCTGGAGTTTATCTTCGATGGCATCCCTTGCTGTCATAAAAATAATGGGTATTTCGTATCCCGCGGATCGCAGCTTCTTTGAGAACTCAAAGCCGTTCTGGTAGGGCATGCCTATATCAAGAATAAGCAAGTCGGGTTCTTGTTTGAGGATCAAGTGCATTGCGCCATGTGGGTTATCAATTGTTTCGACTTCATAGCCTTCTTTGCTAAGTGCAAATTGCACCATGGCACTGGTAAATCGGTCATCTTCGACAACAAGAATATACACGATTTTTCCCCTTTTTATTGACGTGCTCGATAAATCGGCCCGCTACACGGCAACCTGGATGGTGTGTAGAGTGCGGATTTATCCAGCACGTCTTGTTGTGGACGACTATCAACATGGTAAAGGGTCTGCCTATCTACCTGCCACTGGCAGGATTCCCGGTTTGTCTAAACGGTTGCGTGCGTTATAGTACAGCTATTGCCCGGTAGTGTCAAGAGTGTATCCATATTATCCCTTTCATGTATAGGACGTAGGGACCCGATTTATCGCGTCCGCGGGGTGGGGGAGACACATCGATGGCCCCACCAGTCCACCCCTGGGCGCGATAAATCGGGCCCCTACGCCCTCACTTTCTCCAGGTAGACCATCAGGATGGCTATGTCTGCTGGAGTAACGCCTTCTACACGTGACGCCTGCCCAACTGTGCGCGGGCGGGTGCGCGTCAGCTTCTGGCGGGCTTCGGTGCGCAGATGCTGTATAGCCTGGTAGTCAAGCGTTTCGGGGATGTGTTGCTCTTCTACCCGCTGCGTGCGGTGAACCAGTTGCTGCTGCTTGCGTATATATCCTTCATACTTCACTTGCAATTCGACCTCTTCGGCCGTGGAACCGAACAGGGCAGGGAGTGGCGACGGAATGGCGTCCGTTTTTTCTTCGCCCAAACGGGACTTCGTCTGTTCTGTCACTCGCTGAGCCAACTCGGCGATCTGGTGATAACGTACCTCTGGTCGTCGCAAGAGTTCGCGGGCCGAGAGCATCTGCCCCAGGGGAGCTATACCGATCTCCTGTGCGCAGGCTTCTATCGTGCGCGATGAGGTAAACATGACAGTATCGATGTGGGAAAGCGCACGTTGGATGCTCTCACGCTTTTGCACAATGTCGGCATAACGTGCATCATCGATTAAGCCAAACCTATAAGCGTAGTCGCTCAAACGCAGGTCGGCACTCTCCGGTCGCAGCAGGAGGCGATATTCGGCGCGTGAGGTGTGCAGGCGGTATGGTTCACTCATGGGCCGTGTGACCAGGTCATCAATCAGTACGCCGATGTAGGCCTCGTGACGCTTCAGCACAAAGCCAGGCTCGCCTTTGGCGTGCAAGGCAGCATTGATGCCTGCCATGATGCCCTGTGCTGCCGCCTCTTCGTAACCAGAGGTGCCATTGATCTGACCGGCAAGGAAGAGGCCCGAGGTGGGTTTTGTCTCTAATGTGGGAAACAACTGTTCTGGCGGCACGTAATCATATTCAACGGCATAGCCCACACGCATCATTTCCACGTGCTCCAACGCGGGGATACTGCGCAGCATGGCGAACTGCACATCCTCCGGCAAGCTGGTATTCATGCCTTGCACATAGACCTCGCTTGTGCGCCAGCCTTCCGGCTCCAGGAAGATCTGATGTGTGCTCTTGTCGGCAAAACGCACAACCTTATCCTCGATAGAGGGACAATAACGAGGACCGATACCTTTGATGACGCCGGTGTAGAGCGGCGAACGGTGCAGGTTATTGCGAATGACCTGGTGGGTGCGTTCGTTGGTATGCACGAGATAACAGGGCAATTGCGGTCGCCATCCTTGCAGGTCTTCTGCGGTGACGGGATAAATGGGGTTAGGTTTGCCACCGGGGAGTTGTACATCTTCGCGTGCAGAGGTATCCTGGGAGAAGTAGAGCGGGGCACGACTGCCGGGTTGTGGTTCTGTCTTGCTGAAATCGATGGTACGGGCATCGATGCGCGGTGGTGTGCCAGTCTTAAAGCGGCGCACTTCCAGTCCGAGTGCCTGTAGCGAGTCGGAGACGCCCAGAGCAGGACCTTCGCCTGCGCGACCGCCCGGCTGCGTTTTTTCACCCACCACAAGACGACCGTTGATGAATGTGCCGGTCGTGAGCACGACTGCCTTTGCCTCGTACTGCCAGCCATTATTCGTCACAACACCTGTGATGACACGACGTCCATCTGCACCGGCATGACCGAGTAGGCCCGTAATGTTTGCCTGCTTCAACTCCAGGTTCGGCTGGCCTTCTAGCGCAAACTTCATGGCAAGGCGATAGGCTTGTTTGTCGCATTGAGCGCGCAGAGCCTGCACCGCCGGGCCTTTGCTGGTGTTGAGCATGCGAATCTGAATGAAGGTACGGTCGGTGTTGCGACCAATCTCGCCGCCCAGCGCATCAATTTCTTTGATGAGGTGTCCCTTCGCGGGACCACCCATCGAAGGGTTGCAGGGCATGAGGGCGATGCTGTCCAGGTTCATAGTCAATAAGAGCGTTTTGCGCCCCATACGTGCGCTGGCCAGCGCAGCTTCGCATCCCGCGTGACCTGCGCCAACGACGATCACATCGTACTTTCCCCGCATAATCTCTTCTGGGGGAGTACTCTTATCCTCTGTTCCGTTACTCATCAGACCTCCGCCTCTTTCCTTTGTTGGGGCAGGGGGTCGGGTGGCCTCCCTTGCCAGACTTCTTCCGTCCCTCGTGCTTGACCAAAAAGGCGCGCCAGGCCACCCAGGTCAAGGATCGACATTCCTTGACTCGCGCTCCTTGTGTCAGCCGCTTGTTGGTTTGGTACTCGTGCAAGCTGATCGTCTGTTTCTTGCGGTCAAAGCCGCCCACCGAGGCCCTCCCATACTTGGGGTGCGAGACGAGCGTCCCTCGCTTGAGACCCAGGGAGCGCGTGCCCCCATAGGGCTTGCGGATTCCCCCTGATGATGCTTGCAGCAGATGCAGTTGCCGCCGATGCAAGCGGGCGGGCACCACATACCAGAGCCGCTGACAGGTGGGCTTTTCCGCACCACTGACCGATGCTGCCAGCACCCAACTGTCTACCGCATGCGAGTCGAAGGACTGCTTGGACTTGCTCTTGGTTTTCTTGAGCCCGAACTGGTCTCGCAGCTCTTTGGTCTGCCAGCCTTCCCGTGTGTGCACCTCGAGTCCTATCTCGCGCAAGAGCCAGTAGAGGTGCTCTTTGCCGACTTGCACAGGGCTGAAGGCCGCATTCCACTTGCGTCTTGCACCTCTTCGGGTGACGGCTTGCACATCCTCCACCACCACAACGGAGAGCGGCAGGATCGTGTGCAACTGCGCCACGATGCGTGCCTTGGCCTCCCAGCGGCTCCGTGTGGATGGGGGGAGCCGCTCTTTACGGTTCAGACGATTGTCGAAGCGCTTAGGTCTGCGCCACTTGCGAAACCGACGAGCACGTCGCATCGTTCTGCGCGTTTCGACGGCCTCTTTGACGTGATCAGGCGCCTCGACCATCAGGTTCGTCACGGTGTCAAGAGTCCCAACCACGCTGAAGCCTTCAAACGTGCTCCCAGGATCAACGCCTACCACGAGCGGCTGATTGTCCGGCTCTTGCTCGTAGCAGAGTTGGACGTAGAACAGGCCAAGCTTGTTGCGTTTCGGTTTGGCTTTGCCCGACTTGAACAAGTGACGAGCTTTGGCGGGGGTACATGGCATGAGCGGTATCCCGCGGGTATCGACAACTGGTATTCTCAAGGGATTTCCCTTCTCCAGGTCAAGCCTGGGTTGATAAGACCCTTCGTGACTGCAAGAGGGGCTTAGCTATCGTGCCCATTGATAGCATCAGCTTCGGCGTGGCTAGGAGTGGTCCGAGTTAGGGTGGCGCTCGGACATCCTTGTAGCCCCTCTCGCTGCTGCTTCTCAAGCGAGAAGCCCCCTAGTCAGGAGCTTGATCGGTGCGCTAGCCGTTTCGCAAGCCCATCCCCTACAAGGGGATGGGTCCCTGACCTGCGACATGTTGTGCCTATTTCTTCTGAACCAACCTACTTACGCCGTGACGTTGTCATCTCCGAGAGGGAGTGTCACGTCTTCATACACAGCAGCTATCGGAAAACGCACCCCGAGACTGGCCAATTCAACGTCATCTCCTGATCTAAAGACATGAAAGCTCCATAAATCATTTCTTGCTCGTCGACAGACCTCGACCGCCTGGTATTCTGTGTTGACCATTACATAATCCTGAATCGTTGGGCATTCCCGATAGTACATGAACTTTCTCCCGCGATTATAGTCCTCTGTACTCGGGGAAAGCACTTCGACAACCAGGTGTGGATACTGAATAACATCAACTCGTCCTCGGTCTCTCCCGTCACAACTCACTGTTACATCTGGAATCACGTAGCGTGTCGCGGAGAGGCGCACACGTGCATCTGAAGAAAACACACGACAGGAACTGCCACGCAGTAAGCCCAGCAGGGTGCTGGCTATATTCAGGCTAATCGTGGCATGGTCGAGCGTTCCTCCAGCCATCATGGTCACATGTCCATCGATGTACTCATAGCGCGTCTCGGTACTGTTCCGGTCCAACGCAAGATATTCTTCAACACTCATGGTGAGCCGATTTGGTGAAGCAGTCATCTCTCCTCCTTATGAGTCTCTGGCTCAGACGCTGGCAGGTGCTGCACCAGTTCCTGCTGTCTATAGCCTAGCACATCACTCTCATGACGTCTAGTAGATAATCTTATAGGTGGGGAGAGGGTGTATGAAAAAGTTGTAGATAATCACCGACCGTGTGGCCTCCCCCGCCCCGCGGACGCGATAAATCGGGTCCCTACGCAAAAATCATACGCACACCCGTGGGGAGATAGACCCTCGACAGGTTTTTGCTGATATGCTACACTGCTCATAGACTGAGATGAGGTTTAAGAAGTGCAAGAGAAGATTCCATGGAACAGCCAGCTCTACTCAATATCACACGTAAGGACAATATATATCGTTTTCGCCTGGATCTGCCCGATGGCCCAGCTCCCGCCGGCCAGGAGTATGTGACGGACCTCAATCCCGAGATGCGTGAACGGTTGCGGCGCGCTTTGCAGGCAGCGGCACAGCAAATGCAAGCATCGGCGCTGACGGAGGTGAGAAGTCAAACGACAAAGCTGAGCGTAGTAAACGATTCCCTGCAGACGTTAGGACGCTTCCTCTTTGATACGCTGCTGCCTTCACCCATCCAGGAAGCCCTACGCCGCCTGGACACTCCGCTTATCCTCAGTACGAATACGCCCGATATCCCCTGGGAACTACTGTTCGATGGGGGGCAGAAGACTGGACGCTACCTCTGCCGGAATCTGAGTGTTGGACGCCGGGTGAGCACGGTGCCAGACAAGACGCAGCGTGTCCCGGCGCAGGATCGTTTGCAACGCAAGGGTGGGCGACGAGAACCGCAGGGTCTTTCCGTGTTATTTCTCGTCAATCCTACAGGTGAACGTCCCCGGGCGGAAGAGGAGGTTGCGGCTCTTTGTACGATGCTGCCCGAGTCGGTATCGCGTATCATTCTTTATCGTCAGCAGGCCAACCCCTTAGAGATGCGTATGCGCATCAATGCGGACACCCCACAGGTGGTGCATTACGCAGGGCCATCACCGGCAGGCGATGGCACGTTAACATTGGCGGGGAGTTCGCGTTTAGATGAGAGCATCGCTGAACAATTATTGCAGGTCTTACCGCGGCGTCCACTTGTTTTTCTGAGCCATCACGAAGGTGAGCGCCAGCAGGGACGGAATGGGAATGTGTCGCTGAGTCAGCAGGAGCGGGATGAGCTGATGGAGCAGGTGGCGGGTAAGCTGATGGCGGCAGGCGCTGGGGCGGTAGTCACGATGCGCTGGCCTGTAAATATGCTGCGCGTGCAGGAATTGGTGGTGCTATTCTACCAGGAGGTGGCGGAAGGCGTGTCGCTGGGTGAATCGCTGCGCCATGCGCGTTCGATGATGGCTCAGCGTCATCCAGACGACATCTCATGTATGGCATATGTGCTTTATGGGGACCCAACCCAGCGGCTGGCAGCAAGTTCTCCTACGGGGAAGGATCGGAGCGCTGAAGGGGAGTCTGGTCTCTTCGATGAAAGTCAACTGATCCCCCCAATCTCAGCTTCTGCCGGTGGACTTGATCGCCGCTTTTTGCAAGAAGTGCTGGCTATCGCGTTGATGGAGGCGCGGCGCATGCGTAAAGACTACCTGGGGACGCCGCACCTGTTCATCGCTCTGACGAAGTTGGATGGCGGGTGTACGCAGGAGGCGCTGCGCAGCTTGAATTTTTCGCCCAAACAGGTGCGCGATGTAATTCGCCTCGCACTCGGCTCTGGTAAGGCGAATAGTGAGACGCCAATTCTGCCAACACGTCGCTGTAAAGAGATTTTGCAAACCGCGGAACGCAACGCGTTGAATTCAAGCGCAAGCTTAATAGATGAGCGTTCTATAGCGCAGGCGGTTCTGAGCGAAGGCGATGGGGTGACGCACGAACTGCTTACAAAACTGGGCATTAATCCGGCTCAACTGATTGAACTGATCCTGATGAGTAATGCACATGCCCTGCTTGAACTGGTGCCTTCGATAGGTGCGAATCCAGGGACAGCGCCAATGGAACTTCCAGTTGGTGTGATCCAGGAGGGAGCATCCAAAGGGGGTACTTCACTGCTAGATCGCCTGGGACGTGATCTGACCCGGCAGGCCAGTATGGGGCAACTGACGCCACTAATTGGACGTGAGAAGGAAATACGCCAGCTCATGCAGACCTTGATGCTCAAGGATCGTAATAATCCCATCCTGATTGGCGATTCAGGCGTGGGCAAAACAACGATCGTCGCTGGACTGGCTCAACGCATTGTCGATGGGACAGTTCCCGTCGAGCTGCGCGGGAAGCGCTTGATCGAGTTGTCCGCCAGTACGCTGGTAGCCGGTACGAAGTACCGTGGTGAATTTGAAGAACGGCTCCTGAAAGTGTTGGAAGAGGCCGAAGGCAGTGGCAATATCATTCTGTTCATCGATGAGATGCACCTGCTGATCGGTACCGGGCGCGCCGCCGATGGAAGTATTGACGCGGCAGGTATACTCAAGCCGGCGCTTGCCGGTGGCCGATTGCGCTGCATCGGTGCCACGACGCCACAGGAGTATCGTGCGATTGAGAAGGATGCGGCGATGGAGCGCCGCCTGCGCCCGGTCATGATCGAGGAGCCTTCGTCGGAGGAAGCGCTAGAGATTCTATCAGGCATGCGCGACCTGTATGAGCAGCACCACCATGTGACTATCACCAAGGAAGCATTGTACGCGTCGGTGCATCTCTCTGTGCAATACCTGCCTAACCTGCGTCTTCCCGACAAAGCCTGTAGTGTGCTGGATGAGGCGTGTTCGCAGGCGCGTGTGTTCTCGCTGGAGGATAGGCCACAAAAGGGAGATGATGGGTTGGACGATGATGAGATGGAGGAACAAACAGTGATTACTGCTGCGATGATTGCGGAAGTAATTTCGAACCGGACGGGGATTCCTGTGCGTGCACCGGGTCGCGAGGAGCGAGACCGCTTGTTGAACCTGGAGGGGTTGCTCAAATTGCGGGTGATTGGCCAGGATGAGGCCGTCAGTCGAGTGGCGCAGGCAATTCAGGTAGCTCGCGCAGGCTTGAAGCCACGCAATCGGCCGGCAGGGGTGTTTCTTTTCCTGGGGCCGACCGGTGTGGGGAAAACGGAACTGGCCCGCGCATTGGCGGCTGAGGTATTCGGCTCTGACGAACATTTGATCCGTGTCGATATGTCAGAGTACATGGAGAAGCACTCCGTCTCGCGTATGGTCGGTGCCCCGCCTGGCTATATTGGGCACGATCAGGAGGGTCAACTCACGGGCAAACTGCGTCGCCGTCCTCATTGCGTTGTGCTGCTGGATGAGGTGGAGAAGGCTCATCCCGAGGTGTTTGATCTTTTCTTGCAAGTCTTCGATGCCGGTCGCCTGACAGATGCCCAGGGGCATACTGTTGATGCTCAACATGCTATCTGGATTATGACTTCCAATGTGGGCACGGATATGTTGGGGCGCTCGATGCCCAGTGGGTTCCGCGCAAGTCTGAAGGGAACCGCTGAAGAGATGCAACGTGAACGTTTATTGGAACGCTTGCGTCAGACGTTCCGCCCCGAGTTCCTCAATCGTGTCGATGAAGTGGTGATCTTCCAACCGCTAGGGCCAGAACAAGCTCTGGCCATTACTCGCCTGCAGATGAACGAGTTGGCAGCTCGTTTGCTGGAACAAGGATTGACGTTACACGCTGATGATAGTGTCATAGAACTCCTCTGTAAAGCAGGCTTTAGCGAGACCCAGGGCGCACGGCCTTTGCGCCGTACCATTGAGCGGCTGTTGACGGTGCCGCTGAGTCTGCGTATTCTGCTGGCGAACATTCCTGAACATGGTGAGGTGCGGGTACATGCTGTGGACGGTAAATTGGATATCGATATCAGGGATGCGACGCAGGTAGCGGTGGAGGAGAATATAGAGGTGGATGCGTAGGTCGTCGAGTGCCTTTGCATAAGACGCACCTATCCATTATAATTATGTCAGGTAAATATTAAGAACATTCACAGACGCTCTAGAAAATGTACTGGAACCCTGTCTGGGGGATAGGTAACCCCTTGCGGGTACCAGGATCGAGCAACATATCGCTGCTAGGGGAGCCGATTGGCTGAGAGGCAGGCGCAACGGGCGTGCTGCTGACCCTATGAACCTGATCTGGGTAATACCAGCGGAGGGAAGCGGCAACCGAACGCCAAGTTTTTCATAGGCATGCAGGCCGCAATCCTCCATATCAGGGTTGCGGCCTTTTGCATGCTCGGAACGTGCCTGAGCGGAGGTAAAAGACATGGACGCTCCAAAGCTGCTGGTGCAGGGAGTTAGCAAGGCGTTTCGTGATGGGCGGCGCTCTCTGGAGGTAATCGCATCAATTGACTTGACGGTGGCGGTTGGTGAATTTGTCTCGGTGATCGGACCGAGTGGCTGTGGGAAGAGCACGCTCTTTAACATCGTAGCGGGCGTGGAAAAAGCGAGTTCGGGGCTGATCGCCATTGATGGTGAAGCTGGTGGAGCACGTGCAGGCAAGTCTGGCTATATGCTCCAGCAACCACTGCTACTGCCGTGGAGAACTGTCGAAGAGAACGTCATGCTGGGGTTGGATGTGCGCCGCGTGCCACGTAAAAAGGCGCAGCACGAGGCGCGCGAATTGCTCAAGCGTTTTGGGCTGGCGGATTTTGCCCAACACTATCCGGCGACTCTCTCGGGAGGCATGCGCCAGCGCGTCGCCTTACTGCGTACTGTGCTCTTCAATCGCACGTTTCTTTTGTTGGATGAACCCTTTGGCGCGTTGGATGCCCTCACACGCCTCTCATCACAGATGTGGCTGCTTGATGTGTGGCAGGAGTTCCACGCGAGCGTGCTCTTTATTACCCATGATGTGCGAGAGGCAATTTTCTTATCTGACCGCATCTACGTGCTCAGTGCCCGTCCGGCGAGAGTATTGCGTATTGTAGAGGTTGATTTGCCGCGCCCACGCCGCCCAGAACAGCTCGCGTTGGAGCAGTCTGTGAAGTTGGAGCAAGAGTTGGTGGCTCTGCTTCTGAAGGAGCAACAGCTATGAAACTGCGTTGGATAGCAGGCTATGGCCCTGCTTTTGTACTGGCAGTCACGCTGCTGGCCTGCTGGGAACTCTATGTCCGCTCGGGCCAGATAAGCCCGACGGTACTGCCGACACCGATAGGCATTGTCCAGGCGTTGTTTGACAATTGGGATGTTATCTCCGGTCACACGCTGCAAACATTGCTGGAGACAGTATTGGGCATGGCAGCGGCGACGCTGCTGGGTCTGCTCCTGGCTATCATGCTCGATGTGTCACCGTGGATGCGCCGCGCCATCTACCCGCTGCTGGTGACCTCACAGACCATTCCGATGATAGCCCTGGCCCCGTTATTGCTAATCTGGTTTGGCTTTGACCTGGGGCCGAAAGTGCTTGTGGTCACGTTATATTGTTTCTTTCCTATAGCCGTGGCATGCGCTGATGGCCTGGCTAGTGCTGAACCTGAGTTGCTCAAACTGTTGCACAGTATGCGTGCCTCGCGCTGGCAAGTACTGTGGTTGGTACGTCTACCGGGGGCTATGCCCGCCTTTTTCTCTGGTCTGCGTATCGCTGCGACTTATAGCGTGACCGGAGCGATCTTTGGTGAGTATGTGGGAGCATACCAGGGGCTGGGTATCTATATGCAAACTTCGGCGAACTCACATGCTATTGTGCTGGTCTTTGCTGCGATCCTGGTCACTGCCGTACTGAGTCTCTTGCTCTTTGGCCTTGTGTCGGTTATTGAACGTATTGCGCTGCCATGGTATCACGGCACTCATGCTTTGTGGCAACGTGGGTAGGTTTTATGGAGGCACGGTCAGTGTTCCCGTAGGGGCGGTGCGGGGAAGAGTGGGATACCTGTCCCCCAGACAGGGTGCCCTTGTGCTGCGAAGCATCGCCGAAGGCGCTTGCCCGATTAATCAAACGAAAGAAGGAGGTTATGATGAACGCTCGCACACGACTTCTCGTAAGTATTGGCATACCTGTAGTGCTTATCATCTTGATCGTAGGAACATTTTTGTTGTATCAGCGTTCGACAACCACGGTGCCAACTACTACCCATGGACCGCAGAAGCTGACGACGATGACGCTGGCGCTGGACTGGACGCCCAACACGAACCATACTGGTATCTACGTTGCACTGGCGAAGGGATGGTATCGCGCTGAGGGGATTGACCTCAGACTATTGCCCTACTCGTCCAGTGTCTCGCCGGATGTGTTAGTAAGTAGCGGTAAGGCTGATGTTGGTATCAGTGCCACGGAGGGAGTGGTGTCCGATGCAGCAGTGGGGCAGCCGGTGGTCTCTATCGCTGCCATCATTCAGCACAATACGTCGGCGCTCGTCACGCTGGCAAGTTCTGGGCTGACGCGACCTCGTATGCTGGATGGCAAAATTTATGGTGCGTTTGGCGCGCCATATGAGAATGCGGTGGTAGGCGAGATCATCAAGCGAGACGGCGGCAAAGGCGTGTTCAAGAGTGTGACGCTCACTGTTGACGCGATGCAGGCGCTAGAGTCCCATCGCATTGATTTTGTGTGGGTTTTTGAGGGTTGGGAGGTGATCCAGGCACAGCAACGGATGGGCGTCAAGTTGAATGTCTTCCCGATTACGGACTATGGTGTTGCCGACTACTATACGCCAACGCTCATCACCGGTCCGGCTGAGATGAAGCAGAAGCCCGACCTGCTGCACAGGTTCATGGCCGCCACCGAACGTGGTTATGAGTATGCTCGTACGCATGCGCAGGAGTCGGCGCAGATTCTGTTGCAGGAGGCTCCCAAAGGGACGTTCCCCGATCCTGAGTTGGTGATAGACAGCCAGCAGTTTCTCAGCCCACGTTACGCCGATCCCGGTCGCAAGTGGGGCTGGCAGGATGCAGCTGCCTGGCATGGCTATCCTCAGTTCATGCTGGACACAGGCGGGATCGATGATGCATCGGGTAAGCCGATTCACAGCTTGAATTTCGATTCGTTGTATACGAACCAGTTTTTGTAGTAAACCTGGCGGTAGTGGTTCACTTGAGAAGGATGGTCCGCTCTCTACAAATCGGTAGTGGTCAAAAAGAGAATGATAGGGTAGAATACGGCCGTCCTCTCTTTTTGACCACTACCCGCTCTTCTTATGCGATCCAGAGATGTGAAGCAAGTTGAAGTGACGTGTCACCTGATGCGTGGTGACTTCTTCAAGAAATATGTCTATACTCCTCTACAATGGGTCACCTTTTTGCATGGTGTTCGGAGAGAAGACAGTCCCAATGGCTGCGTTTATTATGGTCGCATACGCATGATGCTCACCCGAAAGTGAAAGCCACGCTTGATCCCTTTTCCGGAAAATGTGAACCTGGATGACAGCTTGCAGAGAGAGGGCATGATGTCGAAAGAACACAAGACCTTCACGCGCGAGTTCAAAGTCGAAGCCGTGCAACTCGTGCAGTCCAGCGGCAAACCGTTAGCACAGATTGCACGTGACTTGGGAATAGCCGACGGTACGCTGCGCCATTGGCGTAAGCAATTGGCCATGCAAGGCGAACAGGCCTTTGCTAACAGCGGGTACCAGGCCGCGCAAGAAGAAGGGATGAAGCATTTCCCTTCCGATCAGCAGGAGCGGGAGAACGCCTTCGGGCGCTCCTGTGTGAGACTGCGCAAGAGCATGGGCCTGACCCAACAAGCACTGAGTCGGCTCCTTGGCATCAGCGAGCAGACCATTGGGCACTGGGAACGTGGGGTTCGCTCACCCAAACGAGAGCATCTGGAGCGCTTGCTTGTCCTCTGTCTCCAGCGCCACGCCTTTGCGCCAGGTCGAGAGCACGAGCAAGCGCACCAGCTGTGGCTGGCAGCAGGACAGCAGGCGGACTTCGATGCCTTCTGGATGCGGGTGCAGCTCGCAGTACCATCGGCTCCCCAGGCGCTCGTGGTGCTCAAACGGCAGGCCGCCCAGAGCGCAGAGCCGCTGGCGAAGCAGGAACCTCCATCCCCCTCGTCGCACTTTGATTGGGGCGATGCCCTCGATGTGCACGATTTTTACGGGCGAGAGGCCGAGCGCTTGCAGCTGGAGCAATGGGTGCTCCAGGAGCGCTGCCAGGTGGTGAGTGTGCTGGGCATGGGCGGCATCGGCAAGTCGGCGCTCTCGGTCACTCTCATGCACCAGGTGGCCCCCGCTTTCCAGCACGTCGTCTTTCGTTCCCTGCGTGATGCCCCCCCATGCCAGGACCTGCTGGCCGACTGCCTGCAAGTTCTCTCGCCTCAGTCCCTGCCGACCTTGCCAAGCAGCCTCGAGCGACGCATGGACCTGCTGCTGGCGTGCTTGCAGAGGCAGCGCTGCCTGCTCGTGCTCGACAATCTAGAAACCTTGCTGCAAGAGCACGATCAGGCGGGCCGCTTTCGCGCGGGCTACCAAGACTATGCCGCGCTGTTGGGCCGGGTGGCAGAGATGCCGCACCAGAGTTGCCTGCTCGTCACCAGCCGGGAGAGTCTGACCGAGCTTGAGCCACTGGAGAGCCGCCGGGCTTCCGTACGCGCCTTGCGCCTGGCGGGGCTGGAGCAAGAGGCCTGCGAGCAGCTCTTCGAAGAAAGGGACGTCGTTGGCACCCCACACGATCTGCTGCGCCTCGTCGAGCTGTATGCGGGCAACCCGCTGGCCCTGAAAATCGTGGCCGAGGCCATCGTCGAGCTCTTCGGAGGCGAGATCGCTCCCTTCTTGCAGCAGGAGACGGTGATCTTTAGCAACATCCGTTCTCTGCTCGCCGAGCAATTCGCGCGGCTCTCGGCCACAGAGCAAGCGCTGCTCTTCTGGCTGGCGGTGGTGCGCGAACCGCTGGGTGTGGCCGAGCTGCAGGCGATGCTGGTGCCCCCGGTGGCAGCTGTGCAGGTGAGCGAGGCGCTGGAGGCGTTGCAGCGACGCTCGCTCGTCGAGCGGGGCAAGCAGCAGGCGACGTTCACCTTGCAATCGGTGGTGCTAGAGTATGTGACGGGGGTGCTGGTGGAGCGGGTGAGTGAGCAGGTCGAGCGCGGCGGGTGGGAGCACCTGGTCCAGTATGCACTCGAGCAGGCGGGAGCCAAGGCATATGTGCGGCAGGCGCAAGAGCGGCTGATCGTGGCCCCAATCATCTTGCGCCTGCAGGCCGTCTACCGAGGCACAGAGGCGGTGGAG
>Ga0209701_10001825_pt1 | contig 13824 bp, 12 predicted proteins | sample CZO8metaG_4_FD_188356 | JGI IMG/M metagenome (GOLD analysis project Ga0209701, IMG submission 188356) | Vadose zone soil microbial communities from the Eel River Critical Zone Observatory, Northern California, USA - CZOApr15con2H3.8 metaG... | ecosystem: Environmental > Terrestrial > Soil >...
AGTCGGCCATCGCCGGAAAGATCGTATTGTATTACCTGAACGCCTGGAAGCAGCGCCTCCGTGCGTCCCGAATCCAAATCTGCTGCCCAGATCTCGCTCGGTGTTGCCCGACCTTGGTATCCGTTGCTGCTTCGGTAGAGCACTTTCCTGCCGGCGGCGTAGAACAGCGGCCAGAAAGCATATCCCTCGCGTGATACCTGCCGGTCACCGGCGGCGTCGTGAAACCAGATCGGCCTCTGGCGTAATCCAACCGCAGTGATGAGCGAAGCTCCGTCCGGCGCCATGGCTATCCCTTCCTCCTCGGTAGGCCCCGCCGTAAGCTGCTCCGGCTTTCCGTACTGGAAGCGTTGCCGCCACAGATGAAAGTTGTGATCGGCCTTAACGTCTAGATACATCCACTTGCCGTCGGGCGACCAGGCTGCGAACGTGCAGGGCGCCTCCGGGGGGCCTACTTCAAGACCAACCGAGCTACCGTCAAATGGCGCCAGCCGGCACGGTCTCCAATGTCCTGTTTCGTCCATCTCCACGATCAGCACCCACTTGCGGTCGGGCGAGATAAAGGACCGGTGCGCCATTGCAAGCTCGTGCCCCGGCAGGTAGGTGGTCCGGCTCTCCCCTCTCGTGTCCAGAGACGTGACAATCCCCATATGTTGTCCCCCCTTGATTTCCGAGAAGAGCAGGCGATGCTTATCGATCCAGGCCAGCCCAGAGGCGTTGGGAAGCCACAAGTGCGGCGTTCCACCAAGAACCGGCATAGCCCAGGTATCAAAAGTACTCTGCGGCCCCACTACCGTGTAGGCGATGCGTGAGCCCTCCGGGGAGAATGCCGGGCTCATCTTGGATGTGCCGTCCCGAGTCAATTGGGTCGGTTCGCCGTCAGGCAGCAGCTTCACGTAGAGTTCGCTTTGCCCCACGAAAGTGTTAGGGCCGCGGAGGAAGGCAAGCATGCGACCGTCCGACGACAGAGTGGGCTGGGTGACGGAACCCGGAAGGTTGGTGATCTCCATCCACTCGGAGGGATCAACGGGCCTCTTGTGCGTAGTTACCCATAGCACGCCCGAGACCACAAAGAGCAACACCAGAATAGCAACCGCAATCATTCGCCACTGCTTGGAACTGGATGATGACGGGACAACGGGCGGGTAAGCAGCCGGCGCTCCGTTGACCGGGGTTAGGAACCGATACCCTCGACGCGCCACGGTTTCGACAAACCGGGGACTCTCTGCCGAGTCGCCCAGCGCATCACGCAATCTGCGGATCGCGGCGTTCAGGCTGTGATCAAAATCGACGAATGTGTCCGCTGGCCAGAGCTTCTTTTGTAACTCCTCGCGGGTGACGACTTCGCCGGGGCGCTCAAGGAGCAGGGTCAGGATCTGGAGCGGCTGCTCCTGGAGCTTTACCTTGGAGCCACTTCGGCGCAGCTCCCCAGCTCGCAAGTCAACCTCAAAAATCCCGAACCGGATGGTGCGAGTTCCGGTATCGCCGATGACCGTCATCGCTTTTTCCTGATGCCCCGCAGTCTACCAGAATACGCCCGCTTTCAATATGTGTGATTCCCCCACCTAAGTATCTGACGCAGATAGATTTAATTCGCTATCCAGAGATTACCCGCTCGTTACCCGCGGAGGGTTGAGGTACGCAGCCACAGAACCGATGCTGGCCCCTCTTGTGGAGGTGAAGTGCCATGCATCGAGTGCTTACATCTGCTGCCCTGTTAGTTCTCACAATTTCACCCCTTTGGGGATTGCCGGAAAGGAACGCCTCGCAAACTGCTCAAGTCACTGTTTCCGTCTACAACGATGCCGGTGTTCCACAGGTCGTTCTGCAACGCGCCGAACGACGAGCCGGGAGCATCTTCGCGCGCGCAAATGTTGATGTTGTCTGGGTCAACTGCCCTCATGCAAGCAGCGAGGAGGATGCTCTGGCCTGTAACCGAATTGTTCTCGCCTTGCGGATCATTCCTAACGCCACGGGCTCTACGAGCGGTGCTGCCTTCGGAGTCGCTTTTCTATCGCCCGATGGAGCCGGCAGATACAGCGATGTCTTCTGGAAGCGTGCTCAGGACCTGCATGCAACATCGAATTTGGATCTCGGCAGCATTCTGGGAAGCGTGATGGCCCATGAGATAGGACATCTCCTGCTCGGATCAAATGCTCACGCTGTCAGTGGAATCATGCGAGCTCATTGGGAAGGCGAAGAGCTTCGCCGAATCGCCATGGAAGCTCTCCTATTCACGCCGCAGCAGGCTAGACTCATGCGCGGGAAGGCTCGCCTCTTGGAGTCGGCAGAACAGTCTGTGGAGCAACCCCCCCCCGAGCAGCTAATGGACGAAACCAGCAATCTCTAAGGCGCCCAAACGCCCCGTAAAATTTCGTTCATAGCGATCCAATCGCTGCGCGGGTTCACCTGAACCGGCCGACCGGCAAAGAGTGGACCTGGCGCCGCCCTGTCATTCTTTTTGTGATCGAGCCTGGATCACGGCTTACTCGGAAGCAATCTACCTGGACGAAAACGGGCTTTCCGAGCTAATGGATGCAGATAGTTGTTGCAAACAGCGTCTACACTAGCTATCTCGAAGGCGATTTTTGCTACACCTGTTCCCGCGCTTCGCCCAGCACCACGCTCACATCCATCTTTTTCTTGTTACGGAAGATGGTGACATTCACGGTGTCCCCGGCGCGGTGGTTGTTCATCACCTGGGCGAGATCCTGCTGGCTATCGATCCTCTTTCCGTCCACCGCCACGATCAGGTCGCCGCCGATCATGATGGGGATGTTGCCGAGATATGCGCGTTCGCTGCCGCCCCGCAATCCAGCGCGGGCGGCGGCGCCGCCGGGAATGGCTTGCACGATCAACAGTCCGTAGTCTGCGGGCAGGTTCATCTCGGTCGCCAGTTCGCCTCCGATTGGGATGGTCCGCACGCCGAGCGCCGGACGTCGCACTCGGCCGATGGTGACCAGATCGTTCAGCACGGCTTTCGCGGTATTGATAGGGATCGCGAAGCCGATACCGGCACTCTGTCCGACATTAGAGGCGATCATGGTGTTGATGCCGATCACTTCTCCGTGCCAGTTGAGCAGCGGTCCGCCGGAGTTACCTGGGTTGATGGCGGCATCAGTCTGGATTGCTTCTTCGATCACCATGCCGTCGGGCTCTTCTACCTGGCGGATCGAGCTGACGATGCCGCGCGTGAGCGTGCCGGAAAGCCCAAACGGATTGCCGATCGCATAAACTTTTTGACCGACCTGAAGATTCGTGGAATCGCCGAGGGTCATCGGCAGCAGATCAGTCGCTTTGATCTGCACGATCGCCAGATCGTGCGCGCGGTCGGTGCCGACAATCGTAGCGCGATATTTTTTCCGGTTGTGGAGCGTCACCCAGACCTCGCGCGCATCGGCGATCACGTGATAGTTGGTGAGAATGTGCCCAGCTTTGTCGATGATGAATCCGGTGCCCTGTCCTTCCTGTGGCACCAGGCCATAGAAAAAGTCGAAGGCCATGGCGCGGGAGGTGATGTTGACGACAGAAGAGATGTTCTTGCGATAGACGCCGATATTGTTCTGCTCTTCCGCATCGAACGGATCGCCGCCAGCGGCCTCCGTGATCTCGACTTTGACCGGATGGCTTACCCAATTGGCAGGATGCAATCTCCCGTTGCGGTAGGTGGTGAAATAGAAAAAAGCTCCGGCGACAAAGACGGCAAGGATAAGCGGACGGACGACTCTCATATCGGTCACTCCAAGAAGTCTGAACAAGAATTTTATCGGATTGGGGCCAAGCACGTAGGGCGCGGCACCCGACTGGGCGAAAGCCACGGGCACGCAAAGGGTTAAGCGGCGGGCCTAACGAATCACGCCTTGCCTGTCTTGTCGGGACCACCCCAACCGCCGCCACCCGGAGATTCTACCCGGACCCTCTCTCCAGAACGGAGCCGAATGCTCGTCTTGCCGGGTATTTCCTGTTCGGAGCCGTCTTGACGAACGATAACGGTGCGTCCCGGAGCGCCGTCGGCGCCGCCAGACAGGCCGTATGGACCACGCGAGCGCCGGTCGGCGAGCAGCGTGACCTGGGCCTCAGTCAAAACCTCGATTTCACGCACGATCCCGTCCCCACCGATGTGCAGGCCACGGCCGCCGCTTCCGGGACGGAAAGAATATCGCCGCAGCCTCACTGGGTAGGCATATTCGAGCGCCTCGGCAGGAGTATTCAGCGAATTCGTCATATGGGTATGCACGCCGGAAACGCCGTCTTTGGTTGGACGCGCGCCCATGCCGCCGGCGATCGTTTCGTAATAGGCAAACGGCTCGCTGGTTCGAGGATCGATTCCGCCGATGGTCAGATTGTTCATCGTGCCCGAAGCGGCCGCAGGAATACGGTCCGGAATCGCCTGGGCGAGCGCTCTCAGCAGCGCGTCGACAATTCGCTGCGAAGTCTCGACGTTGCCACCGGCAACCGCCGCCGGAGGTTTCGCATTCACGACCGTGCCCGCAGGAGCGATGACCTCGATCGGGCGCATCAGCCCCGCCGTCGCGGGCACGTCCTCACGCAACAGGCAACGGAAGACGTAAAAGCAGGCGGAGACGGTGATCGCCTCCACCGCATTGATTGCGCCCTGCACCTGAGGATCGGAGCCGGTGAAGTCGATGGTGATCGCTGCGGGCCGCTTCTTGGCTCGGGATGACTTCCCGCTGCGGCCTTGAACGCGAAGCGTTACAGCGATTCGCACCGGCTTGTCGTCAACCCCGTCGTTATCGAGGAAGTCCTCCGCGCGATAAGTTCCCGCCGGAACGGTGCCGAGGAAACTACGCATCATTTCTTCGGAGTAGTCGAGCAGTTCGCCGGCGGCTCGTTTCGTGCGGGCCAGTCCATAGCGGCCGCAGATTTCGGTGAGCCTTCGCGCACCCGTTTGGCAAGCGGCAATCTGCGCGCCCAGATCGCCTTCGCGCTCTTCCGGCGTGCGGACATTGTTCAGCAGCAGCGCCAGCACATCCGCAACGATCTTTCCTCCGCGCATGATTTTCACCGGCGGAATGCGCAGTCCTTCCTGATAAATCTCGCGGCAGGGCCCCATGGAACCAGGATAGGTTCCGCCGACGTCAGCATGATGAGCCCGCGAAGCCACATAGAAATCCGGTATGGGTGTGTGGAGCGGGCGCCCCCGCCCGCTGCTTTTGATCTTCTGCACATAAACCGGCATCACGAGAGTGATATCCGGAAGATGAGTCCCACCACGAAAGGGGTCATTCAGCATGACGATATCGCCCGGTTCAAGAGCACCATGCTCGACCGCCGCTGCGACCGACATCGGCATCGACCCAAGATGCACGGGCATGTGATCGCCCATGGCGATGACCCGGCCTGCGGAATCGAACACGGCGCAAGAGTAATCGCGACGCTCCTTGATATTGGGCGAGAAAGAAGTCCGGCGCAGTGCCGCCCCCATCTCCTCGGCAATGGAGTGATAGAGGTTCTTGAAGACTTCGAGCTCGATGGGATCACGCATGAGTGAGTAGAAGTTTACGCCAGAAGGAGGTGCTACACTTCTCTAATCATGGCTGAAGGACGTTCGCGAGTTTGGCTTTGGCTGCTCTTCGGGGGCGGCGCATTTCTGCTCTTTGTGGTCGCCGTGTTCACGCTGGTGTATTTCACTTTCCGTGGCGGCGACCAGGAGTCGTTCAGCGGGTTTGGGGAAAAGATCGCGGTCGTGGATCTGGACGGCGTCATCCTGTCTCCCAAGCAAACCGTTTCCCAGCTGAAGAAATTTGCCGACGACGATTCCATCAAAGCCATCATTCTCCACGTCAATTCCCCCGGCGGCGGAGTGGCGGCTTCGGAAGAGATCTATCGGGAGGTAAAGCGCATCCACGACGCAAAGAAGAAGCGCATCGTGGCTTCGATCGAGACCGTGGGAGCGAGCGGCGCCTACTACGTCGCCTCCGCCAGCGACAAGATTTATGCTGACAAGGGCAGCATTGTCGGCTCCATCGGCGTGATTGCCCAGTGGGTCAACTATGGAGAGCTTCTGCGCTGGGCGAAACTCAAGGACATCACCCTGAAGGCGGGAGAATTCAAGGACACCGGCAATCCTGCGCGCGAGATGACGCCCTCCGAACGCGAATATCTCCAGAGCCTGATCGACAACATGCACACGCAGTTCATCCAGGCGGTGGCGGATGGCCGGAAGGCGAAAGAGGCTGACATCCGCTCAATTGCCAATGGCAAAGTGTGGACCGGTGAGCAGGCCTTCTCCATGAAACTGGTAGACCAGATTGCTGATTTCGAAGAAGCCGTGAAGGATACCGCCAAGTCCGTGGGAATCAAGGGGGAACCGTCGCTAGTCTATCCTCCAAAGACCAGAAGATCGGGGCTGGACCTGATTTTTGGGGATGTTTCCGACTACCTGCCCACTCGCGAGAAACTGCTGGAGCAGCAAGTCGGCTTTTACTACCTGTGGAAATAGGTGGCTTCGGTCCCACTTGCGCTGAACCCCTGAAATTTGAGAAGGTTATAGGCAATGACAGCCCTCGATAACAGGGGGCGAGATTAGCCCGGGCAGGAAACCCTATCCCAAGGGAGCGAGAGGCGTATGACAAAAGCGGACCTGATCGAAGAGGTGTCCCGGCTGGCCGAACTAACCCGCAAAGACAGCGAAGTGATTGTAGAGACGATCTTTGACAGCATCGTGCGCTCGCTGCGCGTGGGCGACAAGATCGAGATTCGCGGTTTCGGCAGCTTCAGAACCCGGCAGCGCAAGCCGCGCGTGGGCCGCAATCCGAAAACCGGCGAGCGCGTGGAGGTCCCGGCCAAGAAGATCCCATTCTTCAAACCCAGCAAGGAGTTGAAGGATCTGGTCAACCACAGTGCGACGAGCGCTGGAGCGGGAACTGCGTCTGCCTCCGCGCCGGCTCCAACTCAGTAGATGGGACAGCCGTACTTCAGTCCCCGGCTCTTTCAGTTTCTGGGGCAACTGCGCCGGAACAACCGGCGTGCCTGGTTTCTGAAGCATCGCCTCGAATTCGAAGAGTTCGCGCGGCAGCCCAGTCTTCGCTTCATTACCGATCTCCGGCTCCGAATGCGCGACGTGAGCCCGTGGCTGGTTGCCGACCCCAAGCCCAATGGCGGTTCCCTGTTTCGCATCTACCGCGACGTGCGCTTCTCAAAAGACAAGAGTCCTTACAAAACTCATATCGGCATGAACTTCTGGCACGCCTCTGCAAGTGAAACCGTGCATGGTCCAGGCCTGTACCTGCACCTTGAGCCGAAGGGCTGCTTTCTGGCGGGAGGCATCTGGCAACCAGACCCGCGTTCGCTGGCGCGAATCCGCGATGCCATCGCCTGGAAAGCGGAGGACTGGCGCGCCGCCAAGCGCGGACTCCGGCTGGGCGGCGACACTCTGACGCGCCCGCCACGCGGCTATTGCGAAGACCATCCGCTTATTGAAGACCTCAAGCGAAAGGACTTCATTGCCAGTATCGACTTGTCGCAAGCGCAGGTGTGCAGCGGACGCTTGATAGAGGATTTTCTGCGTTCGTCGCGCAAGATGACACCACTGCTGAAGTTTCTGTCGGACGCGGTGAAACTGCGGTTCTAGCAATTCCTGTGCGATTGTAGTGCGCCACAATGACCCAAGACGACATTGTACGGACCCAGCAAAGTATCGATAGGGTCGTCAGGTTGCAGTGCACGGACGGCGAAACGATACTAGCGAAGATCTACGCTGTCGATGTTGAAGATGGCGAGATTGTTTACGAAATGCTTTCTACGACCGACGAATCAAAATACGAGAAATTCGACCGGCAGCCCGCATACCTAATACATTTCCACGAAATAGCATCGGTTGAGCCCGTTACCGATTGATTCAAATTCCTGCAAATGTCCTAGATGAGACCCCGCGCGGGTTGCGAGAGAGTGCCCATATCAACGCCGGGTCTACCTTGCCGTCAGCGCGAGGCTGCGCGGGCGCGGAGAGCCTGATCCTGGAGAGTCTCGACAGCCGGAATCGATTTGACAGGAGTAAAAGTGCGGTCGGGAGGTTGTATCCCACTCTCGATTGACTTCATCATCAACTCGATCGCCTGGCCCGCATTCGGTGGGATGAAAACGGTCGCCGCCAACAGATTGCGGCGCACCCAGTCCTGACCAGTGTTGGGAAGTCCGTCACAGCCTAGAAACGGTATTTTCCGCCACTGCTCCTGGTGATTCGCGAAGCACTCTTCGAAAGCCTTACGGGCCCCCATCGCCATGGAATCGTCCTGGGCGCAAACCGCCGCGATCTGGTTGTCACGCGAAGTGGACAGACGGAACCACGAGCTGACCGCCTTGTAGGCGCTGGCCTCAGTCCATTGCGCCTTGAGAACCCGCAGCTGCGCGGTTTCGGGTTTGGTTTCGAGCGCCCCGAAGAGCCGCTGCTTGGCGGCTGAACTTTCGCTCGGGCCTTGTATGTAGAGGACCAGTCCGCCGCCCGGCAAGAGCGCCGACAGTTGGCGTCCCTGGATGCGGCCGATCTCCTCGTGGTCCGACGTGATGGCGAAGACCGGGACTTGGAACTGACGCCGCAAATCGGTTACGTACTCGGCATCGCGGTTCAATACCACCCAACCGATCCCAGCCGCCGCGGCGGCCCGGGCAACCTGCGGAAGGGTAGTGGAACCGGCCGGTTCGAACAGAATGGCGTCCGGACGCGGATTCGTCGAGGACTGAATGCTGGTCAGCAGCTGCTGGCTCTGCACGATCCCGTCATTTCTTGCATTGCCGATTTCGAGCTCGATCCCGAGTTTGACCGCCGCCCGGCGGGCAGCCGCGGCCTGTTCGATCTGGTAATCGTTATCGTCGTTGGTCAGCGACAGCAGAAAACGCAGCTTCTTCATCCCGAGGCACCCGTATATGGACCCATCATAAGTCCAGAATCCCTTCCGCGCTGCATGACACAAGTAACCAGGCGTCTGCGGAAAAGCTTGGGTTGGAGCGCCCTAGGGAGGGCACGACTTCAGTCGTGCCGCAAACTGCTCTTTTCTGATTTGATTGGTAGAGACGCGGCTTGCCTATGAGTACTGCAAGCTCGAAGTGGCAACGGTGATTCGTTCGTGCGACTTCGAGCGCGGCCAGACGCCGTAGGAGATCGCGTGGAGCCGGGTCTTCGACCCGGCTTGGACGGGTCAAAGACCCGTCCCCACACAGACGGGCACGACCGCCTGTGCTAGATTGAAGCCAGAAAGGGCCCGTAGCTCAACGGTTAGAGCAGCAGACTCATAATCTGTTGGTTCTAGGTTCAAATCCTAGCGGGCCCACCAAGCGTTGAACGGCAAGAGGTCGCGGTAGAGGCTCTGGTTTGGCTTTAGCCAAACGCAGCCAGCCGATTGCAATACGTTATTTCCTTTATTGACGGCCCCACAGGACTATCGTAAAGTCATGTCTCCGCCGCCTCGTCCAGAAAATAAAATCAGGAGGTAAGTCATGTCTCACAAGATCGCAAAGTTGGCTTTTTGGTTAATCCCCATTCTTTGCTTGAGCCTTTGCCCGATCGCCCTGGCTCAGGGTACAGCAGCACCGGAAAAACAAGAGAAGAAAGCGGAGAAGTCTACGCACACTGTGACCGGTTGTCTGCAAAAGGGTGATGAACCCGGCGAGTTTTCCATCACGGGCGAAGACGGGAAGACTTGGGGACTTCGCAGCACCAGCGTCAAGTTGGATGAGCACCTGGGCCACAAAGTGACCGTCACTGGTTCCACAACCCATGAGACGAAGGCAGAAGAGAAAAAAGAAGGACAGGTGGAGAATGCAGCCAGCAAAGCGGAATACGCTGACCTGACTGTCACCAGTCTGAAGATGGTCAGCGAGAGTTGTAGCAAGTAACGGCTATCCGTCCCCTAAGCAGATCGAGTCCGCCGCCGTTTGCCCGAGTCCGAAAGTGAACAAGGGGCGCAGCCTTTTTGCGCCCTGTGTGTTTCATTGCCTCTGGGCGGGCGGCTTCCTCGTCAGCTTCGCGTGGGGAAGCACACCGGAAATCAGCCGTAGCCGTTGGCTCCCCGAAATTGATGACGACTCGATGGGTCCTCTCCAGGCGGGCCCACCAGAAACCCCACACGCTTATAGAACGTCAGGGAACCTAGGTTGGTAGGGCTCCCTACAGTATTTCCTGTATCGACCCCAAGCGGCGAACTTCGCTAGCATCCTTTTTCGGACCGCGCCCTTGTCGCCACATCGCTTTCAAGATCGGATCAATGCCTTGGTCACCAGGGCTGTCGCGACTCACGATCCAGCCGAACTGCAAGGAGTGATCAGGGAGCTACGGGAAGCCCTCCATGAGCATGCTAAGAGCCTGCGGAGATTGGCCGCCGAAAAGCTCACCTCGCGCCAGAACGCGGAGTAGGTCCCCCCTCGGAGAGCACCTCCCCACTGTCAAAATTCGAGCGCCTTCGCCCACAGCCTGAGGGACAGGTTTCTCCGCCGCCCACAGGGAATTTCGAGGCCCAGCTTCTACCCCGCCGGCAAACTGAAATAAAAAACCGAGCCATGCCCTAACTGGCTGGTCACTCCGATGCGGCCGCCGTGGGCCTCGACGATCGCTTTGCAAATCGCCAGTCCCATTCCCGTTCCGTGGACCTGCACGCGCTGGTTGCGTCCCCGATAGAACTTCTCGAAGACGAGTGACTGCTCGAAATCGTCGATGCCCGGGCCGCGATCGGCTACGCTGGTTGTCAGCGCGCCGTTCTTGGCTTCGGCGGTGATGCGAATCGGAGTGTCGGGACCCGAGTATTTGGCGGCATTCTCGAGCAAATGCACCAGCACTTCCTTGATACGAGCCGAGTCCATGCGCGCCCGAGTCAGGTCGGCGGGAATTCTGACTTCCACCGGATGCGGCGTGAGGACTTGCTTCAATTCTTCCAGGGCCTCGTCAACCACCTCGCGGATGCGCACCGGCTCGAGCTGTAATTCGACCTTGCCCGCGTCCAGTTGCGCCATCTCCGCGGCTTCTCCGACCAGACGGTTTAGCCGATCGCTTTCCTCATTGATGACCGTCAACAGGTCTTCTTTCTCCGCGGCAGAAAGACTCGGGCTGCCCAGAAGGGACGTGACCGACGCTTTGATGGCCGTCAGCGGAGTACGAAATTCGTGCGTCACCGAATCCAGCAGGAGCGAGCGCAACTGCTCGCTTTCGCGCGCGGCCTCTGCATGAGTCAGCTTTTCGATTGCCCCCGCCCGTTCTATTGCGATGGAAATCAGACCGCCGATAGCATCCAGGGTCTGGCGCGGCAGCAGCGATCCGGAAACTCCCAAACTTCCCACCACGCGGTTGCCCATGGTCAATGGCATGAAGGCGAGATGATTCGTGCCGTCGATCCGCGGCTCACCGCGCAGGCAACATAACTGGAGATCGTGCGACTCCAGTCCGTCGATGCTCGGACCGGAACGAGAGATATCCGCCCGGCTCGACAGGAAAATAGCCGCTGATCGAACGCCGAATGAGTCCACAATATACCGTGGAATCGAGTTCAAGAGTTCAGCCGCATTGTCGCTCGAAAGCAGTTGTTGGCTGAATCCATAAAGCCGTTCCAGTTCCCGCCGCCGTTCGTTGGCGTTACGAGCCTCGCGACCGGCGCGCTCCGACAACTCGCTGGCGGTCACGGCCGTGATGAGGAACGCAAACAACGCGATCCAGTTTTGCGGATCGGTGATCGCGAAGGTGCCTACCGGTGGAAGAAAGAAGTAATTGAACGCGAGCGCGGCGCTGATCGCCATGAAAACCGCCTGCCGCAATCCCCAGAACGTTGAGATCCCAAGCACGCCGAGCAGAAACGTCAATGCGATCGTCGTCGGGTTGACGTGGACAATACCGCGGCCCAGCAGAGTGATTCCTAAGACAACCAGCGCGGCCACTGCATAGCCCAGCGCTGATCTTGGTGCAGGTTTCACGAGCCGATTGTATCCGACATCGACAAAGCCGAATCTCTCAACGACAATAAGCGCGAATCGCCAAGACTCCGGAACGGGGCTGGAGGAAATCCCCCCGGCAAGAATCGTGACTCAGGAGCCCGGCTGACGCCCGCCATGTCCGAACACATGCGCATCCTGGTCGTGGACGACGAACCGCAGATCACGCGGGTTCTGCGCACATCTCTCTCCAGTCACGGATACGACATTCGCATCGCCAACGATGGCGAGACCGCGCTCGAGATCATGAAGGACTGGTCGCCCGACCTCGTTATCACCGATCTAGCCATGCCGAACATGGACGGACGGGAACTGTGCCGGCGCCTTCGAACCAAAACGCAGATTCCCATCCTCGTGCTCTCGGTGCGCGGAGAAGAAAGAACCAAGGTGAAGGCGCTTGACGCGGGCGCGGACGACTACATAACCAAGCCCTTCGGCATCGAAGAGTTGCTAGCGCGCGTCCGCGCTAACCTCCGGCGGGCCCGGCCCGGAGAATCGGAACAGGCGCCGATCGAACTGGGAGATTTCCGCATTGATCCAGGGGCGCGTACCGTCGAGGTCCGAAAGCGGGCTGTGCACCTGACTCCAAAAGAATTTGATTTGCTGGTTTACCTCGCTCGCCGCGCTGGCAAGGTCGTAACCCACCGCGCGCTCCTGGGAGCGGTCTGGGGTGGAGACAGCACCGAGCAGGTGGAATATCTGCGCGTCTTCGTCGGCCAGTTGCGAAAGAAACTCGAACCCACCGCATCCTCCCCGCGCTACATTGTGACTGAACCGCGGATCGGGTATCGCTTCCAGCCGGGCGAGTAGTTGTATCTTCGCCGTCCCGGCGGGCGTCCTTGCTAAAGGATGCTCATCCACTCGGACTTATCACTTGCAGAGCATTGCGGCGCACGCCAATTTCCACGGGAGTCTGGCATACGTATTCCCCGTCGGCATAGATGTCCAGGGGTTGCTCAGTTTCCACGCGAACGCGCTCCGCCTGCGAGTATTCCACCCCCTCAATCGCAAGATGCCGCCCGAAATAAACAGATGGAAACAGGCTCAGAAGTTTCAGACGATTCAACGGGTTGATCAGACAAAGATCCAGCTTGCCATCGTCCATCTTCGCCAGCGGAGCTACTCGCATTCCATCCCCATAGAACGGCGTATTGGCAAAGGCCGCTAGCAGCACTGGTTTCGCCACCTTTCCGGCCATGGGCCCATCCCGGATGTCGAGCCGAAGGTTCACCGGCGAGAAACTGAGGATCGTGGGAATCAATGCCAATGCATATCCGCCGTGGCGACGAAGCCAGCGCGGCATGCGGTTCGCCTTGCGCGCGACGGCAGAATCGAGACCGCATCCGGCCACACAGGAGTAATAGTGACGCGTTCCCTCGTCTCGATCTTCCGTGATCGTGCCCAGGTCAACGGCTCGGGTATTCCCGGCTCCTGATTCAAATGTCCGCCACGCTCTGACCGAATCGGCCACGCTATTGAGCTTCAGCGAGCGTGCAAAGTCATTTCCGCTCCCGGCCGGTACGACCAGCACCGGAAGCTGTAGCCGGACCAGCGCGGGCAGATGGCGGTGAATGGTGCCGTCGCCGCCAAAGATGAGAATGGCGTCGGCATGCCTCGAAGACGTAGGGACTCCCTCGCTCCATGCGGTAGCGGAGCCGGCGCGGAACCAAGCCAGGTTTGCCGGAGAGGTGCCCAGCCCGAATATAGCGGCGGCGCGCATGCGTTCAGCTTTACTGGTCCATCAATTGCGGTCGCCGAACCCATGCTTCTGCCCACAGAGCTTGCACAAGGTGGGCGGTTCGGTGTTGTCAACCAAGTGGTGGACGGGTTTGCATGTGCGTAGATACGCGAAGACAGCCTTCAAGTCATCATCGTTCATGTTCTTGTCCACCG
>Ga0209701_10001827_pt1 | contig 13801 bp, 9 predicted proteins | sample CZO8metaG_4_FD_188356 | JGI IMG/M metagenome (GOLD analysis project Ga0209701, IMG submission 188356) | Vadose zone soil microbial communities from the Eel River Critical Zone Observatory, Northern California, USA - CZOApr15con2H3.8 metaG... | ecosystem: Environmental > Terrestrial > Soil >...
CGGCTGCCCCGCCATCGCCGCGTCCTCGTTCTCGACTTGGAACAGGACACCTGCTTGTTCGGCGACGACGGGCGTAAGGGACTTCATGACCTCAATCAGGCCGACCGTGTCGCCGACGCCCACCGGGTCACCCGGGCCTTGAAGGCCATCTCACCAGGAGCGGGAGACCGGTAGAACGTGCCCGGGAGTGGTGCTTGGATCGTCTTAGCACTCATGAGTCCGATTGCTCGGGCACGAGAGTTGCAGAGGATGCTGGACCATGACGGACAGCGCGGGAGGCCGGCGCTGTACCGACCCTGTGTCGACTGAATTCGGAGTGCGTGACATGCAAACGACTTACGCGACCACCGATATTCCCCCACACAGTCGCCGGCAATTCTGGCAGGAAATCGTCTCCAAAACCTACTTTCCGTTGGACCTTTCCTTCGCCGGAGGCAGTGATTTTCGCGCCAGCCTGGGCGCTTGGTCGCTCGGCCCCGTTTCGGTATCCCGCAATGTCTCGGACGGCCTACTCTACAAGAGGCACGAACGCCATCTCCTGAGCGAGCGGGAGGAGTGTTACCTGATCACTGTGCCTGAACTGGCCGAAATCCGCTTCGAGCAGGACGGCAAGGACGTTCGGTGTCGTCCCGGCGCCTTCCTGATCGAGCGCAGCCATTTGCCCTACGAGTTCAGCCATCGTGATCCGGCCGCGCTGTGGGTGCTGAAGATCCCCAGTGCAGTCCTGCGCGCACGGATCTCCCGCCCCGAACGCCTTGCCACCCTGCAGATCGATGCCAGCCGCAGCGTCGGGGCGCTCTTCGTCGACACGCTGCGGCTTACCGGCGCTCGCATCGAGGAAATCGACGGCCCCGCCCGGGCGCTAGCGGGCAAGCATCTCATCGATCTCTTGGCGATGGCGATCGAATCCGACGAACGCGTGCTGGTGGGCCACTCGTCCTCGGTCCGCAACGCCCACCTCCATCGCTGCGAACACTTCATCCGGGCACGCCTCGACGACACACGGCTCACGCCACAGATGGTAGCAGACGGTTCCGGCATCTCTCTCCGGTATCTGCACCAGATCTTTGAGCGAGAAGGCATCACGGTGTGCGCCTACATCCGCAACCAGCGTCTATTGATGTGTGATGCCATGCTGCGCGATCCGAACTGCCGGAAGAGCATCTCCGAAATCGCCTACCAATGGGGGTTCGGCGACCAGGCGCAGTTTAGCCGGAACTATCGCAGCCGGTTCGGCTGCACACCGAGCGACGTGCGCGCGGCTTCGCGCGCGCCCAATCCATAAATGGGCTGCCGCTCGTGGTCCCCGTAATGGTTCTCCATTCTTCTTCGTCAGGAAGCCACAGCGTCGCCACACTCGAGGATATCCGTGCCTGGATCGTCACCGGCCCGCCGGACGTCTGACCCTGACCGCCACTTTGCCCCAAGGCCGGGGCTTCCGTTCCGCCGGGATGGATAACGGCACCGTCCGCCCTCGCGAGGCCTTCATGCCTGCGCCTGACTGCACTTTAAATATCAGCCATGTCCAGAAATTGGGCTGTTCGTGCTCTGTGGCACAAATCTTCCTGCGCTCAGCGTCAAGCGTGCCGCCGACGAGCTGCGTATAATCTTCGCGATACCTCCGAAATCCGCCGGTCGAACGGGCCGTTCGCGGCAACCGGATCATAGATCCGGCCGAGCCCGCGCACTCGCCCCAACGTCCAGCATGGCGAGCGCGTGTTCGAAAGGAAGTCGTGTCGTGCAGAACCTTCGCGTGGCTGTCGATGTCGGCGGAACCTTCACCGACATCTGTATCATGGACGAGGCAACCGGCGTTATCCGCATCGAGAAGACATCGTCGACCCGCGATCCCATCGATGGGATCATGGACGGCGTTTCAAAGGCCGGGATTGACCTCTCCAAGGTTGCGCTGTTCTCGCACGGGACCACTGTCGCAACCAACGCACTGATCACGCGCCGTCTGCCCCGCGCCGCCGTGGTGACGACTAATGGCTTTCGCGACGTCATCGAGATCCGGCGCGCCAACAAGGAAGACCTCTGGGACACCTACAAGGATGTCGTCAAGCCATATGTGCCGCGGCGCGATCGGTTGACCGTACCCGAACGCGTAGACGCCAGCGGCAGAGTGATCGAGCCACTCGACGTTGCGGCGGCGCGCGAAGTCGCGCGCATCCTGAAGCGCCGCGGCATCGCCGCGATCGCGGTCTGCTTCATGAATGCCTATCTCAACGGCGAGAACGAGCGCGCCATGCGCGACATCCTGCTGGAAGAGATGCCGAACGTCCCGGTCTCGATTTCCTCACAGGTGCTTCCTGAGATCTTCGAGCACGAGCGCTTCTCCACGACGGTCGTCAATGCGATCCTGAGCCCGGTCGTTGTCAACTACACGAGCCGGCTTGGCGAGCGTCTTGCGAGCGAGGGGTATACCCGAGATCTGCTGCTGCTGCACACCGGCGGCGGCGTAATGACGCCGGCGAGCGTCAAGGATTTTGCCGCCCGCCTCGCCGGCTCCGGTATTGCCGCCGGTGCCATCGCCAGCCGTTACATCGCCGGCCTGTGCGGCTTTCCCAATTCGATCGGTCTCGACATGGGTGGCACATCGACCGATGTCTCGCTTGCCTACGAGGGCCAGTCGCGCATCACCAAGGACTGGTACATCGAATTCGGCTATCCGATCCGTTTCGCTTCCATCGAGGTGCTCACCATCGGCGCGGGCGGAGGATCGCTCGCCTGGACCGATCCCGCGGGCTCCCTGCGCAACGGCCCCCAATCGGCCGGCGCCTATCCGGGCCCGGCGTGCTACGGCAACGGCAATCCGCAGCCGACGAATACGGACGCTAACGTCACGCTCGGTCGCCTCGGCACGAGCCTCGCTGGCGGCAAGGTGATGCTCGACCCGGCACTCGCCCGCCGGGCGGTTGAGGAAGGCGTCGCAAAGCCGTTCGGCCTTGGCCTGCACGAAGCCGCGGACGCCATCGTAAAGGTCGCCAACGCCAACATGTCGGATGCGGTTCGGTTGATCTCGATCAGCCGCGGCTACGATCCACGTGACTTCGCGCTCGTCGCCTTCGGCGGTGCCGGCGCCCTCCACGGGGTCGACGTCGCGCGCGAACTCTCGATCCCCGTCGTGATCGTGCCACCCAATCCGGGCGTCACCTCGGCGCTCGGCTGTCTGCTGGTCGACATGCAGCACGACTTCTCGCAGAGCTGCATGGTCGGCGCCGAGGAGGCCGATTCCGCCGCCATCGAGGCGCAGTTCGCCACGCTGGAAAAGGAAGCACTCGGTCGACTTACCCACGAAGGCGTCGCGCCACAGGATATCGTCCTCCAGCGGTCGATCGACATGATGTATCGCGGCCAGTGGCGTTCACTCGCTGTCAATTCGCCGCGCCCCATCGGCGCGATCGCCGACCTCGTCGAAAGCTTCCATGCGGAGCACAAGCGCGAATACAATTTCCGCCGCGACAGCGCCCCGGTCAGCTTCTTCCGCCTCAACCTGAAGGCGGTCGGCATCGTTCCCAAGGCCGAATTCGCCGCGCACGCGCCGACCGGCGCAATTCCCGAGCCGGTCGGCAGACGCAGGGTTTGGTTCGAAGGCAGAGGGCTCGACACCCCCATTTACCAGCGCGACCACCTGCCCTGCGGCTTCAGTTTTCAAGGTCCCGCGATCGTCGAGCAGGTTGACGCGACCACAGTCGTGCCGCCCGGCGCCAGCGCGGAGATCGACAAGTACCTCAACATCATCATTCGCGTGAAGGAGTGAACCGATGGCCGGAAATCTTGCGCTCGACCCCGTAACCTTCGAAGTTCTGAAGAACTCCTTCATTACGAGCGTCGACCAGATGGGCGAGCAGGTCCTTCGAACCTGCTACTCCTTCGTCATCTACAACCGCGACTTCTCGAGCGCGTTGCACGACGCCAAGGGCGAATGCGCCGCGCAAGGCAATCAGGATATCGCCGTCCATGTCGGGACGCTGCACTTCACCTGCCAGGATGTCATGCGCCATTTCGAGGGCGACATCCATGAAGGCGACGTCTTTGCCATCAACGATCCTTATGCCGGTGGCACGCACTTCTCCGACGTGCGCCTGATCCGGCCGATCTTCGCCGCCGGCAAGATCATCGCCTTCAGCCAATCGAACGGGCATTGGTCGGACGTCGGCGGCAGTGTACCGGGGTCGTTTGACGTCGCCGCCCGCGAGATGTTCCGCGAGGGCTTGCGCATCACGCCGGTGCGCCTGTTCGACAAGGGCCGCTTCTGCAAGGATGTCGCCCATCTGATCGCCTCGAACACGCGCGATCCGGCCTCAATCATCGGGGACATTCAGGCACAGACCCAGGCAACCCAGGTCTGCGAGCGCGAGATCCTCCGCCTCGTCAACAAATATGGCTGTGACACGGTCGAGACCGGATTAGCCGCCGTGCAGGACTACGTCGAACGTTCGGCACGCCAGCGCATCGCCGCGTTGCCCGACGGCGAGTGGGAGACAGTCGACTTTATCGATCGCGACCCAGCCGGCGGCGAAGGGATGATCCCGATCCGGATCAAGATGACGATCAAGGGCGACCGAGCGATCTACGACTTCACCGGCAGTCATCCGACCATCGGCTCGATCTACAATTCGGCATTCGGCGCGACCTTCTCGGCCGTAGCGGCGGGCATGAAGACCTTCTTCCCTGACCTGCCGCTCAATTCCGGCTTTTACCGCTGCTTCGAGATCATCGCTCCCGAGGGCTCAATCGTCGACGCCAAGTGGCCGATCGCGGTTACGGGCTTCCTGATGCCCTTCGAGAAGATCATGAACTCGATCTACGAGATATGGTCGAAGTTGATGCCCGAGCGGGCGCTCGCCTGCGCCTTCAACCTCGAATACCTGCTCACCGGCGGTCTCGACGCCCGCAGTCCCGACAAGCCCATTTTCATGTTCTACGACTGGCTGCCGGGCGGCTGGGGCGGACGCAATGGCAAGGACGGCAGCAACGTCACGACAGCCTGCTTCGGCACGGGACTCATGTCGCAACCCGTCGAAGGCCAGGAGCGCGCCAATCCGATACTGACCACCAAGTGCGAGATCCTCAAGGACTCGCCCGGGCCGGGCAAATGGCGCGGTGGCGCCGGGGTGATGAAGACCTCGCGCATGCTGCAGGCGGAAAAGACCGTGATCTCCTACATCTGCGACCGTGAACGCGCCGTGGTGTGGGGCATCGAGGGAGGCTTGCCTTCGATGCCACACGGCCTGACGCTAAAGCGCGCCGGGGCGAACGCCGAGGAGCGGCTCGGCTCGATCTTCTCCGACGTGCCGATCGGCGAGGGCGATGTCTTCTCACGCCCTACTGCCGGCGGCGGCGGTTTCGGCGATCCGCTCGAACGCGATCCGAACCTCGTCATCGAGGACGTCAAGGACGACTATGTCTCAGTCGAGCGCGCCGCCAAGGACTACGGCGTGGTGGTGCGTACCATTGACGCGGAACTCTGCGAATACAAGGTCGACAAGCCCGCGACCGAGGCACTCCGCGCCAAAATCAGAGCCGAGCGCATCACCAACGTCCGGCTCGATCCAGAAATCGTGGCGGAGCGCTATCGCGGCGGCGCGATCGACGTGTTCGACGTGATCCGCCAGCACGCCGTGATCCTCGACTGGGGCACGGGCACTCTGCTTCCTGAATCCACACGTCAGTTCCGCGAGGTGTTCGAGCGGCGCTCGGTCGCAATGTGGGCCGCCGGCTAACCCCGACGGCAACCGTGCGGCCCACGGGCGGCACGGAGCGTGCATGCGGTGAGGATCCGAAGTCATCGGCCCTCGCCGTTTCTTTCCAACCATGAGGATAGACCTATGACCAATTGCACGACGTCCTTCCCCTCCCCTCCACTCGGGCTGATCCGCTCCACGCTTGGAGCCCTAACCGGCCTCGCCCTCGCCGCCGCGATCACGCCGGCCGCGGCGGAGACGCCCTGGTTCCCGATGAAAGTCTACGACGCATCATCTGGCACGCCCAAGCCGGCGGAGTACTCGCCGCTTCCCAAGGCCGAGAAGCCGTACAAGCTCTGCGTCCTCTTCCCGCATATGAAAGACAGCTTCTGGGTAGCAGTCGCCTACGGCATCGTGAAGCAGGCCGAGGCGATGAACGTCAACATGACCCTCTACGAAGCCGGCGGCTACGAGAACCTGCCCAAGCAGCTCTCGCAGTTCGACGATTGCATGGCGGGCGGTCCCGATGCGATCATTGTAGGCGCCATCTCCGGCGCAGGCCTCAGCAAGAAGTTCGAAGAAGCCAAGGCCAAGGGCGTGCCGGTCGTCGGCGTCGCCAACCCACTGCCGCCAAACGCCCTGCCCGCTGCCATCTACGTCGATTTTGTCGCCATGGGCGCGGTGACCGGCGAGGGTCTGCTTGCGCAGACCAAGCCCGGTGACAAGCTCAACATCGTGACCTTTCCAGGTCCGGCCGGCTCGGGCTGGGCGGAGTCGTTCAACGAGGGCTTCAAGAAGGCGGTTTCGAAGAACCCGAACGCCAAGGTCCTCGCCGAGAAGTTCGGCGACTCCGGCGTCGCAGTCCAGCTTCAGTTGATCCAGGACGCGCTCCAGGCCTACCCGAACATGAACGTCATCTGGGGCACGGCCCCGACCGCCGAAGCTGCAATCGGCGCCGTCGCGGAAGCCGGACGAGCCGACATGAAAATCATGTCCTCCTACGAGAACCAGGCCATGCTCGACGCGCTGAACCACGGCGACGTCCTGGCCTTTGCGACCCAGTACCCGGTCGGCGAAGGCGCCGTCTCGGTCGACCAGGCCGTGCGTCTCATTGAGAAAAAGCCCGTCATGAGCCTGGCACAGCCGCTGGCTTCGGCGGTCGACAAGACAACCGTGCCGAAACTGCAGATGGACCTCGTCCTCGCGCCCGGAAGCTGGACCCCGGTCTACTCGGTCAAGGCCAAGTAGGCCCCGAACAGGCGAGCCGGCGCCAGGCGGGAGACACGATTTCTCCCGCCTGGTTACCGGTTGGATACGGAGAAGGAGATGGACACCAACACAGACCTGAAGCGGACCGAGCCCTTGCTCGAATTGAGGGGCATTTCGAAACGGTTCACGGGTGTCCTGGCTCTGGATCGGGTCGACCTCGATGTCCGAGCCGGTGAATTGCATGTCCTCTTCGGCGAGAACGGTGCTGGCAAGTCGACCCTGATCAATGTGATCGCGGGGACTTTTCCGCCTAACGAAGGCACATTCCGGTTCGGCGGCGAGGAGATCCGTCATCTCACGCCGCAGCGGGCACGCGGGATCGGCATTAGTCCGGTGTTTCAGGAATTCTCGCTCGTTCCTAGTCTCACTGTGGAGGAAAACCTGTTCCTCGGACGGGAGATCTCAAGCAAAGGCGTCCTGCGCGCGCGTGAGATGCGAAAGCGCGCGCAAGCGCTCATCGACGAACTCGGCTTTGATCTCGATCCTTCGAAACGCGTCGACGACCTCTCACGCGCGCACCAGCAGATGGCCGAGATCGCCAAGGCCCTGCTTGGCCGGGCGCGTCTGCTCATCCTCGACGAGCCGACCGCCTCGCTGACCGAGCGCGAGACTGGCCGGCTGTTCGAGCTGATCGCCCGGCTGAAGGGTCAGAACGTCGGCCTCATCTATGTCTCGCACCGCATGCGCGAGATCCGCGCGCTCGCGGACCGCGTGACCGTGCTGCGCGACGGCCGTCACATCCGCACCCTCGATGCCGCCACATCGACCGACAGCGAACTGGTCGAACTGATGACCGGTCGCAAGATCGACCTGCTCTTTCCGACGATCCGGCACAAGGCGAGCAAGGTCTTGGTCGACGTCGAGAACCTCACGTTGATCGACGGCAGCGTTCGCGACGTGAACTTCCACGCCCGGGCCGGCGAGATCACCGGCATCGCAGGCCTCGTCGGCTGCGGCAAGTCGGAGCTGATCCGGGCGATCTACGGGCTCGAGTCGATCGCCAGCGGCGTCGTGCGCATCGACGGGACGCCCTACGAATTCCCGGTCCCACGTCGGAGTTTGAAGCGCGGGGTCGCCTATTTCCCCGCCAACCGGATCGCGGAAGGGCTCGCGCTGTCGCGTCCCATCCGCGAGAACGCCTCGATGACCGTACTCGACCTTCCATCCTTCGCCCGCTTCGGCGTGCTGCGCCAGGGTGCAGAACGCGCAACGATCACGGCCATCATGGAGCAGCTGCAGCTCAGGCCTCCCAACATCGAGCGCGCCGCGGGCGCGCTCTCCGGTGGCAATCGCCAGAAAGTGATGCTGGGCCGCGCGCTGACACGCGATCTAGCGGTCTTTCTATTCGACGAGCCGAGTGTCGGCATCGACGTCGGCGCCAAGCTCGAGGTTTACGAATTCATGAAGCGCCTCGTGGAGGCAGGTGCCGCTGTGATCGTGGTCTCGTCCGAACTACCGGAAGTGCTCGCCCTTTCGAACCGGCTCTACGTCATGCACAACGGACGCATCGCCGCTGAGCTCAAGGGCGCGGAAAAAACCGAGCAGAACGTGCTCGCGAGCTTCTTCAAGAGCCATATCACGGCGGAGGTCGCATGAGCACCGCCCTCGCCGCCTCCCAGCCCCACACGGCTATCGCCCTCGGCAGATCGATCGCCGGACGGATCAGCTTCCTGCCGACGTTGCTGGTGGCCCTCGTTGCCGGCATGTCGGCGATTGACCCGCAGTTCTACGGTATCATCAACATCCTCAACATCCTGCGCAACGCCTCGTTCCTGGCCATCGTCGCCTGCGGTCAAGCACTGGTGATCATTGCCGGCGGCTTCGATCTCTCCGTCGGCGCAGTCGTCGCGCTTGCGAGCGTAGTGACCGCCAAGACCATGGCAGCCGTGTCTGCCACCTTTCCCGGCAACAATGCCGCCATCATCGCAAGCGGCGTCGCCGCCGGGCTTGGTTGCGGGCTCGCGGTCGGACTCGTCAACGGGTTCTGCGTGGCGAAGCTCAAGGTCTCGGGCTTCGTGGTAACCTTAGGCACGATGTCTGCGACCGCCGGCGTCGGGCTCATGATCACGAGCGGGATCCCGGTATACGGCATGCCCGACGTTTTCGTGAAAGGCTTCGGGCGCGCCCAGGTCTTTGGCCTGCCCACTGCGGTCTATGTCGCGCTCGCCGTGGTTCTTATGACGATGTTCGCGCAGCGGCGTACGCTCTTTGGCCGGTATGTCTACGCGATCGGCGGCAACGTGGACGCGGCCGTGGTGTCCGGCGTGTCAATCCAGCGCCACATCGTCGGCACCTATGTTGTCTCAAGCGTCCTGGCAGCTCTGACCGGCATCCTGCTAACCGCGCAGGTCGGCTCCGGTCAGGCGAGCTTCGGCGGCGACCGCATGATGCTGCAGTCGATCGCCGCCGCAGTGATCGGCGGGGTCAGCCTGCGCGGCGGTGTGGGTCGGGTGGAGATCGTCACCATCAGCGCGCTGTTCCTGACCATTCTCGGCAACGCGCTGAATCTCCTGCACATCGACTCCCGCCTCCAGCCGGTTTTTCTCGGTGTCATCATGGTGGCCGCCGTGGCACTGGACGAACTCAGCCGACGGAGAAAGTCCCGTGTCTGATATCGAGTTGTCCGTCGCCGCCAAGGACAGCGGATACACGAAGCTGCTGCCGAGCCAGTGGCTCTGGCGCGCGACGCTGCCGATCGCTCTGCTTGTCATCTTGTTCGGCTTCGCAATCGTCGACCGGGGCGTGCTCTCGCTGGCCAATCTGCTCAACATCGCACAACAAACGAGTTACCTGGCTCTCTTCGCCATGGCCCAGACTGTGGTCATCCTGACGCGCGGTTTTGACCTCGCACTCGGCCCGACAGTGTCGATGGTCAGCGTCGGTACGGCGCTGGCCATGGTCGGCGCCACGGCAACCGGCCATGATACGACCGTGGTGCTGCTCGCTGGGCTCGGCGCCGGCTTCGGCCTTGGCATCGCTTGCGGCCTCTTCAACGGAGTAGTCATCGCGATCCTCGGGGTCAGTCCCTTCGTAGCGACGCTTGGCAGCTACAACATCGCGATTGGCGTCGCGACAACCCTCTCCGCCGGGCGTCCGGTGCAAGGCGTGCCGAAGCTGTTCTCGCAGCTCTTCTACGGCGGCAACGTCTTCGGCATGCCGGCCGCCATCGCGATCACGGTTGTAATCGGCGTTGTGCTGCAATTGACGCTGGCTCGCACCGTCTTCGGCCGTTCGCTCTACATCATCGGCACCAATCCGCGCGCCGCGGCGGTGGCTGGCCTGCCGGTGAAGCGAATCCTGGTCGCGACCTATGTGCTCTGCTCGACGCTTGCCGCACTCGGCGCCATCATGATGACGGCACGCACGGGCTCGGGCGAGCCCAACCTCGGCGGTTCGCTCTCGCTGCAGGCAATCGCCGGCGCCGTGGTGGGCGGAACGAGCCTCGCTGGCGGCCGCGGCGGGGTCGGCACCGCTGTACTTGGCGCATTGTTCGTCACGATCCTGTCAAACGGCATGAACCTCACCCGTATCGACGGTTACGTGCAGATGGTCGTGCTTGGCGCCATCGTCATCATCGGCGTGCTGCTCGACCGTTTGCGGCTGGAGCGACGCTGATGCCGGCCCATCCCATTTTCCGAGCCGATCCAACCGAAAGTACCGGTGCCATGAACACGCACTCTCCGGCATCGATCTATGTTGCCCGCTCGCTCCCGGCCGCGCTCGATGCGCTCAACGAATGCGGCTCCGCCGGCGCCCCGTTCGCCGGTGGCACCTGGATCATGCGGTCGTCGATCCGGCATGAACCGCACAAGCCCCACTACATCGCAATCGGGAAGATCCCGGAACTGACGGCGATCAGGATCGATGCCGATGTTGTCGAGATCGGCGCGGCGGTCACTCACGCCGCGCTCACTTGGGCTCTGGCAGACCTCCGCGAATTCGACGTCCTTGCGACGGCAGCCGGCCGCTCCGCCAATCCGGCGATCCGCGCGATGGCAACCATCGGCGGTAATCTCTCGACATCGGAATTCGCCGCAGCGGACTGTGTGCCCGCGCTGCTCTGCCTGGATGCCGAAGTCGAGGTCTCCAGCCCAGGCGATCAGGAGCGGATCGGCCTGGAGCGCTTCCTCAAGATCAGACCGACACTCGAGGCTGGCCGGCTGCTCACTCGGATCATCCTGCCTCGAAGGGATCGCAACACCGCCCATGCTCGCCTACCGCTTCGAAAGTCCGGCGATTATCCGGCCGCAATCGTCAGCCTCGCGGTGAGCTTCGACGCGGCGGCCCGCGTTCTGGCAGCGCGAATCGCGGTCGGCTCTGTTGAGCCGGTCGCGCGTCGATGGGAACGGCTCGAAGCGGCGCTGGTTGGCCGCCCGTTGGACCCGGCGCAGGCGGCGGAAGTCGCAGCCGAACTTGCCGACGAATTCACAGGTCGCGACAGCGTGGATATGCCCGCCTGGTACCGTGTCTGTGTCCTGCCCAGCCTAGTGCGCCGTGCGGCCGTCGCCGCGCTCAACGCCTGAACGTTGCGAGGACGGAGAGTTGACCATGGTTCTGACGCTTACCGTCAACGGCGATCGCCTTTCGTCGGCGGCCGATCCCATCACGCCGCTCGTCGACGTCCTGCGCGAGGACTTTCACCTGACCGGCGCCAAGCCGGTGTGCCGCGAAGGCTTCTGCGGCGCCTGCATGGTGCTGGTCGACGGCGCGCCCACTTTGTCGTGCTTGATGCCGGCGGCACTCGCCGACGATTGCGAGATCCGCACCGTGGAGGGCCTGGCTGTCGACGGCGCGCTTACACCGATCCAGGCGGCCCTCGAGGCCTGCGACGCGGTCCAATGCGGCATGTGCTTTCCCGGTATGGTGGTGACCCTGACGCATCTTCTGATGATTAAGCCCGGCGCGACGCGCGACGACATCCGCGCTGCGCTGACCGGCAACATCTGTCGTTGCACCGGATACGAACGTATCGTCGAAGCGGCCTTGCTCGCTGTCGCGATGAAATGATCGGAGGGTGCATCCATGTCTGAAGTTTTCGCGGCAACGGATTTCCGCCGGCGCGATGCCCGGGACAAGCTGCGTGGTCGCACGCGCTATACCATCGATCGCTATCTGCCGGGCATGCTGCACGCGGCGGTGCTACGCGCCAGCGTGCCTTCGGGGCGCATCGGCCGTCTCGACATCTCCAGGGCCGCTCGCATGCCCGGCGTGCGCGCGGTCGTGACGGCTACGGATGCACCCGGCAAGATCGGAATCGGCATCGCCGACCACCCGCTGTTCGCCCGCGACCTGATCCGCTACGACGGCGAACCGCTGGCGGCGGTCGCCGCCGACACCTTCATCCAGGCCAAGGCAGCACTCGCGGCGATCGATGTCGAGGTCGAGCCACTTCCGGCCGTGATCACCATGGCAGCGGCCATCGCCCCGGAGGCCCCGCTCGTTCATCCTGACTGGCGCGAGCACGAGGTTCTACTCGCAGGTGGGGCACGCGAGGGCAACATCGCCTGGGAGGCGACCGTCGTCCGCGGCGACGTCGATGCCGCCTTTGCCCGACCCGACGTGGTGATCGTCAACAGCGCGTTCCGCGTCGGCCGCCAGAACCATGTCGCCTTCGAGCCACGCGCTGTTGTCGCGAGCTACGAAGACGGGCGCTTCCATATCGAAACATCGACTCAGGTGCCTTGGAGCATCCGCAACGCGACCGCGCGCCTCCTGGGCGTTCCGGCGTCGCAGGTGCGGGTCACAGTGCCACCCGTCGGCGGCGGCTTTGGACTCAAGTTCGACATCGCAATCGAGCCCTTCGCCGCCCTGCTCGCCCGGGCAAGCGGGCGGCCGGTGCGCCTCGTCAATTCGCGCGAGGAAGAAATGCTGACTTGCCTTTTCCGCGAGAACGCCGAAATCCGCATTCGCTCGGCTGTGACACGGGAAGGAGAGATCGTAGGCCGCGAGGCGGTCGTCTTGATGGATTGCGGCGCTTATGGCGGCGAGCAGATTTTCTTGACCACCATGACCGCCCACACACTCGGCGGAAACTACCGGCTCGGCTCGGTGAGGCTCGTCTCGCGGGCGGTCTACACCAACACCGCCCCGAACGGCGCCTTCCGCGCTTGCAACGGTGTCTACAACACCTTCGCGCTCGAACGGCACACGGATGAGATCGCCGCCAGGATCGGCATGGATCCCCTCACCTTCCGCCGCCGCAATGTGCTCGGCGACGGCGATCTCGGCGCGACCGGCCAGGTGTTCGAAGGTGACGTGCTCGGCCCGATGCTCGACCGCATGGACACGATGCGCGTGGCGGCCGCAAAGCCGCCCGAGCGCGCCGACGGCCGGCTCTACGGCCGCGCGACCACTGTCGGCACCTGGTTCGTCTTTGTCGGCCCATCGGCGGCGACCGTGAACATGAACGCCGATGGAACAGCCACACTCGTCACATCCGGCGTCGAGATCGGCTCCGGCTCGATGATGCAGGGGCTTCCCCAGATCGTCGCCGCCGAACTCGGCATCGGTCCCGAGGACGTGATCGTCCGTGCAGCCGACACGGATGCCGCAGGCTACGATGTCGGAGTAGGCGGCGGCCGCACGACCGTTTCACTTGGCGCAGCCAGCCTCGCGGCGGCGCAGGAGGTGCGCAAGAAACTGCTGCAGGTCGCCTCAGAGATGATCGAGGCGGCACCCGAGGACTTGGTCATGCGTCAGGGGCGAATCGAGATCGCCGGCGCGCCTGGCTCCGGCTGTTCGATCGCCGAGGTCGCCACCCGCGCTCAGGCACAAATTGGCCCGATCTCGGGCACCGGCGCTTTCACGCGGAGCGGCGTACCGGCCATGCCGGGATGCGTCGC
>Ga0209701_10001829_pt1 | contig 13796 bp, 17 predicted proteins | sample CZO8metaG_4_FD_188356 | JGI IMG/M metagenome (GOLD analysis project Ga0209701, IMG submission 188356) | Vadose zone soil microbial communities from the Eel River Critical Zone Observatory, Northern California, USA - CZOApr15con2H3.8 metaG... | ecosystem: Environmental > Terrestrial > Soil >...
CCAGTTCGACATCGTGATCTTGGTGCCCGGCGGAATCCTGGCGGCATCCTGATGCTGGGTGTCGGTGAACCACTGCTTCATCGTATCGCGCACCGGATCGCCTCTCAGGCGGTCCCATGCGGTGTCTTTGTCCGCCTGCGCATGAGCCAGCCCTACAAAGGGCCCTGCGGCCAAGAAGAGAAAAAGAACGATCAACCTGCGTAGCAGAGTCATAAATCTTTACTCCCTAGTGCTTCACTAGTGTTCCGCCTCGCGAAAATTTACCTCTGAGGGTTAACTCCTATCCCGGAGCTTGGTTGAATCTCATGCGTGCCGCTCCTTTTCTGAAGTGCGCTCAAGCGCAAGTTAAGCTTGGGGGTTGGCGGAGGATATTGCTTTTCTGTTCACACTCGATGTGAGAAACTGAACACTATGAACGGCAAATGGCAGTGGGACGACGTGCGTTTCTTTCTCGCCGTGTCGCGCGAAGGGAGCCTGTCAGGCGCGGCCCGCGCGCTTGGAGTGGATCACGTCACAGTCGGCCGGCGCATCGCGTTGCTGGAGAAGCAACTCAGCGCGAAGTTGCTGAATCGAACTCCGGATGGTCTCACCACAACCTCTGCGGGCCAAGTGATATTGAGAGAGTGCGAAGCAATGGAGGCTGCGGCGCTTAGCCTGGAGAGACTCGTGTCCGGCCAGGACACACGCGCCGCCGGGTCAGTACGCGTGACCGCGAACGATTGGCTAACTTACAGCATCATCGTGCCGAGCATTGCCTCGTTTCGTGAACGCTATCCCGAGTTACAGATCGACCTGCTGGCCAGTATCCGTGTTCTGGATATCGCGCGACGCGAAGCCGATCTCGCAGTGCGAGTCACGTTCGCTCGTCCTACGGACCCGAGCCTCGTCTGCCGCAGGCTCGGTAATATCGGCTATGCCCTTTATGCCTCGCGCCAATATCTGGCAAACCACGGGACTCCCGAACGCGGCGAAGGACTTGGCGGTCACGACCTCATTAGCAACACGGGTGCGCCCGGATGGTTCGGTCCGCTTTACATGGGCGAGTCGATCGAAGGCGCGCGGATCTCGATGCGCGCCACTAACCCTTTTGTCCGATTAAAGGCCACGGCCGACGGCCTTGGCATTAGTGAGTTGGCTTGCTTCTTTGGTGATGGGTTTCCGGAGGTGATACGCGTGTGGCCGAACGAGACTCCGGCGCTCAGGCCTGTCTGGCTGATATCGCACGAAGACCTGCGCCGGGCGACTCGGATTCGGGTGGTCTCTGCGGCCATCGCAGACGCGTTCCAACGCCAGGCTAAAGTTCTACGGAATGGACATCGCGACCACGCGCGGAGTTAAGTTTCTCACCACCCCGCACGGTCAAGCGCACGCGCAATGCCCGTTTTTGCGAATCTGTTGCTCGCTAATCGCATTGCGGTTTTTCCGCATCATTTGATAGCTTCCGATTGATCGAAAAGCGGGCGCGCGAATCCGAATCTCTCAAGAGCGCGCGCAACGAGGTTCACGATGGCGACTGCCGCAAAAACGATTCATGCCCATGATTGGCGCGCGCAACTCGGCGCCAAGCTCGTTTCACCGGATGAGGCGGTAAGCCACGTCCGCTCGGGCGACCGCATTACGATGTCACTTGCGCAAAAGACGCCGTATACCATATGCGCGGCGCTGGCCGGCCGTCTGATGGAAATCGAGAATGTCGTGCTCAACCATAGCGCGGCCTTCTTTAACTGGGATCTGCCGGGGCTGGGCGAACGCTTCAGGCTCGAGTCGTTTTACGTTTCACCGGTGGACCGCGGCCTGTTCAGCGAGCAAGGGCGCGGCGAGTTCGTTCCGATGTCGTATTATCGGGACGGGACGCTGCCGCCGGGCCTGGATAACTTCAACGTCTACCTGATGACGGTATCGCCACCCGACGCTAACGGCTTCGTCAACTTCGGTGAATTTCAGATCATGTCGAAGCTGCTCGCGCGCGCCGCTTCACTCGTGATCGCGGAAATCGACCCGGCGTCGATCCGCATCGGCGGCGACAACGAGATGCACATTTCGGAAATCGACTACTTCGTCGAGAGCAGCGTCAAAGGGCCGCCGCCCGACATCAATCCCCCGCCGGTCTCCGACGAGGAGAAGCGCACCGTCGCGGCAATATGCGGGCTGGTCGCGCGCGAACTCGTTCCCGACCGTGCAACTATCCAGGTCGGCGTCGGCTCGACCTCCGGCGCTATCTGCGATCACCTGAACAACCATCACGACCTCGGCATGCAGACCGAGATCATCCCGTGGGGCACGACCCGCCTCGTCCGCGAGGGCGTGATGACGGGCAAGTACAAGAAGCTTTTTCCGGGCATCGTGGTGGGCAGCGGATTCGCGGCGGGGTTTGGGCGCGAGGAACTCGATTACGCTGACGGCAATCCCGGTTTTCAGCTCTACGACTTCAATTTCACCGACGACATCCGGCTCATCGCGCGCGAAGAGGGCCTCATCTCGATCAACAACGCGCTCAGCATCGACCTGACGGGCCAAGTCGCGAGCGAATCGATCGGCCCGCGCATGTACAGCGGCACCGGCGGTCAAATCGCCTTCGGCATTGGTTCGAGTCTCGCCGGCGGCAAATCGATCATCGTCGTGCCGTCGAGTTCGATCGTGAAGGGCCAGCGCATTTCGCGTATCGTGCCGAGTATCGCGCCGTCGAGTGTTTTCACACTGCCGCGCGCCTTCGTTCATTACGTGGTGACCGAGCACGGCGTCGCGACGCTGAAGGGCAAATCGATACGCGAACGCGCGCGCGAGTTGATCGCGGTGTCGCATCCCGACTTCCGCGCCGAACTCACCGCCGAGGCGAAACGGTTGTACGGCTGACGTTTCTGGCGTTTCTATTCGGGGCGATACAGGTAAATTCCGCTGAACCCCGGCGGACGCCATCCGCCGTTCGCGCACGGTACGCATACCGTGAATTGCCTGGGGCGACCGTTGTCGCGTCCGCTCAGCGAAACCATCACTTCGGTCGAGAGGCTCTTCTGACACGCCGCGCAGGTGGCGACGAGCGCCTTGTTGTCTTTGGCTTTCTCACTCGGCATCTATGCTTATTCCATTGCGGTTGTTCATAGTTGCTATTCGATTGACAACGATACGTTCACGAATCGCTAACCATGTGACTTGAGCGATCGTATCGCAACGCCGATAGCCAGCGCGAGCAACGCAATTATACCCACGACCAGAATACCGGCGACGCGCTCAGCCGTGTGTTGCGCAACAGGGTCCACGGGCGTTTCCGTGTGCGCCGAATGATAGCCGGTATGCTGTCCCGAGCGCGAAGTATAATAGATTCCGGTGCCCGGGATCCCCACCGTATGCGTGACGCCGCGGTGGCCGAATGTGACGTGCGCGCCGCGCATCCCCACCGTCAGGCTCGGCCCCGATTTCGAGAGGTTCACTGAAAGGCCGGGGAAGATATGGAGGCGGCGGTAGAATCTGAAGTTGCCCATGTTATGTTTTCAAATCGTCCAACCTCGCGTGCCGCAAGAGAGCCGCGCGAGAGATCCTTCGACAAGGCTCGCGTTGCTCACCGGCTCAGGAAGACACAAAGGGTTTATCCTGTTCTGTGCACGAGATCCTCTAGCTCGTTCACGGTTACGGTTACGGGCCGTTCGAGCCGGGGCCATTTGAGTTTGGGCCGTTCGAGTCGCTGGGCGGCAGGGGCGGGGCGGGCGCCGCTCCAGGGAAATCCGCATTCACATTGCAGCAGAGACGGAAGCTGGTGCCGGCGCGCGGCTCCGCGTCGTAGCCTTCGAGCGAACCGTTAGCCTCGACCTTTATAGCCTCGTAGTTAGTCGAGCCGGAGACACGCATCACCGAGAAAATATAATAGTGATTCGGCTCGAGCGGTTCGGGTGAACCAGAGTCCGGCGTGCCTTGCACAAAATGCCTGGGCACTACGCCGTATTGCACCTCGCTTAGCCGATACTCGCCCCTCTTGCCGAGGCCGGGCAGATCGGACAGCACACCCCTGTCGACCTGGATCTGCCAGACGGGCACGCCGCCATCGAAGCGAAAGATCGATGCGTTCGCATCCGGCCCGCCCCGTGCCGTATCCAAAGCGTACGCGGCGGGATACTTCGTAACCGATAGCGAACTCAGGTAATCGCGCTCGCTTCCATAGTCGATATGGATCTTTGCCTCGGGGTTAGAGTTGGCGCCTGACTGCACCGTCTGCGATGGACTAGACGACGCCGATGTGGCCGCGGCTTCACCGTGGGAAGAGCAACCAGGGAGAAGGGCCGCCGCGATCAATGTGATGGCGGCACTCGCGATCAGCGTGCCACGGGTTGATACGGCGCCATGTGCGCGAGCGCTTGGCGATCCTGTTTTACTTCGAGCGCTCAATGCCGGGGCAGTCACTGTGAAAATTCGATCGGTTGAGGCAGGCTACCCCCCGCATTGTAGTCGTAAACCATCCAGCCACCGTAGTCGGCGCCCTTGGTGATCAAGCCGGCGAGCATCAGCAGCAAGAGCAGGAATGCCCACCGGCCGCGCATCGGCATCGGCCGCGCTGCCAGCGCCCATGTCGAGAGCGCGACGCTCAGGGTGAAGGCCACCAGCATGTATCGCTTGTGGTAATAGAGAATATGCTCACGCACCGGCGGCGCGACCATCACGCCGTCATCGGCGCGAAGCCCGGTGTACACCGCCACCGCCGCGGCAAGCGTGCCGAGCCCGAGCAACCACAGCCCGGTCCATGCCCACGACTCCCGATGCATTGCCCAAGCGATAAAGTAAAGGAGCACAGCGCCAGTCAGAAACGCCACCGGGTAATGAATCACCAGCGGATGAAGATTCTGAAGACTCCGCGCTCCCGGCAGCCCAAGCTGGCCCTCGACGGCTGAAATCAGCCCCTTAGCCAACGCACTACTTCACCGACTCGACCTTGAGATAGGTGATGCCGCCCTTGGTCATTTCGTTGCCGGTGATCGTGACCTCGTCCTCCATTTTGCTGATCACGTCTTTTGGCAGCGATGTGTCATTCTTGGCCGGGAGCAGGATGTACATCTTGTCGGTGCCCTTTTCGACCAGCGCGACCGGAATTCCCTTCTTGGCGCATCCCATGGCGCACTTCTTGTGGCTTGCTCCGTGCGCGCCCATGCCCACGTAACAGAATGAATCCTCGAGCGTGCCGGTGACGCTCTTTTCGTCGGCCGACGCTATCCCGACGAGACCAACCGTTAGCAGAATGCCGAGACCAGCGATCGCGAGTTTCTTCATGATTCACCTCCGGTTGACAGGTTGCTGTTATGAACCCGGACGCACAACTCCCGGCGTCCGCATGGGAACTCCAGGCATCGGAACCTATCTCATATCGTGCTGACTCATATCGTGCTGAGGCCGCTATTATCGCAAAAATCTCCCGCGCCACGAAGAGCAAACTTACCCGCTCATACCGATGCCCGGAAGACCGTTGGACCGGCGCGCTATGTGCAAAACCCTGCGAGGTACGTTTCAAGGGCACAAATTCGCTGGGCAAGCGGAGGAATCAAGACGGGGATCTTGCACCATCCGGATGATGAATCAATCACGCCTCAAGATTACGAGATGTTTTTTTACGCGTGCGCGTGATGCGCATGCTGATGCATCGGGCAGTAGCCCGAGTGGCTGCCGTTGCAGCACGACGACCCCGGGCAGCAGCTCTCATGATTCTGGCAGCATGCGGGCGTTTCACTCATGCGCGTATAGCCGTAAGCGCCCAAGCCGACGGAACCGAGCAGCATCACAACTGCTACCACTGTCATTCCGAATCTGCGCATGTTCTCCTCCCTATTTGCCTCGCTCGGCTCGGCTGCGCACGTCGCAGACTCCTTAGCTCGCTCCGCCTTCGGCTTCGTTAGTGTTCGCTCCGCCTAGTGCCTGCAAAACGCCCGTCAGCGGCGCGCACCGCGGGCTTCCACCGGCGAACCGATAGTTCCAATAAGCTCTCGGCCGCGTGCCCGCATCGAAATCGCGCTCGGCGGTCCGAGCCGTGCGAGATGATGCTCGAGGATCTCCTTTAGCTCGTGGGTCAGGCGCTCGATCTCGAGTTCCTCGGGCATCTGCGCCCGCTCCTGGCCATCCTGCAGCCCTCGTCGCCTGCGTCCGTAAAGTTCCTGGAGGCGCAACTCGGCTTTGGCGAGGGCAGACTTGTACTTGAAGTCGAGACGCCGCAGCGAATCGTTCAACTCGGCAACCGCGCGGAAGCGGCCCCGCAATATCCACCACTCCATCAGCGCCGCGAGCATTACGCCGAACATCAGGACCGCCGCCACCGCAGTGGCGACCGCCGCCGTACGCCACCATGGGAGCGCACGAAGATTGTGCACGTATTGCTGGTTCGAGGTAGTGAGCTCATCCAGTTGCGCGCGGGTCGACTCGAGGGCGCTCTGCACCTTTTCGGCCTTCTGCTCGGCCACCTGCGCTTCGAGTGTACGCTTGTCGAGTTCGAGGTTTTGCTCACGTTCGCGTGCGAGGAACGGGTTAGGGATTTTAAGCGTATCCCCGGCGATGAGTTCCGTATCTTCGGTCATGCGATTCAAATGGGCGAGCTGCGCAACATCCACGCCGAACTCCCCCGCGATCGAACCCAGCGAATCGCCTGACCTGATCGTATACGGGAAAGTTGCTCGGGGCTGTGGCGTATCGGGCGACGTGCCCTCGGACTGCGTGGCGCTCTCGTTGTCGGGCGGCGCCGCTTTCGCGGTGACCACGAGGACGAGGCCCAGCCCCAGCGTGCAAAGGAAGAGTACAAAGTTGCGCCTCAGTCCTGAAATCGATTGCCACATCGAAAGCTTGGTCATGAAATACCGTTCCGACCTCCAGCGTAGCCCAAAGCTCGTCCGATGGAAATGCAAGCGATTCGCACGTGGACCGCAAAAGCTAACCAAGGAGTGCAGTTGCACACGTTCCAAAATTTTCAGCTACCCCGCGTGGCTCGAATAGTGAAACATCGCCAGGAATTCCTGGTTCCCCGACGCTCCCTTTATCGGCGATTCGATTACACCGATGATTTTTAGCCCAATTCCCGATGCGAACTTCAAGACGCCCTCGAGCGCCTCGCGCCTGAGCGCCTCGTCCCGAACGATTCCGCCTTTGCCGACTTTGCCCTTGCCGACTTCGAACTGCGGCTTGACAAGCGCGATTACGTTAGCGGCGGCGGCAACCACGCGCAAAATTGCAGGCAGAACCAGCCGGAGAGAGATAAAGCTCGTATCTATCACGACCAGATCGGGGCGATACGGCAGGTCCTTAACCTCGATATAGCGAACATTGGTGCGATCGAGCACCATCACGCGCGGGTCGGTGCGCAATCGTTCGGCGAGTTGGCCGTAACCCACGTCGAGCGCAATGACGTGAGCGGCACCGCGTTTCAGAAGTACGTCCGTGAAGCCGCCGGTCGACGCGCCCACGTCGAGCGCATGGCGTCCGTCGACGCAGATGACAAAATGGTCGAGCGCGGCCGCAAGCTTGTAGCCGCCGCGGCTCGCGTATTCCGACTGTGCTCCGACGAGAACTATCTCGGCAGTTGAATCGACTCTCAAATCGGGCTTGGCGGCAGGCCGCGAGTTGACGCGTACGCGGCCCGCCATGATGAGGCGCTGCGCGCTTTCGCGGCTTTCGGACAGCCCCCGCCGCGTCATCTCAACGTCCAGCCTCGACCGCATCGATCGACTCGGCGGAGAAAAAATTAGAATGAGATGTCTTCGTCCTCGCCGGCGCCGCCGTTGCCTTTGCCGCCGGTTTCGCCCTGGTAGGGCGTAGTCCTGAGTTCACCCTGCGCACTGCGCATCAGAACTTCGACCCTGCGTTCGACCTCGTCGAGCTTCTGGTTGAGCGCGCGCACGAGACCCACACCGCGTTCGAAGGCACTGATCGACTCTTCGAGCGAAAGTTCGCCTGAATCGATTTGCGTGACGATCGCTTCGAGGTCGGCCAACTCCTCCTCGAACTTTTGCGGATGCTCGGCGCGGACGCCTGCTGCTTCGCTATCGTTGCTGCGTTTGTTCGCCATCGCGTCAGGTCTCCCGTGCCGTTGTACGCGCCCGCAGGCGCCCGCGGTTCAGCCGGATATCCAGGTCGTCGCCAAGGTCGACTGAAGCGGCGTCGATAACCGCATGTCCATTGCGCGCGTTGACCACGACCGCATAGCCACGCTCGAGCACCTTTAGCGGCGAGAGCGAATCGAGCCGTCCGACCGCCTCCGCCAATTGCCGGCGCCTCAGCGCGAGCGCCGAATCCATAGCGGCTGTCAACCTGTCGTCGAAGCGGCTGAGCAGCAGCCTGCGTTCGCGCACGAGTGCGGCGGGAGTCCTGAGCCGTGCTGAAATTTCGCGCAGCGAGCGGCGGGAATCCGCGACCTTGAGGCGCATCGCCGCGTCGAGTTCAGCGGCCGCCTCGTCCAGCCGCTGCCGCACCTGGCGCAGCAAATTGCGCGGCTCCCTGAGGCGCACTTCGAGATGAGCCAGCTCCCGGCGATTACCCGCGAGAGCGCTTCTCATCGCTCCTTCCAGGGTCGCCGCGGTCTCCTCGAGCCGGCGCCTGAGTTCGAGTTTGCTCGGCACGACGAGCTGGGCCGCGGCCGTCGGCGTTGGAGCACGCACGTCGGCGACGAAATCCGCAATCGTGTAGTCGATTTCGTGCCCGACCGCGGAAACGATTGGTGCGGCCGAGCGGTAAATCGCGCGCGCGACGGTCTCTTCGTTGAAGGCCCACAGATCTTCGAGCGAGCCGCCTCCGCGTCCCACGATTATGACCTCGGCACGGCCGTGGGCGTTGAGCTCATCGATCGCCTGGGCAATTTCAGCGGCGGCGCCGACCCCTTGCACCAGCGCAGGCCTGACAATCACATGAATACCCGGATAACGCTCGAGCAGGATTCGCAGCATGTCGCGAAGGCCGGCGCCGCCGAGCGCGGTGACGATTCCCACCGTCCGCGGCAGGAACGGCAGCGCCCGTTTGTGCGCCGAATCGAAGAGGCCCTCCTTGCCGAGCCGCTGCTTGAGCTGCTCGAAGGCAAGTTGCAGCGCACCGAGCCCGCGCGGTTCCATCTCTTCGGCATAGAACTGGAGCGTGCCGCGCGCCTCATAGAGATTGACGCGGCCGCGCACCACTACTTTCATGCCGTCGTTGACACGAAAACGCAGCCGGCGAAATGCCGCGTTGAACATCACGACGTTGACCGCACTGCGGGCGTCCTTGAGCGTGAAGTAGAAATGGTTGGATGGGGCGACGCGGGCGTTGGAGATCTCACCCACTACCCAATATTCGTCGAGATGGAGCTCGAGCGCCTCACGCACCGTCCGCACCAGTTGCGTAACGCTGAGCGCAACGCGGCGTGGAGCACTCAGCGAAAGCTCGAGCTGTCCGTTCATGCTTACAGCAACTTACCAGAAGGGCCGCCGGCGGTCCTAGCAGAGTGTGGAGAAACAACGCTTGTCGCGCAAAAACTACGCTCGTAGACTATGTGCGCATCGCGGCGCGGGGCAGCGTCCGACTCCTCCCGCCGCGGCATACGATGAGCGCGATTCCGCCTGCCTATACGCCGCGCTACGATGTCATCGATTCGCTCTATCGACACTGCTTGGGGAAAGCACCATGGCATCAGCGATCGAAAAATGGCAGGGCATGCGCATCAGGCATTCTCACCGGCATCCGCCAATCATCAATATCAACAAGGCCCATGATGAGAAGCTAACGTTAGGCCAGCGCGCAGCCGATTCGCTCGCTTGCGCGATGGGCAGTTGGATGTTCATCTCGATTCAGTCGGTTGTGCTGGTCATCTGGATCGCGTTGAACGCAGCCGCGTGGATTGAGCATTGGGATCCCTACCCGTTCATCCTGCTCAACCTGGCGCTGAGCTTTCAGGCGGCCTATGCGGCGCCAATCATCATGATGTCGCAGAACCGGTTGGCGGCTAAGGATCGCCTGATGGCGGAGGAAGACTATCGCATCAATTCCAAGGCGGAGGAGGAGCTGAAGGCGGTGATGCGCCATCTGGAGACGCAAGACGATATGATGCTGGACCTGCTGCATCGGCTGGAGGAGCAGCATCAGCAGATAATCTCGCGCATAGCCGGCGCGGCGCCACAGTCAGACGGGACGCAGGCATGAGCAGTACGCTCACACCTACGCCCGCATCGCAGTTGTTCAGTTACGGATTTGCCGCGCTCGCCGACTGGCCATCGGCCCTGGCCAACTCGATCTTGTACTTGTTCCAGTGCTCGAGGATGCTAATCGCCTTGTCGAGCTGAACGTCTTTTTGCGGCTTGGCCTCGGTCCCAACTCCCTGCTTACCCGTGGGCTTGCTTCCCGCCCCATCATTGCCTGCGCCAGGGATGGATAACGACGGCTGGTGCTGATTGTTCTGGAAATGATGCGGCAGGTCGCTTTCGTGAATCTCCTCGCCGTGGTTTATTTCAATGCCGGGAACTTCGAGTGAGGCAAGCGTCGCCTTGGGCGGTTCGACAACCTCATTGGGCGTGATTCCGACCGCCTGGATTGATCGGCCGTTGGGCGTGTAGTAGCGCGCCGTGGTAAGCCGCAGCGCGGAATTGTCGTCGAGCGGCAGAATAGTCTGCACGGAACCCTTGCCGAAGGTCTGAGTACCCTCGATAATCGCGCGCCGCTGATCCTGGAGGGCGCCCGCCACGATTTCACTTGCGCTTGCGGTGCCGCCGTTCACGACCACCACCATCGGATAGTCCTGGGAGTCTTTCTTCTTGTGCGCGAAGTATTTCTGCTGCTGGCTCTCGAGCCGTCCCTGCGTATAGACGATCAGGCCGCCGTCGAGAAATTCGTCAGACACGCGCACTGCCTGATTCAGCAGCCCGCCTGGATCGTCGCGCAAGTCGAGCACGAGCCCCTTAATCCGCCCGTGATTCGCCTTCTGGAACTTGGCCATCGCTTTCTCGACATCGTCGCTGGTGCCGTCCTGGAAGGTAGTGATTCGGATATAGGCGTAGCCATCCTTGAGGTTCTTGGTTTTGACGGACTGAATCTTGATCACCTCGCGGGTGACGGCGACGGTGAACAGGTCAGGGACGCTATCGCGATGGATGGTGAGGTGAATCTTGCTGCCACGCGGTCCGCGCATCAGCTTGACCGCGTCGGTCAGCGCCATCCCCTTGGTGAAGTCGTCGTTGATCTTGATGATCTGGTCGCCGGCCTTGATACCAGCCTGGTAGGCCGGAGTGCCTTCTATAGGCGCGACCACGGTGAGAAGGTCGTTTTTGATCGTGATTTCGATACCGAGTCCGCCGAAACTCCCACGAGTTTCGACCTCGAGGTCGCGATAGAGGTCGGGCGTGAGGTAGGCGCTATGCGGGTCGAGGGAGCCGAGCATTCCGGAGATCGCGCCGTTGATGAGCCGCTTGGTCGACGCCGGCTCGACATAATTCTTCTGCACGATGGCCAGGACGTTGGCGAAGGTCTGCAGCTCCTTGTAGGTGTCGTCGGGCAGCGCCTGGGCGCGCCGTACCGCGAGGTCACCAATCACGAAGAGGCAGACGGCGAGTGCAATCGCCATCGCGACAATCAACCGGTTGCGTTTGTTTGCTGACATCCGAGACCCGCCTGAATTCGATTAAAATGTTGGCGCCGTAGAGCGCCGCAGCCACCTTCTACCCAGTCTTGGAATTGATCAACTCCTGGAGCGCGTCGCGAATGTCAGGGTTTGCCCAGTCGTAGGGGCCGAGGTGATGGGCCACGATACGGCCGTCGCGGTCAATCACGAAGGTTTCCGGAATCCCGCTCACATTATACGCCTCGCCAACGTCGTTTCGAGGATCCAGCAGGATCTCGAACTTGTACCCGCTGTGCTTAACGTAAGGGGCGACGGCTTTGCTCCCATCACTATCCTCGCTCACCGCGAGGATTACGAAACTCTTATCCTTTCCGAACTTCTCGTACAGGGTTTCAATCGAGGGCATTTCCCGGCGGCACGGCTCGCACCAGGTCGCCCACAAGTTAAGAAATATCACTTTTCCGCGCATCGAGGAGAGCGAAACTTCATGCCCGCCGAGGTCACGGAGCTTGAAGTCGGTCGCCACCTTGCCGGCCGCGACCGAGCCCGTCTTGGCCGCCGGTGTGGCGATACTGACGCTCCCTTCGGCCTTTTGGCCACCCCCACCCTCCGGAAGCTGCATGAAAACGACCAGCGCGAGCGCCGCGAGCAATACCGCGACGGCGACCGCTGAGAGCATCCTGGCGTCGCGACCCATGGCTCAGACTCTCAACTCTTCCCTTGCCGTATGGGCCGCCGGTTGGCGCACGCTCGACCAGTACCACGCACCGGCACCCGCTGCCATCATCACGATAGAAATGAACTGCGCCTCGCTCAGCCCCCACAGCACCCGTGGATTGATCCGGACGAATTCAGCGAGGAAACGGGCGAGCCCGGCCAGCATGAGGTAGAGGTACAAAATCCGGCCTTCGACGATGGTCTTTTTACGCAACGACCACAATACGAGGAAGATTGAGACGTACAGAATCACTTCGTATACGGGCGCCGGATGTACGCGGACGCCCGGAAAGAAGCCTGAAACGAGCTGGTTCTGAGCGTCGAGCTTGAGGACGCTCTGCGCGTTCCAGCCGACGATCGCATGCGGATACGCCATCGCCCACGGCAGCGTGGACGGCAGACCCCAGTCGCCGTCGCCCGAAAGCTGGCATCCCATCCGGCCGAAGGCCTGACCCAGAATAAGGGCGGGCGCACACATATCGAGAGCCGTCAAAATCGGGACCTTGTAGCGGCTAGCGACGAGCAAGGTCGCTAGAATTCCGGCGACGAGCCCGCCGTACCATATAAAACCCGCGCCCGAGAAAAATATCGACCACGGGTTAGAGCGGTACAGCGGCCAATTGTCGAAGACGTCGTAGATGCGCGCGCCGGCGATTCCCGCAATGGCGCCCCATACCACGACCGCGTTGGCAAAATCGGGATTGTAGCCGCGCCGCCGGCATTCGCTGGTCAGTACCAGATTGCCGACAATAGCGCCGAGCGCCATCATCAGGCCGAAGCTGTAAATCGTAAGCTGTATCGGCAGGCCGAAAATCGTAATCGGCGGGAGTTGGAACAGAACCGGTATCATGACCTTGAATAACCTATCGTACGGCGGCTGCGCGCGCGAGGCCAGAGGCGCTTGGCGAAGAGCCTTGCCACGGAGACGCGCTAATTATAGGACGCATTCGTGCGTGCAATTGTTCAACGCGTAAGCGGCGCCGAGGTGAAAGTCGAAGGCCGAATTACAGGCCGGATCGAGCGCGGTTTCGTGGTTTTGCTGTGCGTGGCACGCGCCGATACCGCAAAAGACGCCGAATTTATCGCCGACCGTGTAATCGGGTTGAGGGTCTTCGCAGATCCGGCGGGCAAGATGAATCTCGCACTTTCGGCGGTGAACGGTGAACTGCTGGTGGTCTCGCAGTTTACGCTTCACGCCGACACGAGACAGCGCCGCCCGTCTTTCCTCGAGGCGGCCCCGCCCGAAGAGGCGCGCCCGCTCTACGAGCACTTCCTCTCGCTCGCACGTGGACGCGGTGTTAAGGTTGAAGCGGGCGAATTCGGCGCTCACATGGACGTAAGTCTCGTGAACGACGGTCCCGTTACGATTATCCTGGACAGCCGCAATCGATGAGACGTTATGGCACGGGCAGGCTTTTACGCGGTTGAGTCGGGCAAAATCTCCTTCCGGCGCGACGGCAACTGGTACACGGACGAGGAGCGGATCGACAATCCGCGGATCGCGCTGCTCTTCAGCAAGAGCATCCGGCGTAATCCCGACGGC